>Ga0351922_1114_pt3 | contig 9916 bp, 8 predicted proteins | sample BONcelT113001C10_FD_206862 | JGI IMG/M metagenome (GOLD analysis project Ga0351922, IMG submission 206862) | Enriched cells from coal bed in the Powder River Basin, Montana, United States - BONCAT cells T11 rep2 HSBNCT.T11.300.1.C10 ... | reverse complement strand
GCAAAGATCTTTTTGAGCTTTGCCTCGATGGCTTTTCTTAGCAGGAAAGGGTTCTGCTTTTCAAGGTATACGGTCATGGTGTTTTTGGCTTTCTGAGAGACCAGGGGGGATTCGATGACTCTCTGGTAAGGGGTTTTGGGGGAGTCATATTGTTTAATGGTTTTGGAGCCGACGCGTTTTTTATGGAGGAGCTTGACGGAAGGGCAGAAGAAGTTGTGGAAGGTTCGCCATTCTCGTCGATAGAGGTCATTGAGGAGGGGGACGATAGCGGGGTTGTCTAGTCTTTGGTAGCCGAGCCATTGCCGGACATGAGTCCAGTTTTTCTGCTCGATATGGGCATTGTCGTCCTTGTGGTAGGGCCTGGAGCGGGTGAAGCGGACAGGCTGTTTTCTTTGGGTGAAGTGTCTCAGCAGGTGGTAGTTGAGGAACTCGGAGCCGTTGTCGGAGTCGAATCCGAGTAAAGGGAAAGGCAAGGCTTTTTCGATATCTTTGAGTTGTTCCAGGACGGCGGTTTCCCCCTTTCCCCAGACGGCTCTCTGTTCGGTCCAGCCGGTGGCAATATCGACGGTATCGATGGTGTAGACAAAGGATCCTAAGAGGGATTCCCCGCAATGGGCCACAGTATCGGCTTCGAGGAATCCTGGGCGTGATTCATCCCACTGGTTGGTTTGGATGGGGATCTGGTTTCTCAGGAGGGTTCCGGGTTTGGTGGTGCTACGGCCTCGCCCTTGATACTGGACACGGATGGGACGCAGGAGTCGATCTATCGTCGCTGGCGAGATCTTCAGCAGGGCATGAGCCACCTCGGGTGGCAACTCACCAAAGCATTGGGCATACCCCGGCAGCCAGAGCGGCAGGATGGCTTGTAGCCGTTTCGAGCAGGGAAGATTGGCCTCCAGCCAGATCTGCTTGAGAGGGGCCAGGATTTCCTCCCTCTGATATATAGAGGACCTTCCCCTTTTCCGGGGTTTGGGTTTGGTAAAGCGTCTGAACCTCCTGAGAACTCGAATGGCGTGTTTACGGTGGCATCGACATGTGGCACAGAATTCATCCAGGATGAGCGATTTTTCGTGACGGGAGGCCTTTTTGTATCGCAGATAGATCGCTTCTCGGTACTCTTGTTTGGACCGCGGACTCATAATAATACCTCCTTGGTGATGCGATGTTCGGTAACATCCAATTATGAGTCAACGATCCGTTTGAGTCTCCTCCTTCGGTAACATTTAATGTGAGGCAATGCGGAGGGCCCGCCATGGCTTGACACGCATGACTGAATCATTTATCATCCGCGAAAAATCAAGGGAGGATCATTAATGAAAAGGAAATCGTGCAATCCGTGGATCGCTTTTTCTCTGCTTCTGCTGGCCTGCTCGCTACTCCTGCCGTCCGGCCTGTTGGCTCAGAAGAGGCCGACGAAACTGCCGGACATCCACTTCGTTCCCACGCCCCATGAGGTCGTGGAAATCATGCTCAGGCTGGCCGACGTGAAAAAGAGCGATGTCGTCTACGACCTCGGCTGCGGAGACGGACGCATCGTGATCGCGGCGGCAAAAAAGACCGGGGCCAGAGCTATCGGCTTCGATATCGATCCCGAAAGGGTCAAGGAATCCAAGGACAACGTGAAGAGCGCCGGCGTCGGACACCTGGTAACCATCAAAGAGCAGGATATCTTTGAACTCGACCTGAGTGGCGCTTCCGTGATTACACTCTACCTGCTGCCGGAACTCAACGTCCGCCTGATCCCCCAGTTGGAGAAACTCAAACCGGGAACCCGAATCGTTTCCCATGCCTTCGACATGCAGGGCGTCCAGCCGGATGTGGAAGCCACGGTGTACACATCGCAGGGGCTCCCCATCCCGGTCTTCCTCTGGACCACGCCGCTGAAGAAAAAATAGCGCTCCGGAGGGCGGCAGGGTGAAAAGTGACACTGCCGCCCCCCGGCAAGCAAAGCCGAACGGCAGGTGCAAAGGATGATCGGTGCGGCTTGTCAGCAGCCATTTCGGGCGATCTTTTCCCCCCGTCTTTCCGGTTTTTACTGCGGCAATTTCAGCACGTCACTCTTTCCATTTGACAGCCACCCTTACGCGTGCAAGGGTTTTTGCAGGAAATTTCATTTTCCGCGGCCCCCAAAGACCCTTCTTCAGGCGGCCTGATGGTCGGCATTCAACGAGTTGCTGGAGGTCATCACGTAAGATGCGAAACATTCAAAAAACGACGAACCTGATAGCCGGCGATTCACTGTCTTGGTCTTGTATAACCACGAGGATCCACCAAAGTTTTATTTCTACTCACTACTAAGGAGATGATAATGATGCAGCCTGTTGATCCAAATGAAGTCCTGATGACCGGCGAGAATTCCTTCATCCGGTTGAGTCCCGATGGCGGCAATACTGTACCCACTCGGGTCAGTCACTGGCGAGTCCTCTGGTGCCCGGCGGGCTCGGGGCATGCGCTGTTCGTACAGTCGCCGATCACCGACAACCGCGTGCATATTTACAGCGACAACAGGGCCGTCACGCGCTGGCTGCAACGTACGATCGAAATACTGCTTTATACAACGTTCGCAGATCTATCGATACCCGTCGTGGATGCAATGTTTTCCCGTAGCGGCGATCCCCGATCGGGGGCAATGGAGATGGTCACTTCGGACATCGAGCGCATTGCGCTCACATGGTCCGACTGCATTGATCCCTTTGTGCTCACCATGGCGCCCGGCATGGGCAACCGTCCCATCGGTGTATTCAGCACCTTTTTCCCCGCCAGGTCCGCACAGGTCCAGATCAATGGACGTTTTGCGCCCTACGACCCTTGGCCAGAGATGCGCGGAGATCGCCAGGCTTCTAGCGCATGCCTCGCATGGTCGGAGACCTGGGTCAAGCCAAAGGGTTGATCCACAGGCGCTCGGGCACCGTTACCGCCAACCTTCGATCGCGCCGACGATGATCTTCCGATGCTTCGCAAATTCTTTCAGGACCAACTCCGCTCATTCTTTCCGCCACCGCACTTGCGTCGCGCCAATGGAACTAGGCGACTCTAAAGCATTCACAGAATAACAAAATTTCATATACGACTCCCCTTGGTCACTGGACCATTTTATTGACAAATTCTTTCTGTCAAATTACTTCTTGACAAATCACAATAACTCAAACAAAATTAGATTCAACTTCAAATAATGCTTCAATTTGAAATAATATGATTCCCATTGTTACGTGTGCAGGTTATGACGAAATTACGAGTGATAGGAATCTGAGCCAATGATCCCCCACCAAAGACGACAAGTGATCGTTAAAGAACTCCAACAAAACAAGACGTGCACCATTGCACAATTTATCAAAATCATGTCTGTTTCAGCGGCGACCATTCATCGAGATCTGATGCAGCTTGAGGAATCTGGGATCATCAGGAAGGTTCGCGGAGGTGCAACCATTGCCGATACATCTGATGGGGATGAGCCTAGGGTCGAGCAACGGGTCGATATCCGTCTGAAAATGAATATCGAAGAGAAACGGGAAATAGCAAAGAAGGCGGTCCGGTTGATCCGTGACGAAACGTCCATTTTTCTCGATCATTCTTCCTCAAGTATTTACGTCGCTCGGGAACTCAAGGCTGTAGAGCTCAAGAATCTCGTAGTGGTCACGAATTCACTGAAGGTCCTAGACGAACTGGAGGGGAGCACATTCATCAATCTCATCTGCCCGGGCGGCATCCTTCAACACCAGTGGAGCGCTTTAAGCGGGCAAAGTACACTAGACTTTTTGAGCGGTGTTAACTTCGATCAGATATTTATCTCCTGCGGTGGTATTTCCATTGAGCGAGGACTGATGACGGCTTTCCCCTTCATCGCCGAAAGCCTGAAAATCGCCGCCAGGGTGGCCCGGGAAATCAATCTCCTAGTGGACCACTCAAAGTTTTCAAAGATAAGCGCTTTTCCGATTATGCCGGTTACCTGCATGACGCGGATCATTGTGGATAGTAAATTGGATCCCTCCGTAGCGGATCGGTACAGAAATCTCGGAATTGAAATTGTTTAGAGAAAGCGCGGCAGCGTAGAGAATATGTTCTCAACCGGAACCGCTAGTCATGATGAAAGATCAGTGTAAACCCAAGAACGGTCACCGGCCCCGTGGTGAGTGACATTAATCAAAATTATACTGGATTTATTATGAAATCAAAACAGGAATACCTGTTGGGCATCGATCTTGGAACCGGGGGATGCAAGCTCACCCTCGTGAATGTCCGTGGTGACGTTCGGGGAAGCAGCTTCACAGAGTACAAAACTTACTATCCCCACCCCGGGTGGTCTGAGCAGAATCCGGAGGACTGGTATCAGACCTTCATTATCACGATGGCCAAACTCCTTGATGAAACCCGATTGTCGGGATCTGACATCATGGCCATTGCTGTGGACGCTTCTACACATAATGCTGTTCTTGTGGGAAAAAAAGGGAAAATCCTCCGTCCCTGCATCATGTGGACGGATCAGAGAAGCATCCAGCAGGTCAGGGATCTGGAATCGCGGCGCGGGGCAGAGATTCTCCGGATCACCTTCAACAAGGTCAACCCGACCTGGTCGCTTCCTCAACTCCTCTGGCTGCGGGAAAATGAACCCGACGTTATGGACCGCGCAGAACGACTATTTTTTACTAAGGATTATCTGCGTCACCGGCTTACGGGAACATGGGAAACGGACCATATCGACGCTCATGGATCGATGCTTTTTGACGGTCAGAAGCGGGAGTGGTCCGAGGATCTGATCGAGGAGCTCAAGCTGTCTCTGGCGGTTTTCCCTCCCGTGGTACCTCCCACCACACTGTCCGGAAAGATCACCTCCAGAGCAGCGCGCGAATCGGGCCTTTTGGAAGGGACGCCCGTCGTGGTCGGTACCTCCGACACAGCCGCTGAAGATTATGGTGCAGGGGCTATCTTTCCCGGCCAAGGCATCGTTAAGATGGCGACCGCTGGAAACATCTGCGTGATGGCCGATCAGCCGCATCCAACGCCTAAGGGATTCAATTATCCGCACGTGGTGGATGGCCTGTGGTACATCCTGGGAGCAACAAATTCATGCGCCTCAGCCAATCGCTGGATGCGAGACACTTTCGGCCGTTGGGAAATCGATACTGCGGCCGTCCGGGGGGACTCTGCCTTCCTGCTCATGGATGAAGAGGCAGCGAAGGCTCCGGTCGGAGCTAACGGACTGTTCTTTCATCCATACCTCTTGGGAGAGCGTTCACCTTACTTCGATCCTTATCTGCGAGCGAGCTTTGTCGGGGCCACGATGAATCATCAGAAAGCCCACTTTTTCAGAGCCGTTCTCGAAGGTATCGCTTACTCCCTGCGGGATTCACAGCGGGTCATTACTGAGTTGGGGTTATCACTCCAAGACATTAGAATCATCGGTGGTGGGGCAAAAAGTCCGTTATGGAGGCAGATCGTTGCCGATGTTATGGGCATGCCGGTCACGGTTCCCAAGGCCGGTGACGCCTCTTTTGGAACGGCCCTGATTGCCGGAGTCGGCATAGGGCTCTTTCCAGATGCGCGCAGCGCTATCGATCATTGTGTGCGATTCGAGGAATCGATCACCCCGAACCCTGAAAACCAGGAAAGATATCAGAGATATTTTTCCATATATCGCAAGATTCACGATGAGCTGGCTCCAGTTTATCGATTGATTCACGAGGCCTTTGTCTAGGGGAATATGTTTGAGTTAAGCCTTTTGTAAAGGAGAATGAATATGTCACTATCGGATACGGTGCCACCCTTCAAACACGCCCGTGGGAATTTGTGCATGCCAGTGGTGTGCGTCACCTCTGCCTACGAGGGCAGGCAAAATGTCATGACCTCCGCCTGGTGCAGCCCCGCTTCTTTCGACCCGCCAATCATCACCACATTTATCGGTTTGACGCGGTTTTCCCATGATCTGGTGATGAAGGGCCGTGAGTTTGTTCTGAACATCATGGCTTCCGATCAGGCGGAGATGGCGATTTACTGCGGAAATCATACAGGGCGAGAGGTGGATAAAGTCAAGGAGCTGAAGCTCAAGGTTACCAAAGGACAGATCGTTACACCTCCTCTAATTGTCGGCTGTGCGGCCCATATCGAATGTAAGGTGGTCTCGTATCACCAAGTGGGTGACCATACCCTCTTCGTGGGTGAAACGGTGGCATACGATGAGGATACCAGCAAGCAGCCGCTCATCCGGTTTCGCGGAGAATTTTTTACAGTCTCCGCCCAATCGCTGGGCACCGACGACCATCCTGCGCAGGTGTAATGGAGGACTCCATGAAAGAGGTAAAACTGGTTAACGTCAATGACGTACAGGAAAGAACGCCACCAGGGGGCGGCGGTTCGTGGCGCCGTCTTGTTTCCGATGAGGCAACGGAGACAGGGCTAATTTTTGGTTACGGGATCATTCAGCCGGGTGATGGTCGGGGGTGGCACAAACATCCGGCCGGTGAGGACGAAACCTTCTTCGTGATCGAGGGAGAAGCGCTTCTGGAATGGAAGGAAGAAGGTAAGGTTCTCAGCCAGGTGGCAAACAAAGGATGCGCCTTTTATACGCCGGGCGACATGGAAAACAATGTCACCAATGTGGGTGTAACGCCATTGAAGGCTGTTTTTGCCATCGTCAAGGCAAAAAGCTGATACTGGCCTCATAGGAACCTGGGGAGAATCGAATGGCTGCAAATGAACTTTTGATGGATTTGATTAAGAATGAGCTGATGGATATCGCGGGCCGCGATGATGTCAGCACCAGTGAAGTGGACCGGTATGTCTACTCGACGGACGTCTACTGGATTCCCCGGATGTGGCTCGACCGCTTGCAGGGTCCCGCCCTCCCGGATTTTGTGGTGTATCCGGAAAGTGCGGCGGAGGTTTCCCGGATCCTCAAAGTGGCAAATCGGTTCCGATTGCCCGTCATCCCCTACGGCGGCGGCACTGGAAGCCAGGGAGGAACAGTTCCTCTCTATGGCGGGATCATACTGGATCTCAAGAAAATGAACCGGATCGTCCGAATCGATGAAAAATCGCTTACCGTTACGGCGCAGGCGGGAATCAACGGGCAGGTGCTCGAGTGGGAGCTCAACCGCAGGGGTCTTACGCTCGCCCATTATCCAGCGTCAGAATACGGGGCGACCCTAGGAGGGTATATCGCGGCACGGGGGTCTGGTACCCTCTCAACGAAATACGGCAAGGCGGAAGATATGGTCATGTCTCTGGAGGCGGTCCTTCCCCAAGGGGATATCATCCGGTCATTGCCCATTCCGAGCCATTCCTGCGGCCCCGATGTCCGCCAGCACTTTGTCGGGTCCGAGGGAACCATGGGCGTGATCACAGAAGTGACGATGCGCTTGGATCCCATCCCCGAAGAGCGTCGATTCAGGAGCTATCTTTTCAGCGACTTGGCGACGGGTCTTGAGGCCGGCCGAAGGATCATGACCCATCGTTACCACCCCTGCACCATCCGCCTTTACGACGCCCCTTCGACACAGAAATTCATCAAGCGGGTCCTGGGGATTGACGCTGATGGATCCTTCATGGTGACCGGGACAGACGGCTCAAAGGCACTGGTCGACTTGGAAGAGGCGGGTATTCAGGAGATATGCGTGTCGCTTGGCGGCCATGACCTGGGTCGGGAGGCCGGAGAAACTTGGTGGAAACAGCGGTACGATTTTTACTATCCCCCCTTTACCCCCGACCTGCCGGAGTTGTTCGGGACCATCGAATCGACCACCACCTACGATAAGATACTTCCCCTGTACGAAGCCAAGAAGAAGGCGATTGAAACAGGCTACAAGGAATGGGGCGCCACCTATACAGGCCATTTCTCACACTGGTTTCCATGGGGTGTGATGGTTTACGACCGTTTCTACATCAAACGCCCCCCCCATGACGCTCACGAGGCCATGGAGCTGCATAACATGATCTGGGCTGACGCCGCCCGGGCGTCTCTGGTGAGTGGCGGCATTCTGAACGACCATCACGGCATCGGATTGAAATTGGGGTGGCTGATGCCCGAGCAGTACGGACCCGCCTGGCAGATCTTGGCAGGTATCAAAAAAATGTTGGATCCGAACGGAATCATGAATCCCGGTAAACTTGGATTTGGTTTCCCAGGATGAGGTGAGGTGATTATGTTTTTGACCGATGAAGAGCGAAAATTGACCATTCATGGCTGTCGGTTTTGCCCGATGTGTTTTCATGCAGACACGGTTGCCGGGATCACCTGCAGAGAGACGAACAGTCCCAGAGGCCGGGGGTTATTGCTGTTTGCCCTGGAAAATGGCGTCTTGAAATGGGACGATCCGGCGGTCGCCGATATTCTGTATAAAAGTTTTACCGATGGATTACCCGAGGAATGGTGTGCCGGACATTATGACCACGATGAACTTGTCATCGACGCGCGCCACCGGCTTGTCGAAAAGGGGCTGGCGCCGGAGGCAGTGGGCCAGGCGGCGGCAAGAATCCTGGCTACAGGAAGTCCCTATCCGGGTGCGGTTCAAGCCCTGAAGGACCAACTCGCTGAAACGGGTGCTCTCGTCACTCCCGGCGCCGATCTGCTCGTATTTTCGGGATGCGGCGCACGCTCCCTCTATCCCGCTACCATCCGTTCCTTTCTGAAAATTTTAACGGCAAAGCAGGTCCCCTTCAATATTATCGACCCGGAGCCATGCTGTGGAATGCCGCTTTACCAGTTGGGAGATTTTGCCAACGCGGCCCTTCAGGCCAAGACCGTTTCAATGCAAATCGCCCACTCGGGGGCGAAGGAGGTCGTTCTTCTTGATGCCGATTGTTTTCGAATGTTTACAACACGTTTCGCGAGGTTTGGTGCCCCGCTCCCCGCGGGATTGAAAGTGTCCCATGTCAGTGAGTGGTTTTGCCGAATGATCGCAGAGTGCAAATGGGCTCTCAAGAAGAGGACGGAGTGCTGGACCTATCATGACCCCTCTTCCTTGGCGCGCTTTACCATGCTCCATGAGCCGCCCCGGGAGCTCCTGACTTCGCTTTTCTCTCAGGAGCCTTTGGAAATGCACGGGAACCGTGGCAAGGCGTTCTGCTGCGGCGAGGGCGGGGGAATGTCTTTGACGAATCCAGAGATCGTCCACGAGGCGGCCTTGCGGCGTTACGAGCAGGCCCGCAATACCGGCGCCGAGCTGCTGGTCACCTGCTCACCGGGATGTGCGAGCCTTTTGTCCCAAGTGCAGGGCGATGGCCCGATTGTACGGGATTTGGTGGAACTTGTCGAGGAAGCGATTTAGCATAGCCTGCTGTTCTATCTGATATCATGATCTTGAATGTGCGTCTGAAAAAGAGGACAAAAAGAGCTTGCCGGCGGTCCATGCGATTTCTTTTGAGATTTAAAACGGATGATCGCTTTGCAATTGTTTGTTGCGGTGAGAGGGGATATCGGTTGTCATTGGATCAGTAAATCATCGTTTTGGGAAGGGGAGGTATTTATGAGAAAAAGTGTTTGGGTTTTGGGCGTGGCGTTTTTAGTGGTGCTCGGCTTTGGATCGAGTGCGTGGTCGGCAACTCCTCAATGGTCATGGCGGATGCAGGTTATTCACAGCACGGCACATTCAAATTTCGCCCAGACGATGCAGACAGCGCAGGATATCTCAAAGGCTACGAACGGCAGACTCGAGATAAAGGTCAGCCCAAACGGCACGTTTTCCTCAAGTTTGGAGGGGTTTCAGGCCTGCGGTGACGGTGTCTTTGAAATGCATATCAGCTGGCCCGTGTACGCTAAGGGCATCGAATATGCGTTCCTACCCCTGTCCAACATGGGGCTGGGGCTCGACTTCATCGACAAGTATGTGTGGATGTACGAATATGGGGGTTGGGAGCTGATGCAGAAGGCCTTTGACAAGCTTAATCTGAAACTGCTTGCCTTGGAAATCTGGAGCCCCGATGT
>Ga0351922_1153_pt1 | contig 9922 bp, 10 predicted proteins | sample BONcelT113001C10_FD_206862 | JGI IMG/M metagenome (GOLD analysis project Ga0351922, IMG submission 206862) | Enriched cells from coal bed in the Powder River Basin, Montana, United States - BONCAT cells T11 rep2 HSBNCT.T11.300.1.C10 ... | reverse complement strand
CAGCATCCCGGAATTCCCAGTTGAAGACGTGGTCCAAAATCGGCAGGGCGGCTGCATCGCAGGGGCGGGCGGCAAGGACAATCCGTTCGATGTCGGGCAACGGCGCTGGCAGCAAGTCGATCTGCTTGCCTCGGACGCGGTACTGGAACAACTGTTCGTGGCGCGGGAACACGACTTGCTTAATCGAGTTCAGCGGGCGCACAAACCCTTCGAGCAAGACCTGATCGGGGCCGCGCACGGGCTGGTAACTGACCAAGTTCGGCCGAACCTGCACGGGCGCGATGACGCGTTTCCCTTGGCGCAACCACAGTTCGACAAGGCGCCGGATCGCTGGTTTGGAGATGATTTGACTCATGGCTCGAACTTTGACCTCCGCTCAGCGGATGAATTGCTCCTGGTCCTGCTGCGAAAAACTGCCCAAAACCAACTCGGCCTGAGGGTCGGTCCCGGAACGGTGGCCGAAACTCGCCTCCGCTTCCCGGGCCATCGACAGGTTCAACAACCGCAGGTCGATCCCTTCCGGGCACACGCGCGAACACTGGTCGCAGCCGACGCAACGACCCGCCAGATGAAACGCGCGGACGATGTGCCAGGCGAAATTGCCCTTGAGCGTGGCCGAGGTGTCCAGGCAGGCCGGGCGGTTCTTCTCGACAATGCAACGCTCGCAGTAGCACAGCGGACAGGCTTGCCGACAGGCGTAGCACTTGACGCAACGTTCCAGCTCGGCTTTCCAGTACGCCATGCGGTCCGGGAGCGGCCGTTCCAGAAATTCGCCCAGGTGGGCATAACGCCGCTCGGCCGGCTGCATTTCGTTCGTGGCGTGGCCGATGATGTGGTCGGCGAAACGCGGCTGATGGGCGTCACAGACCTCGCAGCGCGGTTCATCCATCCCGTCGCAGGCCACACCAATCACCACGATCTGCGACCGGTCGATCTGCAACTCCTGCTGCAACACGACCAGCGCCCGCTCGTCGCAGCCTTTGACGACAATGGCCGGCTTGCCGAGGGCCCGGATCTCTTTCCGGAGCAGGTATTTCACCAGGTTCGTCCGGCACTGTTCGTTCCAGACCAATTGGCCCACGTCGTCCGGGGCCGTGATGAAGACCGGGTAGGGCTCGACGGCCCGCACGGCCTGGCCGTACCCGATCACGACTTGGACGGTCCCGTCTTGCAGGAGTCGGCGGCATGTTTCGCGGAGCGGTTGCAGCATGGTCAAACCTCGCAGATCTCGCAGATCTCTCGATAGGCGCGGTACGGCCCCAAATCCCGCGTCTGGGAAGTGATCTCGGAGATCACCTGCTGGAACTTCTTGCCTTCGGCCGCCGAGATCCAGGCAAAATGGACCCGCCCGGTCTCGATGCCCAGCGTCGCGAGCAACTCGCGGAACAGGATCCAGCGCCGCCGGGCGTGATAGTTGCCGCTCGTGTAGTGGCAGTCGCCGGGATGGCAGCCGGAGACCAGCACCGCGTCGGCCCCGATCTCGAACGCCTTGACGATCAGGTTAAAGTCGATGCGGCCGGTACACGGCAGTCGGATGATGCGGACGTTGGCCGGGTACTCCAGGCGGTTCGTGCCCGCCAGGTCGGCGCCCAGGTAGGTACACCAGTTGCAGACGTAGGCCACGATCTTGGGCTCGAATTCGCCAGCGGGGGGGTTGGAAGCAGGAGTGGTCATCGCAGGCTCTCCACCATCGCATATACCTGTTGTTCGGAAGACCCTTCCAGATCGATGCTCTTGGACAGGCACAACGCTACACACGTGCCGCAGCCCATGCACAGACCCGGGTTCACGCGGGCCACGCGGCGGACGAGTTGCCCCTGGCGATCCCGGATCTCGGCGGAATCGATGGCGTGATAGGGACAGCCGCGGCGGCAGGTGAAGCAACCGGCACAGGCCGACTCCTGCACGTGGGCGATCTCCGGCTCGCGGTACAACCGGTCGCGGCTGAACATCAGCAGTACTTTGCCGGCTGCCGCCGAGGCCTGCGTTACGGATTCCGGGATGTCCTTGGGACCCTGGCACGCGCCGCAGACGAAGACCCCGGCGGCGTTGGTCTCGACCGGCCGCAGCTTGGGATGCGATTCGCACAGGAAGCCGAATTCGTCGTAGCTGACGTTCACCTTCTGCGCCAGTTCCTCGACGCCCGCCGCCGGACGCATCGCGGCCGCCAGCACGACCAGGTCGGCGGCGATCGTCAGCGGTTCGCCGGCCAGCGTGTCGACGCCGCGGACGATCAGGCGTCCGTCCTCTTGCGTGATCTTCGAGACGCGGCCGCGATGGTAATGCGCCCCGTCCTGCTCGATCGCCCGGCGGACGAACTCGTCGTAGTTCTTGCCGCCGGCCCGGATGTCCATGTAGAAGACGTGGGCCTGTCCATCGTGGACCTTGTGTTTGTACAGCATCGTGTGCTTGGCGTTGACCATGCAGCAGATCTTGGAACAGTAGGACAGCCCCTTGGCGTTGTCGCGCGAGCCGACGCAACTGATGAACACCACGGTTTTCGGAATGGCGCCGTCGGATGGCCGACGGATCTCTCCCCCCGTGGGGCCGGAAGCCGAGACCAGCCGCTCGAACTGCAGCGAGCTGATCACGTCCGGGTAGCGGCCGTAGCCGTACTCGCCATAGCCCGCGATGCGGCCCGGCTCGCCCGGCTTGCCGATTTCGTACAGCTGGTAGCCGGTGGCCACGATGATGGCCCCGACGTTTTCGCCGACCAGTTCGTCCTGGTCTTCGAAGCGGATCGCACCGGCCTGGCACTTCTTGACGCACAGCCCGCAGCGCCCCTTGGTCAACCGCAGACACGCGTCGCGGTCGATCACCGGCCGGGCCGGAACGGCTTGAGGAAAGGGCGCGTAAATGGCCGTGCGCGTGCCCAGGCCGTAATCGAATTCGCTGGGGGTCTTCTTCGATGGGCAGACGTTCCAGCACTGGCCGCAGCCCGTACACTTGTCGATGTCGATGTAGCGGGCCCGCTTGCGGATCGTGACCTGGAAATTGCCCACGTAGCCCGCGACCTGCTCGACCTCGGAGCACGTGTACAACGTGATGTTCGGGTGCTGGGCCACCTCGACCATCCGCGGCGTGAGGATGCACTGCGAGCAGTCGAGGGTCGGGAACGTCTCGGACAAGCCCGCCATCTTGCCGCCGATCGACGGTTCGCGTTCGACCAGCGTCACCGGCACTCCCGCGTCGGCGATGTCCAAGGCGGCCTGGATGCCGGCCACCCCGCCGCCGATGACCAGCGCCTTGCGGGTCACGGGGACCTGGATCGGTTCCAAGGCCCGGTTGTGGCGGACTTTGGCCACGGCGACCCGGATCAGATCCACCGCTTTGGCCGTGGCGCGAGCCCGTTCGGGATGGACCCACGAGCAGTGCTCGCGGATGTTCGCCATCTCGACCAGGTAAGGATTCAGGCCCGTGTGCTCCGCCGCTTTGCGGAACGTCTTCAGGTGCATGTGCGGCGAGCAGGAGGCGATCACGACGCCGTCCAGTTGCTCGGCGGCGATCGTGTCACGGATCAGCTTCTGGCCCGGATCGGAACACATGTACTTGTGGACCCGCGAGCAACGCACGCCAGGCAAGTGGGCCGCTTGTTCCGCCACGCTTTGCACGTCGACATTGCGGGCGATGTTCTCGCCACACCAGCAGGTGAATACGCCGATCCGAGCCATGGCAGACCTACTTCCTCACCACGAAGTGCCGCGGGATGCCCAAGGCCGCAGGCGCCAACCCCAACGCCAGCCCCACCAGATCCGAGAGATAGTAGACCACCATGTCATGCGCCGCCGCGAAACGCTGGTTGACGGCGGCCTGTTTCATATCCAGATTGACGTGGCACATGGGACAGGCCACCACCAGGCAGTTGGCGCCGTGCGCCGCGGCATTGCTCAGGATGCGATGCCCCAGTTCCAGAATGGTCGCCTCGTTGGCCATCGTCATCCCGGCGCCGCAGCATTCGGTCTTGTAGTTCCATTCCACCGGCGCGGCGCCCAATTCGCTCAGCAGCGTCTCCATCGACGTGGGATGCTCGCAATCGTCGAACTGTACGACCCCCGGCGGGCGCGTCAGCAGGCAGCCGTAGTAGCAGGCGGGACGGCAGGCTTCGAGCCGCTGGACGGCAGCGTCCCGGATCCGCTCGTAACCGACTTGCTGGAAGATCTGGATAAGATTGCAGATCCGCGTGGTGCCGCGGACTTCGACTTCGACAATCGCCGAGATCTCGTCCTGCAGGGCGGCGTCGGCGGACAGCAGGCAGCGGGCTTTCATCAGCTGCATGGAACACATCGGGCAGGGGGCGAGCACCTCGTGCATGCCGTCCCGTTCGGCCAATCCCAGGTTCCGCGCCGGGAGGGCCACAGCCAATTTTCGGTTCAGGGAATGTGCCGCGGTGGCGCCGCAACAGATCCAGTCGTCCAGCTCGCGCAACCGCACCCCCAGCGCCGCCAGGCAAGCGCGGACCGACATCTCGTAGTCGTTCGACGATCCGTGCAACGCACAACCGGGATAGTAGCCGATTTCCATGTCAAGTCCACCTCTCCCACCTAATCTCCCACTTAATCTTTCACCTAATCTTCCTCCGACTGCAACCGAATGCAGGAAGAGATTAAGTGAAAGATTAAGTGAAAGATTAGGGTCCCGGCGTAGCCGGTTAAGTTCACGCAGCACCGTTGGCCAAGCAGCGGGCGAAAATCCGTCCTACCAGTTTTCGGTCTTTGACTCGCCGCGACCGCAGGTGGAGTTTTCCACGCCGCAGCAGCTGCGGCCCCAACAGGGCATCCTTGAACACCTGCGGGACACTCCAGTCATCGAGAAATCCTCGCGTCTTGAACTTCCGCACCAGTTCCAACTCCGCCAATCGCCCGTTGCGGCGGATGTTGTCCAGGAACGCCTGTTGAAACAGGATCGTGCGACGCTGGGCCGGCGAGGCGAGTCCATGCTCGACCGAGAGCTGCCGCAAGGCGTCCATCAGCCCCGCACAGTCCACGCCTTTCGGGCAACGCGTGGTGCAGGTCATGCAGGACAGGCACTCCCAGACCGCGCCGGATGCCGCCGCACGTTCGATCCGTCCCAACTGCAACAGGCGTAGCAACTGGTTTGGCAGGATGTCCATCCGCTCCACGACCGGGCAGCCGGCCGAACACTTGCCGCACTGGTAGCAGTCGTGGACGCGCGCGTGAGCCCGTTCTTCGACGATGCCGAGGCTGAGGCGGGAGGTCATGACGAAGGCTACTTTCCATTGGCGTTGTGGTTCCGTCCGGTCGGCAGCGGCCGGTACGAGGTCAGCTCGTGGACGATATGATCGGCCAAGGCTGCCGATGTCTCTTCGTTCAGGCCGGTCAGTCCCTCTTCTTGTCGAGTAGGCTGGATGACCAGCGTGGTCACGTTCCCCAGGTCCATGCCGCCTGCCGACACGTAGGCGGCGCACACGTCGCGGAGCAAGCTGCCCGGCAGCCGATCAATGTCACGAGCCATCAGCACGACCACGCGGTCACAGGCGCTGGCGTCGCTGGCGATGCTGTTGGGCGTAACGACGCGTTCGCCGAACGTGGTCTCGACGGGCAACTGACGGTCCAGCAGCCGCCGGCGGATCAGCATCCCCAACCCTTCCTGGCCCGGCAGCAAGCCGGTTTCGGCCACCAGTCGCACTTTGCTGCCGTTGCGGTTCACGATCTTCAGCGTGGCGATGTGATCCTCCGAGGTCTTGCGAGCGTCGGTGTGTTTCGCTGGCGGCGCAGGCGAGCGGAAGGCGGCCTGCAGGATTTCGATGATCTCTTTGTCCGCGAACGGCTCGACGGCGTAGTAGAAGATGCGGTGCGAGCGATAGGCGGCCTCCAGCGACGCATCGCCGGTTCCGAGCAGGACAATCTTCTTCTCGGGGGCGACGGCATTGAGCCGCTCGATCAGCGCCGGGCCTTCTTGCCCGAACGACGCCGCATCCACAAGGACTGCGCCGCAGCCGTCGTCTTGCAGCGGCGGGCCCAGCTCGTCCCAGTTGGTAGCGACGCGGACATGATGACCCAAGGCCGTCAGCTTCGCCTGCTGAGCCGCCGCGGTGTTGGCGTCAGCGTTCACCAGGATCACACGGCGGCGACGGCATTGTTCCGTCTCTTCGTCGTAACGCGTCGGTCGGATCGCGGCGATCCAGCCGCTGCCCGTGGGATCCTCCCAGAGGGCGGACGGCTCCTTGAGCAGTTGTTGGTTGACGGCTTCGACGACGCCCGACAGGGGGGAGACGACGATTTGCGGCGGCGCGCCGTCGCGGACGATCGCAGCCAGCGGCAGGCCCTGGTACACGGTTTCGCCGACCTTGGGGAGCCGCACACCTTGAATACTCGCCGCCTGGGTGCGCGGCGTCAGCGCGCCCGTCCGAGCCGTACCGTCCTGCCCGTACTGGACCCAAGAATCCCGCAGGAACAAGTAGCCTTCGGCACCGGGTGTCCAAGGATCGTCTGGCAAGGAGGTCTCGTCGTTCGGCTCCGCGGCGCCGCGAACGTGCTTCTGGACAGCGGCGGCGACCTCTTCCGGCGTAAACGGTTTGGTCACATACCCGGCCGCGCCTAGCCGGATCGCTGCAATGGTGTTCGGTACGCTGGGATAGCCGGTCATGAAAATCACCGGCACCCGGGGCCGCTTGGTCCGAAGTTGTTCGAGGAACTCGATGCCGGTCATGTTGGGCATCTTGATGTCGAGCAGGATCGCGGCATACTCGTTCTCTTCGGCCAAGTGCAAGCCGACCTGCGCATCGCTCGTCTTTTCCACCTCAAAGCCCAGACGGGTGAAGATGCGACGGCAGCCCTCGCAAATCGCCTCTTCATCGTCCACGACAAGCAGTCTTTGATCATCCGACATGGCTCGACTCCCGGCAAGTGTTGTTGGGTTTCCCGTTTCCGTGAATGATCGAGAAAGCAACAACCGTGCCGAAACCGCGCCGCGGGTGCGGATCAGCTGAAAAATCGGCGGATCAGCAGGCCCCAACGCCAATCCGCCGTGAAATCACGAGGTATCTAGCGAGCGCGGCGAGGCCAGAAGCGGCAGCCGAGCGAAAATCGTCCGCCTGGAAGCCACCGTCGGCGTATACCGAATTCGTACACTGTATGCAGTCTGCGCCTGACAAATGGGAGCTGACAAATGAGGGCAGGCACTGATCGTCCTGAACCGCGCGGTGCATTGGCCGCTGACGATGGTCGTCCGCAGGCGGCCGGCGACAATGCGGCGGGACAATGCGCCCGACAGACAATGCGGCGGGGCGGCTCCCTGACAATGGCCGGAGCGGCTACAATGGGAGAGGCGTCGTTTCGCAACTGACGGGAGTTGAAGCATGCAAGTTGTACGAATTGTGGTTTGGGAAGAAGACGACGCGTGGGTCGGTTATCTCCAGGATTACCCCGATTACTGGACCCAGGGCGACAGCCTGGAGGATCTGAAGGAGCACCTGAAAGACCTTTATGCGGATTTGTCTTCGGGGGTGATATCCGGCGCTCGGCGAGTCGAGGATCTGGTCGTGTTATGAAACGCGTCGACGTTATCAGGACGATCGAAGGATTCGGCTGTGTTTTGATTCGACACGGAGCGAAGCACGATTGGTATCGCAACCCCACTACGGGAGTTTCGCAGCCCGTTCCGCGTCACCGAGAGCTCAAGGAAAACCTTGCCCGGCATATCATCCGAATCCTTCGAAACGAGCCGGAGCAACGCGACGGGTGAGCCAAACAAGAGGCACCGCCCATCAAAACGGTCAAACGGAGCCGCCGACAACGCGGATTTAAGTCATCGTCTTTTGACGGCGGCAAAGAAATGGGGTCGGGTCTCATTCTCTTGCGGAAAGCGGGTTGAGTGGGTATGATAGCGTCATGCCCCGACGACCACGAATTGCAACCGGAGGATATGTCTACCACGCGCTCAACCGCGCGGTCGGGCGGAGTACGATCTTTGAAAAGGTTGACGACTACGCCGCGTTCGAAGCGGTCCTGGAGGAGGCTCGGGAGCAGGTCGACATGCGGCTGCTCGCCTTTTGCGTGATGCCCAATCACTGGTTATGTTGAGCTCAACATAACCAGTGTTATGTGCAGCGTCGAATTATGTGAAGTTGCGCTGCGCCGGCCCCCGAAAGCACCTGTATTTGTGGATTTGGCGGATGATCCCCATCGCACAACTTCACATAATTGGCCCTTGCTGTGGCTACGTCACGAGTCTCCTCGCCCCGTGCCGTGCTGGCGACTAACGGACAAGAAGCGTCGAGCAGACAGAGGAATCCGTCTCGTTGGGGGTATGATGACGATCTGGGCTGCCATGCGAGCAGCGGATTATGTGAAGCATCAATCCGCCATTTCTTTGGAAAGCGGGGGAAAAGCCCGTCTGCTCAACATAATTCGACGCTGCACATAACACTGGCACTTGGTACTCTGGCCTCGCGAAGATGGGGACCTATCGGATTACATGGGATGGCTGACCAACACGCACACACGGCGTTGGCACTTGGTGCACGGGACGGTTGGAACGGGCCCTTTGTACCAAGGGCGGTTCAAGTCGTTTCCGATTCAGGAAGACGAGCACTTCTTCACCGTCTGTCGGTACGTCGAGCGCAACGCCCTGCGTGCCAACCTCGTCACCTCGGCCGAGCAGTGGCGTTGGTCGAGCTTGTGGCACCGAGTCAACCGGAGCGCAGCCGTGACACTTGCCGATTGGCCTGTCCGCCCCGGCCAGACCTGGCTGGACTATGTCACTCAAGCCGAGACGGAGGCGGAATGGAAGGCATTGCGGCGGAGCGCCCAGGTTGGCACTCCCTTCGGCGAAACAGTCTGGCAGCAGGCCACGGCGAAGCGTCTGGGATTGGAATCCACGTTACGTCCCCCTGGCCGCCCAAAACGCCTCCGTCCCGACCGCTGAACCGTCGCACGACGCGGCAAATCGACACAAATGAGACCCGACCCCGTTTCCACCGTTACCAACAGAAAGCCGAACACGGCCACGCCATGTGGCCCATTTGGAGGGAGACTCACTGCCCACCGAGCCAAAGACATATTCGCTGCTGAGGATCGAGGCCCTCCCGGTCGAGGTGGACGGTCAGCTGAGTCTTCTGACCTCACACCGGGATGTCACTACTTGTCCTGAGCGATGTCCAAGGCCACACGAAATCCGATGTAGGCGGCGCGGGTATCGGGAGTCGCATGCGAGCGGAAAGCGGATCTCGCACACCAGGGGTTACAACCGAAGTCCCCCCCGCGGATGACCCTGTCGTTCCCACTATTTGGACCCACAGGGTCATCGCTCGCTGTCGTGAGGTAGTAATCGAAGTGAAACCAATCGTGGCACCATTCCTGTACATTGCCATGCATATCAAAAATGCCGTACGCGTTCGGTCGAAAACGACCAACAGGTGCAGAGAAGGCGTAGCCATCGTCTGCACTGACCACGCGTTGCCAATGCGGAAATTTCTTCTTTGCGCTCGCGTCAGCAACGTTGGAGTACATGACGACGTCCTCTTGGTTGCCACCGAAACAATATGGTGTCTTGGTGCCGGCTCGGCAGGCGTACTCCCATTCCGCCTCGGTCGGAAGGCGATATGACTTCCCTTCTTTCTTGCTGAGCCACTTGCAGAAGGACACACAATCACCCCAAGTGACATTGGTAACCGGGTGATCGTCAGTTTGCGGGAATCCTGTCTCTCTCCAATTATTCTTGGGGTCACGTACGACGAACTGATACTCAGCCTCATCCCATCCGTATCCTCCTATGCCATCCCTTTCCGAGTCAGTCTTATAGTCGGTCGACTCCACGAATTGTTGGAACTGCCCTCGTGAGACTTCGTGCGTTCCGATATAGAAGGGCTTTGTAATTCGGACGCGATGTCGCGGATGACCAGCGTTAAGGTAATCCTCTTCGCTTGCGGTGAGAGCGTAGGCACTGGCAATGTTGTTGAGGT
>Ga0351922_1151_pt1 | contig 10067 bp, 7 predicted proteins | sample BONcelT113001C10_FD_206862 | JGI IMG/M metagenome (GOLD analysis project Ga0351922, IMG submission 206862) | Enriched cells from coal bed in the Powder River Basin, Montana, United States - BONCAT cells T11 rep2 HSBNCT.T11.300.1.C10 ... | reverse complement strand
GCGTGGACATCTAAAATGCGGGATGTGCCCACTTGTGTGCGCAGTAACACCCTTTTTTGCGGTTGGGCAATCACTTCACCGATCACTGCAGCCTGGCTGCCATAGGGGGAAGCTTGTAAGGCGTGCAGAGCGGCATTAGCTTGTTCCGCGGGCACGATCGCGATTAATTTGCCTTCATTGGCTACATATAAAGGGTCGAAGCCCAGCATTTCACAGGCAGTGCGAACCACAGGCCGGATTGGGATCGCGGTTTCGGTCAATTGAATTCCAACCTGAGATTGCTGCGCAATTTCGTTTAGGGTGGTTGCCAGACCACCACGCGTGGGGTCTCGTAGTACGCGCGTGTCTGGAGCGGCTGTGATCAGGTTGGCAATCATCTTGTTTAGAGGCGCAACATCCGATTGGATGTCGGCTTCAAATCCCAGGTCGCCGCGCGCGGTGAGGACAGCCATTCCGTGATCGCCCAAATATCCCGAGATAAGCACTACATCGCCGGGTTGTGCGTATTGTCCTCCTATTAAGCGAGATTCGGGAATCCAGCCGATGCCTGTTGTGGTGATATAGACCCCATCCGCTTTTCCGCGTTCGACAACTTTTGTATCTCCAGCAATTATCGAAACACCAGCTTCTTTGGAGGCCGCGCACATGGACAGCACAATTTCTTGCAATGTTGCGATGGGCAAGCCTTCTTCCAGAATAAAACCGGCAGTCAGATAAAGTGGAATTGCGCCAGACATGCTCATGTCATTGACTGTGCCGCAAACGGCTAATTTGCCGATATCTCCACCTGGAAATTCGATCGGAAAAACACTGTGGCAATCGGTAGATACAGACAGGCTGCCTTTTAGTTGAGCTTCATCCGGTAGCGGCGCGCGGGCAAAGTCGTTCCCTTCTCTTAGCGGAATCGAATCGAAGAAGGGATAAAACACATCTTTAATCAGGTCCTGGGTCATTTTACCGCCGCTGCCATGCCCCATTACGATTGTGTCCTTGTGATATAGCGGCACAGGGCAGGAAGGACCGTTAAAAGAAGAGATTGGGTTTTCTGGCATATCTGATTGATCCTCTCATCCAAGCAAGGTGAATTATCGGCGATAGCGGTAATATGCGGCACACGCCCCTTCAGAGGAGACCATTGTCGCGCCCAGGGGATTTTCTGGTGTGCACTGAATGCCAAAAGCGGGGCATTGATTGGGCTTTTTAATTCCTTGCAGAATCTGACCTGCGATACAAACCTCAGACTCCTGAGTTTTTATGTGTCCAACTTTGAACCGTTTTTGGGCATCAAACTGCGAAAAGTTTTCCCGCAGTCCCCAACCACTATTTGGGATGGGGCCGATGCCGCGCCAATTGCGATCCACAACTTCGTAAACCTGATTAATCATTGCCTGGGCAGATCGATTTCCAGGTTGAGTGACCAGGCGAGGGTAGGCATTCTCCACAGAAAAAGAGCCCTTTTCCAATTGCACAATCGTCTGGTAAATACCTTGTAAAAGGTCAACCGGTTCAAAACCCGTCACAGTAATTGGTATCTGGTATTGCTCAGCTATTGGAAGGTATTCCCAATAGCCCATGATGGCACAAACATGCCCCGCGGCAAGAAAACCTTGAACGCGGTTTTGTGGCGCGCTGAGAATGGCATGCATAGCCGGTGGAACACAGACTTGAGATACCAATACCGAGTAATTGGTCAAACCAAGGTTCCTGGCTTGAATTACACTGGCAATATTGGGCGGGGCTGTGGTTTCAAATCCGATCGCGAAAAACACAACCTGTTTTTCTGGATTTTTTAGCGCGATTTGGACAGCATCTAAAGGAGAATAGACTACTCTCACATCACCGCCCGCCGCGCGGACAGAAAACAAATCGCGATGAGAACCGGGTACCCTCAGCATATCTCCAAAAGAGGTAAAGATTACATTACTTTGTGATGCGATCTCAAGCGCCTGGTCGATTAATTCCAAAGATGTTACACAAACCGGGCAGCCTGGCCCGTGTACCAGCTCGATTTCGGGAGGTAAAAGCTGGTCTAACCCGTAGTGCAAAATCGAGTGCGTTTGACCGCCGCAGATTTCCATGATGTTCCATGGCTGAGTTGTGGCACGATGGATTTTTTCAACCAGCACTTTTATGTTGTCGGCGTTCCGAAAACCGGAAACAAAATCAATCATGGTTAACCCTCCTGTGAAGGTAATTCGCTGCCTAGCTCCTCTTCGATCTGAGAAAGTTCCTGCAAAAGAGCAAGGGTTTCTTTGGCATCTTCTTCACTGAGGATATTGAGCGCAAACCCGGCATGGACAATGGTGTAATCACCCACAACTGCTTCTGGCAGCGCTGCCAGACAAGTCTCACGGATTACACCACCGAAATCAACTTTCCCCATGCGCATCTGGTCTTTTTCGTAGATCTCAATAATTTTTCCTGGAATTCCAAGGCACATTTGGTTACCTCTTTCTCTTTATAAACGAGTATTGGCTGCGATGACAGCCTGTCCAAGTGAAATGCCACCATCGTTGGCGGGCACCAGGCGATGAATCAGCACATCGAATTGATTGGCTGCCAATAAATTACAAACTGCCTGCAGCAAAAATTGGTTTTGCCAGACCCCGCCGCTGAGCGCGACTGAATTAATCCCGGAACGATTACGCATCTGTAAGCATAAATCCAATGTCATTCTGGCAACAGAGTTGTGAAACCGGGCTGCCAGATTGGGTATGGGTGTTCCGTTTGACCAGTCTGCAATGATTGACCGAAAAAGCGGTACCGGATTAATTTGACTGCCTTCAATTGAAAATGAATAGTAAAGCTGTTCAATGGGATCCGCGATCGATTCCATTTCGATGGCTGCCTGACCTTCATAGGTGGCAGTCTGCTGGACACCAATGAGAGCGGAAACAGCGTCGAACAAGCGGCCCATACTGGACGTGAGCGGGGTATTAATCTGATGCTGTAACTGGCTGCGAAGCAAAGTGCGTTCATCATAGCAAAGGTCCTTACACGGCGGCAATTCAGGCTGCCAATCTTCGCCCGCCTGCCAGAGGTGGGCGAGTGCCATGCGCGCAGGTTTGCGGATAGCCATATCTCCGCCTGGAAGGGGCGCATAAGAGAGGTGAAATTCTCTGTGAAAAGACTGGCAATTGCCAATTAAGAATTCTCCACCCCAAATCGCGCCGTCGGTACCATATCCGCTGCCGTCAAAAATTACTCCGATTGCTTCCTTCTCAGCAGGGAAGTGGTTTTCTGCCAGGCAAGACGCAAGGTGGGCGTGATGGTGCTGTACACTTACGATTGGCAGTGATTCACTTTCCGCGCGCTCCTGCGCATAACGGGTTGCCAGATAATTGGGGTGCAAATCCGCGGCAAGAATGCTGGGTTGTACCCGGAAAAGGGTTTGAAAATGGTCTATACCCTCAATGAAAGACTGGTAGGTTTCATAATTTTCCATATCACCAATATGGTGACTGACAAACGCGTAATTCTCTTTGGTGAGACAAAAGGTGTTCTTTAACTCCGCGCCAACAGCAAGAATTTCAGGCATCGATTGATTTAGCAATATTGGGTCTGGCGCATAACCACGGGCACGGCGAATAAAGTAATTTTGTCCTTGATGCAAACGAACCACTGAATCGTCTGTGCGAATGTGAATATCACGGTTATGTAAAAGAAAACCGTCTGCCAACCCGGCGAGGTTGTCTGCGGCTTGCTGGTCGGTGTAGGCGATTGGCTCATCGCTAATGTTTCCGCTGGTCATTACCAGGACTTCAGGGAAACCAGGTGCAGGCTCCAACAATAGCAGGTGTAATGGCGTGTATGGAAGCATAAACCCCAGGGTATTTTGCCCTGGAGCAACATTTTCACAAAGTGTTGAATGTTTTGATTTTTGCATCAAAACCACAGGTTTTTGCGGTGATTGGAGTAGTTTTGATTCTTGTGGGGTAATATTCACCTGCTGCTCGATGTCTTTCAAGTTATAGGTCATCAACGCGAATGGTTTTTGGCTGCGTTTCTTGCGGTTGCGAAGTTCTTGTACTGAATTCTCGTTGGTGGCGTCGCAAGCCAAGTGAAACCCGCCGAGACCTTTTATGGCAATGATTTTTCCTGCTCGCAGCCACTCACGCGCCAGGTTTATGGCACCTTCCCGTTTTGCCAAAGGTTGGTGGGATGCGTCTTCAAACCAAACTTGTGGACCACATACCGGACAGGCAACCGGTTGAGCATGAAATCTGCGATCCAGCGGATTTTCATATTCCGCGTGACATTCGTCACACATCACAAATTCAGCCATAGTGGTCTTTGGCCGATCGTAAGGAATATCTTGAATGATCGTAAAACGGGGACCGCAATTCGTGCAATTGATGAAAGGGTAGCGAAAACGCCGATTGTCAGGGTCCAACATTTCGGCATGGCAATCAGGGCAGATGGCCATGTCTGGAGAGACTGGAATAAAGTCGCCAGGCTGTGAATGACTGGCCAAGATTTCAAATTTGGAAAAGTGGTTGGGATACGAATCTTGAACTTCCAGGTGGTCTATGCGTGCTAAGGGCGGCAATGAAAATTTCAACGCGTGGAGGAAATTCTCAATGCCAGACGATAGGCCATTGATCTCTATCTCAACTCCGCTTGAAATGTTTCTCACCCAACCGGTGAGATGATTTTCGATAGCTTGCGTATAGACGAAAGGACGGAAGCCAACACCCTGCACAATTCCCTTGATGAGAATTTTCCGACCTTCCACCTTTGTGTGGTTCATTTGTTTTTAAGGTCTCTTGGTCTTTGAATAGAGCCAGTCTGCCCAGGCTTGTACGCCTTCGCCAGTCCGGCACGACATTTCGAATGTGGTTAATCCAGGATTCAATAATTCGACACCCTGGCGGAAGTATTCCATGTTGAAATCAATATAGGGGAGCAAATCGGTTTTATTGATCAGCAGGACTTCCAAACCTCGGTAGATGTTGGGGTATTTATAGGGTTTATCATCCCCTTCCGGAATACTGGCGATAACAATATTGGCATGAGTACCCAATGCAAATCCAGCCGGGCAAATTAGATTCCCTACATTTTCAACTATTAACAAATCAATTTCATCCAAATCCATTTGTTCCAAACCGCGGTTCAGCATGACTGCATCAAGGTGACAGTTACCACCGGTATTAATTTGAACTGCAGGCATGCCAGCGGCGAGGACTTTGTCCGCGTCAATGGTTACCGGAGCGGTATCGCCTTCGATTACACCGATTCGCAGTTTGCCGCGTAAGGCATCAATGGTTTTCAGGATCACACTGGTTTTGCCTGATCCGGGGGAAGCCATGATGTTTATTGCAAACACATTATGCTCGTCAAGGATTTTTTGATTAACAGCCGCGATTTGTTCATTCGCGTCCATAATTTTTTCTACAATCGGAACAATTTTTGATGCCAAGATTCACTCCTCTTTTTGGATTTCAATACTTTCCACCCAGAACTCTTCGCCTTGTGTAATGAGCAGACTCATGCTGCCGCACTCTGGGCAAGGGTGAGGACCGTTTTCAATCGGAAACTCATGTTGGCAATTCTGGCATCTCATTTTTGCCGGAATGCGGGTGAAATGGAGACGGGCTTTTTCGCAGATTGTGTTTTCGGTAACCATATCCCAATAAAACTGGATTGAATCATCAACAATGCTGGAAAGTGCCCCAATCACTAAATGGACATCTGTAATGCTATTCGCGCCAGCCTGTCGGCCGTGTTTTAGCGCAATCTGTAAAATGTTCTCAGTAACCGATAATTCATGCATGTTGGCAATTATAATATGAGCGTGGAGTTCTATCAACCAATTCGGGCAAAATAGAGGAAAACGGTATGAATTGTATGAGTGTGGCAATCCAGGCTGGGGGCAGCTCCACGCGAATGGGGGTAAACAAGGCGATGATGAGCTTTTTAGGGGAGCCATTAATTGCGAGGGTTGCCAGATTGGTCACTCCTATCACGCGAGACGTGTTTATTATTTCCAATGAGCCGCAAGAATATCAAGAGTTCGGTTTGCGGGTTGTTTCAGATGTGGTGGCAAACATGGGCGCGATAGGCGGTTTATATACCGCGGTTGTGCAGGCGGAATGTGAATTTGTTGGAGTGGTTGCATGCGATATGCCTTTTGTAAATCCAGCGATTTTAACTGCTGGTTTTGAATTGTTGGTTGCGAATCACGCCGATGTCGCCATTCCGAAAACCGCGGAGGGCTACGAGCCGCTTCACGCGGTATACCGGAAAGAGCCCTGTGCGTTGGCGATCAAATCTGCGATGGATGCTGGAAAGAGACGTTTGGTGGCCTGGTTGAATGAGGTTAATGTAATTGAAATTGGAGTCGATTTGATTGAACAATATGATCCTAATCGTCTGTCTTTTATCAATACCAACACAATCGATGAATTTCTTCAAGCGGTGGAGATTGGAAAAAAACTTGAAAAATGATTCCCCCTCTACCCTGGGTAAAGTTGAGGGGGTAATTCTAATCCATTGGAAAGCTATTTCACCGCTTCTATCTTCACTGCGGTCACTTTATACTCGGGGATCTTTGAAATCGGGTCAAGCGCGGCTTTGGTGAGGATATTGGCTGAATTTTCTGGAAAATGAAAGTTGGCGTAGATCAATCCTTCTGGTACACGCTCGGTTACCCAGGCTTCAGCAGTGATTGTCCCGCGGCGTGAGGAAACTTTCACCCGAGTTGTGGTGTTATTCAGACCCAAATGCAGCGCGTCGGCCGGAGAAACCTCAATTTTTGCTTCTGGATAGACTTCCAACAAACCTTTTACCCGGCGGGTCATCTCGCCGCCATGCCAGTGATAAATTACCCGACCGGTTGTCATCACCATTGGGTATTCCTTGTCTGGCATCTCTGATGGATCGAGGTGAATGGCTGGTAGGAATAGTCCTTTCCCGCGGGTGAATTTACCAACGTGCAATATTGGTGTGCCTGGATGGCTGGAGTCCGGGCAAGGCCAGCTAAGCGTCTCGCCCCCAAGCAAGCGCTTGTGTGAAATTCCGCCATAACTGGGGGTGAGAGCGGAAATTTCGACCATGATTTCCTCTGCTGTTTGGTAATCCCAACCAGCAAATTTGGCGGGACTGGCTTTTCTGGTTCCTAATTGAAGGCATCTCCTGGCAATTTGTGAGGTGATCCACCAATCCTGGCGAGCATCTGCGGTGGGAATGACGGCTTGCTGCACCATCTGTACGCGGCGCTCAGTGTTGGTAAAAGTCCCATTTTTTTCCACAAAGGTTACCCCAGGCAAAAGAACATCTGCATATACAGCTGTCTCAGAGGGGAAAATTTCCTGCAAAACAAAGAAATCCAGCGATTCAAAGCATTTGCGGATGTGATTTGTGTCCGGGTCGGTCATAACCGGATTTTCACCTAGAATATAGAGGGCTTTTGTGGAACCGTCCAGTGCGCCAGGAATAAGTTCAGTTACCGTGCGGCCAACTTTATTGGAGAGCGGTACGCCCCAGGCTTCCTGAAATTTCTTTTGTGCAGCTTCGGCTGTTACTTGCTGGTAACCAGGGTAAACATTTACCAGGGCGCCCATGTCACAGGCTCCCTGCACGTTATTTTGACCGCGCAAGGGGTTAACTCCACCTCCGGACACGCCAAAATTACCCAGCATCATCTGGAGGTCTGCAAGGGCGTAAACGTTATGAACACCCACTGTGTGTTGGGTGATTCCCATTGCCCACATGATTGCCAAGGGCGCGTTATGCGCCATAATTTCTACGGCTTCGTATAATTTTTCTACCGGAACACCTGTGATCTCGGCAACTTTTTCCGGCGGATATTGCATTACATTTTCTTTTACAGCTTCAAAACCTTCGGTGCGTTCATTAATGAAGGCTATGTTTTCATAACCTTTTTCCAGGATGATATACATCAATCCGTTTATCAGGGCGATGTCGGTACCAGGCTTTTGCTGTAAGTGTAAAATGGCAAATTCAGTAATGTCAATTCTGCGTGGATCCGCAACAATTAGTTTGACTTTGCGGCGTAAAACAGCCTGGCGAATTTTTGTGCCAAACACCGGGTGTTGCTCAGTGGTGTTGGATCCAATAATCAGCATGGAATTGGCGTTTTCAACAATATCTTTCATGGGGTTGGTCATCGCGCCGGAACCAAGTGTCGTGGCCAGGCCAGCGACAGTACTGGAGTGACAAAGACGGGCGCAGTGATCAATATTATTGCTTCCAATTACCTGACGAGCAAATTTGTTCATCAAATAATTTTCTTCATTGGTGCATTTTGCCGAAGAAAGAACGCCAACACTTTCACCACCAAACGAATCTCGGTAGTAAGTCAGCTTTTCCGAGACGAGATTGAGTGCGGTTTCCCAGTCGGTTTCCACCCAATTTCCGCGATCTGTTTTCGACGGACGTGGTTGTCCTTTAAGCAAGTATTCACGCACCATGGGTTTGGTGAGCCTATCGGGGTGGTGGACAAAGTCATACCCAAAGCGTCCCTTCACGCACATATGCAATCCATTTACCGGGGAATTGGGGTTCGAAGTGACTTTTACCACTTTATTATTGACAATGTTTAAATCGAATTGACATCCGACGCCGCAATAAGTGCAGGTAGTTGTTACTTTCTTTTCAGCTCTTGGAGCATCAATCGATGGTTTGAGGTCCAGCGCGCCTGTGGGACAGTAAACAGCGCAAGCTCCGCAAGATTCACAGCGTGCTTCCAGCATGGTTTCATCAAGCCCAGCGACAATATGCGAGTCAAATCCGCGCTCAGCCAGACCCCAAACGAAGCGGCCCTGAACTTCAGAACAGGCGCGGATGCAGCGAGTGCATAGTATACATTTGTTCAGATCAACCCAAATAAATGGATTTTTGTCTGAATTAATCTCATAGCGGGGTTCTTTGGTCATTTCTTCTTCCGGATTAAATCCGTAAAATTTTGACCACCGTAACAACTCATTGTTGGTCTCGTCAACTTGCTTATAGCCTGCGTCGTGGTAGGCTGAAAGCAGTAACTGAAGCGTAGACTTACGTGAGTTAATTACCTCTTCGGTATCAGTTTCAACTTCCATCCCTTCTGATACGGGAGTAGTGCATGCAGTAAGCAATCCGCGCGCGCCTTTGACTGAAACCAGACACATTCGGCAGCCGCCGTGAGAACTCAAGTCTTTGTGGTAGCAAAGAGTGGGAATGGTTATTTGAGCTTGCTGCGCAGCTTCCAGGATTGTCCAGTCAGATTCTGCCTGGACCGTTTTTCCATTGATTGTCAAAGTAACCATGTGTTTTTCCTTTCAAACAAGAAAGCAATTTGGTTTTTTGCTGGCTGGGTTGAATAAAGTAGCAGGGATCACTCCCGAACAATTCGTTCTGGATGGGAATAAACTGTAAAATGATCTTTGCGCATGTATCCAATAAGGGTGATTTGATAATTCTGAGCGGTTTTTATCGCGTTGAAAGTTGGAGTTGTGCGCGAAACTATGATAGATACACCACAATGGATGGCTTTATGAATCATTTCTGTGCTGATTCGACCAGATAACAAAATTACTTGCGGAATAAATGGTTTTGATCGCAATAGAAAATGCCCCGAAATTTTATCAAGCGCGTTATGACGACCGACATCTTCAACTGAGATGTTTATTTGTTTCCCGTCGCTTAGCGCAGCACTGTGAAATCCCCCCATAGAATTGTGAAGGGTTTGATTCGCATTAAATTGAGCGTATAAATCAATCAGTGCCTTTGCCGTTGTTCGAAAGTGATGTTGACCAGAAGTGGGGGTTAATGGTGAATTGAATGCGATACCTATGCTTGTGCGGTGAATTTGGGCTGGTCGGGATGGAACACACAATAAATCAACATTTATCGTGTTCGCATCATTAATCATGGTCAGAGTCTTTACCTGATCAATTGTGGTGATGATATCTTCATTATACAAAAAACCAATTGCCAAAGCTTCAAGGTCTGAAGGCGAGCAAATAAAATTTAGCCAATGCTCGCCATTCACGTGCAGCGCAACCGATTTTTCAGTAATAATGTTCTGGCAATCTTCTTCCCATTGGTTCGTATGGAGTTTAAATTGC
>Ga0351922_1150_pt1 | contig 10185 bp, 5 predicted proteins | sample BONcelT113001C10_FD_206862 | JGI IMG/M metagenome (GOLD analysis project Ga0351922, IMG submission 206862) | Enriched cells from coal bed in the Powder River Basin, Montana, United States - BONCAT cells T11 rep2 HSBNCT.T11.300.1.C10 ... | reverse complement strand
CGCCAAAGGCTCTCGTATGAATGATCAATCCCTTGGATTAAACCGGGGGTTGATTAAGCACTTTTTTTGAAATTTATTATACATCTTAAGTTGTATCAATCAGAATAGCAATGCTCAATAAGGTTTAATTGTGTTCTACCAATAACCCTTTTAAAAATATTCACCAAATCACATTTCTGCGGGATCTGTGGAGGAATAACGCATAAAACCTACCAAATTTCTGGTAAATAGTTTTTCTGCTTTATATTGAACCACAGAATTAATTAACAGAGAAGGTCAATGTAAAAATCATTATCCATGATGCCTTATAGCGATACTCTGCAATATTTCTGGTTCCGGAAGAATGGGAGGTATGATGATTCATATTCTTCTGGTTGATGATCAACCTGCTCTCCTGGAGATTACTCAGTTATTCCTCGAAAAAAACGGAGAAATTACTGTTGATACTGCATTTTCTGCAGTAGAAGCTCTTGAAAAGCTTCAGAAACATAAATATGATGCAATTGTATCTGATTATGAAATGCCTGCAATGGATGGTATCGAATTTTTAAAGATTATTAAAAATACAGAACAGGAAAAACCCTTTATTATTTTTACCGGGAAAAGCAGGGAAGATGTAGTAATCGAAGCGCTAAACTCAGGAGCTGATTTTTATCTGCAAAAAGGGACCGACCCCAAAGTCCAGTTTGCCGAACTTGCGAATATGATTCATCAGGCTGTGATGAGAAAGCGGGTTGAGGAGGCACTATTACAATCAGAAACCAATTACCGGACACTTGTGGAAAGTACCCAGGATTCAATCTACATGGTTGATAAAAATGGACGATATCTCTTTATTAATTCTCACCATCAAAAAAGGCTTGGGCTTGGCTCCGGTTCATGTCAGAAATATTTTTATGAGGATCTTCATACCCCTGATGACACGAAAGATTTTCTCATAAAAATTCGAAAGGTCATGGAAACCGGGATTCCCCTGCGTGATGAATATGAACGCGATGGAAGGTGGTTTACCCGGAACATTAGTCCGATTCGAAACGAGATTGTTGATCAGAATATCGCTGCAACCGTAATATCAACTGAAATTACAGAAACCCATATTCTTAAAGATGCAATCGGGAATCTTGAAGCTCAGTTCAGGGCACTTGTTGAGGCAATAAGTGATTCTGTCTATTCTGTTGACAGTGAATGCAAATATATTTTCATGAATTCACATCATAAAAGAAGACTCTCAATTCCTGACGACCGTTACAAAGGTCACCAGTATTCAGATTACCATGACGCTGACGAATCAGAGCGGTTTAAAGTAAGTGTCAACCGGGTTCTTGAAACACGGGAACCTTTCCGTGAAGGGTACTCAGATCAGGGACAATGGTTTATTCGGACCTACAGTCCGGTAATTGATGAAAGAACCGGAAGAATAAAGGAAATAGTCGTTATTTCAGTAGACCCGACTGGAAGGATGGAAGGAGACTGATAAGGGTCATCTCCTTGTTTATACAATTCAGTGCACTATTTTTATATAATCAATCTTTTTTCATAAAGTTTCACTGCAATAATTGATGCTATCACTATCCCTGCAAGAATCCACAAGAGATTAACCGGCCATAGTGGCATGGCATCACCAACCATAATTCCTCTAGATAAAATCACTACATGGGTGAGAGGAAGGGCGATGAAGGCAAATATCTGGAGTGGCTGCGGGAGGAGACTGAGTGGAAAGAACGTCCCGCTAAACAGGAACATCGGAGCAATATACAAAAGAGATGGATAACTTAACGCATCGATTGACGGAGTTACTGATGAGAAACATGCTGCAATAGCAGCAAAGAGAAAGCCAGCTAAAAATGCCAGTGGCAGGATAAGCAGGCTACCAGGCAGATCGGCTAGACCCAGAATTGACAGGATAATCAGGATGGCTCCTGCTGAAATCAGACCACGGGTTGCTCCCCATAAGATCTCACCCAAAATAATTTCACGCAGACTCACCGGTGTTGCCATTATTGCGTCAAATGATTTCTGATAATACATCCGCACATAAGTACCATAGGCACACTCAAAGAATGATGCATTCATAACCGATGCAGCAAGAATTGCCGGAGCAATGAACCTCACAAATGGCATTCCGTCAACCTCTCCGACATATGAACCTATTCCAAATCCGATAGCACCCAGATAGAGCAATGGTTCTACAAATGGAGGGAGGGAGTTTACCTTATAATTTTTGCGAAAAACTCTCATATTTCGCGACCAGACATGATAGATCCCTAAAATCATTGAAAAAGAAGGTATATGTGCACTCATAATTAATCCCGAAGTGTTCTCCCAGTCAGCAGGAGGAATACATCTTCTAACGTTGCAGGGCGAGAGATAACCCTGATTCCCGGGCATTCGGTAAGCAAAGAGTCAGCGATTACCCGAGGAGAAGATGTCCTGATCTGCACCATCTCCCCTGCTGATTCGAATATAATCTGTTGAGACTCAAGACATTTTTTTACCGCAGGTGTATTATCAACCTCGACAATGTCCATACCAATATATCGATCTATCAGATCCTGGGGTGACCCCTCATCAAGAATTTTTCCCTGGTCCATAATAACCAGCCGGTCACAGAGCCGGGCTGCTTCATCAAGATAATGGGTTGTAAGAACAATTGTCCTCCCCTGACTACGGATTGTGAGTAGTCGTTCCCAGATATGGTGACGTGCCTGCGGGTCCAGACCTATTGTGGGCTCATCAAGGATAAGAAGATCCGGTTGGTTTATCATCGCTCTTGCAAGAAGTAATCTGCGTTTCATACCCCCGGATAATTGTTCAATGAGTGTTGTCCTTTTTGTAGTAAGTTGGAAAAATTCAAGCAGTTCATCAGTTCTGCTCATGGCCTCATCTGGATGAATATCAAAAAATGTAGCGTATACAAGCAGATTTTCTTCTACGGTAAGTTCTGTATCCAGGTTTGTCTCCTGAGGAACCACTCCTATTTTACTTCGTATCACTTTCCCTTCTGTGTCAGGATCAAGAGAGAACAAAGAAAGAGAACCAGCAGTACGTGGCGAGACACACTCGCACATTTTCATCGTTGTTGTCTTTCCTGCTCCGTTTGGGCCGAGAAAACCAAATAATTCACCTTTTTTTACAGAAAAGGTAACTCCGTCTACCGCAGTTAATGACCCGTATTCCTTTCGAAGATTCTGTGCATCAATTATCCGATCCATCTCATTACTCCGGCTTAAATTTTTTATATTGCCTTCCAGATTGCAAGAACAAATTCCATAGCAATAAGAACGATAATTATCCATTCAAGAAAGTTTGAATGCTGTATTCTGACTTCATCCGAAAGCATGGAGTAATTCTGATGGATGATATCTATTTTTCTCTCAACACTGTCACTCCATTGCTCGCTGCGCATAACTTTTAAAACCGTTGCATATACACGAGCATAATAAATATCCTCTGTGACTTTGATTAAATTATTTACCTTTTCAAGGATTTCAGATACTTCAGCATGTGTCTCCATCATCTGGGCCATGATTGCATGATAAGTATTCATTCTTCCGAATCTGGATTTTTTATCTGCCTGTTCAATATCTTCATACATCGCAACCATATTGCGTGATAAGAGCCGGTCATAATATCTCAGCTCAAATACCTGAACATTGGCAAATTCTATCAGATCTATAAGATCAGTAGGATTATCCGGGTTAGCAAGAAGCGCAGAGTCCCATGAAAGAACTGCGATGTCATTCATGGTATAACTGAGGGTATTTTTTACTATCTCTTCACGCATCTGTGGTGAGAAATCAATCCTTTCTCCACTTAGAAGAACTGCAGTATCAATAGTAGAATCTATCCGGTCAGTGACATATATTGAATAATCTTCGTAAAAGTCAGGGTCAAGAGAAATATCTGAAATAAATGGTTTTAGTATTTCAATAATATTTTTCAGATATATTGAATATAGCTCGGAAAGACAATCCTGACCGGTGAATAATAGTGCATTATCTACAAGCAAAGAAGAAGGAGCATTTAGATTTTCGTACATAAAGCAAATACTTATGGCACCGATATCATAAACACGGGCAATGACAGAAAACTCATATGAAGATCCCTGCCGCTCAATACTTACCGGATGCATCTTTAGCATCAGCGGGGGATCTTCTATAATGATAGATTTAGGATTGACCCGTAGAAAACTGGCACGTGCGGTAAAATAACTACGTGCAAGTTCCCGTTCAAGGTTATCGAGATCTATTTCCTGCCCGGTATCGTATATCCGGTAAAACCGGAGTGAAATCAATTCTCTCGCCTCTCTTGGAATAGTTGGATCTCAATCCTAACCTTCCCGATATGTATATGTCGTCAAAGCACATACTCACATCGGTCATAATCATCCAGATATATACGGTTTATGACATGCACATATCGGAGAGGAAATGAGATTAAAAAAGCACCTGATAAATAATCAGGTTATTTGTCTATTCTAACGACAGGGGAGTAGCTATTTCATCCCTGCGTTTTTTGAGAATTGTATATACAAAATTTTTTACATTATATTGTATATCCAAAGGTACCTGTTTGATAACTTCAATCAGTGTTCTCATTGGTTTCACATCTCCTAGTTTCTCATTCACGATTTAATTAGTTTGTGACTGGATTAGAATACTCTTCTCTGCTTTTTTTCTATCGTCACTGAATCTCTCCCAGGTTTTTGTAACCTTTATATCCCGGACATGTCTATTCCATAAGATGAGTATCTGATAATTAAAATCTGATGTGCTCTTTTTTTAATATATACACCAATAATGAATGAGTTAGCACATGCATTTTGAAAAACACATCTCTGGAAAAAGTGGTCTGCCACCGGGAATCCCAGTTTATATTGGTGATACTCCGCCCCAGGAGACCACGATATCTATTCTGACGTATTCAGAAAAAGAAGTACTGGAATATGAGTGTTCACAGCCAGAAGAGGTGTTATCTCATATACAACCGGGATTACATACGTGGATAAAAGTACAGGGTTTAAAAAATACTGATTTAATTTATGCAACCCTTTCTTCATTTCAGATCCACCCTCTGGTAATTGAAGATATTTTAAATACCAAAGGAAGATCGAAAGTAGAGGAATTTGATGATTATCTCTTTATTATATTAAACCGCTTTGGCAATACTGATAATATAATCTCTGAAGAACAGGTGGGTATCATCTTGACTGATGATATTGTAATTACCTGTGTTGAGACTGAAGAATCATTCAGACAACTCAAAGAGCGGATATATCACGCCAGAGGAAGGTTTCGGGAAAATGGTGTTGATTACCTGACATATAGCATTGTGGACACCATAGTAGATGGTTATTTTACCGTTCTTGAAACACTTGAGGAGCGTATTGAAGAGTTGGAAGAAGAAATTCTCAACCATCCAAAAACAGATACAATCAGTTCAGTACAATTATTCAGACATGATCTGGTCTGGTTCAGACGGAGAATCTGGTCTCTTCGTGAATTGATAATCCAGCTTGAACGGACTGATTCGCCCTATATTCATAACCAGACCCATATCTATCTTCGGGATGTATATGATCATACCATTAAAATTGCTGAAGATGTTGATGTATTCCGGGAGATGGCAGAAGGGCTTATGGAAATTTATCTCTCAAATATCTCAAATAATACAAACCAGATAATGAAGATTTTAACAATTATTGCCACGATTTTTATACCACTTACCTTCATTGCCGGGATATATGGCATGAATTTTTATTATATGCCTGAACTCTCCAGTCCCTATGGATATCCCGGAGTTCTCATTCTAATGGCAGGGATAGGGGCAGTAATGTTAATTTATTTCCGGAAAAACAAGTGGATATAATCAGAAAGTAAGCTGGCAATAAATAAGAGTGTTTAAAAAACCTCTACTCCTTCTCTAACTCGCTTGGATGATGTCCCTTCAGGTCCGTAAACGGTCAGACTAACCGGATAAATCCCTGGCATCTGATATGTGTAGGTGGGATTATTCTCCTCAGATACTCCTCCGTCACCAAATGACCATAACCATTTTGTAATTTTTCCGCTGGATGTATCCTTAAATGAAACATTAAGTGGTGTAGTTCCATTTCTTGTTTCAATGATAAAGTCAGCTAACGGGCGCTGTGTCTGTGCAGCATTAGTAATTGATACCGGTTCAGATGATTCTTCTTTCTGTATGGGTGAACCGGTTTCATTGGTTATATTAGAGGAAAAAAATTGAATGTTTTCCTGACTGCTGAATAATTTTTCAGGAGGCATCACTTCAATTACCGATTCATTAACACTCACTCCCGAAGATCCTTCAACCTCCAGACGTACCGTATATATTCCGGGTTTTTGATATATGTGGGTTGGATTTTTGTGAGTTGAAGTTGTTCCATCCCCTAAATCCCATTTCCATCCGGTAATCTGACCGGTTGAGATATCAAGGAATTTTACTGTCAATGGAGCTGCACCAGCCTGTGGTTGTGCATAAATTGCTGCAGATGGAGGTGAAGCAGGACCAGATACAACAATATATCCTCTGCGAATAGCCATATCAAATCCACCAGGGCCGGTTACAGTCAGACTAACTGAATATACCCCCGGTTTCGTATACAGATATTCTGGATTTTGCTCAAATGAGGTATTGCCATCACCTAAGTCCCATTCCCATCCTGTTACCTCTCCTGAAGCCATCTCTTCAAAATGGACTAGTAAAGGTGATTTTCCAGTTCTTTTATCCGCATTAAATCTGGAGATGGGCGCCGGAGGTCTTTCAAGTACTGTAATATAATCTGTTTTTATCTCTTCAGATGATCCTGCTTCATTAGATACTCGCTCTGAAACGGTGTAATTTCCGGCAGATTCATAGGTGTGGTCCGGATTTTGTTCTTTTGAGGTTATTCCATCACCAAAATCATACCACAATTCATCTACGGTTCCATTTGACAGATCTGAAAATGTTACTGATAGTGGTGCATATCCGGAGAGGGGTTCCCCACTGAATCCAGCGATGGGTAATCCGATTCCTTCCTGAACAATAATTTTTTCTGCCAGCTCACTTACAGAAACACCTTCAGGTCCTGAAACCACGAGTTTAACCTGGTATGTTCCTCCTTTTGCATATACATGAACCGGGTTATGATCATAAGAGGTTGTATTATCTCCAAAATCCCAGATGTAGCCGTCGATAGTTCCATTTGTTTCTACACGGAATGCAGTATGCAGTGGAGCTGTCCCATTGGTTATCTCAGCAATTATTGTAGCACCAGGGGGAGTTGTCTTATTTGATACCTCTATCATTTCATTCAGGAAAGCGGTGTAGTTTCCTTCCGGCCCGGCTATATGCAGGCTTACCGGATAGAAACCAGCTTGTTGATAGGTATGAACTGGAGTAAGTTCTGATGAAGTGGAATTATCTCCAAAGTCCCAGAGATATTGCGTAACCTCACCGGTTATTGTGGGGGTAAAGGTTACCGTCAATGGAACCATTCCTTTCTGTATATCTGCATATAATGAAGCATGAATCAAAATTTTTGGTTTTATTGCGGTAATAAATCCGGGCATAATTGCTGTGTCAGAACCTCCAGGGCCTGATACGGTAAGTGAAAGATTATACAGACCAGCCTTTTCGTATGTATGAATCGGATTTTGTTTCGATGATTCAGTTCCGTCACCAAAGGTCCATTCATACCGGTCAACTGGTTCGTCTGCAGTCCCGCTAAAGGTCACCGTGAGAGGAACAGGCCCTTCTTTGGCATCTGCCTCAATCTTTGCTCTGGGAACTACCGGGTTATCAGTAGCCGTAATAAACCCGGTTTTCTCTACTGTACTTACACCGCCCGGCCCGGATATGGTGAGGCGAACCGAATAATTACCCGATTCCTGGTATGTATGGTAAAGTTCCTTATCATATGAAACTGTTCCATCACCTAAATCCCAGAGGTATCCATCTACCTGACCTATTGTGGTCGGAGTGAGATGGACTCGGAAGGGGATAGATCCCTCTGTTCTGTCAGCTGAGAAATTCACAACTGGCTTTGGCTTACTCTCCTCAACAATAATCTCACGTTGTGCAAATCCCTGACCGCCCGGACCGGTTACTGAGAGGATGGCAATATATGATCCTGGAGCGGTATAGGTATGATTCTGTACCAATCCCTCGCCAGTTGTCCCATCACCTAAATTCCATGACCACCCGGTAATTTCACCGATAGATGCGTCGGTAAATATTACTGAAAAAGGTGCTTTTCCACTGGTTGATGAGGTGGTGAAGGCTGCCTGTGGTGCATCTGCCGATAATGTAGTGACTATTGTTTTATCGCTTCTGCTCTCTCCACCTGGTCCTTTTACAGTCAGGGCAGCGGTAAAGGTACCGGGCTTGATATAGGTGTGAGTAACCTCTTTTCCAGCTCCGCTGGTTCCATCTCCAAAGTCCCAGTTATATTCTGATATTTCTCCAGTTGAAGAATCAGTAAAAGATACGATAAGAGGCACTATTCCTTCATTTGTATCTATTGAAAATTCTGCCCAGGGTTGTCCCACAGATTGTGAGACAAGGATAATCGTTGCATCACTTCTGATTTTTTCACCTGATGGACCCTTCACTGTCAGAAAGACTGCATAGGTTCCGGGAATCGTATAGGTATGTCTGGGATTTTGATCATATGATACTGTCCCATCTCCAAAGTCCCAGACCCATTCAGTAATTTCACCTTTTGACAGATCTATAAATGGCAATGTAAAGGGTGCCGGACCTTCGGTGTAATACGTGGTAAAGTCTGCTTTTAGTTGTAGAGGCGCAGTTGTGACGACCTGCTTCACAGACTCTGTCACGTTTATTGAACTTTCAGCAGTTGCCTCATCTGAATATGATCGAACCTGCAATGTTACTGTGTAAACCCCTGATGACTGATAGGTGTGTATCGGATTTTGCTGGTTAGATACTTCTCCATCTCCAAAGTTCCAGGTTCGCTCGATAATCTCTCCTGAAGATGTGTCAGTGAATGATACAATAAGGGGAGTTTCTCCTTCATCTGGATTTACAGTAAAAGAAGGTTCAAGAGGAATGCCTGCTTCAGGCAGCCCAATAACTTCAATTTGTTGCTCTGTCCGGTCTTGTCCACCCGGTCCTGTTACAATTAAAACAGGAGTGTAACTACCTGCTTTCAGGTAGGTATGAGTCGGGTTTTGTTCGGAAGATGTTTCTCCATCTCCAAAGTCCCAGAACCAACCTTCAATTTCATCAGATGAAGTATCAGTAAAGGAAACTACCAATGGCTCAGGCCCCTCATCCGGATAGACCCTGAAGGAGGCTGATGGGGGATACATCGTTGCCGGTATCTCTGGTGCGGTGACTTCGATGGTTGTATCGAATCCATCCTGCCCGGAGGATCCGGTGGCGGTGAGGATCGGTGTATATGTATGAACCGGGTTTTGCTCGGAAGATGTTTCTCCATCACCAAATTCCCACTCCCATTTTTGAATCTCTCCGGTAGACGTATCGGTGAATGATACGGTGAGTGGAGCAGGTCCTTCATTCAGATCTGAAGTAAATGATACCAAAATCGGTTGACTCGGTTGGGTTACTGTAATCTGTTTCTCATCTCTAGCTTCACCAACTGGTCCGGTAGCGGTGAGGACTGCGGTATATGTCCCTGGATTCTGGTATGTATGAATTGGGTTTTGTTCGGATGATGTTAGCCCATCTCCGAAATCCCAGTTCCAGGCCTGTATCTCTCCGGTTGAGGTATCGGTGAATGATACAGTGAGTGGTGCAGGTCCTTCATTCAGATTAGAAATGAATGAGGAAAAAACCGGTTCAATCGTTTGAGTAACAGTAACCTGTTTCTCATCTCTAGCTTCTCCTGCTGGTCCGGCAGCGGTGAGGACTATGGTGTATGTCCCCGGATTTTGATACGTATGAACCGGGTTTTGTTCGGATGATGTTTCTCCATTCCCGAAATCCCAGTTCCATGTCTTGATCTCTCCGGTTGATGTATCAGTGAATGATACGGTGAGTGGTGCAGGTCCTTCATTCAGATCTGAAGTAAATGATGCCAAAATCGGTTGAACCGGTTGGGTTACTGTAATTAGTGTTTCTGCCCGGTCCGATCCTCCTGGTCCTTTTCCGGTAAGCACAACCGTATAAGTGCCAGGAACATCATACATATGAACC
>Ga0351922_1113_pt2 | contig 10335 bp, 6 predicted proteins | sample BONcelT113001C10_FD_206862 | JGI IMG/M metagenome (GOLD analysis project Ga0351922, IMG submission 206862) | Enriched cells from coal bed in the Powder River Basin, Montana, United States - BONCAT cells T11 rep2 HSBNCT.T11.300.1.C10 ... | reverse complement strand
ACGTGTGCCCTGAGGAGAAGCTGGAGTGCGCCCGCATCACGGATTTGCGTTTCGAGCTTGACCTGCTTGAAATGGCTCGGCTTTTGTTCTTCTCCACGCACAAGCCCTTTTGGACCAGCGACAACGCCACCGAGGGTCTGAACGCCGACGACATGCGCCGCAGCCTCTCCGGGGTGGACTTCTCGCCCTTGCGCGGCCTGTTCGCAAATGGTCGCGGGCCGTTGCGCATCCTGTACCTGCCGCGCGCCAGCGGCGGCATCCTCATGGACCTCAAGGTCGTGCGCTCGCTCCTGCGCCAGGGCCACCGGGTGGTGCTGGCCTTGAAGGACGGCTTTTATTTCGACAGCCCGACGGTCTGGGACCTGGAGTCCGACCCCGTGCTGGCCGAGGCCTTCCGCGACGCCTACTTCCTCCAGAACGACCGCGTCACCAAGAACGAGTTGCTGCAGGCCATCCGCGAGCATCCCCTGGTGGTCATCTCCGATGGCACCCGGGAGCGCTTCAATCCCTACCGCCTGAGCGTCACCCTCGCCCGGGCCTGGAAGGAGTGCGACTTGGTGCTGGCCAAGGGCGAGGCCTACTATCGACGCTTCATCGGCACCAGCCACGAGTTCACCCGCGATGTGCTGGTCTTCTTCTCCGACAGGCAGGGCAAGTTCCGCATGTTCTTCAAGGCCAAGCCTCCGCACGTGCACAAGTTCAGCGAGGAAGCCATCCTGGCCAAGGCTGACGCCATCATCAACCAGATGCGCGAGGCCAGGGCCGAGGGCAAGACAGTCATGTTCTACAGCGCCGTGGTCGGCAGCATTCCCGGGCAGGTCAAGACCGCCATCGAGGTGCTGAATACCTTTGTGAACCATCTGCGTTCGCGCCTGGAGGGCACCTTCATCATCAACCCCGGCGAACATTTCGAGGAAGGCCTGGACGCCGACGACCTGATGTTCATGTGGGAGCGCGTGCAGAGAAGCGGCTATTTGAATGTGTGGCGCTTCCAGACCGACGCCGACATCGAGAAGAGCTTCGAACTCATGGGCAAGCGGGTGCCGCCGGTGTGGGCGGGCAAGGACGCCACCTATTCCACTGGCTGCACCAAGGAGATGCAGATCGCGCTCTCGGTGCAGCGGCGCCAGCCGGAGCTGCAGATCATCGGCCCCGGCCCGGAGAAGTTCCTGCGCCGCAGGGAGTATGGGGTTGGCCGCTTCTCCGACGTGACGGTGGGAGGGTAGATGACCCGCAAGGGGCCGTGCGAAGCGCTGCTGGCCTCGCTGGCCGTGCTGCTTCTGGCGGCCTTGGGCGGGTGCGCCGCCCTGGATTACCTGCCCCGGGAGTCCCCCGGACGTCCCGCCTCCTCTGTGCGCCGCGTGCGCACGGGCGTTGCGGCCCCGCCGCGTCAGCAGGAGCAGGTCGAAGCCTCCGGCCCGCAGCGGCCCGAGGTCATGGAAGAGGAGGGCGACTCGGCCTTTCGCCCCCGTGGAGGTCTTGAGGCCCAGGCCCTGGCCAGGAGCCTTCAGCCCGGGAGCCAGTCCTTGTCCGGCTTTGCCGATCTGGCCGAGCCCCTGCGCCACAGCCTGGCCTATCTGGCCAAGAAGCCGCAAGCCGCTCCGGCCCTGGTGCAGCCGGGCGGCAGCCTCACCTGGGGGCAACTTTCGGCCACGGCGCAGGAGTTATACGATCTTTTGCCCGAGTTGGACGCCAACCCCGGCCTGTTGGCCGAGCGCTTCGTCTGGTACGAGCTGGCCGCGAGCCCGCTTGTCACCGGCTACTATTCGCCCGAGGTCGAGGCCAGCCTGACCCGCCAGACGGGCTTTGAGCAGCCCCTGTACGGCCTGCCGCCGGACCTGCGCAAGGCCGGCCCGGAGGAGTTGCGCCTGGGGCATCCCAAGGTCTACCGCGCGTCCGGCGGGGCCATCCAGCCCTACTACGACCGCCAGGCGATCGATGGCGAGGGCGCGCTTGCCGGGCAGGGGCTGGAGATCGCCTGGGTGCGCAGCCCCATGGACGCCTTCGTGCTCCAGACCGAAGGCGCGGGCACGCTGCTTTTGCCTGACGGCAGTCGCCGCACGGTCCAGTTCAAGGCTTCCAATGGGCACGAGTTCCAGGGCCTGGGCCAGCTCTTGCTTGCCAACGGAGCTTTGCCTCGCGAGCGGCTCTCCCGTGCGTCCATCCGCTCCTGGTGCCAGGAGAATCCTGGTCGTGCGCGGGAGATCATGGCCCAGAACCGCAGCTATGTTTTCTTTGAGCTGCGCGCTGGCCCGAGCGTCGGCGCCATGGAAAAACCGTTGACTGCGCTGGTCAGTCTGGCTACAGACCCAAGTCTCCTGCCGCTTGGAGCCGTGTCCGTGCTGGACCTTGGGCTGCCCGGGCAAAACGGCGGCGCGTCCGTCGGCTTTCATGGGCTGGTCCTGGCCCAGGACACCGGCTCCGACATCAGGGGCCATCGGCTTGATCTGTATCTGGGCGGCGGCGAGCACGCCGAGCGTCTGGAAGGGGGCCTGCGCGCGAGCGCCGGGCTGCATCTGTTGGTGAGCAAGAATGCGCTTCGCTTAAAGGCATACACGAGAGGACAATGATCAATCTTTCCTTTGACGACATCCGGAGTTTGCTGCGCCAGGCCTTTGAGGCCCAGGCGGGCACCGTTGGCGACTGGCACCGTCAGGAGCCGAATTTTTCCAGCGATGTGCCGGAGGCCGCCGACCAGGACGGTTTTCTGGACCTGCTTTCCCGCCAGCACTGGTGCAATTTCCGTCTGTGGCATGTGGAGGACCGCGCGCGCCGCAAGGACGCCGGAGCCGAGCTCATCGCGGACTGCAAGTACGCCATCGACAAGCTGAACCAGGAGCGCAACGACATGATCGAGCGCCTGGACCTCTTTCTGGTGCGCGCCCTTGAGCCGCGCTTGCCCTCCGCCCCGCAGGGCGCGCGTCCCCGCTACAACACCGAGACCATCGGCGTGGCCCTTGACCGCGGCTCCATTCTGGCTCTCAAGATGTACCACATGCAGGAGCAGGCCGAGCGCGCGGGCGTGACCGGCGACTTTGTGGCCGAGTGCCAGCGCAAGCTCGCCGTGCTCACCGAGCAGCGCTTCGACCTCTGCGAGTCGGTCCTCGACCTCGTGGACGACTACGCCGTGGGGGCCAAGCGGCCCAAGGTCTACTACCAGTTCAAGATGTACAACGATCCGCGCCTGAATCCGGAACTCTACACCCGCAAGGCCGGGGCGTAGACCGGGCACTGGCGAAGGGGGGTTCATGGCCAGGTACGAGACAGTCATCGGACTTGAGGTGCATGCCCAGCTCAAGACCAGATCCAAGATTTTCTGCTCTTGCTCAACACAGTTTGGGGAGGAGCCGAACGAGAACGTCTGTCCCGTGTGTTCGGGAATGCCCGGCGTTCTGCCCGTGCTCAACCGCAAGGTGGTGGAGTACGCCGCCAAGATGGGCCTGGCCATCGACTGCGAGATCAACCGCACGAGCATTTTCGCGCGCAAGAATTACTTCTACCCCGACCTGCCCAAGGGCTACCAGACCTCCCAGTTCGAGCTTCCCATCTGCGAGCACGGCTTTGTCGACATCGTCACCTCCAAGGGGCCGAAGCGCGTGGGCGTCACGCGCATCCACATGGAGGAGGACGCGGGGAAAAACATCCACTCCGCCCACGACAACGCGAGCTATGTGGACCTGAACCGCGCCTGCGTGCCGTTGATCGAGATCGTCAGCGAACCGGACATGCGCAGCCCCGAGGAGGCCGTCGCCTACCTGAAGGCCCTGCGCAGCATCCTGGTATACCTGGACATCTGCGACGGCAACATGGAGGAGGGCAGCTTCCGCTGCGACGCCAACGTGAGCGTGCGCCCCTTTGGCCAGGAGGCCTTCGGCACCCGGGCCGAGCTCAAGAACTTGAACTCCTTCAAGCACGTGCAGAAGGCCATCGAGTTCGAGGTGGAGCGCCAGATCGATCTGGTGGAGGATGGCGAGCCTGTGGTGCAGGAGACGCGCCTGTATGACGCCGCCAAGGGCACCACGCACTCCATGCGCGGCAAGGAGGAGGCCCACGACTACCGCTATTTCCCCTGCCCGGATCTTGTGCCGCTGGTGCTTGAGGAATCCTGGCTGGCGCAGTGGCAGGCGGAGCTGCCAGAGCTGCCCAAGGCCCGCGAGACGCGCTTCAAGGAGCAGTACGGCCTGTCCGCCGAGGCGAGCGAGGTGCTCACCAGCGAGCGTGACCTGGCCGAGTATTACGAGGCCGCGGTCAAGGCCTTTGCCGAACCCGAGAAGATCGCCAACTGGCCGAAAAAAATCGCTAATTGGTTGATGACCGACATTTTGCGCGAGCTGAACGCGAGCGGTGGCCGCGTTGCGGACCTGAAGCTTTCGCCCGGGAGCTTGGCCACCCTGGTGCGCCTGGTGGAAGAGGGGCAGATCAGCGCCAAGAGCGGCAAGGACATCCTGCCCGAGCTGCTGGCAGGCGGCGGCGATCCCGAGGCCCTGGTCAAGGCCAAGGGCCTTGTGCAGATTTCCGACACTTCGGCCCTGGCGGCGGACATCGACGCCGTGCTGGCCGAGAACCCCAAGGAGCTGACCGACTACCGCGCAGGCAAGACCAAGCTCATGGGTTTCTTTGTGGGACAGATCATGCGCCGCACCAAGGGGCAGGCCAACCCCGCCGTGGTGAACCAGCTTCTGGCCGAAAAGCTCAAATAAACCGCCACGCGCAACACAATCAAAGGACCCCCATGACCGAGCACATCCAGTATTCCCCGCAAAAAGACGCCCTTGTCCTCCTTGACCAGCGTTACCTGCCCACGCGTGAGGAATGGTTCGTCTGCAAGACCGTGAAGGATATTTGCGAGGCCCTTGTGGTCATGGTCGTGCGCGGGGCTCCGGCCATCGGCGTCACCGCAGCCTACGGCTGCTATCTGGCCGCGCGCGAGGTGGCTGGCGTTGCCGATTGGCGGTTTGCCCTGAACACCAAGCTGGAGCAGGTCGCCAGCGCCCGGCCCACCGCCGTGAATCTGCGCTGGGCAGTTCGGCTCATGCAGGCCGAGTGGGCCAAGCACCCGGAGTTTTCCCTGGAGGAGCTCTCGGCCTTCTGGCTGGCCAAGGCCAAGGTCGTCCACGCCGAGGACATCGCCACCTGCGAGGCCATCGGCAAGGCCGGGGCCGACCTCATCGCCGACGGCGACACGGTGATGACCCACTGCAACGCGGGCGCGTTGGCCACGGCTGGCTACGGCACCGCCCTGGCCCCGATCCGCGCGGCCATCGCCCAGGGCAAGAAGATCTTCGTCATCGCCAACGAGACGCGCCCCTTCTTGCAGGGCGCGCGCCTGACCGCCTACGAACTGCACAAGGACGGCATCCCGGTGAAGGTGGCCTGCGACAACGCCTGCGCACTGCTCATGCAGCGCGGCCTGGTGCAGAAGGTCATCGTGGGCGCGGACCGCATCGCGGCCAATGGCGACGCAGCCAACAAGATCGGCACCTTCGGCGTGGCGCTTCTGGCGAAGGAATTCGGCATCCCGTTCTACGTGGCCGCTCCGGTGTCCACCATCGACCCCGAGACCGCCGACGGTTCGCTGATCCCCATCGAGGACCGCACCCCGCGCGAGGTGACCCACGTGGGCCACACGCAGATCACCCCGGACGGCGTGGGCGTGTTCAACTTTGCCTTCGACGTGACCCCGGCCCGGCTGATCCACGGCATCATCACCGAGCGGGGCGTGTTGACAGCACCGTACACGGAGGCTATCGCCACACTGTTCCAATAGTTCTTTAGAAGCTGTCCTGCGGGAGCTCGGAGAAACCGGGCTGAGAGGATCCCTTGCACACGCTGTGGGGTCGACCGATGAACCTGTCCGGGTAATGCCGACGAAGGGAAATTCTGCACTGGCGGAAAGCCGTCCCTTCACCGGGACGGCTTTTCGTTTGGGGCCCATGCGGGAAAACCATTTACAGTTGCAGGAGGACCACCATGATCATTGATGAAAGGATTGTCACCGAGGCCATCGCCAGCACCTTCTTCGACAAGTTCAAGAGCTGCCTGGATCTGGATGTCGCCATCGTGGGCGGCGGACCAAGCGGTCTCACTGCCGCTTGGAAGCTGGCCAAGGCCGGGCGCAAGGTGGCGCTGTTCGAACGCAAGCTCTCGGTGGGCGGCGGCATGTGGGGCGGCGGCATGACCTGGACCAGCATCGTGGTGCAGGAGGAGGCCAAGAGCATCCTGGAGGACGCGGGCGTGGCTTTGACCGAGTACAAGCCCGGCTACTTCGTGGCAGATTCTGTTGCCGCCACGGCCGCCCTGGCCTATCAGGCCACCAAGGCTGGCGCGAATGTCTTCAACTGCACCAGCGTGGAGGACGTGGTGCTGCGCGAGGTGGACGGCGTGAAGCGCGTCATGGGCCTTGTGGTGAACTCGAGCCCGGTGGAGATTGCGCGACTGCACGTTGACCCGCTTGTGCTTCACTGCAAACATGCCATAGAATGCACGGGACACGACGTGGAGATGCTCAAGACCCTGGTGCGCAAGAACGGCGTGAAGCTGAACACGCCAAGCGGTTGCATCGAGGGCGAGCAGTCCATGTGGGCCGACATCGCCGAGGCCAACACCGTGCGCCACACCAGGGAGATATACCCCGGCGTGTGGGTGGCCGGCATGGCCGCCAACGCGGCCTACGGCTCCTACCGCATGGGGCCGATCTTCGGCGGAATGCTGCTTTCCGGCGTCAAGGTGGCCGAGGCCATTGACGCTTTGCTGTAACACGGAGACGAAACCGCCAAACGCAAGTCCTGGCCGGGGTTTCCCCGGCCAGGCATCTGGAACCCGACCATGCTGCCCATCATCGCTCTTTTAGGCCGCCCCAACGTGGGCAAAAGCAGCCTGTTCAACCGCCTGGTGCGGCAGAACAAGGCCATCACCCACGACCTGCCCGGGGTCACCCGCGACCGCATCTACGGCGAAGTGACCGAGGAGGACGTCCGCTTTGCGGTCATCGACACCGGCGGCATGCTGCCTGACGCCACCGAGCTGGACGGCGGGGGCATGGACAAGAGCGTGTTCGAGCAGGCCACGGAGGCCCTTTACGAGGCCGATGTGGCGCTTTTTGTGGTGGATGGCCGCGAGGGCATGACCATGCTCGACCAGGCCGTGAGCGAGAAGATCCGCGCCTCGGGCAAGCCTGTGCTGCTCGTGGTCAACAAGGTGGACGGCCCGGAGCAGGAGGCCAAGGCCACGGCGGACTTCCACGCCCTGGGCTTCGAGATCGCCACGGTTTCCGCCGCCCACGGCTACGGCCTAAACTCGTTTCGCGAGCGCATCGCCGAGCTGGCCAAGCCCTTTGTGACGCCCGAGCCCCCCAGCGGGCCTGAGCTGGGCCTTAAGCTGTGCATGCTGGGCCGCCCCAATGCGGGCAAGTCTTCCCTGGTCAATACCCTGGTGGGCGCGGCGCGGCAGATCGTCAGCGACGTGGCTGGCACCACGCGCGACTCCGTGGACGTGGGCTTTGAGAAGGACGGCCGCCGCTACACCTTCGTGGACACGGCTGGCGTGCGCCGCCGCGCGGTCATCACCGACCATCTGGAGAAGCTTTCCGTGTACCGCGCCCTGTCCTCAAGCAAGCGCGCCGACGTGACCATCCTGGTGCTGGACGCCATGGAGGGCCTGAGCCACCAGGACAAGCGGCTCATCGCTTATTTGGCGGAGCAGCGCACGCCCTTCATGGTGGTGGTGAACAAGCTCGACCTGGTGCACAAGGAGCGCCTGGAGGAGCTGCGCGAGGCCTATGGCGAGGCGCTGCGCATCTGCTCGCATGTGCCGGTGCTTTATCTCTCGGCTCTTACCGGCGCTGGCACGCACAAAATCCTGCCCCTGGCCGAGGAGATCCGCCGCGAGTGCGTCATCCGCATCGGCACCGGCGCGCTCAACCGCGCCATGAGCGAGGCCATCACCAAGCACCAGCCCCCGGTCATAAGGCGCCGCCGCGCCAAGTTCTACTACCTCACCCAGGCCGACGAAGACCCGCCCATGTTCGTGTTCTTCGTCAACGACGCCGATCTGGTGACTGCGGCCTATGGCAAGTATCTGGAGAACCAGCTGCGCAAGCTGCTCGGCATCAAGAAGGCCCCGCTGGCCGCCGTGTTCCGCTCCAGCCACGAGAAGAAGGAGCCGGAGCGTCCGTTGACCAACCGTCCGCCCAGGCTGGGAAAGTCGCGGCGGGATATGGAGGCGGCCAAGGTGGACCAGCCCCCCAAGCTGGGCAAGCCGGGCAAGTCCGGCAAGGCGTCCTCGGGCAAGGCCAGGGCCACGAGCAAGAAGTCGGCTGGCGCCAGGACTGCGCCCTCGCGCAAGAAAGGTTGATGGGGAGAACGCCTTGACATTTCGCGCCGCGAAAGGGTAAAGGGTTCGTCCGCGCCAGCAAGGCGCATTTGATTGGAGAGGTGGCCGAGTCGGCCGAAGGCGCTCGCCTGCTAAGCGGGTATGGGCCTTAAAAGCCCATCGAGGGTTCAAATCCCTCCCTCTCCGCCAGAACGCATTGTCCCGGTCCCCACGTGTTGGGGGCCGGGATTTTTCATTTTCAGGCGGCGGAGGCCGTTTAGCCTCCACCAATGTCTCTCAGGCCGTGCGGGAGCACGGTTGTCTTTGCGCGGTGGTGTTGCGTATCTGGAAGATGTCGTGTTACGTAGTGAGGGAATCCGGCAGTGCTATTCCGTCGGCCCTGGAGACGAGTGCCCGTGGTTCTGTTCCCACGTCCTTGACGAACTGCCAGCAGAAATCTTGGGAGGTTCAGGCATGCTCCAGAGGCGTATTTCAGGTGGATGGCTGTGTCTCTGCCTCTGCGGGTTCCTGGCGTGGAATCCAGCGCAGGTGCTCGCCGCACAGGCCAATGCTCCAGACTCGCAAGTTCTCTATGACTGCGAGGCCAAGGCTGCGGAATACACCAAAAATCTGGGAAAGCCCGGCGACAAGACCCTGTACCAGGAGCACCTGAAGCTGTGCCTGGAGGTCTCCGGGCCGCAGCCCCTGGCCAAGACCGGGGCGGTCAAGGGTTCCTCCTGCGCTGCGGGTCTGCGCCCCCTGGTCTTCAAGAACGCCACAGCGGAGACCATCTGGGTGGGCGCTTGGGACAGCAACAAGAGCATGGGGGTGGTCCCGCCTTCCGACTGGCCCAATTGGGAGCTGCCGCCCAATGCTTCCAAAACCTGGTGCGCGCCCCATGATTTCGACGGCCGCTTCACGGCCAGGGCCCGCTGCAATGTCGCCACGGGCAAGTGCCTTGAGGGGGATTGCTGCAGCGGGGAATCCTGCGAGCAGATGATCTGCACCACCACATCGGACCCCGCGTCGCTTGCGGAGATCAACTTCGACGTGGCGGAGACCAAGCTCGCCTGGTATGACACCAGCTACGTGGACGGCTACAACTTCCTGGTGACGTTCACCCCCAGCACAGCGACATGCCAGACTGTGGGCAAAGGCAAACTGCCGGACTGCCCCTGGAAAACAGTCAACGGAGTGTGCCTGGCCCCCTACAGGCAGTATGCGGTGGATCACCCCTGGTATGCCTTCGAGCCGGACTATTACGTGCTGGCAGCCATGTGCGCGCAGCCCGCTGTTTGCGGTTGCGGGAACCAGTGCCCCGACATCCCTGCCGACCCGAAGAAGAACAAGCCGTTTGTGAAAGGCCTGCCTTCGTGCCCGGACACCGTCACCATCCAGCATCCGGTCACGAAGCAGAATGTGACCTTGGCCTCCAGCGGCTGCTCGCCCATAGCCAAATATAGTGACCCCCGCGCCCAGGCGCAGGTTGTCTGCGATCCCTTGAAGGCCGATTACTCCGATGGTTGCAAGCACCCCTGGCCACCGGACTACAAGGTATATGTCCAGAACCTGCACCAAACCCAACCCTCCTCGTACAGCTGGCAATACAAGGACAAGGAGAGCCTCGCCACCTGCGCCCTCAGTGATGACCTGGCATTTACCGTCACCTTCGGGCCGCGCCCCGCCAATCCAAAGGGGAATGTCAACGTCGTGCAGTTCTCGCCCGCCGGTGGGCTTACCGGTACCATCAAGGCGGGGGCGGCTGACCCCATCGCCTTTGTCGGCCCCACGAGCCTGAAGCTCCCCGTGGCGGATGGCGCCACAGTAGTCGTCGACCGTGACTGCGGCCCTGACACCCACCTCTCCTGCAGCGCGACGTACAGCAAGGCTGCGGGCTTCACTCCCACGGGCGGCGTCTGTGCCGACTCCTACCAAAGCGGCATCAAGTGGACGGCCTCGAAAGAACTGCTGGCCCTGGGCGCGCCGGCTTCAGGCGTGTGCGTGCCCAAGGACGAAAGCAAGGCC
>Ga0351922_1146_pt1 | contig 10424 bp, 2 predicted proteins | sample BONcelT113001C10_FD_206862 | JGI IMG/M metagenome (GOLD analysis project Ga0351922, IMG submission 206862) | Enriched cells from coal bed in the Powder River Basin, Montana, United States - BONCAT cells T11 rep2 HSBNCT.T11.300.1.C10 ... | reverse complement strand
ATAGAACCTTGGGGCATAACCAGGCATAAATTCGCCGTCGGTTGCTATATCAAATCCTTCATCTGAAGCAGGGTTAAACCTCACCTGGCTTTCCTGGAAAGAAGGGAATTCCGAATTGTGGGCAAACAGTTTTATCACAGGATATCCTGCATTTTTATAGAATGGCGTTGTGCTGTGTGTTCGGTTTGCCGCTGGTATTGTAAGGGCACCTGATCCTCCGTTTGATACCCTGACCATAAACCCCTGTGTGGCCGGAATGGGTTCACTTTCATTCACCGGGGAATAGCTTTGCCCCAACTCACTCCATATTTGTGCGACTCCGCCAATGTTGTTCATGGTCCATCCGGAGGCCCAGTTCAACGCGCTTGAAAAAGGATTGCCGAGAAGGTGCCAGCTTCGGTTGTCGCCGGTATTCACACCAAGGTTGGAAATGTTGATGTCATCAACATTCAGGGAGCCGGAGAATTCGCGGGTAGAAGTTTGCTGATAGGCCACCATGTAGCCGTTGCCTGGCAGAAAGTTGCCCGAGCCGTTATTGGCAGTGGCCCAGGTAGGAGGCTCGGCATTGTTTTTAAAATTTACCCAGAGGTTTGCCGGTTCATACCAGGTATAAAGGTCATAGCTGTTGTCGGGTATGGCCGTAAAAGCCGGGTTGATTGGCTGCTCTGCCACTGGTGAGCTGATGAAATGCCAGCCGTCTTTCCAGTCGACCCATACACTGCCTTCGATATACCTTTGCACGGTAGCCTGTACGCCGTTGTTTTGGTGAATCAGTGAGCCGGTTCCGGTGGCATCGGATTGAAGGGTAAGCGAAGCTGTCGGTTTTATCACCAGATTGTTAATGGTAACCTGGGTCGATGGGGAGATGTTTGCAGGAACGCCTATCAGGGCATTGTTGGATGCACCGGGCAACTGGTTGCGGGCCGGATGACCCGAAGGCAGGGTATTATTCCAGTTGGCCGGAGTTCCCCAATCTGAACCGGTATTCATGCAATAGCCTGCAAGGGGGGCTGCATTAACTGGAACCCCTAAGGCCGGGGTTAGCCCGTTTGCAGCACGCGGCACTTCATAATTGTCTTCACCCAGCATCAGGGCATCAGGATTACTCCCTTCCCACGCACCACAACGCCTGACAATAGTATTCCAGCCATTTGCGACAAATGCAAATTGCGGGTCTGCATCAGAAAAGTTATTCAAACCGGTATTGGTGCTGTTTCGGAGTTTGGCACTAAAGCGAGCCACCTTCAGCCATTGGGATGAAATTACCGTGACTTTTTCGCCACCATAAGGTGCAGTTAGTGTGGCCCAGTTAAATTCGTTAACATTCACTTTTGTAAAGTCGATATTGTTGAACCATCCTTCAATTTGGTGTAGTTCACTTCCAACAGGATAAAAGCCGCCAACAATGGTCAGTTGGTTGCTGAAGAAATTGCCACCGTTTACAAGCCCCGGGTTGTACGACCAGTGGCATTGCATCATGTATAAAGCGAAATCTTCACTTCCGGTGCCTTTTCGTATGAAAGCGTCGAACTGGAATTCTGATTCGCTGACCTGTTGAAAATTATCCATTTTCAACTCGTAAGAATAGTTTTGAGCCGGCAGGGCCATCGCCGTAAACAGGACGATAAGTGCAATTGCGAGTTTTTTCATGATATATGTTTTGTTATTTTGATACATGTTTTTGTGGATTTATGCAAGGCCTGATTTAAGGGGTAATGGATTGGACAACGCTTCGGATATTGGTATTAACCGGCCCGGAATCGTTGATATTGATGAGTCCATCCCCGTTTATATCAATCGTCAGGTATCCTGTTGCCGCACTTCTAATTCCTGTATTCACAGGCCCGGCATCATTTATATTGATCAGTCCATCCTGATTGACATCCCCGGCGTAAAAGCCGAAAATTCCTGCAGCGAGTTGTTTTTGATTATTGCCAAAAGCCTTATCGGCCGAAATCGTAAAATCGTAATTTGCAGCAGCCGGACCTATGGTAACTGCCAATGCGGACACACTGGCAATGTGGTTGCGGTGGCGAATGGTCAGGTAATAATTGCCTGAATATTCTGGCGGAATATTGACAATGGCCACTCCATTCTGGTTCAGGTCGATATTGGAGGCTGTATAGACGATGGTACCATAATTGCCCTCACTGTGAAGTTCCACATCAATTTTATCTGCTACTTTACCTGCATACTTGTCAACAATGTTCCCCCCTACAAAGTCCTTGGCTTTGTTCATCTCCGAGAGGGCTGGGTTGTAGAGGCCCTCCAGAAACAGTTTGAGGTTTACCTGATAATTACAGGGGATGACCAGGCCATCACCATAGTATTCTGATTGAGGTATATCAGGCAGTGCATAGCCCATATCATTGGCATATTCACAGGATGTTCCGTTGTCGTACCACGAAAGGCCTGTCGTTCCCCCGTTGTAGGTGAAATACAGAGTAAGCAGGGTGCTCCCGTTGGGTAACGAAACCCCTGTTGAGGCGGCAATCCCGCCAATGATGATGACTCCCGGGCTTGTCTGATCAATTTCGAGGTCGAATGCGGGATTGGCGGTCGCCGACACATATGAAAGTACAGATGGTACAAAGGCCATTGTCAATGAAACCGCACCAATGGTATTGAAGTCTGTGACCATGACCGGCACGGCAATTGATTCGCCGGGGCAGGCAATGATTTCGGCCGGGAATGCGGTTTTGGGGGCATCCCCCTGAAAGGTAACCGAACCGGGAAGGTAATAGGTTGAGGCAGGCACATCATTAAGCACCACGGAATTGATGTCGGAATACTTGCAGGTATTGCCGTTATCAAAGAAAATGAGGTTTGCGGTTCCGCTTGTTACTTTGTTGAATGTAATGGTGAAGAATACTGTGCTGGCACTCACCGAAAAATTGTTGGAGTGATACCATCCGATTGTGATGACCCCGGCCGATGATACATTGTAATTGTAGTTTCCGGGGATTCCCGGGCCTTTGGTAACCTGTACAGCACTCGCAATCGATGCATCGTAAAGGATTCTCAGGTTGCAGCTTGCAATATTCGCAGCCGGGCTGGACGATATGGTAATCGGGATGGTTACCGTATTTCCCGTTGAAATTGCACTTCCGGCCTGGGTGATGGGCGCATTTTGAGAGAAGGCAAGGCTGGTTGCCAGATTCAAGATGAGGATGAATACTATATTTTTTTTCACGGCTTGAGTTTTTATGTTGTAAATCAATAACATAGGAGATGCGAATTATTTTATTATCATCAACTTGCTGTATCTGGCAGGGGTGTGATCGTTTTTGCCCCATTTCAATGCAACTGTATAAATACCGGCAGGAATTGCAGGCGGTATGGAAAGGGTATGGGATGAGATCCCGGCGGGGTTGGGGATGAGTGTGGCTTCGTAGTGTTTGCGGCCTGTCATGTCATAGAGTGTCAGGACGGGTTCGGATTCTGTTCCGTTTGTAAGGGCAATGGTCAGGCTTTCTTTACAGGGATTGGGGAAGAATGTGAAGGACCCGGGTTCACCGCCTACGCCCGGATGGGGACTGAATCCGCTCAGGGTATATACCGTGAGCATGGCAGTTCCGTCTGTTGTATCGGCAGGCGGACAGGTTCCGGTGACCACACAGCGGTAGAATTTTCCGTTGAGTTCAATCCCGGGATGGGTAAGGGTGAGCTGAGGCGTATGGGCACCTGAATAAATCCCGCCATCTTCCAGGTCAGTCCATCCGGCACCCGATTCCTGCCAATGGTAATTCAGGCCTGTGCCTGAGGCCAGGACTCCGAAGGTGGCAGTACCCTCACCGGAGAGGACCGGGGCCGGTGAAACCGGTTGCAGAAGGATGGCCGGCGGCAGCATCATGGATAGCGCATACGGCGGGGAGGATGGGCCGCTGCCCCAGGCATTGATTGCATACACGCTGATTTCGCCACCGGTGGCGGAAGGCCCGAAATCCACGGTCACGGCCGGGGTCGAAAACCCATTGGTGATGCTTGCACCCGGGGGAAATGACCAGACATAGGATGTGGCATTGGCCACCGGGTCTATGCTGAAAAGGACCCCTGTTTCGCCCCTGCAGACGGCTCCCCCGCATGGACTGCTGATTGGGCCTGCAGCAGCGGGAAACAGAATTTCTGAAACAGAGCCATTTACATAATATGTGTTTTGAGGGTTGTCGTTCAGGGCAGGATAGGCAGGCGGCGGGCCTGAGTATTCGCAGGAGGTACCGTTGTCGAACCACGATAAGCCGGATGAACCTCCCAGAAAGCTAAAGGAAAGGGTGAGCAGATGTGTGGAATCGGGCAGGCTGATGCCGGAACTTCCGCCGGAAACGAAGCCTCCCGCAATCAGGGTGCCGGGTTCCGGGTTGTCGAGTGTCAGGTCGGGAAACCCGGGCGTGCTGGTAAAGGATTGGTAAATTAGAACGTTCGGATCATAGTGTAACGTGAGGGAAATTGCACCAATGTTGTTGAAATCCGTGACTTTAATGGCGACAACCACCGGGTCACCGGTATTGGCATACAAATCAGGCGCAATCGTCGTAGGAGCGTTTTGGGAAAAAAGGCCCCAGGAGAACATTACAATAAGCCCTGTTAATACACGGTCGATTAATTTCATGGCTTTTGAGTTTTGGGGTGATAAAGAACAAAATCGTATTATCTTCTTGTTTTTGAGTTTTTTATTGACAGGAATAAAAAAATATAAAGGAGAACGGGGGGTTGCCCCGCCCGTTCTCCGGGAGGTGGATTACTTACTGCGTACTATTCTGATCGTCCGCACAAGTTGGGCCCCGTCAGAATCAAGCCTTAGGGTGGCCGTGTAAACACCAGGCTTCAAAGTACTTGCATCCAGAGTCAGCGTATGATCGCCGGCCGTTTGTGCTTCGTCCACCAGTGTTGTAATCTGAGTACCGAGCATGCTGGCAATGTCAAGGGTTACCTTTCCATCGGCAGGCAGGCTGTAGGCAAGCGTGGTTGTTCCCCTGAACGGGTTCGGGAAACAGGTCATATTCAGGGTATGTTGTTCCGGATTTTCATGTGTTCCGGTGGATTTGCCCGTGAGGGCATCCATATGGAGCTCGGTTGGTCCGTTCGACAAGAAGCGTCCGTCAGCAATCTCATTGGTGGCTTCCTGAGTTAGGGAGAATACAAGGGTTTCATCCAGTGCGATATCACCGGTTACCCTTACCCTGAGCGTGAGGAGGACATCCCCGGCATCCAGCATGGCCGGCTGAAGGGCAAACCATCCCAGACGGAGTTCGCCGTTATCGTTAACAGCCCATTCTACATCTGAGGAAGGATCGGTACCGAAGAATACACCGGTAATCTCAAACCTGTCGGAGGGGTATTCCATGATCAGGGATACAGCGCTGGCTTCCAGAGCTTCCGGGGCAGTGACAGGCAGCAGAATTTCCTGGCCTTTTTCCACCGTCCGCATCCGGGGATGGGTCAGTGTGAGCGAATGCCCATAGGATTTGGCCGAGGGAACGAAGCTGCCGTTGAAGTCGCCGGTTACCATTCCATAGAAGTCTTTCGTCAGGCTGGTATTGGTGATGGTGATGCTGGGCAGATCGATTTGGGTGGGCGGATTTGGGGAAGAAAGGATATTGTCATCAATGGTTTCCCCTGTCAGCCAGAAGGTCCACGGACCGCGATTTACCCAGCCCCATGTGCCTGAAGTGGTGAAGTTTTTCAGGATACGTGCGGCATCCGAGCTTTCTAAGTAGTTATTCATATCGCCATCGCCGGTATAGAACCTGACAAGCTGTATCAGATAGGGACTTACACCCCAGTAGTTCACTTGGGCGGCATCGGTCGAGTTGATGGCCCCTGTGGTGGATTTGGTGGTGGAAGCTACGACCTGATAGGTTCCGGAGCAGATGTTCATGAAGGTGTAAGCGCCGGAAGCATCAGTGGTAACGGGATCTGCGGGAGGATTTGCGGTAGGATCAGGATCAGGATATACTTTCACGTTGTTCTGCCAGAGTTCCACATTGATACCACTAAGGTTATCAAAGCTGGTTTTGGGCGTACCGTTGGGATTAAGACCGTAGTATTTAAAGGTTCCCGAAAGCGTATGTCCTCCCACGGTTACCGTTTGTGTGGCCTGGGCACTGTTGCCGCAGCCGTCGGTTACTGTCCAGGTAACGGTTGTCTGTCCGAGCTGGAAGGCCGCGGGGGCATCATGGGTCACTGTCAGGTCACCTGTTGCCGTGCAGTTGTCATCAACGACCGGCGTACCCAGATCAACACCCGTAGCCGTGCAACCGTCGTTGGTAACAGTGGTGACATCGGCGGGGGGGGTGATGGTGGGGGCGGTGTTGTCATAGACAGTGATGGTCTGTACGAAGTTATCGCTTGTATTTCCACAACCATCAGAGAAATTCCAGGTTCGTACCCTGACATAGGCATTGGCGCAAGCAGCATCCGGAGTAGTTACATCGCTGACGAGGTTGATTACCGGAGATGTTGTGCAGTTGTCTGTAGCTTCGGGGGCCAAAGCGATAGCATTTGCAATTCCTGTAGCGTCAGAGCACTGGAGTGTTGCGTTGAGAGCACCGGCAACGGTGGTGATTACCGGGGCGGTGTTGTCGATGACGTTGATGGTCTGTACGAAGTTATCGCTGGTATTTCCACAGCCATCAGAGAAGTTCCATGTGCGAACCCTGACATATGCATTGTCACAATCAGCATCCGGGGTAGTGACATCGCTGACGAGGTTGATTACCGGGGCTGTTGTGCAGTTGTCTGTAGCTTCGGGAACCAATGCGAGTGCATCATTAAGCCCTGTAGCATCAGAGCACTGGAGAGTTGCATCAAGAGCACCGGCAACGGTGGTAATCACCGGGGCGGTGTTATCGATGACAGTGATGGTCTGTACGAAGTCAACGCTTGTATTTCCACAGTCATCAGAAAAATTCCATGTGCGTACCCTGACATAGGCATTGGCACAAGAAGCATCCGGATTAGTGACATCGCTGACGAGGTTGATTGCCGGAGTGGTTGTGCAATTGTCGGTAGCTTCGGGAACCAATGTAAGGGCAGTGTTAATCTCATCATGATCAGAGCATTGGAGGGTAACGTCAAGTGCGCCAATAGCGGTTGTGATAAGCGGGATAGTTGCATCGCCACCGCTGATGGTGAATACGGGTTTAGGCATCACAATATTTCCGCAGGCATCCTGAATGGTGTACTCAAAGGCGTACGACCAGATGCAATTCGTATTTGCAACACCAGGCGTAGTGGTATGAGTAACCGTGATATTGCCACCGCAGGCATCCGTATAGAGTGCAGCGATTGTTGCATCAGTGGGTTCGGCAGGGACATTGGCGGCACAGTCATCCACATCTGTGATATCTGTGGGCCATGTCCCTGTGAGGACGGGAGCTGTTTTATCACTTCCCTGATAATTTACAGTAGGCCAGGGTTCTACCCTGTTGCCACAGGCATCGGTTACCTCGTAACTGTATTTCACATTCCAGTTGCAATCATTACCTGTTGTTTCGGTGTGTTTAACAGCCGATACCGTTCCACCGCAGGCATCAACAAACAGGGCTGCAATTTCTGATCCTGCAGGACCTGATGGTGCATTGCTTAAACAACTGTTGATTTCGGAACCCCCGGCATTGGTACCATAAATTAAGATGTTATGGTCGTTGCCTTTGTTCCAGTAACCATTGGTAACAGGATCGAGGGCGTAGATTTCCGATCCGGGAGAATAATCCAATCCGATGAATAGACCGTCGAATGATGTACTGCCAGCATTTCCTAAAGGAATGTTTGAATAATGGTTATACCAGAACTTGGCCGGTTCAGTGGGGAATTTCGGCGCGCAGTTAATGCCATAAACAATCTGCTGTTCAGCGGGTACTATCCAGTTAAGGTTGTTAAACGTAACTTTCCAGATTCTTCTGACTTGGCCTGAACTTCCAATGTATGACTCATTATTGAAATAGGTCACTTCTTCGAAGGTGATATCCGCGTTATCAGTAACATTTGAACCTGTGAGGAAATTACCGCTTGCAACAGTATTCATGGGGATTGTTCCCTGATTATGGGTATAATCAAACGGGCTTGTCCATGGATCAACCGGTGCAGTGGCTGAATAGAGTTGGATGTTGGTGAAGTAATCCTCGAGTTGGAAATCCGGATCGCTTGTCAAACCAGCAACTCCCCATACAACGACTTTGTTGATTGTCCAGAATCCATCTGCTGAAGTGCCGAGTTTGAAGTCATCCCCGAAGTAATAAGCTGTGGGATCGCTATCGGCCCAGGCTACATTGCAGCGGTTAGCCCCAACATTATTGACATTGGCAAGTGGCATTTCCCTTTTGAATAAAGGATTTGCCCAATCAGGAGCGGTCTGGTCACTGCCCGTGTTCTGATAGCTTTGACCGGTAAACGGATTTCCACATTCGTCAGTAACCGTAAAGGTATAGGTGACTGTCCAGTTGCAGTCATTACCTGAAACTTCGGTATTTGTCAGAGTGGCTGTCAGGGTCGTACTACAGTTGTCGGTATATCCCTGAATGGCATTTTCCGGACTGAAAGGAGCCGAGGAAGCAGCGTTTGCCATGCATGCATTTGTTCCTGTGGTTCCGGGATAAGGCGTGCCGGTCAGCATGGGGGCTTCAGTATCTCCGCCAGTATAATTCACAATTGCATTGGCGGCGTAGTTTCCATTTTCATCAACGATGGAATAGGTATAGGTAGCCGACCAGTTGCAGTCATTCCCAATAATTTTGGAATCGATGAAAGAGGCGGTCACCGGTGTACAGTTATCAGTATAAAGTGCGGCAATTGCTGTGGCATCCGGAGCTCCGGGAGCTGCCGACATGCAAAGATTGCCCGCATTTCCGCCGGGTAAAGTTCCTGTCAGTTGTGGGGCCTCCACATCATTGACGGTAACATCAAACCCACAGGTTTCAACATTGTTGCAGGCATCGGTGGCTGTGCAGGTAACGGCAGTAGTGCCCTTGTTAAAGAACGAGCCGCTCGCCGGACTGCAGGTTACAGGGACAAAATACTCAAGATTGGTGTTGTCGAGAGGCAGGTCTCCTCCGCAGAAATAGGTAAACCACATATAGCGGTTACCTCCGGCGATTGTAGCAATCAGATCCCCAGGATTATTTCGGGTTTCGGAGAATACGATTGCACCGGAAGAATTCAGCACCTGACAATCTACTGCAAGAGAACCTGCAGCGTTTCTGAATATCCATTCAAAGGTGTACCAACCCGTTTCAGTAATCTTGTACTTATTGGATACAGATTGTATGTTATTGCGGCGGGCAGCGTTGGTGTTATTGTCGGCCATGACCCAAACTCCGGTAGCATCATATGCAGCCGTGTGGAAAATGAAATCCCTAAGATGGCTTCCGGCCTGTGTGTTGGCAGCGCTCGACAGATCCCAGCCATAACCGGTTGTGGGTGTAGCATTCTGCACCAGCGGATTGTTAAGGTCGATATATATATCAATGGAAGTACGGAAACCGCTTCCAAATGAATTCTGAAATCCCCCTAAGCGTGTGTAATTGAGATTGCCACTGGCTGAGGGCGTGTTCAGAATGGAATGGGCAACACCGGTTTTGGATGTAATCCCGTTGGTGCCAGAAGCAACCCGGGTAATGGACGCGGGGGAATTGTTCCAGTCAGTACTGCCGAAAGCATACCAGTCGGGGTGTTCAAATCCCTGGAAATGAGAGTTGTCTTTGGCCGTGGGGCCACTCCAGGTTACAATTGCACCACAGTCCCCGGCATCATTTGCCTGGGTAATATCTGCAGGACAATCCGAGATGATGGGTTTTGCACCATCTGTTATGGTAATGGTTTGAATACAGGTTGAGGTGTTGTTACAGGCGTCTTTTGCGGTCCATGTCCTTAGGATTGTACCGGTACCATTGCATCCGGTTAATCCTGCACGATTGTCTTCAAAAGTTATTGTGATGGAACCGCTTCCGGAACAATTGTCGGTAGCAGAGGCAAAACCTGTGATATACGGGCCCGCATCCTGCAGTTTGTCGATGGTAATGTCTGTAGGACAGGTGATTATGGGTAATGTGATATCCTGAACGGTAATCACCTGAACAAAGTTACTGCTGGTATTCCCGCATTCATCGCTGAAGTTCCAGGTACGAGTCCTGACGTAAGCATCGGGACAGTTGGCATCTGGGGTTGTTTCATCACTGATGAGGTGTCGGGTGGGATTGGCAGTACAGATGTCAGTAGCCTCGGGTACCAAGGCCAGGGCATCGTTTATGCCTGTTGTATTTGAACATTCCAGGGTTTCGTCTAATGATCCGGCTGCTGTATTGATTGTGGGTGCAATCCCTTCGCAGCTCACCGACCCGTTGATGTAATAATGGCTGCCGGGTTCATCACAGAAAGCGACAAAACTCGGGGGGCCAGATCCGTATTCACAATAGGTGTTGTAGCTG
>Ga0351922_1142_pt1 | contig 10502 bp, 8 predicted proteins | sample BONcelT113001C10_FD_206862 | JGI IMG/M metagenome (GOLD analysis project Ga0351922, IMG submission 206862) | Enriched cells from coal bed in the Powder River Basin, Montana, United States - BONCAT cells T11 rep2 HSBNCT.T11.300.1.C10 ... | reverse complement strand
AGGGTGATCAGCACCACGATCACCGTTGTTCCGAAATCGGGCTGGAGGATAATCATGCCGGTCAGCAGGCCCGTGACCGCCAGCGGGATCAGGAAGCCCTCTTTGAATTCGCGGATACGGTTTACCCGCTGACTCAGGAAATGGGCGAGAAAGAGGATCAGGACGACCTTGACCAGTTCCGTGACCTGGAAGGAGAAGACCCCGAGGTTGAGCCAGCGGACGGCGCCGCCAGCGCGCACCCCCAGCGGAGGAATCCAAAGCAGGGCCAGTAGTACCGCCGAGACGATGACCCCGATCCAGGCGAGCTTGCGGAGCTTGGGATAGGCGATCCGGGTCATCAGAACCATGACCAGCAGGCCCAGGACCAGGAAGAAAAGGTGTTTCTTGAGAAAGAACTGGCCGTCCCGAAACCGTTCCATGGCCAGGATGGAGCTGGCGCTGTAGATCATCACGGTTCCGATGGTGACCAGCAGCAGCGTGGCCAGGAGCAAAATCAAGTCCGGTTTTTTTTGATTCCGGAGATAGCCGTTCACGATTCAAGCTCCTCCACCAGCTCCCGAAAGACCCTGCCACGGTGCTTGTAGTCGCAAAACTCGTCAAAGCTGGCGCAGCCCGGAGAAAGCAGGACGATATCGCCGGGGCAGGCCAGAGCTACGGCCTTTTGCATCGCCTCCTTGAGGGTGGCGGCGAGGACCGTTTCGACGGCGCGGCCGAGAAGACCGTTGATCTTCTCGGCCGCCTCGCCGAACAGGATCGTTGCCCGGGCGCGGCTGCGCAGCAGGGGGATAAGGGTCGCGAAATCCCCCTCCTTATCCCGTCCGCCCAAAAGCAGAACAATGGGCTGGGAAAAGCTTTCGATGGCCCGGACGACGGCCCCCACATTGGTGCCCTTGGAGTCGTCATAGAAGCGGACGCCCCTCTTCTCGCCGGCAAATTCGATCCGGTGGGCGATGCCGCGGAAAGCCGAAACGGCGCGGCGAATCGCCTCGGTTTCGCAGCCGCAGGCCCGGGCGGCGAGCAGCGCCGCCATGACGTTTTCGATGTTGTGGCGGCCGGGGAGGTGAATCATCGCCAGGGGGTACTCCTCGGCCGCTCCCGTGTCCCGGTGGTGGACGAGCCGCTCCCCCGCCAGGGTGATACCCTGCGCAACCGCCCGAGAGGTGCTGAAGCATTCCGTCCGGGCAGCCAGGGATTCGGCCAGCGAGGCGGTGAAGGGGTCATCGGCATTGAGGATGGCCAGATCGCCGGTGCCCTGATGGGCGAAAATCGAGGCCTTGACTTGGCGGTAGGCCGCGAAGCTGCCGTGGTAATCCAGGTGATCGCTGGTCACGTTCAGCAGCAGGGCGATGCGGGGGGCGAACGTCGTCGCCCACTGAAGCTGAAAGGTGCTCACTTCGACCACAGCCCAGTCGGCTTCCTGCGGCGAGTCCGCGTAGCCGATCAGGGGGGTGCCGATGTTGCCGCCGACAAAGACCGTTTTGCCCGCCGCGCGGAGGATCTCGCCGATCAGGGATGTGACGGTGGTTTTGCCGTTCGTGCCGGTGATCGCCACCAGTGGCGTTTTGACGAACCTGCCGGCGAGTTCCAACTCGCTGAGAACGGGGATTCCCCGGTGGAGGGCCTCGCGGAGGATCGGATGGTTCGGGTATACGCCCGGCGAGGGGATGACCAGACCGGCCCCCGTCAGAACCTCGAGTCCGCAGGGGAGAATATTCATGTCCGGCTGCAGAGGGGCAAGATCGGCCAGCGCTTCCCCCGAAAGGGCGGCGGGGCGTTCGTCCGTCAGCGTGAGTCGGGCGCCCCGGCGGGCCAGGAAACGGGCCGTTGCCATTCCCGTGAGCCCCAGACCGATGATGGCAACTCTTTTGTCCGTCAGATCCATGGATTGTCTTTCCTATCTCAGTTTCAGGGTGCTCATCGCCACCAGCGCCAGCAGGATGGAGATGATCCAGAAACGGACGATCACCTTCGGTTCCGGCCACCCCTTGAGTTCGAAGTGATGATGGATCGGGGCCATCCGGAAGATCCGCTTGCCCTTGGAAAGCTTGAACCAGGCCACCTGGAAGATGACGGAAAAGGTTTCCAGCACGAAGATGCCCCCGACAATGGCCAGGAGAATCTCCTGCTTGGTCAGGATGGCGACGGCCCCGAGAGAGCCGCCCAGCGACAGCGATCCGACGTCACCCATGAAGACCTGGGCGGGGTAGGTGTTGTACCAGAGGAATCCGAAGCCCGCCCCGATGACCGCCCCGCAGAAGATCGACAGTTCGCCGGTGCCCGCCACGTAAGGTACCTGAAGGTAGGTGGCGATCTTGATGTTGCCGGCGAAATAGGCGAAGAGAAGGTAGGTCATGAAGCAGGTGATCGCCGGTCCGATAGCCAGCCCATCCAGGCCATCGGTCAGGTTGACGGCATTGGCGGCGCCGACGATGATGAAGGTGGACAGGAGGATGTAGCCCCAGCCGATGTTCGGCAGGACGGTCTTGAAAAAGGGAATCGTCACGTAAGGGTTGAAGCCAGGTTTGAAGTACAGGACGATGCTGACGAACAGGGCGATCGCGATTTCCGCCCCCAGGCGGATACTTCCCGGGACGCCGCGACTGTTGCGCCGGGTAAGCTTTCGGTAATCGTCGAAAAAGCCGATGAGGCCGAATCCCAGCGTGATCATGAGCACCAGCCAGATGTAGAAGATGTTCAGGTTCGCCCAGAGCAGCGTGGAGACGGTGACGGCGAAGATGATCAGAATGCCGCCCATCGTCGGCGTTCCCTGCTTGGCGAGGTGGGAATTGGGGCCGTCGTCGCGGATCGTCTGGCCGATCTGGAGTTCGTGGAGTTTGCGGATCAGCCAGGGACCGACGACGAAACAGATCACCAGTGCCGTGATGGCCGCATAGATGGTCCGGAAGGTGATGTATCGAAAGACGTTGAAGAAGGAGTAAACCTCATGCAGCGGATATAGAAGGTGATAAAGCATTTTCTCTCGTCCCCTCAGGGTCGTGGTGTTTTGGGAGCCGACTCTTACACCCTTTCCGGTTTCAGGTCAAATACCGCTTTCGATCGCCTCCGCCACGGCCTCCATTCTCATTTTTCGGGATCCCTTGACGAGGATCCAATCCCCCTTCTTCAGCCGCGGGCCGAGGTGATCCAGAACCATCCGGGGGTCCTCGAACAAGGTGATCCGCCCGGCGGGAAGCCCCCCGGCGATCGCCCCGGCCGCCGTCTGGTCCGCAAAATTGCCCTTGAGATAGAGGTGGTCGATGCCGGTCCTGGCGGCGAGATCTCCGATCCGGGCATGCCACTGGTTGGCCTCGTTGCCCAGCTCCAGCATGTCGCCGAGAATCGCGACAGCCCGGCCGCCGCCCCGCAGCCCTGCCAGGGTCCTGAGGGCCTCCCCGACCGAGGCGGGGTTGGCGTTGTAGGTGTCAACGATCAGATGGGCGCCGTTGGCCAAGGTCCGGACCTCGCTCCGCCCTGGTGCGGGCCGAAAGGCGGCGAGCCCCGCGGCGATGAGGGCGAGGTCGAAACCGAGCGTCCAGGCGCAGGCCGCGGCGGCCAGGGCGTTGGCGACATTGTGTTCGCCGGGGGTGTGCAGGCGGATCGGCAGAGAGGTTCCAGCGATTGTCAGGAGGAACCGAACCCCCTCCGGCGCGGCGCTTTCAATGTCCTGGGCGGCAACGTCCGCCCCGGCGTTGAGGCCGAAGGTAACGCCTTGCCCCCGCCAGCGCTTCGCCAGGACGGCGATCTCGGGATCATCGTGGTTGAAAATGGCCGTTCCCTGTCCGTCCATGATTCTCCAGAGGCTCCCCTTTTCCTCGCGCACGCCGGCCAGGGAGCCGAGCCCCTCCAGGTGCGCCGGGCCGATGTTGGTGATGAGCCCCACGGTTGGCGCGGCAATGGTCGCCAATCGGGCGATTTCGCCGGGGCTGTTGGTTCCTATTTCGACGATCGCCAGCCGCTGCTCTTCGCGGAGCCCCAGGAGGGTTTGGGGCAAACCGATCAGGTTGTTGAGGTTTCCCTCCGTTTTGAGGAATTCTCCGGAGAGCGACGCGATGGCGCCGAGCATCTCCTTGGTGGTCGTTTTTCCCGAGCTGCCGGTGATTGTCACGACGGGCAGGGAAAAACGCCGCCGCCAGGCATGGGCGATGTCTCCCATTGCTCGCAGTGTGTCGGGAACGCCGATCACCGGCAGGGCAAGGGCTTCACGCTCCAAAAGGGGCCAATCGCTCCGGATCAGGAGCCCGCAGGCGCCCTTTTCCGCAGCGGCGGCCAGACAGGCGTGACCGTCGAAGCGGCTTCCCGTGAGGGCGATGAAAAGGTTGCCGGGGACCAGCGTTCGCGTGTCCGTGGAGATGCCCCGGCAGGGCCAGGCGCTTTCCCCCCGGAGCATCCGCCCGCCCGTGGCCTGAAGAACCGCTTCGGCGGTGATGACCGGTTCGTCTTGCTTCATGGGCGATTTTCTCCTGTTTTACGGTTGGCAAGAGCCAGGCGGGCGACGATTCGGTCGTCGAAGGGTTCCTTCCAGGTGCCGATGATCTGATAGTCCTCATGGCCCTTTCCGGCGATCAGGACGATGTCGGTGGGCGCCGCCAGGGTGATGGCCGTGGCGATCGCCTCGGCGCGTTCCGGCAGGACGAGATAACCCCGCCGGTCAAGGTGTTTTTCCGCATCGGCGGCGGTGCGAAAGCGTTCGCTTCCGATGCCTGCTTCGATCTGGCGGATGATCTCCAGGGGGTCTTCGGTTCGGGGGTTGTCCGAGGTGACGATGGCGAGGTCGCTGCCGGAGGCCGCGGCCTCGCCCATGAGCGGCCGCTTGCCGCGGTCGCGGTCACCGCCGCAGCCGAAAACGGTGATGATCCGGCCCGACCGGAAAGCGGCGAGATTCTCCAGGACGCGGCGCAGGGCGTCGTCGGTGTGGGCGTAGTCCACAAAAACCGCCGGCTCTCCGGTACTGCTCACCCTTTCCAGCCGTCCGGGAACATGGGAAAGCGACGCGATGCCCGCACCGATGACTTCGGTAGGCAGTCCGAGCGCCCGGGCCGCCCCCGCCGCGGCGAGGATATTGGAGAGGTTGAATCGCCCCAGGAGGGGGGAGGTGATCTCCAGCCACTCTTCGCCCAGGCGAAGCGTCGCCGTGATCCCGGCACGGGAAAGGTGGAAGGGGTCCGCCGTGACGTCGGCCGGGGACGCCAGGCCGTAGGTGAGGCGGTTGCCCGCTGTCTCTTCCAGGATGCGGCGGCCCCAGGGGTCGTCGCTGTTGACGATCATCCAGCGGGGACGGTTGGCTTTTCCGGCGGGGAGGATTTCGGAAAAAAGGCGCTTCTTGGCCAGGAAGTAGTTCTCCATCGTCTGGTGATAGTCCAGGTGGTCCTGGGAGAGATTGGTGAAGATGCCTATCTCGAAGGCGCAGTCATCGACCCGCCCCAGGGCGATCGCGTGGGAGGAGACCTCGGCGACGACGTGGGAGACCCCTCGGTCGGCCATGTCTCTGAGGATTCTCTGCAGGTCGAGGGATTCGGGGGTGGTGTTCGGCGCGGCCAGAATCTGGCCGCCGTAGCGGTAGTTCACTGTTCCTAGAACGCCGGCGGTGAGGCCCGCCGCCTGGAGGATAGCCTCGATGAGGTAGGTAACGGTTGTCTTGCCGTTCGTACCGGTGACGGCGATCAGGCAGAGTTCGGCAGAGGGGTCGCCGAAGAAATTCTTTCCCAAAAGACCAAGCGCCCGCCGGCTGTCCGGGACCCCGATGGCGGTGACCCCGGCCGGGGGGTGGAAATCTCCCTCATGGACGATGACGCTTGCGCCGCGGGCAATGGCGCCGGCGATAAAGTCATGCCCGTCGGCCTTCAACCCGGGAATCGCCGTGAAAAGGCTGTCCGGGACGCACTGCCGCGAATCGTAACAGACCGATGAGACCTCTTTCGCGGGAGATCCGGTGAGTCTCACGATCTCCAGCCCTGCGATCAACCGCGGCAGTTGCATGCCATCCCCTCATGACCCAGTGCCGAAGGTGACCGTGCAGATCCGGTTCGCCGGTGCCGGCATCCCCGCGGCGGGCTTCTGGGCGACGGCCCAGCCGCTTCCCACGACATGAACCTTCACCCCCCTATCCTGAGCCTTTTTCAAGACCTCGCGTATCGTCAGGCCCCGGAAGTCCGGGATGTTCCCTTCGTCCTCCAGGTCAGTCTGAGCGGCAACCGGCGCCGGAGCGGAAACCAGTTTCAGCTGCATGCCGATGCCCGGCGGTTCCACCTCAAGAAAGGGGGTTTCCCGGATGTTCGTCTTGAAGCGGTTCAGGATCTGTTCGCCGATGCTCCGGAACACCGGTGCCGCAGCCACGCCGCCCCATTTGTCCCGCTGCGGCTCGTCGAGGATCACCAGGATGGCGATCTGCGGGTTGTCGGAAGGGAAAAACCCCATGAAGGAGGCCTTGACCCGCTGCGACGAGTAGGCCCGGCGGCTAAAGTCGAATTTCTGTGACGTACCCGTCTTGCCGGCCACGGCGATGTTGGCGATACGGGCCTGCTTTCCCGTGCCGTCTTCGGCACCGACCACGTCGGTCAGCATTACGGCGATTCTGCGGGCCGTTTCGGGAGAGACAACGCGGCGGACGGGCGTCGGCTGAGTCGCCTGGACGAGGTTGCCCCGCTGGTCCATCAGTCCCTTGACCACAAAGGGTTTCATCAGGACCCCGCCGTTGGCGAGACTCGAGAGGGCGGTGATGAGCTGGATGGCCGTGACGGAAATGCCCTGCCCGAAGGCGATGGTCGCCGCATCGACGCGGGTCCACTTATCGACGGGACGGAGAATACCGACGACCTCACCGGGAAGATCGATGCCGGTCCTGGCGCCGAATCCAAACTGATTAATATAATCAAAAAACTTCTCTTTGCCGAGCTTTTCGGCGATCTTTACCGAACCGATATTGCTTGAGTACTTGAGGATTTCGCGGACGGTGAGCATATGATGCCGTTTGCGCTGGGCCTCGCGGATCACCCGGTCGGCGATGGCGTACCGGCCGTCCTCGCAGTCGAAGGTATCAGTTTCCGTAACGATGCCATCCTCGATGGCCGCCGCGACGAGAAAGGGTTTGAATGTGGAACCGGGATCGAAGACATCGGTGATCGCCTTGTTCTTTCCCAGGGTCGGGTTGGTGGCGGAAAACTTGTTGGGATCGAAGCCCATTTCGTTGGCCAGCGCCAAGATTTCACCAGTCCGCGGGTCCATGACGACGGCGAATCCCCCTTTGGCGCCCTTGGCCTTGACGGCACCCTTGAGATGGGATTCCACGAGGTGCTGGATGCGGTTGTCGATGGTCAGCACCAGGTGGTGGCTCTGCCTCTGGCCGGTTTCCGGCTTTTCCGCTCGGGGGTAAAGTCTCGTTCCCTTGGCATCCCGCGTCCAAAGGAGATTTTGGGGGGCGCCCTTCAGGTAGCGGTCGTAACGGAGCTCCAGCCCCTCGAGTCCCTTGGCGTCGAGGCCGACGAATCCGATGAGATGGCCGGCCAGTTCGCCGGAGGGATAGAAGCGTTTGGGTTCCTTGACGATATAGATCCCGTCGATGCCCAGGTTCTGGACGCGGCTGGCCTGATCGGGGCCGATCTGGCGGGCGAGCCAGCGGAAATTTTTCCCCCCCGAGAGCCTCTGGGCCAGGAGGGCGCGATCCACCTGAAGGATTTCGGCGAGACTGGCCGCTGCTTTCGCGGGATTTTCGATTTTGGAGGGGTCCGCGCAGACAGAATCAGCCATGATCGTGGCCGCGAGCTTCTCGCCGTTCCGGTCGAAGATGATACCCCGCTCCGGCTGCAGCGTAAGCGTCTGGGTATGCTGTCGGGCGGCGAGGGCCTTAAGTTTCTTGCCCGAAAGGATCTGGAGCTGGAACGCCCGCGCGGTGAGGGCGACAAAAAGAATGACGAACACCGCCAGGACCGTGGCAATTCTGAATTTCATCCACTTGTTCGTTGTGCCCGTCATTTCAGGACGATCACCTGCTGCCTTTCCGGATAAACCATCCGCAGTTTTCCCCGGGCGATGGCTTCGATCCGCTGGGGCGATTTGAGCGTCGCGAGTTCCAGTTTCAATTTGGCCTGTTCTTCCGTCAGCCGCTGCCGGGTGCTTAGTTCCCTGGCCAACTGGTATTCCAACTCGGTCATGTGGATATGGCTCCAGACATAGATGAGCGCCACCGCCATCAGGATGGAGGCGATGAAAATCCACGTGGCATAACCGACATCACCGGCAGCCTCCCTTTGCCGAACAGTTTGCTTGAGGACCTCGGCAGCCTGCATGATCAGAGCCTCTCAGCCGTTCTGAGTTTTGCGCTCCGGGAGCGTGGATTCCTGCAAATCTCACTTTCCCTGGGGAGCAGGGGCTTGCGGTTTACCACCCGCAGTGTCGGTTTGCGGCCGCAGGCACAGCGGGGCAGATCGGGGGGGCAGAGGCAACCCTTCTCGGCGGCACGAAAGGCGTTCTTGACGATCCGATCTTCGAGGGAATGAAAGGAGATAACACAGAAGCGCCCTCCCGCTTTGAGCCTCCCGATGCCGGCGGCCAACGCGCTCTGCAGTTGAGGCAGTTCGTTATTGACAGCGATCCGCAGGGCCTGAAAGGTTTTTGTTGCCGGGTGGATCCGCGTCGGCTGCTTCTTCTGTGGGACAGTTGAGGCGATCAGGGCTGCCAGATCGGCGGTGGTGCGAATCGGGGAGATGGACCGCCTGTTGCCGATCGCCCGAGCAATTCGCCGGGCCATGAACTCCTCGCCGTAGTCGTGGATGATCCTGGCCAGTTCGGCCACCGGCAGGGTATGGATCAGGTCGCAGGCGCTGGTCCCTTGGCTGCGGTCCATCCGCATGTCCAGGGGGGCGTCCAGGGCGAAGCTGAATCCCCGCTCGGCCGTGTCCAACTGATGGGAGGAAACCCCCAGGTCGAGCAGGATACCGTCGAGCTTTTCGATCCCCAATCCGTTCAGTATGGTATCCATGTCGGCAAATCTCCCCTGAACCAGGATCGCTCGATCACCGAAAGATGTCAGCAGCCCCGTTGTTTCCCGAAGAGCTTCTCCATCGGTGTCGATGCCGATGAGCAGCCCCCCTGGCGCGGTCGCCGTGAGGATCGCCCGGGCATGCCCTCCGCCCCCCAGCGTACCGTCAAGATAGACGCCCCCTGCACGGCAGGCCAGGGAGGAGATGACCTCTTCCACCAGGACCGGTTCGTGGAAGAACGCCATGGACCATCCCCCTAGATGCCGAGATCAGCCATATAATCGCTGAAGGCGGTCACGTTCTCGCCACTTTTCTTCATGTCAGCCTCGAATCGCTCCCTGCTCCAGATTTCGATCACCTTGATCATGCCCGCCAGGACGATCTCTTTGTCCAGCCCGGCGTATTCACGAAGATTGGGCGGAATAAGAATCCGCCCCTGGCCGTCAAGGGTGCAGTCCACGGCGCCGGACATAAAAAAACGCTGAAAGGCTCTGACTTCCTTGCGCAGAAGGGACTGCTGGGCCACTTTTTCCTCAATGACGCACCATTCCGCATAGGGAAAAACCATCAAATATCCGTCCCAGTTGGTAACAATCAGGCGGTTGTCATACTTCTCGGCAAAGACCTCGCGGAGGCGCGCCGGGAAGGTGACCCGTCCCTTGTCATCGATGGCGTGGGTGTATTGACCTCTGAACCCAGACACTGGGAATTCCCTCCACTACAAACCACTTTGTCCCACTTTGGGCTAAAGATAGAGGAGGGCATTTGCTTTGTCAAGCATTATTTTTAATTTTTTTGCCTGTTAATCTGATATTTTAAGACGGCAAGGTTGTGCTCTACGAGGGTGGATGAAAACTGGTGGCTTCCGTCGTTCTTGGCGACAAAGTAGAGATAGTTGGTTTTGGCCGGGTAGAGGGCGGCCAGGAGGGAATCGAGGCCCGGATTGGCGATCGGGCCGGGGGGCAGGCCCTGGATTCGATAGGTGTTGTGGGGGGTATCGGCGCGGAGATGCTCCCGCCGGACCGTCTTTGACGAGGCGCCCATGATGCCCGGGTGGTAGACGGCAGTCGGGTCGCTCTGCAGCTTCATCCCCCGGGCGAGCCGATTGTGAAAGACCGAAGAGACGATGGGCTTTTCGCTTCGCAACATTGCTTCCTTGCCGATCATCGAGGCGAGGGTGACCCATTCGGACGTGGTCAGGCCCAACTTTTCCGCCCGTTTTTTCATCTCCGGCGTGATCTTCTTCCAGAATTCCCGCACGAGGGTCCGCAGAATCTCCCGGGTTGTCATTGACCGGTCGAAGTTATAAGTGTCGGGGAAAAGGTATCCCTCAACGCTTTCCCCTTCGATGCCCAGTGAGAGTAGAAAGGGCTTGTCAGCGGCCAGGGTCATGAACACCTTTTCATTGATCAGCTTATCGGCCAGGAGTCTCTCGGCAACCTGGCTGACGGTGATGTCCTCGAATAGCCTCACCACATAGACCTTGATTTCCCCCCGGACCAGTTTGTCGACAATCTGCGCCGGCGA
>Ga0351922_1140_pt1 | contig 10584 bp, 9 predicted proteins | sample BONcelT113001C10_FD_206862 | JGI IMG/M metagenome (GOLD analysis project Ga0351922, IMG submission 206862) | Enriched cells from coal bed in the Powder River Basin, Montana, United States - BONCAT cells T11 rep2 HSBNCT.T11.300.1.C10 ... | reverse complement strand
TAATGTGTCAAAGTTGGATTGTTTTGTCATTGTCTTCTCAAATTCTACCTAGGGTTTCCTGAAAGTTGTTATAATCTGCTGATATTTTACCCGATTAATATTTAGTCTTTCGGTAAGTTTAAAACATGGCAATTCGGTTTCGATCTGTATTTAACTCACAGGCGGCAGTGCCTGATGAATACCGCAATAATTTCAAGCATCTTTATTTTGATATCGGATGGTTTGGAATATTAAATGGTAGTATTTTAACATTCTTGACTGTTTATGCAACCCGACTAGGGGCAAGCAGTTTTCAGATTGGTCTTCTGGCGTCTGTTCCGGCGATCATGAATCTGATATTTACTATACCTGCTGGCGCTTGGCTGGAAAAGCAGCCTATTGATCGAGCGGTAATCTCCACAGCTGTTATTACCAGATTATTCTATTTGTTGTTTATTCCGCTGCCCTGGATATTTGCGCCCCAGGCTGAAGTGTGGGTCCTGATTTTGATTACTCTGGTGATGAGTATTCCGGGTTCGGCATTATCCATTGGTTTTAATTCCTTCTTTGCAGAAGCGGTGCCATTGAGATTTCGAGCACATGTCGCTGGTATTCGCAACGCAGTTTTTGCAGTGGTTACGACGGCCGCAACTTTATTGTGTGGTTGGATGTTGGATGTTTTACCTTTTCCGGTTAACTATCAATTATTATTTGGGATTGGTCTGGTGGGCTCTTTGATGAGCTCTTACCATCTGAGATTTATCAAAATCATTGAGCCAGCGAAACCATTTTTATTGGAAGCCAGGACAATTGAAGAAGAGAATCAGATTACCCGCATACGTATGTTGGGAGATGTGCGGACTCGGTTAAAGAAGTTGGCAAAACCTTTCCGATTTAATTTACTTTCGGGAAGGTTTTTTCGCGTAATGTTTTTGGTATTCTTATTTCATTTATTCCAATATTTACCCGCGCCATTGTTCCCAATCCAAATGGTCAACGTCCTGGGTTTTACAGATCAATGGATCAGCATCGGTATGGCGGTGTTTTATATTGCCATGTTTATGGGTTCCACCCAACTTTCAAAGATTGCAGCAAAATTAGGAAATAAAAATACACTGGGATTGGGCGTCGCCTTGTTGGGGGTATACCCTCTGCTTTTATTAGTGAGCGCAGACCCATGGTTGTTTATGGTTGGATCATTTGCGGGTGGTATAGCATGGTCTTTAGCAGGTGGCGCAATATTTAACTATTTGCTGGATTGTGTACCGGCTGAAGACCGCCCCGCACATTTTGCCTGGTATAACATTTTTCTTAACGCGGCAATCTTACTGGGATCAACCCTGGCGGGGCCGGTATCGGATGGCATTGGGCTGATGCCCGCGCTGTTGATTTTTGGTATAGGTAGAATTTTAGTGGGGATATTCATCCTTTGGAAAGGGTAGTGTGTTAAAATACCGGCATGGGAATAAAAATAGTTTCTCGAAATCGAAAAGCGAATTTTGAATACTTCCTGCTCGAGAAGTATGAAGCTGGAATATCTCTAGTAGGGAGCGAGATAAAATCGATCCGCGAAGGCCAATTGAGCCTGGGCGAGGCTTATGTGCGCATAGACAACGGAAAAGATGCCTGGTTTGAAGAAGACGATCTATTGGAGAAGATGGGGAAACCACGTTTACACACAGACGACGCAGGTTATTTTAAATATCCTTACCTATGGGATTTGCTTATCGAAAGAATTTCACTGGAACACAAGAAATTAAAACGTGATATTTCCGAATTAGACAATCAAACAATTTTGATTGAATTTTCACGTGGAAGCCAGCACGGCGGCTATCGATCTGCCTTTCAGCATTTGTCGGATTCCGTTTTGGAAAGATTGGCCATAATCTACATCGATGTGCCTTTTGAGGAATCATTGCGCAAAAACCGCCGCCGTTTTAACCCTGACCGCCCAGATTCAATCCTTGAGCATGGGCTTTCAGATGAAAAACTAAACTCTCTTTACAAGGATATTGATTGGTTTGATCTTTTGGAAACCCCTACCCACATTGAGATTAAAGGCCACGCCGTACCTTATGTTATCTTTGATAACCAGGATGATGTAACCACAGTAGGTGGTGAACCATTGGGGGATCGATTACAAATCGCGCTCAATCGCCTTTGGCAATTATCAAGCCATTAATTCAAAACAGACCCCAAAAAATATGGGGTCTGTTTTCATTTAAATATTTAGTCTCCAATTATCTCTTTATTGCGTTTCTCAAGTTTGCCGCGTTCTTCAGTATTCAATATCTTTTTTCGGATACGGAAATTAAGTGGTGTCACTTCAAGCAGTTCATCTTCAGCGAGGTATTCAATGGCTTCATCCAAACTCATCAGGCGAGGTGGCGTAAGGCGTACTTCAATGTCTTTATTTGCCTGGCGCATATTGGTTAAATGTTTCTTCTTGCATACGTTCACAGCAAGATCTTCACCCCTTTGAGTCTCACCTACAACCATTCCTTCATAAACTGGTACTCCAGCGTTGATGAATAATGTTCCCCGCTCTTCAGCGTTTTTAAGCCCGTAGGTTGAACTGTCACCTGTTTCCCAGGCCACAATCGAACCGGTATTTCGCGAAGTAATTTGCGGAGCTAGACGATCGTAACCGGCAAAAATTGTATTCATAATTCCCATTCCGCGCGTGGCGGTTAAGAATTGGTATCGAAAACCAAGCAATCCGCGCGTAGGCACCCGGTAAGCAATATGCACAGTGTTGTCCGGGTTGTTTACCATATTAAGCATCGCACCTTTGCGGATGCCCAACATTTCCACAACAACTCCAACAGTTTCACTTGAAGTTTCGATATGAACTTCTTCATATGGCTCAAGATACTCGCCATCTTCGCCTTTAATAAAGATAGCCTCAGGTTTTGAAACCTGAAATTCGTACCCTTCGCGCCGCATGGTTTCAATTAATATAGCCAAATGCAGTTCACCGCGTCCGGAAACAATGAATGTGTCAGCCGAATCTGTCTCATCCACCCGGAGGGCGACATTATTACGTAGTTCACTGAATAATCGCTCGCGTAGTTTTCGTGAAGTGCTCCATTTCCCTTCCTTGCCTGTGAAAGGAGATGTGTTGACCGCAAAAGTCATCCGAACAGTAGGCTCTTCGACATGAATTGGGGGTAAAGCCACCGGGTTTTCAGCATCTGCCAGAGTCTCTCCGATAGCGATACCTTCTAAACCCGCGATACAAACAATATCCCCTGCAGAAGCTTCTTCAACTTCTTTACGCTCCAAACCCTGATAAACATATAAATAACGAATCTGGTCGTTGTAAACCTGGCCATCCAGCCCCATTCGGCAAATTTTTTGCCCAAGTTTCATCGAGCCCGCAAATATTCTTCCCACAGCGGTAACCCCTTTATATTCATCGTAGCCCAAATTAGCCACCAGCATCTGTAATGGCTTTTCTGGGTGAACGTCTGGAGAAGGGATTTTCTCAATAATCGTTCTGAATAATGGTTCAAGATTTTGGTCAAGGTCGGGGGTTAATCCTGCTCGGCCTTCAATCCCATTGGCGTAAACCACCGGAAAATCTGCTTGCTCATCCGTCGCGCCTAACTCAATAAACAAATCGAAGGTCAAATTTAAAGCTCGATCAGGATCGGCATCTCGGCGGTCCATTTTATTGATCACCACCAAAGCCTTGTGTCCCATTTCCAATGCTTTTTTAAGCACAAACCGGGTCTGCGGCATTGGGCCTTCTGCGGCATCAACCAGAAGCAGTACGCCATCCACCATGTTCATAACCCGCTCAACTTCACCCCCAAAATCCGCGTGACCGGGTGTATCAACAATATTGATTTTGATCAATTCCTTGGTATCAGGGTCGGCAAGGGTGATTGCCGTATTTTTTGACAAAATCGTGATTCCCCGTTCGCGCTCAAGATCATTTGAATCCATTACACGCACCATGACATGCTGGTTTTCACGGAATACTTTTGCCTGTTTCAACATGGCATCCACCAGAGTTGTTTTTCCGTGGTCAACATGTGCGATGATGGCGATATTTCGAATATTATTGCGTTTCATAAAACAATTAATCTCCAACCGGTTAATAAACCTTCAATAACTTAAAACTTTGAACAAACAAGTAATTATAATCTACTATCTGTTTTTCGTTGGATTCACTTGACACCATCTTTTGGGTTCAAATACAATCAATATCATGGGAAGAGTTAATCTCTCTTCAAAAAGTTCAATTGGAATAGCCTTGGGGGGAGGTGGCGCGCGCGGATTGGCCCATATTGGTCTTCTGAAGGTGCTAATGCGGGATGGCATCAAACCTCAATGCCTTTCAGGCGCAAGCATTGGAGCAATTATAGCGGCTGCAATTGCCTATGGAATGAGCCCTGACTACCTGACCGAAATTGCCTTAAAGATCACGAAAACCAGTGAGATGGTAAAATTAGTAGATTGGAGTCCCCCGCGTCGGGGATTATTGGAGGGAAAAAAGGTTCAATCATTCTTGGAAACCATCTTCCCAAATGATTTGCAAATTCAAGATTTGCCCATACCAATCGCGGTAAATGCGGTTGATCTTTCTACGGGGCAAGAGATTATTTTCTCCACCGGTCCCCTTATCCCCGCATTAATGGCTTCAATAGCGGTGCCAGGTATATTCAACCCATTTGATATTGGAGGATACCAGTTGGTAGATGGTGGGGTTCTTAATAATGTCCCAACCAGCATATTGAGTATTTTCAATCCCTCAATTACAATTAGCGTGGATGTTCAAATAAACCCCCGGCGTGATCCTCACTGGATGGATCTCCCTCAGCAGCCAAATTGGCCGCTTCCCATGCCAGAGGCTTTTTTGGAATTTTACCGTGCTGAGTTGATCATGTTATATGAAATAACCCGCCGAAACCTTGAAGCCTGTCCGCCGGACTTATTAATTTCCCCAAATATCCCGGTGGAAATCACCCCTTTTCTTGGTTTTCCAAGAGCACAAGAAATAATTGATATTGGAGCTCAGGCTGGTGAAGAGCATTTACCCGAAATCTTGGCTCTTCTAGAAAGAAAAATTAACACAGGAGCAACAAATTTATGACCGATTCAAATGAATCTGGCGCCGATCGCAGAATGGCCATTTTAATTGATGGCGATAACGCACAACCATCACTGATCAGCAACATGCTGGCAGAAACCGGAAAATACGGTTTAATCACTATTCGCCGAATATATGGAGATTGGACTACCTCAAATATGGGCGGATGGAAAGACACTTTGCAAACTTACGCTGTGCAGCCAATTCAACAATTCCGCTATACTATCGGAAAAAATGCCACCGACAGCGCCATGATCATTGACGCGATGGATATTTTGTATGAAGGAATTGTGGATGGATTCTGCCTGGTTTCCAGTGACAGTGACTATACCCGCCTGGCTACCCGTATCCGCGAAAAAGGTTTTTTTGTAATGGGTATCGGCAAAAAGATGACCCCACGCGCGTTTGTCAATGCCTGTAATGTATTTGTATTTACTGAAAACCTCAGCCCCAGCAAAACATATACCAAACAAACCAATGGGCAAAAATCCAATGGTACGTCCGAATCTGAAACCCCAGATCCTACGCCATTGCTAAATCGTGCGTTTGACCTGGCAGTTCAAGATGACGGTTGGGCATTTCTGGGTGTAATTGGGCAACATCTACGCCAATTAGACCCCAGCTTTGACCCGCGCACATATGGCTTTAAGCAGCTCTCTCTTTTAATTCGGGCTTATCCCAATATTTTTAAAGTCCGGGAAGTTAAACAACCAAACGGCGCGTCTATTATTTCAGTTCGCTACAAGGAATAAAGTAATTCATCAAACAAAAACACCGGTCTGCTTCTAACATCAGCATCAGACCGGTGTTTTCTAATTAACAAGAATTAGCGGGTTTCCTGATCCTTCACACTATATATCAAAGGCAGGCTCAATAAAGTTACTGCGCCTTTGATAATTACATTTCCCCAAAAGATTTGTATCACAGAAGCAGTTGGCATCATCCCAAAAAATGCCAGGAATGAAAACAATGCTGAGTCCACAGGCACGCTAACCGCATTTGAAACCAATACGCGCATCCATTGGTATTTGGTAGTAACCTTTTCAACCCAAAGCCGGTAAGCTTCAGTATCGATCAATTCAGCTACAACCTCTGCCGCGATGCTAGCCAGGGTAATTCTCCAAACAGGGGCTAAAACCTGTCCCCATATCTCGCTCGACCCGGCGGCAACATCGGGGGTCAATTTTGAAACAAACCAAAAATAGAAAGCCATAAAGAGGTTAATTACTGCCGCGGCAAAAATTAAGATCCGCACTCCCTTTACCCCTAATACCTTGTGAGCCAAATCACGAAGAGTGAAGGTGATGGGATAAATAAAAGTGCCGGCATCTAATGACATTCCCAGTATTGAAACAATTTGCAGACTCGAAATATCTGCAAGCATTTGCGCGGCTATATAACTAACGCTAACCAATAGTACTGATATCAATCTTGTCCTCGCTTAATTTAGGTAACGCAAGATTTTACCAAACGATTCCGAATCCGTCCATTCATTTAAAAATAAGGCACTGGCAATTCTGCCAGTGCCTTATTTATTGCTTTACATTTATCGCCTACACGAAACGATTACGTATTTCCGCGGAGACATAGTCCAAAATCGCAACAGTGATGGCAATAAACCATACTGCGATACCCGCTGCGCTGTAATCCAGCAAGCGTATCCACTGAGCCAGAAGGAAACCAATACCACCTCCGCCCACAAAACCGATGATTGTAGACATGCGAATGTTGATGTCCCAACGGTAAATGGTGAAGGAGACAAACGGGGGCACAACTTGTGGCACAACCGCGTACATGATTGTTTGCAGCCAATTCGCGCCGGTCGCTTGAATCGCTTCAATTGGGCCTTGGTCAATCGATTCAATTGCTTCAGAATACAGTTTGGCCAAAGACGCCAATGAATGGATCGTCAAAGCCAGGATACCCGCGAATGGTCCCAGCCCGACAACAATTACCGCGATAATCGCCCAAATTAATGGCTCTATCGAACGGATGATATTAAGAATTGTCCGGGTAATATAATAAATCGCCAGCGCTATAGGGGAACCTGACATCAGGTTGCGAGCAGCCAGGAAGCTGACCGGCAGGGCAAGAATGATACCAAACACGGTAGCCATCATCCCAATAAAAATCGTCTCAATGATTTTTTCAATAGCCAGCTTTAATTCTGAGCTGGGTTCCGCGTCTCCGAGCGCGGCTATTTGCCTTGCCTCAATCGTCCAAACCTGGACTTGATTTTTTGCGCCTGGGGGTAATAACCTATATGGGAAAATTATTTCGGTCTGGAAATTGCCCTGATCATCGGGAGTGACCTTTACATATTCCCCTGATTGCCTTTGGCGAAATTCATTTCCAACCGGATCACGCCACCAGATTTCCGCGATCACACCTGGCGCAAATCCTTCTCCAGTAAGCACCAGAGAGGTTCCCGGTTCACCATCTTGTTCAGTAGGCGTGCCGCAAGTGGGGTTTACTTTAAGATATGGCTCACCTTCAATGCGCACAGTTTCTGGAAACAGTTCATCGGTGCAAGGTGATTCAATTTTTGCCGCGCCTACAGAGATAGATTCGGGGTAATAAATTGCCCTTTGCCATGGCCACAGCACTCGCATCAAAGCCGGCCCCGCATTTCCCGCCTTTGTAAAGAAAGAAACCACGTCGATTTGGCCAATTTGCCAACCAAACGCGAAAAACACAATGATGAGCAAAAAGAACAAAGCCGTAGGTTGCTTTGTTGGTCTTTTTGCCATAATATACGCGTCGACGATGATCCATATATATAGAATCACCATCGAAACAAGAACAAACCCAATAAACGGCTGAAGCTTAATGGCTTTGTTGAGAATGTTCCAAAAACCTTCATCATACTTCGCGGCAAGCCCGATGCGCCAGTAAAACAATCCAAGCATTGAGCCAAAACTGGCCATTAACAACAAACCCCTGCGAAAGGACCGTGCCAATATTTGACCCAGGCCTGGCAAGACTATTGAGCATAATCCTGCTACTACTGGTGAAACCAAACTGGGTTTGGCTTCTTCCAATTTCTTTTGAGCGAAAGATTGTTTATTTGGTGTCATGCCGCACCTCCCTCAGGATTATTCAATGAACCCTCAAGGCCGCCGACGCCAATCCGCTCTGCTTCTTCCCCATAAATTTCTTTAAATTGCTCATCTGTAATTTTAAGGATATCCGCTCTACTGCCTTCATACACTACTTCACCAGATCTCAGTCCAATCACCCGGGTGCTGTATCGCTGAACGAGATCAAGATAGTGTAATGAACATAAAACGGTGATCTTATCCTGTTTATTCAAATTTTCAAGGTGCATCAAAATGGAATGGGCGAGCACCGGGTCAAGGCTGGCAACTGGCTCATCAGCCAGAATCATTTTTGGGTCTTGCATTAATGCGCGCGCGATTCCAACACGTTGTTGTTGACCGCCGCTCAACTCACTGGCCCGCTTGTGCGCTTGATCCAGAATTCCGAGGCGAACAAGCGATTTATTTGCCTTTTCCCGGTCAGCAGCTGAAAATTTACCAAAGACGCTGCTGCGGGTAGGGGCGTATCCCAACCGGCCTGCCATCACATTGGTCATTACTGTAGAACGCTTCACCAAATTGAAATGTTGAAAAACCATGCCAATTTGCCGGCGTGCTTTCCGAAGTTCTTCACCACGCAATTTTGCCAAATCAATACCATCCCAAAGGATCTTGCCCTCGGTTGGATCTATTAGACGGTTAATACACCGCAACAAGGTGGATTTACCGGAACCACTTAACCCGATAATCACCAGAAATTCTCCATCCTGAACGGTAAAACTCACATCTTTTAACGCGACTGTACCATCATCATATATCTTGGTTAGGTGGCGGATTTCAAGCATACCTGACTCCAAATGAACATTATCCATCGTGCCGGGAAGCATGGCAAGATAAGATTTTCACAGTAGATATTGATAAGGAAGCCTAAAGAACTTACTTCCCTTAGGCTTCCTTTTTTTCATGTAAGACTAATCTTACAAATAACCCGTAGGTTTACTTAAGTAAATCATCAACTTTCACGCCGGCAGCATCCAGAACCTGGCGGAAGGGATCGTAGAAGGTGTCATCTTTGGCTTCCAGTCCACCCCATTGGTAGGCAGTGTCCAAAGCAGCTTTTCCTTCATCAGTCTGCGAGATCTTTAACATTGCGTCGATGATCATCTGTTTGGTTTCTTCAGGCATGCTGGGTGAAAACTGAACACCGTCGTTGGGGATATCAACCGAAATTTCGATGATTTTGATCACGTCCATCACATCCGGGTAATCACCTTCAACGCGAGTGCGAGCATCAACATAAGAAGAACCGGCATCGCAATCGCCATTGTAAACACCCGCAATGGCAGCATCGTGTGAACCCGCGTCCACAAGTTGGGCCAGATCGGTCTCAGGATTAATGCCAGCTGCCTTGAGGGTAATGCTGGGAATGATCCAGCCGCTGGTGCTGAGTGGATCAGGGCGGCAGAAAGTTTTGCCTGCCAAATCGGCAACAGACTCAATTCCTGAATCGGCACGGGTATAAATCTGGCCGTTATAAACCAGATTGCCAAAGCGAGAAGCAACTAAACCAGCTTCAGCAACTCCACGTTCTGCAGCCAAAATATAGGCAAAAGTAGCCAAAGAAGACATCTGCGCTTTTGGCGGGTCGCTCGAAAGAGCTTCAATAACACCAGCGTATTCAGTCGCTACCAAAGGCTCGATTACAAGGCCGGTCTCATCCTTGATTAATTTGGCCAGTTCCTGAAAACCGGAAACTACCCGTTCTGTTTCGCCAGAGGGGACAACTGCCCATATAATCGGGTTTTCTTCTGTTCCCAGGGCTGGCGGTTCAGGGGTCGGGACTTCTGTCGGTGGTACTGCAGTCGGCGGAACTTCCGTGGGGGGCGCCGCAGTCGGTTCAACCGGTGCAGCGGTGGGGGCTGCGCATGCGCTTAAGATCAGCGCGCCCATCATCAATACAGCAATTACAACATTTAATCTACGTGCCTTCATTTTTCTCTTTCCTCCTTATCAGAAATTGTATGGCGAATACTTGAAAAGCTCAGCACATTACTCATATTAGTCCAAACTTAAATTGTTCGCAAGGACTATAACCTTAATAATTGGATATTCTCATATTTATGAAGCAATTTGTTGCTCTGATTAATTATTGCTTTATCTCATTGACCAGGATGATCCATAAAGCTAAAATCATAAAGTAACCTGCTCTTCAGGAGGCGGCATATATGCCCATTTACGAGTATCAGTGCCAACAATGCCAAACCACATTTGAATCGCTCCGCAATTTCTCACAAGCCGATCAACCAATCGCGTGTATTACCTGCGGAAATTCTAATTGTAAACGACTTATTTCTCGCTTTAATTCGCATGGGGAAAAAATGAATTCTTCAACCGTCGGCGGATGTAATTCCTGCAGCAGTCATTCGTGTGGGTCTTGTTCCTGCCATTAATATAAGGATCTCATCATGA
>Ga0351922_1131_pt1 | contig 11541 bp, 8 predicted proteins | sample BONcelT113001C10_FD_206862 | JGI IMG/M metagenome (GOLD analysis project Ga0351922, IMG submission 206862) | Enriched cells from coal bed in the Powder River Basin, Montana, United States - BONCAT cells T11 rep2 HSBNCT.T11.300.1.C10 ... | reverse complement strand
TTGGCATCGAATCGCGGGAATACATGGAACGCTGGTATACCGACATCAAAGCCGTGAAAATTACAAGGCTTCAGCCATCCACCCTGGCCGCCGGATCAGATCCCGCCCAAGATTCGCCCATGTTCAGCCAGGTCAATCCGCCCGATGCCCCTCCCCTTTCCGAATCCGGTACTTACGACAACGACCTGCCATTCTGACCCCATTCCGAGGCTATGATTCAACCTTTCAGGGAAAAAATCTGGTTCGACGACAGCATCCTGTCCTGCGACCGCATCGAAGAAGGGTTGCTGGCAGCAGGTTACACCGTATATGAGGTTGTGAGGGTAATGGACGGACACATCCTTTTCGAGCAGGATCACCTCCGGCGTCTGAGGGTTTCGGCACGCAATGCCGGTTTCGACCTGTGGCTCAGCGATTCACAAATTAGCCATTGGCTTGCGAAATTGGTCAGCGAAAACGGCTCGCCGGATGGCAATATCGAACTGAGCGTCAACTACCGCAACGAAACCTGTCCGCATACCCGTCACATCATGGCCTGGTACATCCCCCACGTTTATCCCTCTTCCGGGTATTATGAGACAGGCGTGCCAACCGTATTTTATTTCTCGGAAAGGGTGAACCCCGGCACCAAATACCGCAACATGCCGCTCAAAGAGGCTGCCCGTGCGATGATGGATGCCAGACAGGCCTACGAAGTCATCCTTGTTGATAAACAGGGGATGATTACCGAAGGAAGCCGGTCGAATATTTTCTTTATTCATGAAAATACCATCTGCACGGCGCCTGTGGATAAGGTACTACCGGGCATAACCAGAATGAAAGTCGTTGAACTGGCAAAACATGCCGGAATCGAAGTGGTTGAAAAATGTATCCATTATCAGGAAATCGAAAAACAGGAAGCGGCTTTTATCACCGGCACTTCTCCAAAAGTATTACCAATCAGACAGATAGAGAATACCAACTTCGACATTGCCCATCCTTTGCTGGTTCATATCATACAATTGTATGATGACTGCATACGCCAATACCTCAGCCGGCCCTGAAATAATAAGCACGGCCGCAGAGGTCATAACAAATCATCACCGGCGTTTTTATTACTTTTAAGGGATTCAACACCACTTCAAATGACAACCGACAAAACCCATCCCGAAGATCTTAAAAAGCTGTTCAACAGGGAATTTCACGACGACATCGAGCCTGTTCGGACGAAGAGATTATCTCAAATCGAGGATACCCGGCCCAACGGTCAGGAGACCCCTACGGAAAGCAAGGACAAGGCCGGAAGAAAATTCTATGAACAGGAATTGCGCAAACTGCAGATCGAACTTGTAAAACTCCAGGAATGGATAAAGGCCAACGGCCTGAAGGTGGTCGTTGTGTTCGAGGGCCGTGATGCGGCCGGAAAAGGCGGTACCATCAAACGCATCACCGAATGCCTCAACCCCCGCGTTTGCAGAGTGGCTGCCCTGGCAACCCCGACCGAGAAAGAACGCACACAGTGGTATTTTCAGCGTTACGCAGCCCATCTGCCATCGGCCGGCGAAATGGTCCTCTTCGACAGGAGTTGGTACAATCGTGCCGGGGTGGAGCGGGTCATGGGTTTTTGTGCCGAAGAAGAATACTGGGAATTCCTTCGCTCCTGCCCTTACTTCGAGCGTATGATCATCCGTTCGGGCATCATTCTGATTAAATACTGGTTTTCGGTGAGCGACCACGAGCAGGAAAAACGATTCCAGCAAAGGCTCAACGACCCCACCAAACGCTGGAAACTAAGCCCCATGGATGTATCTTCGCGCGACAAATGGGTAGAATACAGCAAAGCCAAAGACGAGATGTTTGCCTATACCGACACGAAAATATCCCCCTGGTGGGTGGTGGATGCCGACGATAAACGCCGGGCACGTCTCAACTGTATCTCGCATTTGCTGGGCATGATACCTTATTCCGAAATTCCCCCGGTCATTACCGAACTGCCACCCCGCAAAGAAGCGAAAGGATACGTGCGGCCGCCCATCAGCGAACAAACCTTTGTTCCGTGCAAATACTGATCCCGCGAAGCCGGGTAGGCAATGATACATCCTGACTTATCAACAACAACTAACCATAAAACATATACCATCATGAGAAAAAACCTTGTCCGGCTATTAATCATCCTGTTGATTGCCAGTGCCTGCAACCCTTCCCAGCAAGTCCCAACCGGGCCGCCCCAATGGGCAGGTGAAGCGGTGTGGTACCAGATTTTCGTTGAAAGATTTCACAACGGGGATACCACGAATGACCCGACTCCGGCTGACATTTCGACACTGACACAGATTTTTCCAGTACCCGCGAACTGGAGCATAACGCCCTGGACATCCGATTGGTGGGAACAGGAATCCTGGGGAAAAGAAGCCGGCGTACATTTCAGGGCGTCGCTTCAACACCGGAGGTATGGCGGCGATTTGCAGGGTATTATCAATAAATTGGATTACCTGCAGGACCTGGGCGTAACGGCCATATACCTCAATCCGATAAACGATGCGGCTTCGCTGCACAAGTACGACGCGCGCCACTATCATCATATTGATGTCAACTTCGGGCCGGACCCGACCGGCGATAAAAAAATCATGGAAAGTGAAGACCCGGCTGATCCCGGGACCTGGCAATGGACTTCGGCCGACCTCTTGTTCCTGCAATTGGTGGACATGCTGCATCAAAGAGGGATGAAAGTGATACTGGATTATTCGTGGAACCATACCGGAACAGAATTCTGGGCCTGGAAAGATATCATTCGCAACCAGGAAAAATCCATTTACAAAGATTGGTACGAGATTCATCATTTTGATAATCCCGCCACGCCTGAGAACGAATTTTCATACACCGGTTGGGCCGGTGTTTCGAGCCTTCCCGAATTGAAAAAGACGGCCGACGTCAGCCAGAGGGTGAACGGCAAGCCTTTTATCGGGAACATCCACCAACCCGTAAAGAAGCACATCTTCGATGTAACCCGACGCTGGCTGGCACCCAATGGCGACTTCACCAAAGGAATTGACGGCTTCCGGCTCGATGTGGCTGAACAGGTACCAATGGAATTCTGGAAGGAATACCGCGACTTCGTGAAATCCATCAACCCTGATGCTTACCTCGTGGGCGAGGTTTGGTGGGAAAAATGGCCCGACCACCTGGCTAACCCGACACCCTACGTCAACGAAAATGTATTTGATGCCGTCATGTTTTACCAGATATACAAACCCGCGCGCAACTTCTTTCTTCAGGGCCCGGATGCCTTGACCTCGGCACAGCTTGCCGACAGCCTGTTATTCGAATGGGGACGCCTGCCCGAAGCCTTCCGCCATGTACAAATGAACGTGAACTGCACACACGACAGTCCGCGCTTGCTGACATGCTTCGCCAACAAAGGGAAATACAAATACCACGTAAACCCCTACGAAAACCCTGACTGTATAACAGGCCGGCCCGACGCCGAGACTTATAAACGGGTAAAACTATATCTGGCACACCTGTTTACGCTGCCCGGTTCACCATCGATCTGGAACGGCGACGAAATGGGTATGTGGGGCACCGACGACCCCGATAACCGAAAACCACTATGGTGGCCCGGCATGACTTTTATGCCCGAAACACGAAACAGCATTTTGCCAGGCGAAAAAACCTACGACACACCCGGATTCGACAGCGATATGCATCAATATGTAAAACAGATGGTGCATACACGGAAACTAAACCCTGTGCTGGTGAGCGGGAAACTTGAATTTATGCCATCCCCTGATAACATCTTGTTATACAAGCGAACCAGTGAAAACAACCAAATCATTGTCGCAATCAATGTCGGGCAACAAGCCGGGGAAGTCAGTCTCGGAGGTGATTACTTACTGACGGACCTGCTCAGCGGGACTAAAATACAGGGTCCGCTCGCCCAAATTCCGCCAATGACTGCTTATATATTACACAACAAACAGTGATTTCGTATATGTTAAGAACAGTTCTTGCTTGTTTTGCACTGCTGATAAGCCTGCAGATAAAAAGCCAGCGCCCGGAAGCATCCGTCGGGCGGCTGGAGCACATCGAAGCATTCGCTTCGGAATACGTTGACTCCCGGAATATTGACGTCTGGCTGCCCGAAGGCTATAATCCGAAAACAGAGCATTATGCGGTACTGTATATGCACGACGGACAGAACCTCTTCGACAGTGCTTTTTCGTATGGAGGTAACGAATGGCAGGTTGACGAAACGCTGGGGAGGCTCTTGGCATCAGCCAATGTCAGGAGTTGCATAGTTGTAGGAATTTGGAACACACCCAAACGCTTCCTGGAGTATGCGCCCAGGCAGCCATTTGATTTGATGACCGGCGTCAGCCAGGACGAAACCAGGGCCGACAGACAATACGGAGGTATGCCGCTGAGCGATGATTACCTGAAGTTCATCGTCAGGGAACTGAAGCCATACATTGATAAAAAATATGCAACCCTGACAGGTCCTGAAAGCACTTTTATCGCGGGCAGCAGCATGGGCGGGTTAATCTCTTTATACGCGCTCGCCGAATATCCCGGCGTTTTCGGAGGTGCTGCCTGCCTGAGTACCCACTGGCCCCTCAGGCTGCAAGCCAACAATCAGGCCTTTACCTCTGCCATGATACGCTACCTTGCCCCAAAACTCGATAAAATCACAGGGAAAATAGTTTACTTTGATTTCGGCACCGAAACCCTGGACTCCTGGTACGAACCACATCAGTTGCGGATTGATAGTCTTTTCAGGGAAAAAAGTTATCATGACGAAAACCTCATGTCGAAGAAATTTGAAGGAGATGCCCATAACGAAGTTTCCTGGGCAAAACGCTTACACATACCACTAAAATTCCTGCTCAAAGAAAACCAATAGGATGATGATATAAAAACCGGCCTGAAACAGCCGGTTTTTTTTTTGCGGAGAGGGGGGGATTCGAACCCCCGGACCCGGTTACCCGGGTCAACGGTTTTCGAGACCGCCGCAATCGACCACTCTGCCACCTCTCCTGAGGTGCGCCGGTATGCCCCCGGCAGATGCATGATCAAATAATTCAGTGGAGCGGAGAGAGAGGGATTCGAACCCCCGGACCGCGTAAACGGTCAACGGTTTTCAAGACCGCCGCAATCGACCACTCTGCCATCTCTCCGCGGCAAAAATATAACATTTTTCGCATCCGGCAATACCCGCGCCTGCCGCAGCCCGAATTATTCACACTGATTACGCATTTCGATAAATAAGGTTGTAACTTTGTCATGTATTGTAAAAATGCATCCCAACGGGATGGCTTGTTCTTCCCACTGCCTGATTTCAATAAAAACCGATTGTTTCTTTTGGGTTATATCGTGCATTAAAAAACGGCATAAACAGATTATGACAGATAACAATAACACCATTCAACCAAACAACACGCTTATGAAAAAGATACTTTTAATATTCACTTTCGCGCTTGCTCTTACGTGTGGGGCCGAAGCCAGAAAGCTAAGCGCCAGTCTCAACTTTACAACTTTTTTCTCACCAGCCGACGGGCCTTACATCGAAACCTACCTTTCGGTGGCAGGGCATTCCGTAGTATTTAACAAAAACGACAATGGAATGTATAGGGCGGCAATTGAGATTACGATGATTTTCAGGCGAAACGATACAGTAGCCAATTTTAAGAAATACGAACTTTTAAGTCCTGAAGTTGCGGATACAGCTTTCGTGGATTTCAGTTTTATTGACCAACAGCGCATCCCATTACCGGCCGGGAAGTACGATTTCGAAATCAGGATTGGCGACCGCAACATGCCTGCACAGGTCTATAAACAAAATGTGCCGGTCGAAATGTATTACAATCCCCAAAATGTCATTGTATCAGGCATCCAACTGGTTGAATCGTTTCAGCCCTCAAGCGGTGAAAGCATCATCAGCAAAAATGGCTACGACCTAGTTCCAAGGGTCAGCAATTTTTATCCGGCCGATGCCGGCAGGCTGGTTTTTTATGCAGAAATCTACAATTCCGTTCAGGTTCTGGGGCAAAACGGACGCTTCCTGGTATCCACTTATATTACCCCCTACGAATCGGCAAACAAACTTGAAGCCTTCAGCCGGGTAAAAAGGCAGGACAACAGGGATGTAAATGTGGTATTTTCAGAATTCGACATTTCGAAGCTGGCTTCGGGAAACTACAATCTGGTAATCGAAGCAAGAGATGCTGAAAACAAACTATTGAGCATGAATTCCATATTTATACAGCGCAGCAACCCGGGTTATATTCCCGATTATCTCCACCCCGACAGCCTGAAACTGCAGAACTCATTTGCATGGAAAATCCGCAGCCGTGATACGCTGGTGGACTATATCCAGAGTCTGCGCCCCATTGCAGCCGAATACGAAAAAGTATTTATGGATGTTGGAATGAAGTCGGCCCCAACCGAAGTATTGCAGTCATATTTGTTTACTTTTTGGCAGGCACGTTCCGAAATCAATCCGGAGGGGGCATTTAAAACTTATATGGAAGAAGTACAAAAAGCAGAACAGTTGTTTGGCAGCCGTTTCGGAAGAGGCTATAAAACAGACCGCGGGAGGGTTTACCTGCAATATGGGCCTCCGGATGCCATTAACGAAAACCCATTCGATGCCGGCAGCATTTCCACCCTTTCGGATAATCAGGCCAACGCAGGGGTGGGAGGCAGTGTTCCGTATCAAATCTGGCATTATTACCAGCTTAAAAACCAACGGAACAAGTTCTTTGTGTTCTACAACCCCCATTTGGTTCCGAAACAGTACCAATTACTGCACAGCGATGCCCAGGGCGAGCTGTATAATCCAATGTGGCAAAGCCAGTTGCGCAGGGTTCCGATTGATAATATCGACGCAGGCAACCCCAATACCAACCCGGGGTTTTAAAATAATACAAACAGCCTAAAGCCGACGAAAAATAATGACAGACCAGGCAGCCGTTGTCATCCTGAACTGGAACGGCAGGGAATTCCTTGCCAGATTTATACCTGCCCTTATCCAGTACACCCCGCCTGATATCAGGATTGTTGTTATCGACAATGCCTCAAATGATGATTCAATGGCGTTTCTGACCCGGAATTACCCCGGGATTGTTCAGATAAAAAACGAAACCAACCTTGGATTTGCCGGCGGATACAACGAGGGTTTAAAAAAAGTTGATGCACGGTATTACATCCTACTGAATTCAGATGTTGAGGTGACTGAAAACTGGGCATCCCCGCTCATCAGCCATCTCGAGACCCATCCGGATGTGGCAGCCTGCCAGCCCACCCTGCGCTCGCATCACGAACCTGAGGCTTTTGAATATGCAGGTGCAGCCGGCGGCTATATTGATGCTTTGGGCTACCCGTTTTGCCGTGGCCGCATATTCCAAACCCTTGAATACGATAACGGGCAGTATCACAATACTGCCGAAGTTTTCTGGGCAACCGGGGCCTGCATGGCCATCAGCCGGAAGTGCTTTGAAGAAGCCGGAGGTTTTGATGCCGGTTTCTTTGCCCATATGGAAGAAATTGACCTTTGCTGGCGGCTTAAGCACATGGGATACAGGATTATGGCAGAGCCAGACTCAATAGTGTATCATGTTGGCGGAGGGACTTTGCCCAAACAATCATGGCGCAAAACCTATCTGAATATGCGAAACAACGGGCTTATGCTGATTAAAAACCTGCCGGCCGGTCAACTGATTCCCGTACTCGCTATCCGTCTGTTTCTTGACCTTGCGGCAGCCTTTAAATTTTTAATAGACGGCGGTTTTCGCAATTTCCTCGCCGTTTTCAGGGCACATGCTTCCATAGTCAGGCAGTTTCCTGCCCAACTCAAAAAAAGAAAAAAAATCAGACCCGGGAAGGTAAGCATGGTTTACCGGGGCAGCATCGTGATGGACTATTTCATTGCCCGGAAAAAGAAATTCAGTTCGCTTCCATCCAAAAAATTCACCGGAGGCTGAACAAAGCCAGAGTGCCAACATCAATCAGTCAAACGGTTCAGAACTGCATAAAAATACCTGCCCGGAGGCAGGTGTTTTTTACAGGTCAGCTGGTCTGCAGCTTAATCCCGGCTACGGGAGCCCATGAAAATCATTATATAATAAACAAGGGTAGCCAGTGAAGCAATGGCAGCCACAAAATAGGTATATGCGGCCCATTTAAGGGCATCAAAAGCGCCATCACGGGTCTGGCGGGTGCCGGTTATTCCGGTGTTACCAAGCCAGGCAAGTGCTCTTCGGCTGGCATCCACCTCAACCGGAAGCGTAATGATGCTAAACAGAGTGGTGGTTGCAAACATAACAATTCCTGCAAACAATAACTGGGGGAACGCTTCAACCAGAATAATACCGGCCAACAGTATCCACTGCACCCATTTGGATGCAAAACTCACTATCGGTACGAGTGCAGAACGCATCTGCAAAAAGGCGTAAGAGGTTGCATGCTGAACTGCATGGCCACATTCGTGGGCAGCCACGGCAGCGGCAGCTACATGCGAACCTGAATACACTTCGCGGCTGAGATTAACGGTCTTGTTCAACGGATTATAATGGTCGGTAAGTTGTCCTTCGACGGAAACTACTTTAACATCCAATATTCCGTTGTCGCGCAGCATACGTTCGGCCACATCCCGGCCTGTCAGGCCATTGCCAAGCGGCATACGTGAGTATAAGGCAAACTTCGACTTCAGGCGGGCACTAACCACCCAGCTGATTAAAGCAAAGACGATAAAAATTAAATATATTCCATTCATTATTCAAATTATTGGGAGCCAACCGGCATCAATTATTATGCCACCGACTTTTTGACAGATGACTCAGCCAGACGTCTTCAGGCAGTGCGTGGCTGCGTCAATTTGCTGGCCAGCCACACAGCCATCAGCCCGAAAACGAATGACATCAGTCTAACGGTAACAGTTTGGTCTAAAATCGTAATTTCAGACCATAGAATGGTAGTCAGCGTCCCGGCAATCATACCGGCCAGGACTCCCTGCCAGGTTGTTTTATTCCACCAGAGCAACAGAAGCAGGGCCGGCCCGAACGAAGAGCCCAATCCTGCCCAGGCATACGAAACCATTGCAAAAATGAGTTTTTGTGAGTATAGTGCAATTAAAAAGGCCGACACGCCAACCAGGATTGTTATGATACGGCTAAACAAAAGCATGCCTTTGGGTGAAAAATGAATACCCAATGTGCGGTGGCAAAGGTCTTCGGCCACGGCCGAAGAAGCCACCAGCAACTGGCTGTCGGCAGTTGACATTATCGCGGCGATAGCTCCAGAAATAAAAATCCCGGCCAGCCACGAAGGGAGTACCGCAGTTGCCAGGTGGGGCATCACATGTTCCACATCTTCAAAATACCCCTGCCCATATAAAGCCAGGCCGCATAGGCCAATCAGAACTGCACCGGTAAATGCCGGAATGGCCCAAACAAAGGCAATTCGACGACTTAACCGGATGCGCTCCGGGTCTTTGATGGCCATAAACCGGGTCAGCAAATGGGGTTGCCCCATATAACCAAGCGCCCAGCTTAACCCGCCGATGATGGCGGCAATGCCGGCCCAGCCTGTTTTACCCCCCGTAATGCTCAGAAACGAATCGCCAGCCTGTCCTACCGCGGTCTGCAGGCTGTTTCCGGTTCCTGCCAGCTCCGCCAGGGCTGCCAGGGGTAAAATGACGAGTGCACCGAACATGATGGCTCCCTGAATAAAATCGGTCCAGGCAACGGCAAAAAAACCGCCCATCATGGTATAAAACAAAATGACGGCCGCACCAATAAACATGCCTGTAGCCGGCTCGATACCAAAAGTCACGTTCAGGACTTTACCGGCACCGTTGAGCTGGGCTGCGAGGTAAAAGGTAAAGAAGAATAAAATAATGAATGTGGCAGTGATCCGAATGGCTCCCCGCCCGCGGGTAAAATGACGGGCAAAAAATTCTGGAAGGGTCATGCTGTTAAGTTCCGCACTACGCACCCTCAGGCGTGGTGCAATTGTATACCAGTAAAATACGATTCCTGCCACGCAGCCGAATGCCGTCCATAGCTCGATGAGCCCCAGTGCAAGCGCGGCACCCGGTAAACCCAGAAGCAGCCATGCGGATTCGCCGGAGGCCCGCTCCGAAAAGGCCACAACCCAGGGATTCAGCTTTCGTCCGGCCAGGAAATAATCGTATTCCGATTCATTTTTACGGTAAGTAACAAAACCGACCACAAGAATGGCCACAAGATAGAGAATGAATCCGGCTAATGTCCAGGTCATTGTCAATGATATTGATGATTTCTTTCAGACGAATATAACATTCATTTTTCTGGGATTGGCAATCTTGATATGTATGGAAAATGATAATTTGTGTAACCTCCAAAACGTCAGACAAAAAAACAGCAGAGAATCAGATATATCTCATCTCCACTTCTTTAAGAAACTTATCTTCGAGCAGCCTCACAATCCGTTTGACGACCGTGCGCCGGATCTCGAGTTCAACGGGCAGACTTGGGTCCTGGTGGGCAATATTGATGCGGGTTCCGATGATAAAGAATATCTCATCGCTTTCGAGCAGCAGTTTCACGATGCTATCAGCAGGCCCTTTGCCCAGGCGGGTGTTGCTGCCGTAGGTTTTCAGAATTTCGTTGACTTTGCCCAAAGTCAGGATGCCTTCGGTAACCAGGTCGATGCCGGGCATATAGCTGATTGGCGGAAGGTCGGGGTCTTCAAAATCGAAAGAGTCGGTAATTTCCGTCCTGAGTTCACGGGCAATAATATCTGCTGTAGTTGCACCGCAAAGGACTTTCTTACCTTCGAAGGTACGCACAGCCTCACCATATTCACGATCCTTTGACTCATCGAATGGGGGGCCGGTACAGACAATGAGTTTGCGCGGTTCGCGAAAATAGATAACGGCACAGCTGGTATCGTCTTTGCTGCGGTATCCGTCGTTGATATGTGCAAAGTTGACAACTTTGGCAGCTAAACGCTCGGCTGAGATGCCAGGGTCGTTGGTCACAAGATTCGTGATAAAATCCTGAGCCCCATCCCTGCCCCACCCGAAGGGATACTTGTCGGTGCCCATCCCCGACTGGGCAATTCCGTCGCTCATCAATACGATTCGGTCTTCTTTGCGGTGATAAAACTGGCAGGTCATCAATTCCTTGCCGGCATTTTTTTCGCTGCGCAGCATTACGCAGTTCCAGCCCGGGTTGAAGGGTTTATCGCCCCTCAGGATGATGCACTGGGGATTGTCGTATTCGAGTACGCGGGTTTCGCCATCGGCTTCGATATCCACAATCGAAAATGTGCTGTAACTGATCCGGCGCTCGCTGCATACCGGAAGTGTATTCATAATGATATCAGCAATAACGGATACATCTTTGTGCTCCTGGGCAAAATTAATGGCCATGGTGGCAGTAAGTGTGGCCAGAACATTGGCCTTGACCCCATGCCCCATCCCGTCGGATAGCACCACCAGGGTCCGGCCTTCTTCGCGTATACGCCTCGAAACAAACACATCCCCGCAAATCTTTTCACCGTCGTGGTTGATTTGATGACAGC
>Ga0351922_1125_pt1 | contig 11946 bp, 10 predicted proteins | sample BONcelT113001C10_FD_206862 | JGI IMG/M metagenome (GOLD analysis project Ga0351922, IMG submission 206862) | Enriched cells from coal bed in the Powder River Basin, Montana, United States - BONCAT cells T11 rep2 HSBNCT.T11.300.1.C10 ... | reverse complement strand
CCACGATCAGCATGTGAATGTCGTGGCTGTCGATTCCTCTGGCCAGTTTTCCGGTCAGGTATACCTGCTCCACATCGCCCAGGTTCTGAAGAATCTGCTCGATAAGCTGGTCGATGCCCACGTATTTGCGAATCAGGCTGCTGATGTCGGGGAAAAGCGGATGGCTGGTATTGGCCCGGAATATCCGTCGGTTGCGCTCGCTTCCGGAGACAAGCAGGCCGGCCTCCTCGAGCCGGTTCAGTTCCACACGGATGGCATTGGTGGATTCTCCGAATTCGGTTTCCAGATTGCGCAAATAGGATGTTGTGTTGCTGTTCAGAAAAAACTTAAGCAGCAGCTTAATACGGGTCCGGCTTGTAATCAGTGAGTCAAGCAAAATGCGGAATTATTAGTGGTTATGAAAAATCGGTACATTCAGAAGAATGCGGGTAAGACAAGGGGATAACGTTTAATCCTGCAGCACGCGGGCCGGGTGTTTGGCCGGTATGCATTGGCTGTATCTGTTTCTGACGCAAGGTGGCATAAAACCTGAATCCTGCCATCCCGATAATGGGTTGGTCGGGCAGCCGACAAATACATGTACAAACGCACAGGCAGAAAAAGACGGGTTTTGGCAGGGCTTTCATGATTACATTGCACAGCTCCGCCCTTTCAGTCCCACTTTTGAGTGAGACTTAAGGCGTCAACAGCCGGTATACTTTCTCCGTTTTTATGCCAGTGCGGCATAATTGGGTTGCCGGACGGGTTCGATCAGCAACGGAGAAAGGCTGATAAGCAAAGCCTGGCGGAGGGTTTCGAGCCTGACAACTACTTTATTGCGGCCTGCCATACGGACCAATTCGCCTTCGAGGCCGCAGAGCGGACCGGCATTCACCCTGACGGGCATTCCGGGTTTCAGAAGGTCAGGCATGCAGTCAACTTCCACTTCTGCGCCAAGCACCGCTTTCAGGATTTGAATCTGGGCATCGGGAATATGTGCCGGTTTTCCGCAAAAGAAGACGTAGCGCACGATACCAATGGTATCCAGCACGCTGTCGTATTGCTGCCGCGAAATCCTGACAAACACATACGAACGGATGACGGGTTCTGTAATGAGTTTCCGCCGGTCCGACCACTGCCGCATGACTCTTTGAACGGGTACATACACTTCGACACCTTTCTGCTTTAAAATTTCAGACGACTTCAGTTCGTACCGAGAGCGGGTGTAAAGTGCATGCCAGGTCAGGATGTTGTCCATAAGCGTGTTGAAGTTTGCTTATCTTTTTTCAATAACGAGTAACAAAATTACTCATTCTTTGTTAAATTTTCAAACACAAATCTTAAAAAAATTCTTAATTTTTTCTGCATTGGCCCGAATCGTGGCTAATCATCACCGGGCCGAATGCGATAAACCAGCGCGATGGCATAGGCCGAAATGCCTTCGTGCCGGCCTTCGAAGCCCAGACCCTCGGAGGTGGTAGCCTTTACCGAGACCTTGCCGGCAGGCAGGCCAAGGGTACCGGCGATGTTTTGCTGCATTTCGGGAATAAAAGGCGAGATGCGGGGTTTTTGCAGCACGACGGTACTGTCGATGTTACCCACCCGGCAGCCGGTATCTTCCAGCAAATCACGCACTCGTGAAAGCAGAATCAGGGAAGAGATTCCTTTAAATTCAGATGAGGTATCCGGAAACTGCACCCCGATATCCCTTAGTCCGGCGGAACCCAGGATGGCATCGCAGATGGCGTGAAGGAGGACATCGGCATCGGAATGGCCTACCGCGCCGAGGTGGTAATCGATTCGAACCCCGCCAATCCACAAGGGGTATCCGGTTTGCAGGCGGTGTACGTCATATCCAAAGCCGATACGAAAATCCATTGGTGTATTTTTGATACAAATATAAGATTTTGGCAGACCTGCGAAACCGGGTTGCGCCGTCAGTACAATTCATGAAAAGCCGGTCCGGGGTTCTATCAGGCAGGACTGCAGCGGGGAGCCGGAATTTGGGTAAATTTGCAGCCTTTTTCAGAACGCATGGACCCCTTACGAATACTCAACGAACCTGTATTCCTTACCCTGAGCCGGGTGGCTGACACCAGCGGCATGGAGGTGTACGTCATTGGCGGTTTTGTCAGGGACCTGATGCTGGGTAGTCCTTCCAAAGACATCGACATCTTGGTTATTGGCGACGGGGTGGCATTTGCCGGACAGGTAGCTGCCGCTTTGAAGAGCCGGCCGAAGGTGACGGTTTACAAGACTTTCGGTACGGCCTCGCTCAAATACCGCGAAGATCAGGAATGGGATATCGAATTTGTGGGTGCGCGAAAGGAATCGTATACCTTGAGCTCGCGCAAACCCGAAGTGGAGGCGGGAACGCTGGCCGACGACCAGCTCAGGCGCGATTTCACCATCAATGCCATGGCACTCGGGCTCAACAGCGACAATTACGGCCATTTGCTTGACCCTTTCGGGGGGTTGGAAGATTTGCGCCTGGGCATCATCCGGACGCCCCGCGACCCGTTTATCACATTTTCTGATGACCCCTTACGGATGATGCGGGCCGTTCGCTTTGCCACCCGGTTCGGGTTCAGCATACATCCGGAAGTTTTTGAATCGATCCGGCAAAATGCCCAGCGGTTATCGATAGTCTCGATGGAACGAATCATTGACGAGTTAAACAAAACAATCGCCTGCCGTATACCTTCCCGTGGTTTTAACCTGATGCGTGACAGCGGGCTGCTGAAAGAGTTTTTCCCCGAATTTGAAGCCTTGGCCGGAACAGAGTATATCGACGGCAAAGGGCATAAGGACAATTTCAGGCATACACTTGAGGTACTGGATAAACTATCGCAGCGTACCGACAATCTCTGGCTGCGATGGGCCGCGCTTTTACACGATATCGCAAAGCCACCCACCAGACGCTTCGACCCGGCTCAGGGCTGGACTTTTCACGGGCATGAGCATCTGGGTGCCAAGATGGTCAAAACCCTGTTCAGGCGATTTAAACTTCCGCTCAACGAAAAAATGGAATACGTGGCAAGGTTAGTCCAGTTGCACCTTCGCCCCATTGCACTGGTGGACGAAGAAGTAACCGATTCAGCCATCCGGCGGCTGCTTTTTGAAGCCGGTGAACTAACCGAGGACCTGATGATGTTGTGTGAAGCCGACATTACCTCGAAAAATCCGGAAAAAGTAAGGCGTTACCTTCGCAATTTCGAGTACGTGAAGCAGCGCATGAAGGATGTAGAAACCCGCGACCGGGTGCGAAATTTTCAGCCGCCCGTCAGTGGCGAGGCCATTATGGAAGTTTTTGGGATACCACCCTCCTACCCTGTCGGGGTCATCAAAAACACCATTAAAGACGCCATTCTGGATGGCATGATCCGCAACGATTATGATGAAGCCTTTACCCTGATGCTCGAAACGGGAAAGAAAAACGGACTAAACCCCGCGACGGATGCAGAGGTTTGCCGGGAGAAGTTCCGGATACAACCATAGACCAAAACAGAGGGGTTGCAAGCAGCGTTAAACTTTCGATTCAAAGATTTCTAATTCAAAGATTCAAAGATTCTGCCTGGAGGAAAATCAGAAATTATTGATTCAGGAATTATTGATTCAGAAATTTGAAAATCAGAAATCTTCGCAACACAGGCTACACATATAAATTAATTATTACTATCTTGCTGGCCAAAACAACCAACCCCATGATGCAAGAATCTTATGTACAGATGGTAAAGGAAAGTCTTACCGGCAACCGCGACCGGACAGCCTTTGCCAATTACGAAGGCGGCGCTTACACCTTTGCCGAGGTGGCCACGCACATTTACCACCTCCACCGCCTATACGAAAAATGCGGAATACAGAAAGGCGACAAAATCGCGTTGTATGGCCGGAACTCAAGTAACTGGGCCATCTCCTACCTATCGATCATCACATACGGAGCCGTGGTGGTTCCTATCCTGCCCAATTTTATGCCCAACGAGGTCCATCACCTGATGAACCACTCGGAAAGCGTGATGATGTTTGCATCCCAAAACATTTGGGAGCCGCTGGAAGCTGCAAAAATGTACAATCTGAAAACCGCCATCTCACTCGAAGATTTTTCAGCATTTTATACTGCCGGAGAGGCCGAAGCCGGAGCCATCCGCGACTTCAGCCAAACCCGTCATACCCCGCCTGAACAGTCAGTTAATTTTGATACCCCCGCGAATGACACCCTGTTTGCCATCATTTATACCTCAGGTACCACAGGATTTTCGAAAGGGGTCATGCTCACCCACAACAATATCACAGCCAACATCGTATATGCCCGCACGCATATGCCATTGGTTCCCGGCGATCGTATCCTGAGTTTTCTGCCACTGGCCCATGCATATGGATGCGCCATCGAATTTCTGTATCCGTTTACCTTAGGCTGCCATATTACCTTTCTTGGCAAGACGCCTACGCCGCAGGTTCTCATAAAGGCATTCGGCGAAATCCGGCCACGTCTGATCCTTTCAGTCCCGCTGATTATCGAAAAAATTTACCGTAAGCAGGTGAAGCCCATCATCACCCAGCCGAAGATGAAATTAATTTTAGGAGTCCCTTTGGTTGACAAATTAATTCTGAAAAAAATCAACCAGAAGCTGATGAACGTATTTGGGGGCAACTTCCATGAGCTGGTTATTGGCGGAGCGGCCCTGAACGAGGAAGTGCAGTTGTTCCTTCGCAAAATCAAATTCCCATTTACAATCGGATACGGGATGACTGAATGCGGCCCCCTGATCAGCTACGCCCCCTGGCATGAAGCCCGTCTCAGTTCGGCCGGCAGGGTGGTCGACACCCTCGAAATGAAAGTTGATTCGCAGGATCCGGCACATGAGGTTGGCGAAATCATGGTAAAGGGCGAAAACGTCATGACGGGATATTATAAAAACGAAGAGGCCACCCGCGAATCCATCGACGCCGACGGCTGGCTGCATACCGGCGATCTGGGCACCATCGATGCCGATGGTTTTCTATACATCAAAGGACGATCGAAGAGCATGATACTGGGTTCTTCGGGCCAGAATATTTATCCGGAGGAAATTGAATCCCTGATCAACAACTGGCCATATGTCAGCGAATCGTTGGTGGTGGAACGTAAAAGCACCCTGGTGGCTCTTATTTATCCCGATTTAGAAGCCGCCGATAAGGACAAAATCAGCGAATCCGAACTCCCGCACCTATTCGACACATACCGTCAGGAGATGAACAAAAGCCTGGCTAGTTATATGAGCGTGAACCGGATTGAGATTTTCCCAAACGAATTTGAGAAAACCCCGAAGCGAAGCATCAAACGGTTCCTATACGCCTGATGGCTTTTTAGCTTTGTCGCGGCCTCAGACCCTATTGAACCAAAAAACTGCAACTGCCGGCTTTGCCGTTTCCGGCCAATGTCAGCACATACCGGCTGCTACGCAGCGGCTGGCATTGCAGGTGAATGTCACCACCCTGCGGTTCGGTCATGATGTATTTTTGCATCAGCACTCTGCCCTGCATATCTATCAGGCGAAGGAGATAACGTCCGGCCGGTGCATCGGTGGTTAACACCATTGAGGCACGGTCGGTGGCAGCGGTCGCAGAAACCCGCAGGAGCGGCATAGTATGCGAGGGGATGCCCACATTCCACCATTCATAAGCCCCCACATCTACCCGGCCGTTGTATACCCGGGGTGAACCGGCCAAATCGGTTTGGGGAAGATTCAGCCCTGTGGTATCCGCGGCCGGGGTTCCACGGTCAATCAGACTGCTTCCGGCCGGGAAATACAGGTAAGGGCTGTTGGGGTTGAATTCGGGAATTTCGTCGTAATTATCGGTGTAATTACCCCAGTAACCAGCCCCGCCGCCGCTTCCGGCAAAGGCTGACATCCCGCCCTGAATATTGCAATAATGAAAATTGGGGTGGGATAAAGGGTCCCAGATATACACCGGGCCCAATCCGGAGAAGTTAATATTGTGATAAATCAGTGTATTATAAATGGTTGGGGCCGCCGAATCGTTGCAATAAAAACCTCCGCCGTAGGTAGCCTGATTGTGGCAAATGGTATTATTGACAAAAACCGGGTCGCAGGCATTGTTGCACGAAATGCCCCCGCCAAAATAAAGCCCGGTGTTTCCATACACAAGGTTATTGCATATGGTGCGCTGCGGCCGGCAATTGTAAAAAGCCATACCGCCGCCAATATAGCCATAGTTGCCGGTAAATATATTATTATGAATCAATGGATTGGAGTAGTAGAAACAAGCTCCTCCGCCTGTCCACACGGCCAGGTTCGATATAAAGCTACATTGGTCGATAACCGGATCGGCATTTTCGGCAAACAATGCACCACCATATCCGGCATTGGGGTTATAGGTCATGTTTTCGCGGAATTCGCAATTGCGAAAAACAAAACCGGCCCCGTTGAGCAGGGCAACTGCCCCACCCCTGTGCCAGGCGCGGTTATGGGCAAAGACACAATGTTCGAAAACAGCCAATGATTGTCCGTTGGCAAGTACCACACCCCCATATCCCAACAATGAATCAGCATCCAATGCCTTGGCATATTGAAACCGGCAATGTACAAACACAGAGGCCGGGCCGGTGGAATTGCCGATAAAACGCAAGCCATGCCATGCCCCGCGCATCTCGAGGGTATCGGCAAAGCCCAGGGTATCGGTCGGTGTAAAAACAACTGGTGCTTCCAGATTCCCAATTGCTTTCATACAGCCATCCACCCGGATGTAGTAAAAACCATCGAATAAAAATTTTGTCCCGGCAGCTACCTCAAAGGTACTGCCGGCAGGCACGGTAACATTATCCGTTACGAGGATGGTATCGGCTGTATAAACACCGCTGACATTGCCCTGTATTTCGACGATGTCTGCCAGGAGGCATAAAGGCAGCAATAACATCAGTGAAAAAAAGAAAAAATGTTTCATTGTGGTTTATTGTTGATGTGGATGATTGATTGGGCGATTTGTGAAGGCATATCCGGGTTTTGCTAATCATATCCCCAAAAATAGACAGATTGGATGGTTGTTATGACAAGTGTTTCGGATCAAAAAATGGTTTTGCAGTATCATTATTAATTTCTATGGCCAAAGATGGCAGAACCAACGCGGATGATGGTACTGCCTTCTTCGAGAGCCAACGGGTAATCGTCGGACATTCCCATGCTGATTTCACAGAAATCGGGCTTATCAGCAAAAATCTGGTCTTTCAGTTGTTGAAAAGAGGCTTTCAGTCCTCTGAATTCGGACCTGATCAGGCTGGTATTGCTGGTGAATGTGGCCATGCCCATGACGCCGCAAATCCTGACATTCTGCATGGCGGCAAACTCCGGACTTTGCAGCAGTTCGATGGCTTCAGACTGGTTGAGGCCAAATTTGGTTTCTTCGGTAGCGATGTGGAATTGCAGCAGACAGGGGATGATCCGGCCGCACTTCAGTGCCTGGCGGTTGATTTCGCCTAATAGTTTCAGGCTGTCGACCGAATGAATCAGATGCACGAAAGGGGCGATGTATTTCACTTTATTGGATTGCAGATGGCCGATGAAGTGCCATTCTGCGTCGTTGGGCAGTTGTTGCCATTTGACGGCCATTTCCTGTGCCTTATTCTCTCCGAAGACTTTATGTCCGGCTTTGTAGGCTTCGAGGATAATTTCCGGCGGTTGGGTCTTGGTTACAGCCACCAGCCTTGCTGTTTCCGGTATGCTGTTACGAATTCGCTGAATGTTTTCGGCTACTGACATGTTTGGTAAAATCGAATCATCCCGCAAAAGTAAGATATCAGGCGGTTTGCACAACCCGGGGTTAAGGCGTTTTTACAATTAAGCAGGGTGGATGAAGTCGGGGAAGTACCGGTTGAGCAGGGCCCTGGCATTGGCTATGCGTCGGGGGCCGGTACCGGAGACTATTCCGAATGGTACTATCTTCTTTTCGATTTCGCTGAGGTATGACGAAAAAAGATGTTCGCGCAGGTGGGGGTGTTCGCGCAGCGGGTCGTATTCCCAGGGCAAATCGATATCGCAGAGTAAATAGAGGTCGTAGTCAACGGCTTCGGCCCATTGGCTGATTTCGACCGGGCAGTAGCCAAATTTCACCTCGCACCAGATTTTACAAACCGTAAGCTCGGTATCGCAAAAGAGAATGTCAGGGTGAAGGTTGGCAGCTTCTGCTTCAAGTTTTAATTGTTGGCGGGCAATTTCCACCACATCATGAATATCGTATGGACGGCCGATGTCTTCCAGGTATTCGCGGGCAAATTCCGGCACGAAAGCCGTTTTATAAACAGCAGCGAGGCCTTCGGCGAGTTTTGACTTACCGGTGGATTCGGGCCCGGTGATGGCAATTTTAATCATGCCGGCGGGATACTTTTTTTCCAGGCGAAATAACCGGTGATGGCCAGCCCCAGGAATGCAAGGTACTGAAAACCGGTGAAAGCCAGTCCGTTGAAAGCATATAGCGGGATTGCCAGAATATCGCCCGCAATCCAGAACAGCCAGCTTTCGAGCCTCTTGGTTGCCTGCAGCCACATTGCTACGATAAAAATGGCTGTCGTCAGGGCATCGAAAGCAGGTGAAGAGCTTTCGGGAAAACAGCCCAGCAACCACCATAAGGGCACAAACATGACGGCCGTGGCCAGCAGGGCGAATAGCCGCCCCCTCAGGCTCAGCCGGGTCACATGCAGGGTTGTCTGCCCGCCGCGCTTGCGGGCCCAGTTGTACCACCCGTAAACGCTCATCATGAAATAAAACATATTAATCCCCATGTTGGCAAAAAGCCCTGCATGGAAGCAGAGGTACACGTAACTGCCCACATTAACGAGTCCGGCGGGATAGCCCAGAATCTTTTCACGGAGGATAAAGTAAACACTGATAAGTCCGAAGGCAACAGCCACGAATTCGAGGGTGGTCGTCTGCCTGAGGCCGACGGTAAAAGATTGCAGCATTTCCTGCATATCAGGATGAATTTTCGGCAAAAGTAAGGAAATGGCTGCAGATGCCCGGGCCGGAAACTATGCTGGCCGGTTCATGGCAATATACTCATGAATCTTCCTGTTCAGGTCGCCGGGGATAAATGGCTTGTTAATAATGTCGTTAAGGCCGTGTTTCTGTATGCCGGCTTGCACCTCGTTAAAGGTAGAGGCGGTGAGTGCAATAATAGGCACCGTACGGTAATAATCATCATTGAGCCGCCGGATGGCGTAAGAGGCCTGATATCCGTCCATTTCGGGCATTTGCAGGTCCATGAGTACGATGTCGTATTTTTTTTCCTGTATCATATTCAGAGCTTCCAGCCCGTTATTGGCCACTTCAACGCTTGCGTGCCATCGTTTCAGAAACTTGATGGCAATCATCTGGTTGATACGGTTGTCTTCGACCAAAAGAATATTAACCCCTTCGAGCGATTTCAATTCATCGGTCTGTTCCTGTTGTTCGTGTACCGGTTTATCGCTAAACGCGAACGACAGGTTAAAATAAAACCGACTGCCTTTGTTCGGTGTGCTGTCAACGGCAATGGTGCCACCCTGCAGTTCAATCAGTTTGCTTGTAATGGCAAGGCCCAGGCCGGTTCCGCCGAATTTGCGGGTGGTATCGGCATCGGCCTGCGAAAAGAGGTCAAATATCTCGGTTGTTTTGCCGATGGGGATACCAATACCGGTATCGATAACCTCAAAAAGACAGTCAATCCTTCCGTGGCTTTGGCCGGACTGTTTCACCACAATGCGGATGCTGCCCTTTTCTGTAAATTTCACGGCATTTCCGATGAGGTTGGTGAGGATTTGGTTGAGCCTGACGGGGTCGCCTTTAACAAAAGCGGGCAGGGTTTCATCCACTTCGGCCACAAGTTCGATTCCTTTGTCGTGCGCCCTGTAGGCAAATATTTTCACCATTCCGTCGACGATGTCGCGGATGCTCATTTCGATATTCTCGAAATGGATGCGGTCGGCTTCGATTTTGGAGAAATCCAGAATATCATTGATGAGGGAGAGCAGGTGGTTACCCGAAAACTCGAGGGTATCGAAATAGTCTTTCTGGTCGGGGCGGGGGTCTTCCTGTGCGAGCAGATTAATCGTACCCAGTATGCCATGCAGGGGTGTACGGATTTCGTGGGTCATAACCGACAGGAATTTTTGTTTGGCTAAGGTTGCTGCCTCGGCTTTTTCGCGGGCTTCGATCAGGTCTTTTTCCCTTTGCCGGCGCTCGGTAATATCGCGAACAATCAGCATGGCATACCATGTATTATCAACCTGAACGGGCGACACCGAGACTTCGGCCGGAAAAACCGTTCCGCCTTTCATGACGCAATTGAGTTCGAGTATGCCTTTGCCGAGACTGAGGTCGTTGAAAAACCCGACCAGGGCCTTTGTGGAATAAGGCCAGCCTTCGGGCAGGGCAGCCGGTTCAAAAATATCCTGAAAAGGCATTGATTTGGCTTCCTCGGCCGAATATGCAAAAATACGGGCTGCGGCATTGTTCCAGAACGAAATCTCACCTTTGTCGTTAATCATCATGATGGCATCGATGACCGTACCGGTGAGGGCAATAAATTTCTCTTCGTGCAGACGGGCGTTTCGGCCCGAGAGAATGGTACGCCCAAAGCGTTCGATGGTTTCCGACAGTTTGTCGCGCATGACGGGCTTAAGCAGAAAACCGTCAACACCGGTATTGATGGCATCCAGAAAATATTCCGTATCGTTGTGGGCCGATACGATGATGGCTTTGACGTCGGGGCTTATTTTCTTGAGTTGTGCAATCATTTCGAGCCCGTTCATCCGGGGCATTTTAAGGTCGGTAATCACAATATCGGCACCGGTCTGACGAAATGCTTCGAGGCCTTCCAACCCATCTGTGGCCACGATGATATCATCAACCCAGCGCGACATCATTTCGAGCATAGGCAGGCGTATGGCCGGCTCATCTTCGACATAAAGCAACCTGACAGGCAGTTTTTCACGAAGCATGTTGTTCATTTTTTAGGGTAGGTTTTGCTGTTCAACAGATTCAAGAATAATGGCGATACGTTTTTCGTCTTTCAGGAGGAAAAACCTGACAGAAAAAGCCGGATTCCGGGAATCGTGGCTAAAATTAAGAAAAGTATTATTTTCTATACCGTTCAGTTTTAAAAAACTATCAATCCACGGTGGATCAATCTCCGGGTTGTAAGCGAAACGGCTTTTGGCATGGGCCCGGAAAAACGACAGAACGGTCGGGTAGCGCTCATGGAAATCATTTCGCCCGGCAAACCCGAAGAATTGCAGAAAGTCGGGATTCACCTGCTGTACTTTCGAGACATCAGCCAGTATAATCATCCGGCTGTGCAGGTCTAAAAAAACCTCCAGCAGTTCGTGGTGCTCGCGGTTGGCTTTGTGGAATTCCGCCACTTTTACCAGTTCGGTAAGGGCATTATCCACAGCCTGTCGTTCGATGGGTTTTACCAGATACTTGTTGACACCCACTTCGATACTCTTTTTGAGATAATCCTTGAATTCGAAGGCAGTTGTGATAATAATGGGGATATAGGGATTATCCCTGCGAATTATGGCGGCCATGGTTAAGCCGTCCATAACGGGCATTTTGATATCGGTAATGACCAGGTCGGGCTGGTGCTGATGATAAAGTTCAAGACCCTCCTGCCCGTTAGTGGCTGTAAATACTTTTTTAACCCTGCGGTTTAACATTTCGACGAATGGTTCCCGCACCATTGCCTCATCCTCGACGTACAATACGGAAACTGAATATTTTTCGATCATATTTGTTTTGGAATTATTCATATTTATTCCGTGATAAGGGGTAAAATTATCCTGAAAACAGAGCCTTCGCCCGGCCGGGTATGCATATCCACGAATCCGCCGCATTTCACGGTGAGGCTCATCACCACAGCTAAGCCCAACCCTGAACCGCCTTTGTCTTTACGGGTGGTATAAAATGGTTCAAAAACCCGCCCGGCCGTAATCTC
>Ga0351922_1124_pt1 | contig 12080 bp, 12 predicted proteins | sample BONcelT113001C10_FD_206862 | JGI IMG/M metagenome (GOLD analysis project Ga0351922, IMG submission 206862) | Enriched cells from coal bed in the Powder River Basin, Montana, United States - BONCAT cells T11 rep2 HSBNCT.T11.300.1.C10 ... | reverse complement strand
TTCGTATGCCCCCTGCGGCCCCAATGGTGAAATCGTGATTGCACATCAGAGCGGCACCACACCGCTTTCGGTAGCCAAACGTGCAACCAAAGGTTCAGGAGCATGGGTTGAAAGCCTGCTGCCTCCTCCCGCCGGTGCAAGCGGATTGCTTTGGCCCCGTATGATTTCGTCGGGCCCCGACCACAACACCATTCATGTGATTGCCCTGACAGCCCCAACAGCCAATGGCGGAACCGTTTACCAGAATCTGGATGGTGCCGTTATTTATTGCAAATCAGACGATGCCGGTGAAACATGGGGACCCTGGGAATTATTTGATGATCTCTCCGCAACCTATTACCTTGGTTTTGGCGGCGATTCGTACTCATTTATGATTCCCAACGGCGACCATATCGGATTTATCATTGTTGACAACGATAAAGATCTCATTGTGATGCACTCTGCCGATAACGGTGAAAACTGGGAAAATACCATTGTATGGGAACACCCCATCCCATTCTATTCATCCACTATGGTTACCGACCGTTTCTACTGCCCGGATGGCTCTGCGCATGGCACATTCGACGAAAACGGCAGGATGCATATCCTGTTTGGCGTAAACAGGTCCTATTCCGACGGTGGGGGTTCCTACTGGTTCCCATGGGTTGACGGAGTGGCTTACTGGAATTCGGACATGGAACCCTGGCTCGGCGGCGACACCAGTGCCCTTAATCCCGACCTGCTATACGAAAGCGGCCACCTTATCGGTTGGATGCAGGATATCAATAACAACGGCGAACTTGAACTCGTCGGACTCGAAGGATACCCCCTGTACTACCTCAGCCCGACCTCCATGCCCCAGCTCATTTACGACGAAACCGGTATCCTTTATGCTTTTTATGTGAGTGTAACCGAAACCTATAATAATGGTGTGCAGGATTACCGCCACATCTGGACCCGTGCATCCTACGACTTCGGTGCCACCTGGACCGACCCCAAAGACCTCACAGCCGGCATCTTCCACATCTTCGACGAATGTGTTTTCCCGGTCATCAGCCCCACTTTCGACAATGGCATGCCTGCGCTCCTCTATCAGCGCGACAATGAACCCGGCCTGCATGTACGCGGCGACCTTGATCCTGCCACAACCAACTACATTACTTATATGGTCGTTGACGAATATGTTGGTCTGAATGAAAACCCGCAGGCAAGCATTTCTTCTGTTAGCCAGAACTATCCCAACCCCGCAAACGGAAGCACCACCATCGAGGTAAACACCCTCAGGGCTGCAGACCTCAGCATTGTGGTAACAAACCTTGCCGGACAGAAAGTGATGGAAATGAGCAAAGGCAAAGTCAATGCCGGCAGCCACCTGATTACCCTGAACACCTCCTCACTGAAAACCGGTGTTTATTTCTATACCGTAACCACAGGCATCCAGAAAACCACCCGCAAAATGATGGTTAAATAAACCTGACCTGATAAAACCCCTAAAGCTGCCCCAAAGTGGGCAGCTTTTTTTTTAAACCTGTTGAAATGATACACGGCTGAAATTCAGGAAAATAGTTTTTTAACCTTCTAAAAACTGCCATTTCGCCTATTTTTTTTGTCCGGTTTTTAAAAAATATATCCTATATTTATCCCGTGATTTACCAAATACCAAAACCATGAGAAAATTTACTCTATTTACCATTGTTCTATTGCTGACCGGAGGCCTGATGGCCCAGACTGCACGCCTGACTGTGGCAAACAAAGACATTGCCGTTAAAAAGGACAAGGCGATTACCGAAAGTGTTAACCCCATTCAGGAGTTAAACCCCTATGTAAACCCCATCTCCGATGCCATTGAAGAAGACATCGGCACCACCCAGTACGACTTACAGTCGAATGCCTGCACCCCTTACGGTCGTTTGTATGTATATCCTGACGGAACCAAAGCTGGAGTTTGGACTTTAGGCAAAAGTCCTACCGCCTTCCCCGACCGTGGCACAGGGTATAACTATTTCAACGGCACTGCCTGGGGTGTTGACCCCCCGACCCGTATCGAAACCTTGAGAACCGGGTGGCCCTCGTATGCCCCCTGCGGCCCCAATGGCGAAATTGTTATTGCCCACCAGAGCGGAACCACCCCCCTGGTAGTAGCCAAACGCGCCACCAAAGGTTCTGGTGCATGGGTTGAGTCCCTTCTGCCTCCCCCCGCCGGTGCAAGCGGAATGCTCTGGCCCCGTATGATTAGTTCGGGACCTGAACACAATACCATCCACGTCATCGCCCTGACCGCACCCACCGGAAATGGCGGAACGGTATACCAAAATCTTGATGGTGCACTCCTTTACTGCAAATCAGACGATGCCGGCGAATCCTGGGGACCCTGGCAACTGTTTGATGAAATCTCAGCCACTTATTATCTGGGCTTTGGCGGAGACTCCTATTCATGGATGATTTCTCACGGTGACCATATCGGCTTCATGGTACCCGACAACGACAGAGACCTTATTGTCATGCACTCATCCGACAATGGGGAGAACTGGGAAAAAACCATCGTTTGGGAACACCCCTTCCCTTTCTATGCCTCAACGATGGTAACCGACCGTTTCTACTGCCCCGATGGCTCCGGCCATGGACTGTTTGATGAAAATGGCAGGATACATATTTTATTCGGAATTAACCGGGCTTATGCTGATGGCGGTGGCTCCTACTGGTTCCCCTGGGTTGACGGTCTCGCCTACTGGAATTCGGACATGGAACCCTGGCTCGGCGGTGATACCAGCGCCCTTGATCCCGACCTGCTGTATGAAAGCGGCCACCTGATTGGCTGGATGCAGGATATCAATGGCAATGGCGAACTGGAACTCGTGGGCCTCTCAGGTTATCCCCTGTATTACCTCGGACCCACTTCGATGCCCCAGATTATTTATGACGAAACCGGAATCCTGTATGCCATTTATGTAAGCGTAACCGAAACCTATAACAATGGTGTGCAGGACTACCGCCACATCTGGACCCGTGCTTCTTACGACTATGGAATGACATGGACTGATCCCAAGGATCTGACTGCAGGCATCTTCCACATCTTCGACGAATGCGTGTTCCCGGTCATCAGCCCCACCTTCGATATGGGTATGCCTGCCCTGATTTACCAACGCGACAACGAACCCGGACTCCATGTTCGTGGTGACCTGGATCCCCCAACAACCAACTACATCACCTATATGGTTGTAAATGAATATGTAGGCATTAATGACCCGGCTCAAACCAACATTGCCACAGTCAGCCAGAATTTTCCTAACCCCTCAACCGGCACCACCTATATCGAGGTGAATACCACAAGTGCCACCGACCTCAGGGTTCAGATTACCAACCTGGCCGGCCAGAAAGTAATGGAACTGAACAAAGGAAAGGTCAATGCCGGACAGCACATCCTGAACATCAACACATCAGGGCTGCCCACCGGTGTTTATTTCTATACCGTATTCACAGGAAGCCAGAAAACCACCAAAAAGATGATGGTTAAGTAATTTCCCGTTCCAAACCAATCGAAAAGGCTGCCCTCAAAGGCGGCCTTTTTTGTTAATAGAAATTTCTGTTCCCGCATCCTGGCTGCAAAAACTTTAACATTTTCCATTATATTCCAATAGATTTATCCTGTTTTTATGTACCTTTATGGTCCTCAATGCAAACACTATTTGTCTATGAAAAAAACTTTACTACTGATTAGTGTGGCAGCCTGCATGACGGCTTCCGCACAAAACATCAATCGCCCTGTAGCCGGTCTACCCCAGGCAAAGGCTCCTGAAAAAATAATGGTGGCACATGAACCCATTAACAGCGAACCCATTACAATTAATACCTTTAAACAACCCGTAACGAAAAGCGGAAACGACAAAGGCATTGTTACCGTCATTCCGATCGGAACCTCTGCAAATGCATATAGTTATGGTTATGGTGGCGGGCAAAAAACAATCGTTTGGGCCGACGACAACCTGAACACAGTCATTAACATCCACAGGATGGGACCTGGCGCTACCCCCGGACTTGCAGGCTATCTTTCAATCGACCGGGGCATGAACGGTGCTGCCACTCCCGGCGACTGGACCAACAACATCGAAATTTACAATTCGACAATATCCGGTGGCCAGTATTATCTGGATGCTGCCCGTTATCCACAGGGTGTACTGTACAATCCGGTCGGCAATACCAATCCCGCAAATGCTTATGTCGTCTTTTACGCACCCAACCTCTCTGCCACGGCAACCACCTGGGGCGGTCAAAGCCATGGCGTGGCCAACCTGATGGACAACAGCGATACCACAAAACATCTCATACCCTATAATCCGCCACCTTATAATTATATACCTGACGGAATGGCTATCAGTAAAAACGGGGTGGTACTGGTTACCGACATCGACCAGGATTGGGCAACAGGAACCGTTGTATACCAAGGGAATATTATCCTGAAAAGAGGTATTTGGAACGACACCGAGAAAGACGTGGAATACGAGACCCAGCTAATTGAACTTTATACCGAAGACGGCGGCCGGCCCGCCAACAACCGTGTGGCTATTGCACCCGACGGGCAAACGGCCTGGATTGTAACCCTCGCGAATACAGGCGACCTGACTTCCCCCGGAGCCAAAAATTTCTATCCTGTGCTTTTCAAATCCACCGATGCCGGCCTCACCTGGAGCGACCCCATCAATGTGCAGCTTGACGGCCCCGGTGGCATCAGCGGAATTGTGAATGAACTCCTGACCGATGAAATGATTGCAGCCCTGTTTAACCCCCCCCTGCCCCAGCGCGATGAAATCGGCTATACCACGGCATTCGACTGCGATATCGTTGTCGACAAATATGGCAATCCCCATATTGGTGTCATGGTAGGCGTTACAGGCAATGATGACTACACCATCCTGACCGGCGACAGCATGTTTGCCGCCTATGACATCTATTCGATTGACGGCGGACAAACCTGGTTTGCCCAAAAAATGGGATACCCGCAATCTTTCCGTGGCACCTTCGCAACAGACTATACCGAAGACAACCGCACCCAGATTGCCACGACCATGGACGGAACCAAAGTGTTCGTTACCTGGCTTGATACCGACCCCACCGTAGCAGACGACAACACTCAGCCCGATGTATTTTGCCGCGGGTTCGACCTGCAAACCAACATGATTACCGGCGTTCTGGCAGGAAGCAATTATGCCGATGCGCCCAACAATGTAACCTATTTCTCGGATGTTTATTTCCAGGCCTATTTTGCAGCAACCTCCCATTACATTTTTACGGACGGCGGAAAATACACCATTCCCATTGTGACCCAGCAATTAAACGACCCCACGGCTATTACAAGCCCTGTACAGTACAAATATATCAGCGACTTTTATTATACGGATGCGGATTTTGTATTTCCAAGCAATAATCCGGGCGTGGGAATCACTCCGCCACCAACACCAAGCTTTGAAATTTCGGAGATTTACCCCAATCCCACTGACGGAAAATCATGGATTATGGTGACACTGTCCCAACCCGGTAAAGTATTCGTTGAAATCTCTTCATTGTCAGGCCAAAAGATCGCAACCCTCGACCAAGGGAAACTCCCGACCGGCCAGCAGCTCATCGACCTGAATACGAATCAATTCGCAGCCGGCATGTACTTTGTCACCATTCATCTGAATGGCACCACCCTCACCCGCAAGCTGATTGTCAGATAAATCCATTAGGTTAATATACCCTTTATACACCATGAACCCGCCAATCCAGGCGGGTTTTTGTTGGGTATGGGTTAACTTTTTACCGAAGTTTATGAAAGTTATTGCTATATTTGCAGTAAGCTTACACAGAACAACCTAATACCAGAAAATTTTATAACCCTAACTAAACCTTAAGACGATGAAAAAAATCTTTACATTCCTGATGGCAGCTATCGTTGGTATTTCCGCCTGGGCCACCGAAAGGCCGGTCCCCTCAAAGGAAATCAGGCAAAAGGCCGTAAAAGTACAGTACACCAAACCCGTGAAGGAAATCCAGTATGCAGGTTCCTTCCTCACCAATCCCGGACTGAAAAGCGTAGTAGCATTCGACGAAACCGACCTGGGCGTTACCAAATACGACCTTCAGACAAATGCCTCGCTCAGTAACCGTTTTTACATGTATCCCGAAGGACATATGGCCCACGTCTGGACCATTGGCCTTACCCCCGGCTCCTACCCTGACAGGGGAACCGGATACAATTATTACAATGGTACCAACTGGCAACCTGCGCCCACGACCCGTATCGAAACCAGCCGTACCGGATGGCCTTCGTATGCACCGGCCGGTATGAACGGAGAAGCTGTTATTGCACATACGGCCACTGCTTTGCTATATACCCAACGCGACAACCGTTTCAGTGGCGCATGGGTATCCACCAATATTGCTGGCCCCCCAACAACCGAACCTGCCTGGCCCCGTATGGTAGCTTCCGGGGCTGACAACCAATACCTGCATTACATTGTGAACAGCTATACCGCCTATAACAACCAGGCAACAGCCCTTCTGTATTCCCGTTCATCTGACGGCGGACAGACATGGGATCTGGTGCATCAGGTTTTTGATGATCTGGGCCCTGATTACTATGTAGATGTTAACGGAGACGCGTATGCAATGGCCTCCAAAGACAACACGGTTGCTTTTGTTGTGGGCGACGCCTGGATGGATCTCGTGCTGATGAAATCAAACGACAACGGCCTGACCTGGGACAAAACCGTGGTTTGGCAACACCCTTACCCCATGTACGACTTTTCGTGGGAAACAGATACGTTTTATTGCGTCAACAACTCCATTTCATTGGATATTGACAATGACGGACTGGTACACGTAGCTTTTGGGGTATGCAAAGTAAAAGGGAACTCCGACCAGACCTACAACTACTGGCCCGGGGTTGACGGAATCGTTTACTGGAACGAAAACCGCCCGACCTTCTCCGACAACACCATGGCACTCTGCCCTTACGGTTATGAAGGTTCTGAACTGACCGACAACTATAATCTGATTGGCTGGGCCCAGGATGTGAACGGCAACGGAACCCTCGACATCGTGGGTGACCTAATCAGCTACCGTGCCCTGGGGCTCTCGGGAATGCCCAATATTCATGTGGATGACGACAATAATGTTTACGTTGCCTATTCCTCCATTACCGAAGGTTACGACAACGGCACAAACACTTACCGCCACATATGGGTTCGTATGGGCGCCGACAAAGGCGAACTCTGGTCAGGCACCTTTACAGACCTGATGGCCGACATTGTACACATTTTCGACGAAGGCATCTATCCCCTGCTTGGCAATATTTCTGACGAAAACATTTACATCGTTTACAATACCGACCCCAATCCGGGCCTCGCACTCAACCCCGGTACAGCCCAGCATGAGCCGATCGACAACCATCAGATCTATGTCGTGGTTCCGAAAGACCAGCTCGGTGTGGGAATCTCCGAAAAACCCGCTGTGCAGGTTTCGAACCCTTACCCCAACCCCGCCTCCGATTTGGTGTATTTATCTGTTACAACCAAAAAGAATGCTGCTGTGCAGGTTACTTTGACGAATCTGGCCGGACAAAATGTCCGCAGCTATGATTTCGGCAACCGGACTGCCGGCACCCACCTGCTCAACATCAACACCTCCGGACTCAACCGCGGCTTCTATCTTTGCACGGTATATTCCGGGGCACATAAGGTAACCCACAGGATTGTTATTGAATAACCTTCCCGTCTTTTTTCAAAAAGGGCTACCCACCGGGGTGGCCCTTTTTCGTAAATAAAAACGGAATCCGGCAGAGCCGCACAGATGTATATGACTTCCGGCTCTGGTGATGTTTCAAAATGGATAGCCGGATATCTACTTTATTTTTACATTCGCAAAAAACCGCAGATGATTTCAGTGATTTACCACCTTTTAAAGAAAGACATACGACTGGAACTCAGACAAAAACATGTATTACAAGGCATGTTGCTGCATACCGTGGCCCTTGTATACGTTACTTATCTGTCGTTCAATCAGGCCATTCCACTACATACGTGGAATGCACTGCTTTGGATTATTCTCCTGTTCTCAGCCATTCACTCAGTATCCCGAACCTTTGCCCAGGATAGCCCCGCCCGTCAGTTGTACTATTATACCCTTTGCCGGCCTGTCCCCCTGATTCTGTCTAAAATCCTGTACAACCTGATATTGGTAACCCTTCTCTCTTTCCTGTGTTGTGCTGTTTTCATTCTTTTTAACGGCAACCTGATTATACTGCCCGGACGTTTTATTCTTGTAATCCTGATGGGCAGTTGGGGTTTTGCGTCCCTTCTGACACTTGTGTCGGCCATTGCAGCACAGGGGGGGCATAACTTTACGCTGATGTCCATCCTTAGTTTACCGGTGATTTTGCCCCTAATCCTCATATTAATCAGATTCTCCCTGTCAAGCCTGTCAGGAGCGCCCGGTCTGCCATTTTTGCCATACTTTCTGGCTCTGCTCCTGCTCAACATCCTCGGGCCGGCTCTTGCAGTGGTGCTTTTCCCTTATCTCTGGAAAGAATAGTCCTGCAGAATTAAAAAAATTAAGGGCCGGAACAATCCGGATTACACAAATTATGCTTATTATTGAGCAATCATCCAACACAGTTGTTCTTTTATCAAACCCTAATAATGATACTAAAAAAAGACTGGTGGAAAATACTTGGTGCCGCCCTTGTTATGTACAGCCTGATTGCTGGGCTGCTGGTGAATGTGCCCCAACTCCCCATTATATATGAAAGCATCCGTAACCTGTTCTACCATGTAACCATGTGGTTTGCCATGATAGCCATGATGACGGTCTCGATGGTACACAGCATACGCTACCTGAGAAAACCAGACCTCAGAAGTGATATTTCCGCATCCGAAGCTGCATATACGGGGCTGGTTTTTGGCGCCCTTGGTATTGTTACCGGGATGCTTTGGGCCAATTACACCTGGGGAAAGCCCTGGGCCAACGACCCCCAGCTAAACGGGGCAGCCACAGCCATATTGATTTACCTTGCTTATGCCGTTTTACGCGGATCAGTTTCCGACGAAGAAAAACGGGCCAGGGTATCGGCTGTTTACAATGTTTTCGCATTTGTACTGCTCATTGTATTCATCGGGATATTACCACGGCTGGCAGAGCATTCCATCCATCCGGGAAAAAGCGGAAACCCCGCCTTAGGCGTTAAAGGCCTCGACCCGATGATGCGCATGGTCTTTTATCCAGCGATTATCGGCTGGATAATGATTGGCATCTGGATCTGGAAAATCAATTGTGTCATCCGGGAAATCAAACAGCAGGAAGAAATATAAACCGATCATAATATGTACGAGAATAAATTATTCGTGGTGATAGGGGTCATTACCCTCATCTTTACAGGCATCATCATTTACCTGATCAGTATCGACCGAAAGGTAAGCAAACTAAAGAAAGAACTGAAAAAACGCAATGTAAACACCCCTTAACAAAAGACCGCAGAAATGAAAATTAAACACATTATACTATTGATAATCGCAGCTATTGCTGTCGGGGTGGTGCTTTCAACGTTCACCGATTCGAGCACCTATGCCGATTTTGCACAAGCCAGAGAAAATCCTGAGCGTGATTTTCATATCATTGGCACACTCGACACCACGCAGGAAGTGCACTATGACCCAGCCCGACCGAATTATCTTTCTTTCTATATGACTGACAGCAAAGGCGAAACAAGTAAAGTGGTCTATTACAATGCAAAGCCCCAGGATTTCGAAAAATCGGACAATGTGGTGATTACCGGAAAAATGAAAGAGGATCATTTTGAGGCCGGCACCCTGCTGCTAAAATGCCCCTCGAAATACAACGACGAAGAAAAACCCGAAGCCTTCGGAGAAAAAAAGTTCTAACCATGCCCGTGCCTGAAATGATACCCATCGACAGAGCCTCGATTGGCCATCTGGTTGCAAAGGCCCGATTGAGCAAAAGGGGACGGCTGAACCTGAACTTCCATCCCCACGACAGCGACCCCCTGCAACGCCTCCTGAATGCCATTGAGCCCGGGTCGTATATACAACCCCATAAGCACCAGGACCCTGATAAAACCGAGGCATTCATCATCCTTCAGGGCAGGCTGGCGGTGGTGGTGTTCGACGACGCCGGCCAAATCACCGGGCATATCATCCTTGACCCTTCGGATGGAACATTTGGCGTTGAAATCCCGCCCCGAACCTGGCATATGATTCTGGCCCTGACCACAGGTACGGTTGTTTACGAAGTCAAAAATGGGCCATACAATCCCGCGGACGACAAAAAATTTGCTGAATGGGCACCGGCCGAAACAGATACCCGAACTGCTGAATTTCTCGAAAAGATATACGGGGACTTAAATATAAACCCGCATAATTTTAATATTCACTAAAACTCACCACCATGAAACTCCTAAACGAATTTAAAACCTTTGCCATGCGCGGCAATGTCATCGACCTGGCAGTCGGTATCATTATTGGAGGTGCATTTGGCAAAATCGTGTCATCCATTGTCAGCGACGTCATCATGCCACCGATTGGTCTTCTGATTGGCGGGGTTAATTTCTCGGATCTGAAAATTACAATCAGGGAAGCCATCACGGCGGCTGATGGCAATATCCTACCGGCAATAACCCTGAATCTGGGGAGTTTTATCCAAACCCTTGTTGATTTTACCATTATAGCTTTCGCAATTTTTCTTCTTATTAAGGCATTAAATACACTTAAGCGCAAAGAGGAAGAAAAACCCGCTCCTGCTGCACCCCCGGCCCCAACAAATGAAGAAAAACTCTTAGCAGAAATCAGGGACCTGCTGAAGAAACAATAGCCTGATTACTTATGCGGCCCAGAATCCGTACGAGCTAAAACAGTTCACCCGGGTGACGCTTCTGTCAACCCGGGTGAATTGTTTTGTATTCGGGTTACGAAAGCCTGGAGCCAATCAGGTGAATAAACTCCTCCCTGGTCTCCTTACGGGTGAATGCACCGGTAAAATCAGAGGTAGTCGTTACAGAGTTTTGCTTTTGAACGCCCCGCATGGCCATGCAGAGGTGTTTGGCCTCAATGACCACAGCCACGCCAAGCGGATTCAGGGCATCCTGTATGCATTCCTTAATCTGGGTTGTCAGTCGTTCCTGCACCTGCAGGCGTCGGGCATAAGCATCAACCACCCTTGCTATTTTGCTGAGCCCTGTGATATACCCGTTTGGGATATAAGCCACATGAGCCTTCCCAATAAAGGGAATCATATGGTGCTCGCACATGCTGTAAATCTCAATATCTTTTACGATGACCATCTGACGGTAATCCTCTTTGAATCTGGCTGAATTAAGGATTTCCACCGGGTCGAGATCATAACCATGCGTAAGGAACTGCATGGCCTTGGCTACCCTCACGGGCGTATCCAGCAGACCTTCGCGCCGGGGATCTTCCCCAATCAGTCTGAGCACTTCCTTGTAATGATAGGCTAATTTGTCGATAGTGGCATAATTGTATTTGTCAATTTTCTGGTAGCCCTCCATGGAGTTTTCATCAATCATCTCCTGAATATATTTTTCATCGCTTGTCATGTCCATATTTTTTTTGAATTTGGTAACAACATGCTAAACAGATGCTGATTCAATTTTGTTTAATGCTTTATCCAAAATATTCAACAGAATTGTTTTCTGTTTCTTCAACTCTGATTTTGAACAGCTGGGCACCCATCTTGCGAATGGGTTTCTCCAATTCGTCCCATACCGCCATGGCAATGCCTTCGGCCGATGCCATTCTTCCCTGCATAAAGGGTACTTCGGTGTTCATGTTTTTATGGTCTATTTTTTCGATGACCCTTTCACGGATAACCCTGCTCAGGTCTTTCAGGTTGACCACCATACCTGTTTCGGACGAAAGTTCTCCCCTGACGGTTACATAGAGCACATAATTATGCCCGTGCCAGTTTGGGTTGCTCTTCTTTATGGGCCATACCTTACTGTTTCACAAGATGGCGATGAAAGTCATCGAAAACAACATCCGGAAGTTTACAAACTTTTATATGATTTCGACAGTGGCCAAACTGATATTATTTGT
>Ga0351922_1123_pt1 | contig 12247 bp, 10 predicted proteins | sample BONcelT113001C10_FD_206862 | JGI IMG/M metagenome (GOLD analysis project Ga0351922, IMG submission 206862) | Enriched cells from coal bed in the Powder River Basin, Montana, United States - BONCAT cells T11 rep2 HSBNCT.T11.300.1.C10 ... | reverse complement strand
CATTGGCGCTGTTTCGATCCCGAGCGAGTGGGCGTTGTCGCGCAGCCACAGCAATGCCGGAACCATTGTTACAAAGATGCCCAGAAACAGGAAAGCAACCTCTATAATAGGTGTCCAGGTAAACTTGTTATCAATACGGAGTAATTTTGGGGTGAAATAAAGCGATAGTCCGGCAAAAAGCAACATGGATGCTTCACGTATAAAAGCAAGGTTGTGGTTGTCGTGGATGGCATGGATGTAGTTGGCATTGAGGAAGGCAACCGAAAGCACCACTCCGATGAGGAAGATAAAGTTATAGTTGCCTGAAAGAGAAATAGGCTGAATATGGGTTCTGTCGAGAATTTTGTTGATTGCAGGTTCCTTGCTGTAGTAATACCGGTCGAAAATATAATAAGTCACCAGCAACAGCCCGTTCACAAAGGCCCATTCCCTGGTCAGGCTGAAGAACCATTCAAACGGTGCGCCACGCAGATACAGCAGAAACAGCGGCGGATCACCAAGCGGGGTGAGCATACCGCCGCAGTTGGCAACAACGGCAATGAAAAATAGTATGGTATGTACCTTATACTTACGCTGCGAATTGGTTTTGATCACCGGACGGATCAGCAACATGGCAGCTCCGGTTGTCCCCATGAAAGAAGCCAGCACTGCTCCAATTCCCAAAAAAATGGTGTTTACAATGGGTTTGGCTTCAATGTCGCCCTTGAGTTGAATCCCGCCTGTGATCACAAACAGCGACCCCAGCAGAATGATGAAGGGAATGTAGTCGAATAGCATCTGGTGCATCAGGTCGTGCGACAAACCATTAGCAATCAAAAAGATTGATACAGGTATGCCCAATACCAGCGAAACAATAAGCTTGTTTCGGTTGTTCTCCCACCAGTGGTGAAAAAACAAAGGGCCAATGGCAATAAACAACAGGATGATTACAAAGGGGATAGAAGCCCACAAGGGAATCGGAATACTTTCAAGGTGTGTATGTTCCATATATTTTGGGTTTATAAATGAAGGCGCTAAAATACTACCTTCCTCTGTTGCATAAACCGATGAATGAATCTGACTTCTTAATTTAGAATGGTTTTAAATTACAAAGCTTGTTTTGGACACATACAGAAGCCGGAAGTGATGTAGAATAACGCTTAGCCAAACAGAACGCAATGTTTCGTATTTTTGCAGGGATATGAATAAAGTCAATAAATCAGTGTTTTCGGAACTTGTAAAGGCAAACAGGAGTTACAGGAAGTTTGACCAATCACAGCTTGTCTCGGAAGAGGAGCTAATAACTTTAATTGATCTTGCCAGGCTTGCTCCCTCCTCTAAGAACCGTCAGGCCCTGAAATTTCTGCCAATAACCGGAGATCAGGATATTGATGTTGTGTTCAGGCAGTTGAAGTGGGCTTGGTTTCTGAAGGATTGGGAAGGGCCTGCCGAACACGAACGGCCTCCGGCATATATCATATTATTACTTGATAAACAATTGAATGACAAGGCTGATTTTGATGCCGGAATTGCCGCCCAGACGATTTTGCTGGGAGCCGTGGAACGCGGTCTTGGAGGCTGCATTATAAGAACCATCAACAGGTATGAGCTGGGTAAATATTTTCAACTGCCTGATTTTATAGAGATCATACTTGTTTTAGCCATCGGGAAGCCTGCTCAGACTGTTGTGCTTGATGAAGTGGATTATCGGGGCAATATGGAATACTGGACAGATGATGAAGGCAGGCATCATGTGCCGAAAAGAAGTCTGGATGAGTTGATTTACAAACCTCTGACAAGAAATGATCAGGATTGATGATGCATTGGTAAGTGAGGTTTCGTTGCGTGCAGCAGCCTCAGCCCGCAAACGCATGAACCATAATTTTCACCCACAGGCTACCGATCGCCTGCAACGGATGCTGAATGCCATGGAACCGGGAACCTACATCCAGCCGCACAAACACGAAAATCCCGACAAAACCGAGGCTTTCTTTTGTTTGCGGGGAAGGCTTTTGGTGGTAGAATACAGCGATGACGGTGACATTGTTGACCACATGATACTTGACAGCCGCACTGCAAACTATGGCTGCGAATTGCCTCCGCGGACCTGGCACAGCATTATCTCACTCGAGACCGGCTCGGTTGCCTATGAAGTGAAGGATGGCCCATGGGATCCTGCTGATGATAAGCATTTTGCTCAATGGGCACCGAAGGAAGGGGATGCAGATACGGTCATCTTCATCCAATCTGTTCTAAACTTATTAGGAATAACCGTAGGTTGAGCATAGACATCCGGATAGTTACAAATCCGGTCAGTTTGCATACATTTGCAGGCTTATCTTTTCCTAAAAGCGGACAAAAAACGAGCAATCCATGGCCCAGAAACCCTCCATACCCAAAGGCACACGTGACTTTGGTCCACAGGAAACCATCAGACGCAACTATATTTTCGATACCATTCGTAAGGTTTTTCACCGATATGGCTATCAGCCTATTGAGACCCCTGCTATGGAAAACCTCAGTACATTGCTTGGTAAATATGGTGATGAGGGCGACAAACTGTTGTTCAGGATATTGAATTCGGGTGATTTTCTCTCGGATGTTTCTCCACAGGAATCATTTCCGGCGGCCCAGGAACTATTGCCCTTTATCAGTGAGAAAGGACTCAGATACGACCTTACCGTGCCATTTGCACGTTTCGTTGTACAAAACCGCAACGAACTGGTTTTTCCATTTAAGCGCTATCAGATACAGCCGGTTTGGCGCGCCGACAGACCCCAGAAAGGACGCTACCGCGAATTCTTCCAGTGTGATGCCGATGTCATAGGCAGCGATTCGCTACTTAACGAAGCCGAATTGGTTATGATGGTCAGTGATGTGTTCAGTGCACTGAACATTAAAGTTCTGGTGAAAATCAACAACCGAAAGATTCTCGCCGGACTTGCTGCCAGCATCGGATACCCCGAAAACCTGATTGACATTACCGTTGCCATAGATAAACTCGACAAAATCGGACTCGATGCAGTAAATCAGGAACTTATTTCAAGGGGGATTTCGGAGGAAGCCGTTCGTGCCTTGCAGCCCGTTCTTATGTTCAAAGGCTCATCCAACGAAAAACTTGACTTGCTCGAAGGCCTGATTATCGGAGAAGATATTGGGCGTAAGGGGATTGAAGAGGTAAAAGAGTTGTTTTCGTTGCTAAGAGCAATGAATCCGGCACTTGAGTACGAACTCGACCTTACATTGGCAAGGGGGTTAAACTACTATACAGGAGCCATTTTTGAAGTAAAGGCAATTGGTGTTCAGATGGGCAGTATTTGCGGAGGCGGACGATATGACGACCTGACCGGCGTTTTTGGTATGCCCGGCGTATCGGGGGTCGGCATCAGTTTTGGAGCCGACAGAATCTATGATGTAATGATGGAACATGAACTGTTCCCGAAAGCAGCCTCTGAAAGCTCTTTTGTTATGTTTGTCAACTTTGGTGCTGCCGAAACTGCCTATTGTCTCAAATCCCTGCTCGAATGCCGGGCCGCCGGCCTGAATGCCGAACTGTATCCCGACGCCGACAAAATGAAAAAGCAATTCAGGTATGCCGACCAGAAGCAGATACCCTGGGTAGTGCTTGCCGGGGAAACAGAGATGGCTCAGAATGTCTTTACCTTGCGCAATATGGCCGATGGAAGTCAGCAATCGGTTCCCTGTCAGCAATTGTCATCCAAACTGCTTGAAATCAAACAGAAAAACCAATGATTTACTGGATATTATCCTATCTGATTCAGGTGAACCGAAGGGCACTCTTTGTCAATAAGGCACACAACACCTGACAGTAATTTTTTTTGTTTGTTCCAGAAAAGTGATCCTTATGAAAACACATTATATCAGCAACGAAAAGCTGACCTTTAAGCGTATATTTGATATTCTCCGCGAAGACTACACACTTGAGCTATCCGCTTCCTCCCGCCAGAAGATACAGAAATGCAGGGACTACCTTGACCACAAGCTTGCCGGCAATAGCGAGCCTGTGTATGGCATCAATACCGGATTTGGATCCTTGTGCGACACCCGTATTTCGCATGACCAGCTTTGTGAGCTTCAGCGAAACTTAGTGATGTCGCATGCCTGCGGAACAGGAGACAGGGTCCCTGATGAGATCGTTAAGCTCATGCTGTTGCTGAAGGTTCAAAGCCTGTCCTATGGCCACTCTGGGGTTCAGGTACAAACAGTTGAACGGCTGATGGCCTTTTTTAACAAAGACATTCTTCCTGTAGTTTACCAGATGGGTTCACTGGGGGCTTCGGGTGACCTGGCTCCGCTGGCGCATCTGTCGCTTCCCCTGCTTGGCATGGGCGAAGTGGTTTTTAAAGGCGAAGTGCGTCCAATGGAAGAGGTGAACAACATCATGCGCTGGGAACCTGTTGTGCTGCAATCCAAGGAAGGGCTTGCACTGCTTAACGGCACTCAGTTTATGAGTGCATATGGTGTATTCAGCCTGTTAAAGACATTCAGGTTGTCAATGTTGGCCGACATCATCGGGGCACTCTCGCTCGAAGCATTTGATGGCCGGATTGAACCCTTCTGTGCACAGGTTCACCTGATCAGGCACCATAAAGGACAGATTGCCACTGCCGAAAGAATCCGTAAAATTCTCGAAGGAAGCGAGCTTATTTCTAGACCAAAGCAGCATGTGCAGGATCCTTATTCGTTCAGGTGCATCCCTCAGGTGCATGGAGCCTCAAAGGATTCAGTGAACTATGTGGCTTACGTGTTCAGCAACGAGATTAACGCGGTTACAGACAACCCCACGGTTTTTCCCGACGATGACCTGATTGTTTCGGCGGGTAATTTTCACGGACAGCCGCTTGCGCTGGCATTGGATAATCTTGCCATTGCCCTTGCCGAATGGGGGAGTATTTCAGAACGAAGAACCTACCAGTTGCTTCACGGCAAAAGAGGACTACCCCCATTTTTGGTTGCTGAACCAGGATTGAATTCGGGCTTCATGATTCCGCAATATACATCGGCAAGCCTGGTAAGCCAGAACAAACAGCTGTGCACCCCGGCTTCGGTTGATTCCATTGAATCATCGCAGGGTCAGGAAGACCATGTGAGTATGGGTGCCAATGCAGCTACCAAAGCACTTAGAGTGGTCTATAACCTTGAACGTATTCTGGCAATTGAACTGTTCAATGCCGCTCAGGCCCTCGAATTCAGAAGACCCGCAAAGTCTTCCCCCTTTATCGAGGAGTTCGTTTCGGCCTACAGGGAATATGTGCCATTCCTTTCGAAAGACACCATTATGTACACCTCCATTGCAAAGTCCGTTGAATTTCTGCGGATTGTGCCGCTCAACATTCCTGATGCCCTGATCAAAGACGTGTGATCACAGCCTGATCAACCAAAAAGCAATTCATATGGTCTGCTGATGGTTTGTTCGAGTTGCTGCACCGACACATATTTGCTTAGCCTGAAAAACTCGTTTCCTTCGAAAAACACCAACAGACTTGGATTGGCAAATACCCCAAAATGAGCGTTGGCTTCAGGGCTGGCCGACGAATCAACCAAAACGAGTTTCATCAGCGGAAATTCATCTTTGAGCAGTTGCTCAACTCTGGGCCTCAGGCTGAGGCATGGGGCGCACTGATTGCTGAAAAAATACAACAGCAGGGCCTGATTGCTTTTGGTTTCGCGAACCAGTTCATCCGGAAGGAAGGAATTCATTTTTTTTGTGCAAATGTAAACAGCTTTTCAGAATTGAAAATGAAGAGTATAAGCTGTTTTTATAAACTTACGGTTTGTTGTTTCAAATCACCTTCTCGAACGAAATAATTACCTTAGCCGCTCAAACCAGTTAAAACACTTAAAACAAAGCGCATATGACACTCGTAATTACCGGCAGCAGAATGACTATCGAAGATGTGGTGGCAGTAGCCCGCCATGGTAAAAGCAATTGCTGAGGAGAACAAAATACCGATGCCCAGCTTTTTCGGATATATGTTTAAGTTTTCGCTCATCATCCTGCTGCCAATTTACATCCTGACCCAGTTGTTATTTATTTAAATTACAATATAATATGAAGTATAAAAGGCGGCTTTTGGCCGCCTTTTATCTTTGTAACACATCAGCAAAAACTGCTGCCCTGACGATACCTAATCCACTTTCAGTTTTTTGTAGCGGATGCGTGTGGGGCCGCTGTCGCCCAGGCGTTTCTTTTTGTTTTCCTCATATTCCGAATAACTGCCTTCGAAAAAATACACCTGTGAGTTGCCTTCAAATGCAAGTATGTGTGTTGCAATTCGGTCAAGAAACCAGCGGTCGTGCGAAATAACCACGGCACATCCGGCGAAGTTCTCAACGCCCTCTTCAAGTGCCCTGAGTGTATTTACGTCAATATCATTTGAAGGCTCATCGAGTAAGAGCACATTGGCCTCCTGTTTCAGAGTCATGGCTAAGTGCATGCGGTTGCGTTCACCTCCGGAAAGTATGCCCGCTTTTTTGCCCTGATCGTTGCCACTGAAATTGAATCTCGAAACATAGGCTCGGGAATTCATGCTCCGGTTTCCGAGTTTGATTTCGTCATGTCCTCCCGAAATGATCTCAAATACAGTTTTTTCAGGGTCAATTTCTTCGTGTGCCTGATCCACATAACCGATTTTAACGGTATCGCCCATTTCAAAGCTTCCTGTATCTGGTTGTTCGAGGCCCATAATAATCCTGAAGAGTGTGGTTTTACCGGCCCCGTTTGGCCCGATCACCCCGACGATACCCGCCGGAGGAAGGCTGAAACTGAGGTTTTCAAACAACAGTTTATCGCCGTAAGCTTTTGAAACATTGCTGAACTCAATTACTTTGTTGCCTAAGCGCGGACCGTTGGGGATGTAGAGTTCGAGTTTTTCTTCCTTCTGTTTTGTGTCTTCCACCAGCATTTTTTCATACGACTGCAAACGGGCTTTTGATTTGGCATGGCGTGCTTTCGGAGCCATACGCACCCATTCCAGCTCGCGCTCCAGGGTTTTTCTGCGCCTGCTTTCGGTTTTTTCTTCCATTTCAAGGCGTTTGGCTTTTTGTTCGAGCCATGAACTATAGTTTCCTTTCCAGGGGATACCTTCGCCTCTGTCGAGTTCAAGAATCCAGCCCGCCACATGGTCGAGGAAATAACGGTCGTGCGTCACGGCAATAACGGTTCCCTTGTATTGCTGCAGGTAGTGTTCGAGCCACTCGACTGATTCGGCATCTAAGTGGTTGGTAGGTTCATCCAGCAGGAGTATATCGGGTTCGCTGAGCAAAAGCCGGCACAAAGCCACCCTGCGCCTTTCACCACCCGACAGGTTATGCACAGGGCTGTCACCTTCGGGACAACGAAGGGCTTCCATTGCCCGTTCGAGCTTCCGGTCTAACTCCCAGGCATCTTTGTGGTCAATGAGTTCAGTGAGCCTTCCCTGTTCCTCAATCAGTTTGTTCATTTCATCATCGCTCATAGGTTCGGCAAAGCGGTTGTTAACCTCTTCATAGGTTTTCAGCAAGTCAACAACATCCTGAACACCCTCTTCAACCACCTGTTTCACCGTTTTCACAGGATCAAGCCAGGGCTCCTGTTCGAGCATGCCGACGCTGTAACCGGGCGAAAAAACAACTTCTCCGTTGTACGACTTTTCCTTCCCGGCAATGATCCTCAGCAGGGTAGATTTACCCGAGCCATTCAGGCCTATGATGCCAATTTTGGCCCCGTAATAAAAGGACAGGTAGATGTCTTTGAGTATCTGGCGAGAAGGCGGTATGACCTTACCAACGCCCACCATCGAAAAAATAATCTTTTTATCGTCTGACATATAGCTATTTATTGTTACTTTGACTGTACTAATTCCTCAAATCTGCTGCTCAGCCTGCCGGTTGCGCTCTCCCAGTTGTAGTTCCCGTGCACAAAGATGAAACCATTGTTTGCAATCTGGTCAGCCTGTTGTCTGTCGTTAAGCAGACTGATGATATGTCCGGCCAATTCAGCTGCAGTAGTGCCTATCAGCAGGTGCTCGCCTTCGGTTCCGCCCAGCGCATTGTTGGCGATAGGAGTAGTAATACAGGGTATCTTCATTGACATGGCTTCGAGCAATTTGTTCTGCAAGCCGGTTCCTATCCGCATTGGGGCAATAAACACTGCCGAAGATGCATAGGCTTCGCGGATGTCATTTAGCCAGCCGCTAACTTTAACTTTTTCTGAGGCAAAGGCCCTCAATTTTGGGTCGGGAGTTGCTCCCGCGAGCAGCACTGTTGTTTTCGGAAGCTTCTGCCAAACCAGTGGCATGATGTCACGTATGAGGAATTCGGCAGCATTGACATTGGGCGGATAAGCCATATTGCCTGTAAACACTACATCATTGGTTTTTATCTGATCCTGTGGCTTAAAAAATCCATGATCCACCCCATTGGGCACTATCATAATCTCTTCTCTTTTTTCATGCGGTATTAAGTCGCGGTCGGGCTTTGAGATGATCGTTTTCACATCGAAACATTCAAACATGGAAGCTTCATACCTGCTGAGCCTCCTGTATTCGGTACGCAGAAATGGTTTTTGGTACCAGGGAGCAACTTCGAGCCTGCGCAGCATTCCCATCGAAAACACATCCTGATAATCGAGTGCCTTGGGGAGCTGAAATGGCCTGAGGTATTCTGCCACCCGCAACAACTGGCCATAAAGCAGATCAGGTTTGTATTCACTGATCAGGGACCTGATACTGCGTTGTGCCGAAGCACTATAAAAGTAGCCCGACTGAAGCGGCCTGCCACTAAACCAGGCTTTCACCAGGTTAACTGCCTGACCCCAAATACCTAAATCAATAAAGTTGATAGACCTACAATAAGGCTGAAGTGCTTTAAATGCCTGCTGTTTGTCGGCTTTCCGGTCGGTGTTCAGGGCGCAAAGGATAATCTCATGCTGTGCCGACAGGCACCTGATCTGATGAAAAGCCCTGAGCTTATCGCCTTTTTCGAGGGGCCATGGAATTCGCGACAGAAGGATAAAAATTCTCATACGGTGAAGTTCATGAAAGTTTCTCCCTGTGGTTAATCAATTGATCATAAAACTCAAGCAGCCTGTTGTTTAGTGTTTTGCGGCTGTACTTTTCGACAATAAGCTGGCGCGCTGCCTTACCTATCTGGGCTGCTTCTTGCGGGTTGGCCAGACAAAACGACACGGCTTCGACAAAATCCACGGGAGAATCTGCAATCAGGATATTGCCTTTGTCGGTGTATTGAATGCCTTCGGCGCCGATAGAGGTTGTGATGACTACTTTTCCCAAAGCCATCGCTTCGATGATCTTGATCCGGATACCGCTGCCCGACAAAAGGGGCACAATGGCGATGGAATGTGCAAGAGCAAACTGTCGTGCATCGGGCACTTCTCCGGCAACTTCCACACCGGGCCTGTAGCCACTGACTAACCATGAAGGCATAAAACGCCCTGCTAAGGTGATGCTGAGTTCAGGGAATTGTCTTTTGAGCACAAGCCACACCTCGTCCAAAAACCACTTTATGCCTTCTTCATTAGGCATCCAGTTCATCGAACCAATATGGTATAAACCCGGCCAAAGGGCGGTTTCAGTATCAGTAGCCCACTCAGCCGGTTCAATTCCAAACGGAAGGTCAATGACCGGAACGGTAGTAAGTGGCCTGAAAAAAGCAGCATCTTTGGGTGTTATGGCAGCAATGCCATCAAACAGTGAAGCAGCCTGTTTTTCGAAGCGTTGCAGTGTGCTGGCCAGGTGATGCAGGTACAATCTTTTCAGTGGATTGGCTGTTCCTGAAGCCATCCGCTTCCAGATAAGGTGCTCAATGTTGTGCGCCCTGAGTACGACAATGGCATTGCTGTGCTTCCTCACAACCTCCACATAGGGCGTCATAAAAAGAGTCTCAAGCTGCACAACGTCAAACTCATATTCGTTCAGGATACGTATCAGCTTTTTACGGTACGACTGGGCAATGAAGCGCTGCACATGATAAGACTTCCGGGTAAATAAATTAAAGAAAGCATCGGTGGCATGTATACCCAGATCAATATAGTCAAATTCGATTTGGGTCTGATTTCTGTATTCTTTGGGCACATCAGCTTCCGTGACCATGAATTTGTCCGAAACCACAGCAAGTACTTTTATAAAGTGTCCTTCCGACGCCAAGCCGCTGATAATGCTGTTCATAGCCATTGGCCCACCTTCATGTGCCGGCCAGGGCGACTTGTTGCACAGAAACAATATCCTCATGCCGCCTGCTTTTTTGAACCTATTCTGTTCTTCATCCGGTTGAAAAACTTTCGCCAACTATCGGTATCCAGCAGAGATGCATCAGTGGTGGCTTTGAAAGCCAAAAACAAACCAACAGGCAGCAGCACCATCGAAGAAAGCCAGACGCCTGTGAACATACTGAGGTCGCCCACTTTGGCGGCTTTTTCACCTGTAATGCTTGTAATGTGGTAAGCCACGAAAAACAACACCGAAATCACCACCGGAAGACCAAGCCCGCCCTTTCTGATGATCGCACCCATTGGCGCCCCGATGAAAAACAGAATAAGACAGGCAAACGACAAGGTGAATTTCTTGTGCCACACCCATTCGTGTTTCCTTATGTTCTCCAGCTGCACGCTGAAATCATTCTTATTGAACACAATATTATCTTTTGTTGTTCTTACAGAATTGATTGCCAGGTCGGTAACAGCTACCCTCTCATTGGGCGGGAAATTCTCCAGTACAGGCATTACAATAGCTTTCTGTGCGGTGATGAGCGTGTCCTTGCTGCTCGTATCCTGCGCCGAGACTAGAAGCCGGTCAGCAGGTCTCATGATCGTTTTCTCAGGCTTAAAGGTAGTATCGAGCGAACTAAGGTGGTTAAAACGCCTGATAAAGTTTTCCTCGTAGCGAAGCTTTCGTTCGGCAAGCCGGATGTTCAAAGAGTCAATATAGTAGTTTAGCTGTTTGATATTCAGCATTGTATAATGATTTTTGAAAAGATCCTCCTGTGTTCTGGTCAGGTTAAAATCACTTAAATCGAATTTCAGGCGTTGCTGTTTGAAGGCTGTTCGTTCAAAAGGTCTGTTTTCGCGGTAGTTGCGTGTCGAATGAATATCGGTGAAGGAATAGCCGTCGAAAAGCGTAAATATGATGCTTTGGTGGTCGTGTCCCAGTTCCATATATCCGCTTGCGGCAGTGGTTACTTTGATGTTGCCTAACCTGTCCGTGTGGTCGTAAATATGAACATCGTAAATCGTGCGGCCGTCATTTTCTTTCTCGCCCACCCTGATCACATAATTCTCAATACCGTTATAAAAGATTCCTTCGTTAATGTTAAAGGCCAGCTTTTGCTGCCTCACATCGTACAGCAGAGACTGAAACTTAAGGTTGGCAACCGGAAGCAGGTTGTTCGAAAAGAAGAAAGCAAAAATACTGATGCCCACCGAAAGCCATATCAACGGACGCATGACCTTCCACACCGATATGCCGGCAGATTTCATGGCTACTAACTCATAATGCTCGCCCAGGTTTCCAAATGTCATGAGCGACGAAAGCAGTATTGCCAGGGGCAGCGCCATAGGCACAAAAGTGGCTCCGGCATAAAACAACAGGCGCAACACCACATCCAGCTCGAGCCCCTTGCCAACTAGGTCGTCAATATACTTCCACAGAAACTGCATGAGAAGGATAAACAGGGCAATGAAAAACGTCAGGACAAAAGGCCCCGCATAGGATTTCAGCACAAATAGATATATCTTCTTCAAGGCTTCAGATTAGTGTTTCATCCAACGGGCAAAGATAAACAGTTTGGCCGTGTCAGGACAAACGGTTTGCAAGGGCGGATTGTTGCAGGAAGGAATTGTTTTTTATTGAGCGTTGGGAATTAGTCTCAGGCAAGGTCAAATGCTTCTTATTGCTCAATTATCCGGATAGACACGGATGAAAATACTATGCCCGTTCTTCAACAGAATTCATAATAGGAAGTGATTTAGCTGCTTCGTAATCCATGAGCAAGCCTTGCATTTCGAATTCTCGTTTCAATGTATTCATAAGCTCTTTCACCGAAATAATCCTATCCGTGCGCCAGACATTGCTGCCTGCAAATGCATAGCCTCTGTTGAAATTACCGCGCAGGGCAGATGTAAGGGCTGCCATAATACAATACGGTGCCGTGTTGATGTTGCAGGTAAGAATACAATCAACCGGGCAGGTTTTGGGGTGTCTTTTTCCTTCTTCTACCTCATCAAGGAATACCGACCTGATAGCCCTCCCCG
>Ga0351922_1115_pt1 | contig 12994 bp, 7 predicted proteins | sample BONcelT113001C10_FD_206862 | JGI IMG/M metagenome (GOLD analysis project Ga0351922, IMG submission 206862) | Enriched cells from coal bed in the Powder River Basin, Montana, United States - BONCAT cells T11 rep2 HSBNCT.T11.300.1.C10 ... | reverse complement strand
GCGGCTGAAGTATCCCAGCTGGAGATAAGCCTGCGCTCTTTTCAGATAGGCGAACGAATCGCTTGGGTCTCGCTTGATGACGTCTGACAAATCCCGTCCCGCTTGGACATATTCTGTCAATTCGTAGTATGCGTATCCCCGCCACTTGATGGCCGAAGTGAGCGAGGGGGACAACTCCAGCGCGGCCGTGCAGAGCGTGATCGCCCGTCGATAGTCCGCCTTCTCATACGCTTCCTTCGCCTTGGCAAGAATCGCCTCCGCCGGATCGGTTGCCAGCGGCGGGGATGGGGACGTCGGCGGAGTCGATCCCGTCGGCTTCATGACCACATGGGGCTTGGAAGTCGGCGCTCGAACCTTGAACGTCGGCGGCATCTTCAGACCGATTTCCTCCTGAAACATATCTCCCCTGCACAGTTCCAGCGTCGCGCCCACGGTAGCAAACTCCGGGGTTCTCAGGGTGCGAATGGATCCCTCCCCCATAATCCGCTGCGAGAACGTCACGGGCGAGGATCGGAGGACCGTTTCCCGACCTTGTTCATCAACGTAGAACGCCTCCTCGAAAGACAACTCCAACGCCGTTTCCGGCACGCGGTTACCGTTCTCGAGGGTCAGGGCGAACCGCCCGCCCTGGGACTGGAATCTCGTATCCAGCGACCAATTGGCCATGCCGACCTGGGCAATTACCCCGGTCGCCGTGTACTTCTTAGTGAAGCCGAGGGAGACGATCAGCACATCCATTTCATCGCGGACGCCGATCTGGAAAAACCCCTTGAAGGCCGTGGTCCTATAGCCCTCACCGGTTTTGCGATACTGAATCATCCAAGCCGTTCCCGCGTCCCAGCGAACATCCTCACGGAGCGTCAGCAGATCGCAAGCGAAAACGGGACGCGTTCCCGATGTCCGTCCTGAGATGGGGTCGTAGACGGCCTCCGAATAGGTGCAGGCGACGCTCCACTCATGATCGATCAGATTGCGCGCATTGAGAATGGACCGCGAATCCGCCCCCAGTACCGCCGCAAACATCAACAACAAGGCATGCATACTCGTGTCCTCCGTCTTTCCCTGCGTGGCGTTGCTCGTGATCTCCGATTTCGAGGATGCTCCAATGGGGAGAATATAGGGAAGGCTGTTTTTGAATTGCAAGCACTTTGGGCACAGAAAGAGAGAAAAAGAGCAGACCATGGGGGATGATCCCATTGCCATCGGCACAGTCCGTTAAGTCTTCCTGTCTTACCGACATTGAAAAAGACTGGACAGAGTTGTTGACTTGCGTCCGTTTCATGGCACCATATACGCGTTTCCTTACCCCATCTTTATGCGGAATTCGATTCCCATTGGCAGTGATGCTGCATCGCCAATCTCCGTCCAAACGGCCAACGGCCGTGCGGAATTCAATCGAACGGCCCCAACGGCGGCGGAACTCGTGCTGGAATACAAGGTGTCGGGCATCGATGCTGATATCGAAAATGCCTCCGATGTGGCGTTGCGTCAGGCGGTCGCCGACGCCTGCCGGCAGGAAATCGAGCAGATGCGCGCGGCCCTTCGGGCACTCGGCGATGGGCTCTGCGAGCAACTGAGCGAAGAGGGGAGCGACCCGGACATCGACCAGACCACGAACTACGATGACAGCCGCATGTGGACCGACCGACGCACGGAACTTGCCATTGACCCGTCGGAGTACCACAGCAAAACGCGACTCGACGGCTATGAGGGAGCCGCGGATGCCCGGCTGGTTCGCAAGACGGTCGAGATCACGATCCTGGACCGGGAACAACAGATCCGCCAACTGTACGACAACATTCTGGCCGGCGTGGCCAGCAAGCGAGCGGTAGCCAATCAGCAACGCGCACCAGTCGCCAGTCCAATGGAACCGTCAAGCGTGACCGCCTGACGCGAGCCGCCCCGCTTGCCGTCGTATGCGATTTGTCGTGCGATAAGAATCGCATTTTTCGGGAAATGAATGTAGCCCATAACGTCTTTTATGGGCTATACTTACGGCGATATTTTCCCGATTTCTCCGCATGTCCCATCTCCCAATGATCCGACCTGGCGGTCAAGTTACCCAGTTTGACAACGGGCTGATTCCATTGCTGTTTGCTCGGGCTGGTACGCAGAGTCAACGGCGGTTCATCGAGTTTTTTACGGCGAACATCCGAAACCCGAACACGCGGGCGGCGTATCATCGGGCGGTCTGCCGGTTCGCGGACTGGTGCGAGACGCACGGACTGACGCTGGAACGTCTATCGCCGGTCGTCGTCGCGGCCTACGTCGAGGAACTCGGGACCGTGCTGGACGCGCCCAGCGTCAAGCAGCATCTGGCGGCGATTCGGATGTTGTTCGATTATTTGGTTATCGGCCAAGTGATGCCCGTGAATCCGGCGGCGGCCGTGCGTGGCCCGAAACACGTGGTCAAGCGGGGCAAGACGCCGGTGCTCGCACCCGATCAGGCGCGCACGCTACTGGACTCGATCGACGTGACTACCATTGCCGGGCTGCGCGACCGGGCGATCATCGGGGCGATGGTATTCAGCTTCGCCCGCGTGTCGGCACTGATCGGGATGAACGTCGAAGACTACTACCCGGACGGCAAACGCTGGTGGATCCGGCTCCACGAAAAGGGCGGCAAGTTCCACGAAGTACCGGCGCACCACAACGCCGAAGAGTATCTGGATGAATACCTGGCGGCAGCTGGCATCGGCGATGACCGCAAGACTCCCCTCTTCCGCTCCCTGAACCGTCGGCGGGAACTGACCGAACGCCAGCTCAGCCGCCGCGAAGCACTGGCCATGATCAAACGCCGTGTCCGGGACGCCGGACTCCCCGATCGGGTCTGCTGCCACACATTCCGGGCAACCGGCATCACCGCCTATCTTCTGAATGGCGGGACGCTGGAGCACGCCCAGCGGATCGCCGCCCACGAATCACCGCGGACAACGAAGCTGTACGATCGAACGAGCGATGAAATTACGCTCGACGAGATCGAGAGAATCCTGATCTGAAACCACTACGCCACACCGCCATAGACTCAGAGGTACGGTTTCAATCGCACCAACCCCTCTTGCGGACTTAAAGAAAAGTCGATTGAGTTGAACTCGTCATTCGCCCAGTTCCAAGGCATGTTCGGCGTCAGGGCAATTCGGTAACCCGCCGCATCGATCCAACCAACCCCCATCGTTTCATTAACGGGAAGAACTCTTACAGGGCCAGGAAGGGAAAGAACCGAAGCGTCTGTAATCTGAACGCGTATTTGACGCGTCTTGGAAGACGACGAGGGCGGCTCGGCTGATGCAAACGTAGCTTCTGCCCAGTCGCGGATTGCACGAGGATCAAGAGCGTCGCTCACGTTCTGAGCAAAAGAAGAGCTGTAGTAGCCGACAGCCGCCGATAGTGCTTCTGGGCGCGTCGGCGCGAGTCCGCGTGCGAGAAGAAATGCTGCGGCTGGCTCAAGTGTCCCCCAAGAAAGCAGTTCCTTCAGCCAGAACACGATCCATGGCAGGCCCGTCTCCTCCCATTGATCGAGTGAGGTATCGAGAAGAACTCCGCCGTGGAGTCTATCGAACGAAGCGCCGATCACGCTACCAAGGCCCCAACAGAATTTATAGATAAACCATCGCGAGACGTTCTTATGCCAAGACGCAACGTCTGTCTGATCAGGCGACGCTGCCCCTGTAGACTGTAGCCACCAGCGTAGTTGTGGCTCCCATACAGATCGTTCAGCCTCGGGCTGGAATCGGCGGATACGACCAATTGTCTCGACGGCGTTAGCAACGAATGCCATACGTTCGTCTGCGGACCAGTTGGCGTAAGAACGTCCTAATAATAGGGGCTGACGCATGCTATCGATGACAGCAAGTAGTTCAATGGCGGTAGATGGAGGCAACCCAGTACGATACAGCCGTCGCCGTGTTTCACGACTGGGATAGAGGATCGGAATTGCTCGACCTCGGCGGAGAAACGCCCGTTTTTCAAATTCTTGTGCCCTATGGGCGTTAAATGCGCCGTTCCACAATTCTTGGATCGACGTTTCCCATGCCGACATGCCCCGAATGTCCTCGTGCTCTACGAGTGCAGATAGAAGAATACCATCAAGAGAATCAAGAGAACCAAACGCCTTGACTGCGTCCGGAAGGGAGACCGTCTCCAGCCAGGTTAGAAAGGCTGCTTCATCATCTGACTGTGTCATTCGTCGCCACTCCTGCCACACATCGTTAATAGCCGCCACAATCGGGCTCTTCGGAGAACAAGAAGGGGCTGGAGATAGCAAGGATTCTATCAGGGCGCGATAGCGATCCAGGGACAGGTCCCGTAGCCGCGAGGCAGGACGGAGCAGGATGAGTGTCCGGCCTTCCGTTGCGATTCCAGGTCTGCCGGCCCTTCCGGCCAGATTGCGAAATTCAGATGAATTCACGAGCTTGCCGGCACGCAGCAGCGACGGAACGAGGATAGTCTCGATTGGTATATTGACTCCTTCCGAGAGCGTTGACGTTGCTAGCACGACATTGGCCAGTCCACTTTGTACGATCTCGATTAGTAACCGTGTAAGTTGCTTCGGCATGTTGGCGTGATGAACGACGATGCCATATCGCAACAAACGGTATTCGCAGCTTGTTGTTCCGAAATAGTCTGCGCACACAGCGAGAACACGTTCCCAGAGGGAACGCTCATCATCTGTTGCAGGTTCACGCAAGACGTGCGGAAGAAGATAGTCATTCCATGTGTTTTCCAGCAGTTGCAAGAAATCCACGGCACAAGGGCCAATTGACTGCATGACGGAAATAAGCACCGCATGATGGCTGCCGCGGTCATCCGCTGCGGCTAGGTGCAGTGCTGCCCAGAGGAGTGCCGGTCGAAGGGACTTCTCGACGCCCGTCCAATTAGTTGGACCAGGCGGACATGTGGGAATCGGGGAGAGCACATACGGTGTTGCCTCGCTTTCGTTCGTGAATTGTAGAGAGCGACCATCGAGTATGTCGTAGCGCATGGCGAAGTGGCCTGAAGTATCACACTCCAGACGTCCGATGAGTTGCCGAGTACTGCGGTAGCTCGTAAGCACCGGATTACCGGCGGGATCTCCACCGACCCAGCAGTGCAGCGCATCTTCAAGACCCCTGGCAACCGCCGAAAGGGCAATCATGCGACACGGTGTTGCTCCGACGAGATGCCGAATTCGCATTCCCAGAGATTCGAGCCGTTGAGATCGACTTTCGGCATCCCGTAGAGTGGAAAGATTCTGATCAAACTGGACCATGTGAGCTTCATCAAATACTACTAGCGCAAGTCGCCCTAGAAAGAGCGGACCAAGAAAACGGATTAGCGCCTCTCCCTTTTCGTAGGTACAGATAAGAACGGTGGGATCGTCGCTTGTAAGCCAAGCATCGGTCGGTCCCCAGTCGGTTCCACCATAAAGTCCCGTGACGACGATACGGCGCGCCGTGAGACGCGTCAGGACACGGTGCAGTTTGCCTTCGACCTCCGCAGCCAATGCGCGACTTGGAACAAGATACAGGCACATGGGACCGACAATTCCATCAATCTCATTCATGATAGCTTGTAGGATGGCGACTTCGGCGACGCTGGTCTTGCCTGATCCGGTAGGTGTGCAAAGGGCGAAAGACCCGGGACTCAAAAGGCGCCGAACCCCTTCTTCTTGCGACGGCCAGGCAACGGCACGTTGCTGTAGAAACGCCATGCGAGCGTATCGGTCGAATACTTGTTTCGTAGACGGCGTGGACTGAGAAAGTGTCACCAAGGTGCTGCGCCATGAATGTGCGACCGTCTCTTTTACCAGTTCTGCTGTCAGCCGGGCCAGCAACCAAGAGTAGGAATCCGTTTCGATCGTCAATGTGCCGGCGATCGCATCAAGTTTGTCGATAGCTGCCGAGACTCGCGATTCATCGGGCCAGCGCATGGCAGCACAGACCACACCCAGTGCGCGGATGGTCTCTTGAATGACAAACTCTGAAAGGGTGGACTCGGAGGCATCGTGGCCTGCCTGAAACTCGATTTGGCCTTCCCAAAAAGCGCGAATGTGTGCGAGGGCATCTGGGAAGTCCCCACGCAAAAACGGGCGGAGGATTTGTGATTCTGATTCGGTTGGCGGCTCGCGTAGGAGCGCGTTTGCGCAGGCCGGAAGTCCTGCGAGCCCATAAGCAGCAGCGCTTAAAAGACGAGTGGGGACGGACTCCGCCTGAATGTCGGGGTGCGAGAGCCACTCCAGTAGTTCACCAGCTCGACGGATACAGTCCCTCCAGTCACGAGAACCCGTCTCGCGCAGGAGCAGGCCAGCGTGAACGAGCAGAGCAGCATCATTGATCCGAGACATTGCTTCTGTGGCTGTCCACGAAGGAAGTCCCGGCTGGCCATGACGCAGACGGCTATGCTGGCTATAGAGTCGCGCATGCGACGGGCGCAACCCTCCAACAGCAAGCGTCTGGAGAATGTCTTGGGCCGCGAGGATGGCGTCGTCGCGATTCATGCCCATACTCCCGCGTGGTAGATAGAGCGAACACGGACGAGCACGTCAGTCAGCTGAACCTCCACGGCGTGTAACGAACGGGAAGCAGTGTAGGCTCCATGAGGGTCTGTTGAAGAGACCCAAGTCTCAGACCGTGCCGGGCTTCTACCGTGGACATAATAGACAGCGTCACATCGATGAACCGACGACGCCGACGGAGATTTATTCAATTCAATATAGAACACCCGCAGCGCACTCGCCCATTCGACGGCCTCTGGAGCACTCCGATACTCTAATGCTTCCACGAGCTGCATGATGTCGACGATCGCGCTGGTGGCTGCTTTGGCGTGTGCGTCGGCGACAAATTGCGATTGATGCGTGCGAGTGCACTTTGATTCGCAAAAGAGAACCGACGTGATGCGGCCAGTATTGTCACGTCGAAAGGCGAGACAATCATCTCCAGTTCTCCCGAAAATGGCAGTGACCGGAATTCCAGATTGCCACTGTTGCTCCAATTGCTGAAATGCAACAACGTGGTTATGAAATAGGTGAGCAGGGACCTCCCAGTCGTCATGACCCGCGGTGGAAAAGGATTCGGCCAGTAATGCCGCAAGCGTTTCTCCGAAATATCCCTGAAGTGTAACGGCAGGAAGGCCAAAGGGATACTCGTGATAGGGCGGTGGCAAGGCTGATCCAGTGCCCGCCGGATGGAGCGACGTGTGGGTTAGGCGGCGAAGACGTTCAACGGCATCGCTGTGCGCTTGCCTGAAGTACGCTTCGACATAAGCGGAAACGCTGGGCCAAACTTGAGAATCCTCACAGAGGCGGGTGTGCCGATACTTTGGGTTAGGATTGGACGAATGGGTCGGCATCAGCCAAGCATTGATCGGAGCCGAATTGAGGAAACTGGAATTGGTGGTCGCGGGGGGCTTCGGCATACGATGCAATCTGTTAGACGTAAGGTTCCTGGAACTGAGCAGCGAAGGTCACTTTTCTATCGATCCAGAGTCACAAAACTCATACGTCGCCGCGAGGCCGGCGAGGGTCTTGGATTCGTTAATGGCGTCGTGGGGAATTAGGAGGTACTTCCAGGGTTTGCCGGCGGCGTGTTGGGTGGCTCGTTGGCACCACAGGGACGCGGCTCGGGCTTTGGCGAGGACTACTTCGTCGGTCATTTCGTTCTTGGCCTTGGGCTCGCACAGGTAGCGGACGGTGTCGGTCTCGACGGCGAAATCGGGGACGTATTCGTCGTCGTGGGCGTAGTGGATCTGGAAGTCGCCCTTGGCGGGCTTCAGCCATTTTATGACGGTGGGGTCGCCTTCCAGGATAACGGCAAAAATGCGTTCCGGATTGGAATCGAATTTCAGCTTGGAGTACAGGGACCGCTGGAAGCCGTCGAAGACCATGCCGCGGATCATCTGCTTGTCGTCCACGGTGGTGCGGAAATGGCGGATCTTCTGGCCCGCGGCCTGGCTGTAGTTGTTGGGGCGGAGCGTGATGAAACCGCGGGATACCTGGACGTCGAACTCCGTGGCGGTCTCCTCGTAGTGCTCCTGCATCTGGGCGTAAATGTGCTGGACTAGCGTCTGCTGGTGGGCCTGCAGGACGTTCAGCAAATCTTCGTTGTTCATGAGGTACGTTTGCAGATGGCGGACCATCTGGCCGGACAGCTTGTACAGCAAGGAGGCGTGTTCGTCGTAGTTGATGTCGTCGAAGTCCATCAGCCCGCGGACCAGGTAGTCTTCCGGGCGGCGCTCGGCAATCACGGCATCGCCGCTGCGCAGGCGGTACTGGCGATTGTCCTGCAGGCTCTGCAGCAGGATCTCCTGGGACACCGGTTGCAAGCGGCCGGCGGGGGGCTCCAAATCAAAATCCTTGAAGCCGGATTTCACGTCGCCCCTGGGGATGACCACGATCCGCGGGATGTCGATCGACAGTTCGTTGCGCAGGTCGATCGTTTTCTCGACGACCCACGGGATATTGTCCGGCGTTTCGGCAGCGATCATCGGCAGTTCGCCTTGGGCGGGACGGATTGCTTCCTCGACCCTGGCGACGATCTTCTTCAAGACTTCCGGCTTCTTCAGATCGGCGGAGCTGGGCAGACGCTCGAATTCGCGCAGAACATCCAGCGTTGTCTGGGCGATCTTCTGTTCCCGGGGCTCGGTGAACAGCGGCTTCTGGACGGGGGCGGTTGAGTCGGACGGCGTGGCGGTACCGGTGATGCGTTCGACGATGCCCGGCTCGGCGACGATGACCTTCGTCGGCGACAAGGGAATATCGCGGCCGATCACCACGCCCGTGCGGATGATGGATTCAGGCCGGTTGGCCTCGTCGATGATCTCCTGGAATCGGTCGTGCGATACGATGGTCAGGCGATCGACGGCGGGAACGCCCGTGCGTTTGCCGTAGGGCAGGCGCAGGCCGCGGCCGATGGACTGTTCGACCAAGGTTTTCGAGTTGGCGGCCCGCAGCGGCACGATGGTGTACAGGTTGGTGACGTCCCAGCCCTCCTTGAGCATGTTGACGTGGATCACGATCTCGACCGGGTTGTCGATCCGCTCGACGTCCAGCAGCAGCTGCACGTTTTCGTCCTTCTCGACGCCTTTCTGCTGCGAGTGGACTTCGATCACCCGGCCCTTGTACTGGCCGTTGAAGAACGACGGGTCTTCGATGATCGCCTTGAGGGCCGAAGCGTGCGCCGTGTCCTCGGCGACGACCAGCATGAACGGCTTCACGCGGGGCAGGCCGTTTTCGCGGGCGTACAGTTCCAGCTGCGCCTTGGTCTCCTCGTGGACGTGGATGCCGTCCTCCAGCTTGAGCCGCTCCAGTCCTTCCTTCGTGTAGTTCTTGGCGTCGAAGTTTTCGCGGGTGGCGACGGCCGGTTCTTTGACGAAGCCGTCGTTCAGCGCCTCGGACAGCGGATAGCTGTAAATCACGTTGTCGAACGGCTCGGCCTTGTTCCCCTTCTCAACCTGCGGCGTGGCGGTGAGTTCCAAGCCAAGGATCGGCCGCAGTTCATTGATCGCTTTGACGCCCGCCGACGCCCGGTAGCGGTGCGACTCGTCCATCAGCAGGACCAAGTCTTCGAGCTTCGACAGATATTCAAAGTAGCTTTCGCCGATGTACTCCTGCAGCCGCTTGATGCGGGGCGACTTGTCGCCGCGGACTTCGCTGTTGATCTTGGAGATGTTGAAGATGTTGATATGAATAGCGTCGTCCATTCCATACAGGTCGAGCTGCTTGCCGGCGAACTTGCGGACGCCGCGGCCGGATTCGTAGTTGTCGCTGGTGATGATCTCGGGCGGGTTGCCAGCGAACTCGGCGATACCTTGGAATACGTACTTCGGCGTATTGGGCGTGAAGTCGGCGATCAGCTTGTTGTAGATTGTCAGGTTGGGAGCCAGCACAAAAAAATGCCGGATGCCCTCGGCTCGGGCGAGATACGTGATGAAGCCGCCCATCAGCCGCGTCTTGCCGACGCCGGTGGCCAGTGCGAAGCAGAGCGACACGAAGTCACGATCGAAGGCCGACACCGTCGGGAACTCCGACTTGATCGTTTCCAGGGCCTTTGCCGCATCGGTCCCCTTCTCCAGCGGGACGATTTCGCACAGCCGGGCGAGGATCTCCAGCGAGTCGCGCTGCGGCTGGCGCAAACTCAAGCGGTTGCTGATGGCGTTGACGTGGCTATTCATGGTTATTCGATGTCATCAAATAAAGTACGAGCTTGTTGTGCCATGCGGGCCTTGCGGGCGGCGCGAGTGCCGGTCGATGGTAGCGGCGAGTCCGGTTCGGGCTCGGCCACGGGCGCCGGCAGGTTCTTGATTTCCAGGCTGTAGTCGTCACGCCCCCACTCGCAGCGGGTGAGAACCGTCCGCGGAATCTTCTTAATGGTCAGGTTCGGGAACGCGTCCAAGTTCTTCACCCGGAACGCGCTGCACATCACCAGCAGCGATCGCTTGTCGCCCACTTCCTCGCTGAGTGACGCGATCTGGTCACGACTGAGCGTTTGCGTCGTGACATAAATGAAGTCCGATTCGGTGGCTTGGCCGTGCTGCCAGTAAACGGTTTCGCTGGGAGCGTAGCGGAAGCCCTCCAGTTTGCAGATCGCCTCGGCCAGCATCGCCGGGTTGAACTGCTTGCTGATGATCCAATTGCCGAAGGTGTCCTTCTCCAGCAGCGAAGGGGCCAGCCGGTAATACCGGAATCCGCCGCCGCCTTTCCAGGCGGTCGCCTTCGTCACGCCGCCGGGGTCGGTTCCGTCGATCACTTTCTTCAGCCGCGGGCTGATGTGCGAGTGGCAGTGTTCGCCAAGTTCGACCATAATCCAGCGGCGGCCCATCTTTTGGGCGACAGCCCCAGTGGTGCCGGAACCGGCGAAGGAATCCAGGACAATATCGCCAGGGTTGGTTGCGATTTCCAAGACACGTTTAATCAGACGTTCCGGTTTGGGAGTATCGAAAGCATCGACCTTGCCAAACAACTCGTGAATCTCCTTCTTGGCCTCGTCGGTATGGCCGCATTCATCATGTGACCACCAGGTCCAAGGAACCATGCCTTCAACCTCGGTCAAGTAACGAATGATGTTCGGCTGACTATCGCCGCTCTTCCCAAACCAAATTCGCCCCTCTGCAAGGAGCGCTTTGTAGTTATCTTCTGTTGTGCTCCAGCAGCGACCCTCTGGTGGCCGATGAACGACACCGCTTGGCGTCGTAATCGGATACATCTGATTCACTCGGTAACCTTGGGCGGTCATTGGAATGCCACGCCAACGGCCCCGAGGGTCATTATTCGGGTTCTTGTAAACTGCTGCGCTTTTATCATCAATCGGAATTCGATTGCGTGTCTTCTTGAATCTCTCAACGTCCATTACGTATACGAGGACGTATTCATGAACGTCACCGATAGCCTCTCGGTTCTCGCGTGAATAACGCTTCTGCCACACGTTGGATGCGACGAAGGAATGGCGGCCAAAAACTTCGTCCATGAGCACACGAAGATAGGGCATTTCGGTGTCGTCAATGCTAATCCAAATGGAACCGTCGAGGGTGAGCATTCGGCGGAGAATCTCCAGTCGATCACGCATCAGCGAAAGCCATAGTGAATGCTCAATTCCATCATCATAGTGCTCGAACGCCGAGCCTGTGTTGTACGGAGGATCAATGTAGATGCACTTCACCCTGCCCGTGAATTCCTGCTCGAGCGCCTTCAGTGCCAGCAGGTTATCCCCGAAGATCAGCCGGTTATCGAACACGTCCTTTTCGGTCACGCGATGCGGCGCGTGGTAGGACTTGTCCGGGTCTTCCAGCAGAATTCGAGGTTCCAGCCGCGGCCGGTTGTCCTTGCCGATCCAGGTGAGTTCAAGTTTCGTTTTGGCCATAGTTCTTGTGGCGATCTTATCTTCCGCCGCGTCCGGTGGCTAGGATTTCGAGTTTCGGAATTCAGGGTTCGGGGCGAGCCGCTTCCATGAGTCGGCGGCCTGCCGCAGTCAGGCGGTACTTCTGCTTGCTGCTGCGAGGCTTCTCCGGGACGGTCATTTCGATCAATCCCTCGGCAAGCAGGGGGTTAAGGACTTGCTGCCGGAATTTGGTGCGGTCACTCCGCCCGGTGATGGCAATTAAATCGACTAATCCCGCGTCGTCACGGCATTTTTCGAGGATTTCGACTTGGTGCCGACTTAGTGCCGACTTAGTGCCCGCTTGGTGCCCAGTTGGTGCCGACTTGGGCCTCTGGTCGCCCGTCTCCGCCGCGAATGCCTTGTGAATCGGCAATTTCGCGACGAACCACAGCCGGTTCTCGTCGGTCTCGAAGCTGGCCTTCGGCGAACCGTTTCGCTTCATGGCAGCCTGAATCTTCGGGATGCCGGTGCCGCGACCTTCGGTCATCTCCAGTTCTTTCAAGAACTCGCCGATGCGGCGATTGCGGTAGCGACGCGAAATAATCCGCTTGGCCTTCAAATCCACCGGGCGAATCGAGGGGTCGGGGCCGGGATAGGAGACGATCTCGATGCCATGCGGATTGAACCGGACCTCGACCGGCTCGCGCTGGTCGTAGCCGCGGTGATACATCGCGTTGACGAGCGCCTCTTCGATCGCCGCCAGCGGGTAGTTGAAGAACCGTGTGGCTTCCGCCCGGTCGGGATGCTTGATGACCTTCTCGATGATGACGTTGTTCCGGATGTAGGCGAGGGCGTCGCGAATCTGCTGGTGGATCGGTCCCCGCAGAATCTTCTCGATGATTTCGTCGCCGCCGGGGCCTTGGGGAAAGATCACCACGTCGATCTGCGTGCCGGGAAAGAATTCCTCCGGCGCGTCGTTGAAGAACAGCAGGCCGACGTTGCGAGGCCGGACGAACTCGTCGCCTCCGTCCACGATGTTCATGAGCCGGCCGAGTTCCACCAGCGGCAGCTTGGCCGCCTGAGCATGCAGGTCACTGCCGACATCCTTCAAGTACGCCTGGATCAGCGGCACCCGCAGGTCTTCCATGCTGGCCCTGTGGCACAGCCGGTCGTCGAAGGGAACCGTGGCCGTGAGGGCGATCAGC
>Ga0351922_1110_pt1 | contig 13463 bp, 7 predicted proteins | sample BONcelT113001C10_FD_206862 | JGI IMG/M metagenome (GOLD analysis project Ga0351922, IMG submission 206862) | Enriched cells from coal bed in the Powder River Basin, Montana, United States - BONCAT cells T11 rep2 HSBNCT.T11.300.1.C10 ... | reverse complement strand
TTCTTTTCTTTGATAGAAAGAAACGCCTCCGACGATCGTGTAGGGGATCCTATGCATGAGGAATTGATCTTCAAATGCGCGTGACTGAGAGTTCGTGCGATAAAATACAGCAATTTGGCGGAGGGACACGCCGTCCCTTTCGTGAAGGAAGCGGATTCTATTTGCGACAAAGTCGGCTTCATGTCTTTCGGAGTTTGCCGCATGCAGTTTGATTTTATCTCCCGATCCAAGCGTGCTCCACAAGTTTTTTTCGTAACGGTTACGGTTGTTAGTAATGACAGCGTTTGCCCCTTCCAAGATGTTGGAAACACTGCGGTAGTTGTGTTCGAGTTTAACAATTTTTGCTTGGGGAAAGTCTTTGGTAAAATTGAGGATGTTAGTGATGTCAGCGCCTCGCCACGAGTAAATGGACTGGTCGGGGTCACCCACGACGCACAGATTTTGCCGTTCTCCGGTCAGCAGTAGGATCAGCTGATACTGTGCGTGGTTGGTGTCTTGGTATTCGTCGACCAGGAGATACTCCCAACGGCTTTGGTACTTTTGAAGGATGTCGGGATGATCTTGAAATAGCTTCACAGGGAGAAATAGCAAGTCGTCGAAATCGACAGCATTCGACGCTTTCAACATCTCTTGGTATGTCGCATAGACTAGGGGAAATTGTGCGAGTTGGGAGGTGTCGATAAATTCTTTCGAAGAGATCGCTTCCGGAGCGCGGATGCTGTTTTTAGCCTCGCTGATCAGTTGTCGAAACTCTTTTTGAGATCCTTTGATGTTGAGGTTTTCCAAAACCGTTTTCAGAAGTTTGTCGGTGTCCTCTTCATCATAAATCACAAATTCACGTTCAAATCCCAGCGCAGTGATGTTTTCTCGCAGAATGCGAGCGCCAAGACTATGAAAGGTGGAAATGATTACCTGTTCATTGGTCATGTGCATTACCCGCTCTTTCATTTCACGGGCAGCTTTATTGGTAAAAGTCAGTCCCAAAATGCTGGAAGATGGGATTCCAATTTCGATCATGTGGGCGATCCGTTGCGTGACAACGCGAGTTTTCCCCGATCCTGCACCGGCGATGACCAAAATAGGGCCTTCGATTGATTCTACAGCCGCTTGTTGCTCGGAATTGAGCCGTACAATTTCACTCATTTGCAACCGCATTTATCCCCGCAAGATGGAGACGTCTTTTTTTGTTCTAATTCACGTTCGCCCAAATTGCCGTAGCGGTGGTAATCGTAGCTGGTGCTCACTTCACGAAGGAAGTTGAGTAGTTCCAGTCGCCCGTTTGCGAGGACCGGGTCGCGCAGGACGTTGCACGAGTTCTCTGCTAACGCTTTCTCGATTGCCTCTGAAGGCCGGCTTAAGAAGCGAATGCGGTTATGCCCTGCGACGATGAAGGCGTCATCTGTTTCCACAGCAAAAGTCAAGCCCGGGACTTTAGAAGCCCATGGCGCTGTAGAATAGGGGCGAAGGGTTTCCTCTTCACCGCTGACAACGAGGGGTGCTCCACAGGTCGCTGCTGCGGCAATGACGCGTCGAATGTCGAGGTCTGCATCTCCCTGGTGGATTCTGAGGGTAAGAGTCTGTTGAGGGACATACTTTAGGAGATTATCTTGACCTAAAATCTGGCTGGGATCGTGCTGCTTGCTGAAGTAATGATTCCAGAAGAATGCGTAGCTGCCGATGCTACTTTTCCAAAGGTCTCGTTCTTCGGGAGGAGTGAACTTCACGTTGAGTTCCTCGTCCAATAGTGCAACGATAGCATTTGGGGCTTCTAGCTCCTTGGGGAGGTCATTTTGTTCAGCATGCATTAGCTGGGTCAAGTAGTTGGGGCCTCCGGCTTTCATCCCTTTCCCAAAGGAACTTTGTTTTGTTCCCCCGAATGGCTGACGTTGGACGATCGCGCCTGTGATCCCTCTGTTGATATAGCAGTTGCCCGCGATGATCGACTTTGACCAAAGGGCGATCTCACGGTCGTCCAGCGAATGAAGTCCTGAGGTTAGCCCATAGGGCGTTCCGTTTGCAATCTCGATGGCGTGTTTTAGGTCGTTTGCGCGGATGAGCGATAGCACCGGACCAAAAAATTCAGTTTGGTGGGAGCGGCTGCCGGGTTTTACTCCTAGTTTGATTCCGGGCGACCACAAATGTGGATTGTCAGGGTGTTGTTGCGGTTTTAAAAGCCACTCTTCACCTTCATCTAATTGTGTGAGGCCTCCCAGCAGTGTCGGTCCCGGGGATTGGATGAGAGGATTGACTTTTGTGGCTGGCTCCCACTGGCTGCCGACTTTAAGGCTTTTTGTAGCATCTTTTAGTTGGGCGAGGAAGTGAGCATCGTCATAGACTTCTGCTTCCAAAATGCCCACGCTGCAGGCACTGCATTTTTGTCCGGAGTGACCAAAAGCGGACTGGATCAGATCTTTGATGGCCAAATCTCGATCGGAAAGTCCGGAGACGATGATGCTGTTTTTACCACCGGTTTCCGCCATCAGGTCGAGGCCCGGACGGAGTTTGAGGAAGAGTTTCGCAGTTTCGGTTCCGCCGGTCAAGATGATGACATTGACGCGAGGATCTTGAATCAATTTTGTTCCCACTGGGTTTTCCTTGCATGGAGCAAATTGCAGCAGTTGGCGGCTGATTCCTGCGTTCCAGAAGAGGTTGACAAGGGTCCATGCGGAAAGAACAACTTCCGGGGCGGGTTTAAAAATAACGCTGTTCCCCGCTGCCAGTGCTGCTAGGATGCCCCCCGCAGGGATAGCGCACGGGAAGTTCCATGGTGGCGTAACCAATACAACTCCCTTTGATCTCCATGTGATATCATCGAGAAAGTTCAATTCTTCGATGTTGCGGCGGTAATATTCGGCGAAATCGATCGCTTCGGAGACTTCAACATCCGCTTCGGAAATTGTTTTTCCTCCGTCAGCTAACATGGCGCCAATCAGATTTGCGCGGTGTTCACGAAGCTCTTGCGCGACTAGGGCCAGCAAGTTGGATCGCTCCTTGACAGGAGTTGCCTCCCAATGCTTTTGTGCCTCTTCAGCAGTTTCTAGGGCTTTATCGATGTCGGCTTCTGTCGCCAAAGCGTAGTGGTAGAGCGGTTTTCCCGGGCGAGAGGGGTCTTCTCCGGACGCAGTTTCCCGGGTCTTTGCCGAGACTGTCGCTCCCCCAATTTCGAGGGGGATTGGTTCAAATTCTTTATTCTTCCATTCGTTCAGGATTTTGTTCGCCCATTCCTGGTTTGCAGGCAGCGCCCAGTCGGTATCGATTTCGTTTTCGAAGGAGCCGTTTGGATCGGGTAGCATCGGCGGAATGCGGCGATCCTGCTTACGGCGCGGTTCAAAGGGGATAATTTGCGCGTTTGTGCAGGCGTTAGAGAAGAGCTTGGACTGCTCTTCCCATGTTTTAGTTCCCGGAGCCAATCCAAAAGCATGCCTAAGGAAGTTTTCAGGTGCCGTATTTTCATCAAGGCGGCGGACGAGGTAGGCAACGGCATTTTGGAATTCTTCTTTTGTCGCTGCTGGGCAGTAGAGGAGCATGTCGCCGGATAGCTTTTGGACAACTCTGCGGATGTGATCGGCCATCCCTTCGAGCATTTCGAAGCAGACATAGGGCTCTACACCCATCTCCTTGCGTAAAAGCAATGCGTAGGCTATATCGAAGAGGTTGTGGCTACCGATGCCTAGGGTCGCTGCTTTCGCGTTTTCGGGCTGCATTCCGTAGGTGAGCATTCTTTTAAAGTTGGCATCGACATCGGCTTTGCAGAGGTAAGGCGCCTGCTCCCACCCTTTTAGAGAGGCTTCGACAGCCTCCATTGCCAGATTGGCGCCTTTGACGATACGAATTTTGATCGGTGCGCCGCCGGCAGCGACTCTTTCTTTTGCCCAATTTGTCAGCTTCTGTTGCATCAGGAAGGAATCCGGGAGGTAGCTTTGGAGGACGATTCCGGCAGAATGGTGGAAGAATTCGGGATCATCCAAAACGGATTGGAATAGCTCGACAGTCAATCCCAGGTCGCGGTATTCCTCCATGTCTAAATTGACGAATTTGGGGGATTTCGATCCATCTTCACGGACGTAGTAGTTTGTTGCTGCGGTCTTGTAGAGTAGCTTCAGGCGCTCTTTTAGGGTTGTAAGCGTCTCTTCGCGGGCGAGAAGATTGAGTTGGCTGCAGATTGTAGAAATTTTGACGGAGATGTATTCGATATCGGCATTTTCCAAGTCTTCGATGTAGATGGCTAGACGCTTTTGTGCTTCTTCTTCCCCTAGGATTGCTTCTCCGAGGTGGTTGAGGTTGATTCGTACTTCTTCCTTGCGTCTTCGTTTCATGTGCTCTTCCAGAGCCTTCGGCTCTCCCGGCAAAATGACGTTAGCAGTCTCTTGTCGCATCATCATTTTTGTTAGAGGAACCAACACACTCGGCATGAGGGGGCTGAAATATTTGAAGGCGGTGAGGCTCAGTTTCTTGTCGAAAGGGAGGTATGAGGGAGTTCCAAACTTTCGGATCAAGTAAGAAAGCTGATTTGCGACTCTAGGAGCTTTTTCGCTGCGGAAGCATTGGTCTGTCATGCAGGTGGTGAACACTTTTCCTGAAGGATCGTTCATCATCCTTGCCATTTGACTTTGTTGTTGCTTCTCATGTTTCGTTTGAGTAAGATTCGCTTCTGTAATCATGTAGCCGGCGAGTTCAATGGCTTTATCTCTCCGCTCTTCAACGGAAAGGTGCTGTCCTTTGACCGATTCGATCAGCTCTTCAGCCTTTGTTAGGTTCTGGTGTTGCTCCACGATTTCCTCCTAAAATTTCTCGTATTCAATCGGGTTTTTAGTGATGATATAGTTTTAAAGAAATTATAACCCGTAGATTTCATGTATCGTATCATTTTTGCCATTTTTATCATCTTTCTTTCTGCTGCCAAGGTGGAGGTCGGTGCCGATCGCCTGTTCACTTCCGAATATGCTCCACTCATCAAAGGGAAGCGGATCGGCCTCGTTACAAATCACACCGCACGCAATCGGGAGATGGCTTCCACTATCGATCTCATCAAACAGAAAGGCTCCACCCTGAATGCTAAGCTTACTAAATTGTACGCTCCGGAGCATGGTTTGGACGGTAGAGCCTACGCATCTGAATCGATCAAAGAAGCCGTCGATATCGACGGCATCCCTATTCACAGTCTTCACGGAAGCACGCGCCGACCGACTGATGTGATGTTAAAGGAGATTGATATTCTCGTCTACGACATCCAAGACCTAGGGTGCCGTTCGTACACTTTTTCTACGACGCTGTTGTACATTATGGAAGAAGCCGCAAAGAAGAATATCCCGGTTATTGTCCTCGATCGGCCGAATCCGTTGAACGGATGGGTTGTCGATGGTCCCTTGTTGGACGAAAAACTGCGCTCTTTTGTGGGTTACATCAACGTTCCCTACTGCCATGGCATGACGATTGGAGAGCTGGCCCGGTATTTCAATGGAGAGTACAAAATCGGCTGCGACCTTACCGTCGTTCCCATGAAGGGGTGGCATCGAGATATGACTTTTGCCGAGACGGGATTGACGTGGATCCCTACAAGCCCCAACATTCCGGAAGCTTCGACAGCGATGTACTACCCCATGACAGGTTTGCTGGGGGAGTTGCAGATCGTGAACATCGGTATCGGTTACACCCTTCCATTTAAGCTGATAGGGGCTCCTTGGATCAATGCAAAAGCCTTTGCAAAGGCTTTGAATGCACAAAAGTTTCCCGGTGTCCAGTTCTTTCCATTTTACTATAGACCCTTCTACGGAAGGTATGCACAGAACGACTGCGAAGGGATTTTGATTTCCATCACGAATCCCCTAACCTACAAACCCGTGGGAACCCAATACCTGATTATTGGAATGTTAAAAAGCATGTACCCCAAAGAGTTTGCTGAAGGGATGAAAACTTCGCTGGGCCGCAAAGAGATGTTCAACAAAGTGAATGGCACCCCCGAGGTTTGGAAATTGATGGAAGGGAAGGGCCCCATTGTCTGGCGATTAAAAGAGATTGCGGAGAAGGGGAAAGGAACTTTTTTGGAAAGAAGAAAGAAATATCTGATTCCGAGTTACATGACCACCACCCAAGTGGGGAGATGATTGCACAATTGGACAGTTGGACGGGGGAATTGGACAATTGGACTGATTGGACGGGTTGGACGGGTTGGACGGGTTGGACGGGTTGGACGGATAAGGTTTAAAATTAAGCCTGTCCAAATTGTCCAAAAAGTCCAATTCGTCCAACCAGTCCAATTCGTCCAATTCGTCCAATCAGTCCAATCAGTCCAATCAGTCCAATCAGTCCAATTGTCCAATTCCCCCGTCCAATTGTCCAATCACCTCCAGCGATTGGTACTTCCGCATCAGGTCGCGGAAGTGCGCCGCATCTTCAAAACGCATCTCTTTGGCAGCGTTTTTCATTTCTAGCTCATAAAACCGAATTTTTTTCTCGATTTCACTGTCAGTAAGGTACTCATGCTGCGGTGCGGCGGCTTTTTTGGTCTTGCTGTCTTTTGCTGTGGTGTAGGTGACCTCTTCGGCGGCTTGAGGCATGAACTCCACGATAGAACGGGAAATCGTTTTAGGGGTGATCCCGTGCTCTTTGTTGTAGTCCGATTGCACTTTTCTACGTGCTTCGGTGATGGAGACGGTGTTTTTGATCGCCTGGGTCATTTTATCGGCATACATGATCACTTTTCCCTCGGCGTTCCGTGCGGCGCGACCGCATGTTTGCACGAGCGCTGTTTGGCTGCGGAGGAATCCTTCTTTATCGGCGTCGAGGATGCAGACCAGGGACACTTCCGGGATGTCTAATCCCTCCCTCAAAAGGTTGATGCCGACTAGGACATCGAATTTTCCTAAGCGGAGATCGCGGATGATTTGCATCCTTTCGATGGTGTCGATGTCGGAATGGAGGTATTTCGCTTTCACGTTCAGCTCTTCCAAATATTTGGAGAGGTCTTCTGCGAGCCGTTTTGTCAGTGTGGTGACGAGGACTCTTCCCCCTTTAGCCGTGTGTTGGTGGATTTCTTCCAGGCAATCGTCGACCTGTCCTTTGGCGGGACGGATTTCGATTTCGGGGTCTAGAAGGCCTGTGGGGCGGATGATTTGTTCGATCACTTCTCCTTCGGCCTCTTGCACCTCCCAAGGGGCCGGCGTTGCTGAGACGTAGACCACTTGGTGAAATTGGCTATAAGATTCTTCGAAGCGGAGAGGGCGGTTGTCGAAAGCAGAGGGCAAGCGGAAGCCAAAATCGACTAACGCGGCTTTTCTGGCGCGGTCGCCGTTGTACATGGCATGGAGTTGGGGGATGGTCTGGTGCGATTCGTCGACAATGAGGAGATAATCTTTCGGGAAGTAGTTGAGCAGACAGGGAGGGGGTTCTCCGGGTGATCGTTGACTGAAGTGGCGCGAGTAGTTTTCAATGCCCTTGCAGAAACCCACTTCCTTGATCATTTCGAGGTCATAGCGTGTGCGTTGTTGGATTCGTTGCATTTCGACTAGTCGATTTTCCTTTTCATAGTAAGCCATGCGCTCTTGCAGTTCAGCTTTAATGGTTTCGATGGCGTGTAGGCGCACTTCTTCCGGAGTGACGTGGTGGGAGCTAGGGTAGATGGTGATTTCATCTAGCTTTTGCCGCGTTCGCCCCGTCAGGGGATCGATTTCAGAAATTTTTTCGATGTCGTCGCCGAACATTTCGATGCGGATCGCTAAATCCTCTTCGTAAGCAGGGAAAATTTCGATCACGTCCCCACGCACGCGGAAGGTAGCACGGGCGAAGTCGAAATCGTTTCTTTTGTACTGCATTTCGACGAGGTGCAGCAGTAAATCATCGCGACGGCGCTCTTGACCTGTTTTAAGGTGGAGATTCATCCCTCGGTAGTATTCCGGAGTTCCCAAACCGTAGATGCAGGAGACGGAAGCAACGATGATGACGTCGTCGCGCTCGAGCAGCGAACGTGTTGCGCTGAGACGCATTTGGTCGATCTGGTCGTTGATCGCCATATCCTTTTCGATGTAGGTGTCGGTTCTGGGGATGTAGGCTTCCGGTTGATAGTAGTCGTAGTAAGAGACAAAGTATTCGACGGCATTATGCGGAAAGAAGCTTTTGAACTCCTGATACAGCTGTGCAGCGAGAGTTTTGTTGTGGGCGATGATCAGAGTGGGCTTTTGTACTTTTTGGATCACATTCGCCATGGTGAAAGTTTTCCCTGATCCTGTGATCCCCAGCAGGACTTGCGCTTTTTTGCCTGCTTGGATATTGCTTGCGATGGTTTCGATGGCGTTGGGTTGGTCACCGCAAGGCTTATAATCGGTTTCAAGCTTGAATTTACCCATGTGACGCCGCCTTGTTAATCCTTTCTTTAATGGTTTCCCAAAGGCCCCCTTCGGGGAGGTCGATATCGACCCATACGTTTGTCAGACCCCGCCGGTCGCACTCTCTAAGGGTGGCGTAGAGGTTTTCTCCGACCGTATAGGGTGTTTCAGTAGTACCGACAGCAATTAATTCCAAAGTGGATGGGTAACGGCGGTCTGAAAAACCGATCAGGACACCCGTTTCGTTGGAAAACGATTTTTGCAGCTGTAATCGTGCTTTGGGGGCGTAGTGGCGGTAGAGTTGCCCGGGACATGTGGGTTGGTCTTGTGTGGTAGCAGCGAATAGGGGCAGATATCCCAACACTTTCGATAGTTGTTCTGCGGAGATAGCCCCCAAACGGATGATTCTCCACTCTCCATCGAGATAGTGGATCACTGTCGATTCGATTCCTCCGGGACGCTCTCCGCCGTCGATGACAGGAAGGTCGTCGCCGAAGTCATCGAAAAGGTCTTGAGGGGAAGTTCCGGAAGGTTTTCCCGAAAGATTTGCCGAAGGCATCACCAACGGACCCGCCGCTGCGATGATGTTTTGCGTGATGGGGAGTGCCGGGACTCTGAATGCTGCCGTTGCAAGGCCACCCGTGGCTTCTTCGGGGATACCGTGAGCATCCAACACGATCGACAAAGGTCCCGGCCAAAATTGTGTGATGAGATTTTCTGTATGGGGAGGGAGCGCTTTGGTGTACTGTTGCAGCTGGGAGACGGAAGCGAGGTGAACGATGAGCGGATTATTGCTGGGGCGTCCTTTGAGGGCGTAGATCTTTTTAATGGCTTCCGGATGTGCGATAGAGGCAGCTAAGCCATACACCGTCTCTGTCGGAAGGGCAACAACATCCCCGGCGTTTAGATATGAGAGTGCTTCTTCCGGAGTGATCAACATAACGTTACTTTAATTTAGGGATAATGGTCCTAAGGGCTTCTGAGAAGCGATCTACCTCTTCGGGAGTGTTGTAGAGGGCGAAGGAGGCGCGAACAAAGGCGGTAGTTCCGAATTTTCTCATGACCGGTTGTGCGCAGAGGTGTCCCGTTCTGACGGCGATGCCGTGTAAATCGAGCATGGTACCGATGTCTAGTGGGTGGATTCCTTTGATATTGAAGCTGATGACAGCACCCTTTTGTGGAGACGTACCGAAAATCGTGAGGTCAGGGATGGCTGAGAGCTGTTCCGTCGCGCGCACAAGAAGTTGATGCTCCCATTCGGAGATGTTTTGCAGCCCGATACTTTGGACGAAGGCGATCGCTTCGCCGAGACCGATCACTTCGGCGATGATAGGAGTGCCCGCTTCAAATTTTAAAGGAAGTTCGTTGTAGGTTGTTTTCTCGAACGTTACCGTCTCAATCATGTCGCCACCACCCTGATAGGGGGGCATTTCATTCAATAATTCTTCTTTTCCATAGAGGACGCCCACACCTGTGGGGCCGTAGAGCTTGTGACCGGCAAAAACGAAGAAGTCGATGTCTAATGCTTGCACGTCGACAGGGATGTGCGGGGCACTTTGCGCTCCGTCCACCATGACTTTAGCTCCGACTGCATGCGCTGCAGCGATGATTTCGGGGAGCGGATTGAGCGTTCCAAGGGCGTTGGAAATGTGAGCGACGGAGACCAGTTTTGTGCGAGGGGAGAGCATGCTGCGAAAGGCGTCCATATCAAGAACCCCCCTGGAGTCCATTGGCGCGACTTTGAGGATCGCTTGTCGGTCTTGGCAAAGGATTTGCCACGGAACGATGTTGGAATGGTGTTCCATTTCCGTGATCATAATTTCGTCGCCCGGACGGACGAATTTCTTTCCAAAAGAGGAAGCGACGAGGTTGATTGCTTCGGTCGCGCCTTTGGTAAAGATAATTTCTTTGGGACTTTTTGCGTTTAGGAATTGCTGCACACGGACGCGGGACTGTTGGTAGAGGCGGGTGGCTTCGACAGAAAGTTCATAAACAGCGCGGTGGACAGTTCCGTAGTGTCCCTTATAAAAGTTGGTGAGGGTGTCGATGACGCATTGAGGTTTTTGAGCGGTGGCTGCGGAATCGAAATAAATAAGAGGATGTCCATGCATTTCTTGTGAAAGCATCGGAAATTGTTTTCTAATCGCTTCAATAATCGCTTCAATATTCACGTGATCCCCCGCTATTATTTAACTCATCAGCTCCAATACTTCGGCACAAAACCCTTGGATTAACAAAGCGTCTGCTTCGGATTCGTCTAACCCACGTGTTTTCATGTAGAAAACTTGCTCCTGATCCAGCTGTCCCACAGTAGCGCCGTGGGAGGCTTTGACGTCATCTGCAAAGATTTCGAGGTTCGGCTTGCTATTGGCGATTGCGCCGTCGCTTAGAATCAAGTTGTTGTTACGTTGGAAGGCTTCGGTCTTCTGTGCAGCTTGGTGGACGTAGATTTTTCCTTCAAAGCTGGATTGGCTCGAGCCATTTAAAACCCCTTTGAACAATTGATTCGAACGGCAGTTTGGCGCCTGGTGGTTCATTAAGACGTGACTGTGAGCCTCTTTTTTGCCATCCAAAATCCACAAACCATTCAGGCAGGCATCACCATTCTCACCGGTTAGGTTTACGCGGTAGTCGTGACGCACCGATTGACTTCCCCGCGTGAAGTGGACAGCCTGCAAGCGGGAGTCCCGTTTCAGAGTTGCGCGGAGGGCGTCAAAAAGCCATAAATCTTCAGGTAATCCGGCGGCGTGCTGCAAGAATCGAACGTTGGCATTGTCTTCCAAAGCCAGATCGGTCACCTGATTCATCCACACATTCTGTGCCCCTTCAAAGGCGTAACTCATTTTAAAAGTCACTTCGGAGTGAGCTCCGGCAAAAATCTGTGTGCGCGGCATTAGACCTAATTTTTCTCCAGTTACAAAATGCAGAATTTGGACCGGAGCTTTTGCGCGGAATTTGGGAGGGATGTAAATGAAAGCTCCGTCTTGCTGGAGGGCTAAATTGACGAGAACGAACGGGTCGATTTCTTCTTTAATGGTGCGGTTCCAGCCGTTGCTGATGAGTGTGCCGTAGGTGTTGGCGGCGCCAGAAATCGTATTGACAACGATCCCTTCGGGGATTTTCGATAGCGATGGGGTGAAGATGCCGTTGACAAAGACGAGAACATCGGAAACGCATTCCGGAAAGACGTGAGGGGCGATCGAGCAGGAGGACAGGGGCGTTGTATTGAAATCTGGGCGTAAGGCATACAGGTGGCGCATTTTGAGGTAGCGGAATACTTCGTTGGTGCGGGAGGGGAGTCCTAACTCTTCGAAACGTTCCCAAGCCTTCACTTTTAGCTTCCCTAAAGTGTCTTGCTTAGGGGCGCCCAAAAAGCGTTGCGCTAGCAACGATTGAAATTGATCGATGTCTACAGATGCTTCTGCCGTCATTCTGCTACCCCTTGCATCAGCCAATCATACCCTTTTTCTTCTAGTTCCAGCGCCAGCGAAGGACCGCCGGTGCGGACGATTTTCCCATCGACCATCACGTGGACAAAGTGAGGGTGAATGTAGTCCAATAGTCTTTGGTAGTGGGTGATAAGAATCAGCCCTCTCTGCGGCGTCATTAGGGAGTTTACCCCTTTGGCAACGACTTTAAGAGCATCGATATCGAGGCCTGAATCGGTTTCGTCCAAAATGGCGAGGGCAGGATCCAAAACAGCCATTTGCAGAATTTCGTTTCTCTTTTTCTCTCCGCCTGAAAATCCCTCGTTGAGATTTCTTTCCTTGAATTCGGGGCGAATCTCCATCATCGCCATCTTTTCGTCCAGGAGTTTTTCAAAATCCTCTTCGGAGTATTCCGGCAAGCCGTTGGCTTTTCGATTTGCATTTGTAGCGATACGCAGGAATTGCATGTTGCTGACGCCGTGGATTTCGACAGGGTATTGGAAGCTCATGAACAGTCCCAAATGAGCGCGTTCGTCTGGGTCTAGCTCCAAAATGTTTTGCCCTTTGAAACAGATTTCTCCGCCGGTGACGTCGTAGGAAGGGTGTCCTGCCAATATTTTTGCAAGGGTGGATTTTCCCGCACCGTTGGGTCCCATAATGGCGTGGATTTCTCCCTCTTGAACGACTAAGTTGAGTCCTTTTATGATTGGGATGTTATCGACAGAAACGTATAAATCTTTAATGACGAGCATAGTTATCCTACTGAATTTTCAAGTTTCAAGGTGAGCAACTTTTGGGCTTCCACAGCGAATTCCAAGGGAAGTTCCTGAATCACCTCTTTGCAAAATCCGTTTACGATCATGCTGACGGCATCTTCTTGGGAAATCCCGCGAGATTGGAAGTAGAACAATTGTTCTTCGTTTAGTTTGGAGGTGGAAGCCTCGTGTTCAACTTGGCTGTTTTTGTTCCCTACTTCGATGTAGGGGAAAGTGTTTGCGGAGCATTGGTCCCCTACCAGCATCGAATCGCACTGCGTGTAGTTGCGAGAACCTGTTGCTCGGGGTGCTACTTTTACGAGCCCTCTGTAGCTGTTATGGGAGGTCTCTGCAGCGATCCCTTTCGACACAATTGTCGATTTGGTATTTTTCCCCAAGTGAATCATCTTCGTGCCGGTATCGGCTTGCATTTTATTATTCGTCAATGCCACGGAGTAGAATTCTCCGACAGATTCATCCCCTTGCAGGATACAGCTCGGGTATTTCCAAGTGATGGCAGCGCCGACTTCCACTTGCGTCCAGGAGATCTTCGACCGGAATCCCGCGCAGCGTCCCCGTTTCGTCACGAAGTTAAAAATTCCCCCCGCGCCGGTTTTAGGATCGCCCGAATACCAGTTTTGCACCGTTGCGTATTTGATCGTCGCGCGTTCCAGCGCGACCAATTCCACGACGGCAGCATGCAGTTGGTTGGTATCGAATGCCGGTGCTGTACACCCTTCCAAATAGCTGACGTAGGAGTCATCTTCCGCGATGATGAGAGTTCTTTCGAATTGCCCTGATTCTTTGTCGTTGATCCGGAAGTAGGTCGACAGCTCCATAGGGCAGTGGACGCCTTTAGGGATGTAGACAAAAGAGCCATCGCTGAAGACCGCGGAGTTAAGCGTCGCGTAGAAGTTATCGCCGATAGGAACGACGGAGCCCAAGTATTTTTCGATCAG
>Ga0351922_1109_pt1 | contig 13582 bp, 9 predicted proteins | sample BONcelT113001C10_FD_206862 | JGI IMG/M metagenome (GOLD analysis project Ga0351922, IMG submission 206862) | Enriched cells from coal bed in the Powder River Basin, Montana, United States - BONCAT cells T11 rep2 HSBNCT.T11.300.1.C10 ... | reverse complement strand
TCGCCACTTTGTGTCCCAATGGCACATCCGTCAGCAGCTTGATCACCTTCACATCTTCACCTTCAAGGGTCACTACATTAATCTCTTCTCCGGCTTTCAAGTCCATCACAGACACACCAACATCATCGGTTACTTCGTGCAATAAAATCCCTTTTTTCATCCCATAACTCCTTATGTAAAAAAATAACTCATCGCATTTTTTTGGTTTTGTTTCAACAACGCTTAATGCCTGGTTCAACCTGGTATTGGGAAGTGAAGTCTTTCACCTGTTGTTCAAGCATGGCACCACCCATGCCAGATAATTTCCAAAGCTGAGAATGAGGCATTTCTGTTAATTCATAATTTTGCTCAGTTGATTGCCTTCCATCTGATCGAAAACCAGTGCTTCATCGCGCTGTTCCTTTATTTTTCTGCAGCCCCTGGTGTAGATTTATTCGTAAGGGGTTTCATCCCAAAACTTGGTGAATTTTTGAATGCCTTCAACGGTGTAAGGATGGTGGAAGCCTTCCTGATAAACAGCCAAACCCGCGGTGACAATATCGGCGCCCAGCACAGCTGCATCTATGATTTGGCGTGAATTGCGAACAGCCGCAACGATGATCTCTGAGTCAAAGCCATAATTGTCACGAATGGCGGCAATATCACTGATGAAGCCTTTCACATCTTCTCCATTGGTTTCCTTCCAACCGATAAATGGAGAGATATAATACGCGCCAGACCGCATTGCCTGCAATGCTTGCATGGCGGAAAAGATCAATGTACAGTTGACGCGAATATCCTTCTTTGCCAGTGATTCAATTACTTTAAATGCCGGTTCAACACATTGCAGTTTGATGACAAAGTTGGGAGAAATCGCTGCCAGCTTTTCCGCTTCAGGCATCATTTCTTCGTAGGTCATATAGTGCGGGTTGACCTCAACTGAGACAGTTTTGTCGGTGCCTTCTACCAGCCTGGCAATCTCGCGAATTACGGTAAGAAATGGCTTGCCAGAAACCTGCACATGACGGGGGTTGGTGGTGATACCATCGATATCAAATGCATCTAGCGCATATTGTATTTCATGGACATGCGCGCTATCCAAAAAGAACTTCATGATTTACTCCTTTAGAATGTGCGAATTTTAATCTCGGATGGTAGGTTGCTTATTTTTCCATCCGGTAATATCTCCAAATTGAGACCCGGAAGCCGCATTCCCTGCCTGGCTTTGCCGAACACCCAAATCTCAGTAAGATCCAACCTGGGCTTTAGCTCGCCCGTGTGCTGAACAGCCGGTCCAAGCGGTAAAATGGTGCCTTCCCGGCCAAATACTGGAATAGTGTCCAACGGCATCGTTTGCTCAATCATCCTGCCGCCTTCCACCCAGGTCTGGTTCCAGATGTCAAACCAACGTCCTGCGGGGAGGTAGTATCGCACCATGCCGCCCGGCACTACCACAGGGGCAACCAGCAGTGACCCTCCCAGCATATACTGCTGGTCAAATTGCCAGGCAATTCGGTCCTGCGGGAAGGACAATACCATTGAGCGCATTACTGGCATACCGGAATTGTTGGCTTCAACCGCGCAGCCTTGCAGGTAAGGGATGAGCTGATATCTCCACGCCAGCCATTTGCGGATGATTTCTTCAGCTTCTTCGCCATAGACCCAGGGTTCACGCTCACCAATCCCATGAAAACGGGTGTGTGAGCACATTACACCAGCTTGCGCCCAACGCACAAATAATTCGGCTGATGGATTTCCAATCGCAAAGCCGCCAATATCATGAGCAAAGAACGGGCCGCCGCTCATTCCCCACGCCTGACCGCCGCGAATACATGCGGCCAAACCTTCCCAATCGGATTGCGGGTCTCCGCCCCATTGTAGTGGGTAGCGCTGACCACCAGCCCACGCGGCTCTACCCCAAACCATTGGCTCGTCTTGGCTGTACATTTCTGTAGCCTCAAAAACACAGCGGTTATATAAATGGGTGTATATATTGTGCAGACGCTTGCCCCGATCACCATTAAAGGCAACCACATCTTCAGGAACAGCTTCACCGTAATCGGTTTTCATCACACTCACGCCGATTTCGAATAATTGCTTGTGCTGATCGCGCCACCAGTTGTAAGCCTCGGGGTTGGTGAAATCGAGGATACCGCTGGGCATTAAATGCGGCCAGCTTTTGTCATTTGGCCAGGGAAACCAGCGGTGAATGTAGGGTGTACCGTCTGGATTTTTCAGGAAATAGCCCTTCTCAGCCAATTCATTGAATAGCGGGTTTCTGGTGGAAAGGTATGAATACTCCCATAAATTGAGTCGAATGCCAAGCGCGCGCAATTTTTTTACAAACCCGGCCGGGTCTGGATATCTGGCGGTATCCCATTGGAAATTGAATCGGTCTTCCATGGTATGCCAGGCGCGGCCATCCAGCAGAAGCACATCGCATGGAATGCGGTGCTGGCGCAGCTTTTCAGCGACTTCCATGGCAATTTCCGCGGTACGGTAGTAAGCACGTGAAATCCACATGCCATAGCTCCAGCGCGGAGGTAATGCCGCCCGGCCGGTCAGATGGGTGTAGCGTTCAAGCATTTGGGCAGGGCTGTCTGCCATGATCAGGAAAAGATCCAGCTCGTTATCAAACACCTGCAGCACATAACTGCGGTGAGACCACTGTGGATAGCCAACGCCATGTGAGACTTTTGATGGCGTGTGCGTAAAAAGCCCCCAACCTTCCGGGCTCCAGGCAAAGGGTGTGTTTTTGTAGGAGAGTTCAGAATTTAGTGTGGTGGCATCCTCGTTCCAGTTGTGAATGAGCTGGCCACGACGATTGAGCGCAGCCCATTTTTCTCCCAGGCCGTATATTGGTTCATTGTTCCCCAAAGCCAGTGCCACCAGCCAGGAATCAGATCGTTTCGCGAATGGAGAGAATCGCAGGTGTCCTTCAATTGTGCGGTCCGTAACAGACTGCAGAAGCAACTTTCCATCTTTGTAAAACTTCAGCCGCATTGGGCTGGTTAAAATTTCCAGCGCGGCCCGACCGGATTGAATCCGGTAGCCCTCAGGGATGCTGGTAAAATCCAGCGGCAGCCGCTCGGCTTTCGCGTATAGGATGCCATAATCAGGCTGGCTCTGCGCGGAGCAGAATCTCAGGCGCATAACGCCGCTGGTGTAACCGGTAATCTCCAAATCTCCAGCCAGAGTACGAAAAACTACACGGTTGGCTGTTTTTTCTTTCAACGAGACGGACTCGAGGGACTCATACCCTCTCTGAAGTATTATGCCTTCATGGTGAAGTATCATATATTTTTCAACCTGATATCAAGACGAAATATGTGGACCGGCATGGTTTACTTCATGCCAGTTGTTGCTATACCTGTGGTTATGTATCTCTGCAGAACAGCGAAAACAACTGTGATGGGCAGCAAGGTAAGCACAGTCATTGCCAGAATGAGGTTCCATTGCACATTCAGCTCACCCTGGAAAGAAGCCAAGCCCACCTGTAATGTAAAATACTCGCTGCGGCTGAGCACGATTAATGGCCAGAGAAAATCATTCCAGCGCCACATAACCGAGAAAATTGTCAACACAGCCAGCGCGGGTTTTGACAAAGGAAGAATTACCTGGGAATAGATGCGCCATTCGCTGGCGCCGTCAATTCGTGCGGCGTCTATCAGCTCGTCTGGTATCGTCAGCATGTACTGACGCAGCAGAAAAACTCCGGTTGGAGTGGCTGCCGCCGGGATGATAATGCCCAATAAATTGTTGTTCCATCCCACTTTGGTGATCACCAAGAACACAGGCACCAGTACAACCGAAAGCGGCACCATTAAAGTGCTGATCATGGTCATGAAGATCGCCTGCTTCCCAGGGAATTTATATTTGCTCAGCGCAAAAGCCGCCATGCTGTTGACCAGCAAAGTCAGGATTGTCGCAACCACTGTCACGAACACACTGTTCCATAAATAGAGACCAAAGTTAAAACTTTCAATGCCTTCAATATAGTTTTCAAGCCCGAAAGAAACTTTTTCAATTGGTTGGCGGGCTTTAATATTGACTTTAATGATCTCGCCCGGGTTTTCCGGGTCAACCAGCTGAGATTCGATGCCAATTCGGCGCACCTGCGCAAGGGTTTGAACAGTGCCATCATCCATGGTTACATTGAACAAAGGTAGCGGGTCTTCGTACCCTTCCACATTTACCATTCTTTGCTGGTAAGGCAGAAATCTTGGGGGAAATTTGGCGATTTCGCCTGGTGTTTTAAAGGAGGAAAAAACCAGCCATACAATTGGGCCAAACATGATGAGCACACCAAAAATGAGGTATGTATACGACAGCGCGTCACTCCAGGTAAGATGTTTTGGATTTCGTTTTCGGGTTAAAAAATCCATTAAGTTGCCCATGCTAATTCTCCTCGCGTCGAACTGTCAATTGAATGACAGTTAATGCCACCAGTACACCCGCCATCAACAGCGATGCTGCCGCGGCCAACCCAAATTGTTTGTTGGGGCTTGAGAAACCGTAATTATAGATGTACTGCACCAGGTAAAGTGTGGCTGTGCCTGGGCCGCCGCCGGTAAAAGCGAACACAATATCAAATACTTGCACCGCGCGGATGAGCGATAGAACCAGCACCACCACCATAATTGGGACCAATAACGGCATGGTGATTTTTGAAAATGACTGCCACGCGTTCGCGCCGTCAATCGAAGCCGCTTCATACAAATCTGCTGGAATGGATTGCAGCCCAGCCAGCAGGATAAGGGTATAAAAACCCATGAAAGCCCAGATGCTAATCATTATCGTCCAGAATTGAGCCCACTGAGCATTAACCAGGAAGGGCAATTTGTTGTAGCCCAGATTGATGAGAATGCCGTTAAACAAGCCGTTCTCCTGTAAAATCCATTTCCAAATCAGGGCAACGACGATGGGGGATAGCAGCACCGGATAGAAAAACACAGAGCGGAAGAACCCGCGCGCGCGGATGTTGCGGTTCAGTATCAGCGCGGTAATCAGTGAGAACAAAACCATCAAACCAACTTGAAAAACCACGTAACCAATTGTGTTGTAAATAGCCCGCCAGAACAGGTCTTCCGTGCAGGTATTTGGATTCATATAATCGGCGCAATTAAGAAGACGGTCAAAATTCGCGGTGCCTACCCAAAGTCGATCTTGCGGGAAGAATTTTGAACCTCCTGTAAATGCATAAACAAAGTTTAATAACATTGGGAAAAGAATAAAAATTCCAAAGATTAGCAGGTTGGGCATCACGAAGATATAGGGCATACGTCGTATACCAAGCAGATTCTGAATTGGAGCCATGATCAAATCAAAAATCCAGACCATACCTTCATAGATTGAACTGAAAATCCCTGCCAGAAACTGTTTAAAACGCTTGTAGCTTTTGATGTTTAACATCCAGGCACCCTCCCTGAATTGAGAGGGTACGGGTGTTAACACCCGTACCCTCTTTGAAAATAGGTTACTTCTTGGCTTCTTCGATTGCGGTATTGATATCCTGCTGGAGATTAACCAGCATATCGTCAAGAGACAGTTCACCATTTAAATATTGTGCAATGCGATTTGCGCTATTGCGATAATAAGCAAACGCATAAGGGTGAACATTCAAGCCGACAGCCTGGTCTTGCAGTTTGGCAACTTCTTTGGTGTAGGAATTGAGCGCTTCGATAACCATTGGGTTGTCTGATTTGAAGGTGACGCCCATTTCCGCAACACTCTTCTGGGCAGGCAGCGCCAACGTGCCTGCAGAAAATTCGCTGTAGTTCTCTGCCTGGATGAGGAATTCAACCAGTTTGGCCACTTCTTCGGGGTGCTTGGTGTCAGCGAAGGCTACCACTGCTGAACCGCCAGCAATACCAGTGGAGCCGCCATCGCCGGTCGGGTTGGGAACGACAATCCAGTCAAAGGCATCGCCAACATCCTTGACCAGACCGTTGACCTGCCATGAACCGGACATGCACATCACCAATTGGCCGGTTTTGAATGGGCCGATGCAGCTGTTTACAGGTTCTGCGCTAAGCCATACTTCGATGGGGGTCAGGCCATTGTCATGCCAGCCTTTCACCACCTCGGCAAACGCGCGGAAACCGGGGGTATCCACGGTGAAGTTGCCTTCAGCATCGGTCAGGGTCGCGCCCATGCTCATCGCCGGGCCGGCAAAGCGGTGGCCGGTGCGGTCAATCGCAATGGCATACTGCACTTCGGTGGCATCGGCAACCTGTTTGGCGATCTCAGTCCATTCCTGCCAGGTTGTTCCTTCGCCAGGGACTTCAATACCAGCCTGGTCGAACAGGGTTTTGTTGACATACGGTCCGGTAATTGTCATTGCGTCCGGATAACCACCATAACCAAGCGCTGCCAAAATGGGAGCGGGGAAGTTTGCTTCATAGTAGGCCGCGTCGCTCATTACCGTGCGCAGATCCAGCAATTTGCCGCGGTAAGCACCGAAATTGGTGATGCGGGCGAGATCGGGGCCTTCGCCAGTTTCCACCTGAACAGGTAATTGTTCATCGATGGTTTTGTAGGGGACAACATCCAGCAACACAGTGATGTGGGGATTCTCGGCTGTGAATTTATCCAGCAAGGGCTTCATCACATCGGCTTCAACGCCATCGGCATAGTATGTGAAGCGCAATTCAACTGGCTCAGGCGGAACTTCGGTGGGTGCTGGTGCTTCCGTCGCAGCGGGAACAGCGGTAGGAGGAACTTCCTGAACGGGTGCAGGTGCTTCCGTTGGTTGAGGGGCGCAAGCAGTCAGTACTAGAACAACTGCCATCAGTACTAAAAACAACTTTGTTGCTTTCATTTTTTCTCCTCGTAGAGTGGTTTGGAAAGGCATCCAATTCAAAACAAATGTCATTTCGTTTAAAACGCGCTATCTTTGAAAAAACTTGTGTCTTTTCACCTCCTTTTACCCTATTGATAACAAAGGTAATTGAATCATTTCAGCAAAGGCCCTTAGTTCCTGTAAATAATCACCATAAATTATCGAAACATGGTGTTCGAGCCCTTCGCGCATTAACAGCTCCAGGAAGCGGCTTGCCTGGCAGTCCAGCTTGAGGATGCCAGCTGTTCCACTGAAGGGTTTTGGTTCAGCAAGCATTTGCCCTCTCCCCAGTACCAGGCGCAGGCTGCCGCTGGATTGGCTGATACGTGCTACCGTGACCACCCCCGGTTTGAGTGGAAAATCCAATACCAACGGCTTGCGGCGGTTAGAATGAATGCTGCCCTTTGCTTGGACATTCGGATCAGCCATGGACATCGGCGCTAACCCGCAGTGCCAGAGCGCCACACGGTCATTTTCAACGTCCACACCTACCATGTCTGTTCCAAATGCTGGTTTGTTTCCCAACCATTGCAGGATTAGCTGGGTGAGTGTGCCATTAATATCGGCTTCACACCCGCACGGAATGGGATTGATATTCCCGAATCCGTCGCTGAGCATTGACATCGCTCCGCAAGCCGCGCAATCCATTTCCACAAAGAAATCTGGCCAGCAGCGAACAGCCATGCCGTCCAGTTTCTTCTCAACCGCAATTTCTTTTAACGCGTTATAAACGCTCAGGCTGTTCTTTAATGGCTTCTGCTCAAGCGTTGCAAGGTTGTTAAGGCGGTCATCCAGCATCAGGCGCGTCTGATCCAGGATAACATCCGGCATGGCGCGCGCGCGCGAAAATACTTCGGCAAGCTCAATTCGTTCAACTTTCACACCAAACACGTCCAGTAGTTTTGATTCCTCCAAATGACATGAATCAAATCCTGACGGGTGTTCGCCAATCAGCCCCAACCTGGCCTGTTTTAGTCTGCGGCGCAATTGACCCGCGGCAGCCTGAGTGTTGATTTTGCGGAGCACAGCCTCATCACCAGGCAAGCCGTAGGCGAATTCATACCGTAAATGGCGCAGATTCAGGGCATGACCAGTCAGATTGATACCGCAAAGCGAATTAAGCCGAAGCCGGTCTCCCGTCCACGGTTCGGGGACCGCCCATAAAAAGACTGGTGCTGAAGATGCTTCTGCCAGGGCGACAGCCATAGTGCTGTCGGCAAAGGTTGCCTGGTAAATCAGCGTCAAGTCAATCGCTTCGCTGGAAAAATCCCGCGCCAAACTTTTTGCGGCCTCAAGATCACTGATGGGTTGGGCTGGCTCAACGAGATCATATCCTGCTGTCAGTAAATGTTCGCGCGCCTGGCGGATCATTTCCTCGGCAAAAGGCACGTCAAAAGTGGATCTCACAATGGGGATAAATGCGATTCGATAAGATTTCATACACTCTCTACATGATAGAAGAAATTGATTAATGCCAACGCTGCGGCGCCAAGTACACCGGCTTTCCAACCAAAACTGGTGGGTTGGATGCGAACTTTATCCCCCATACCGCCAAATGATAACGCGCGCACTGTTTGAATTGCCGGCTCTAGAAAGAAATCCTGTCCTTGAGAGAAAATGCCGCCTAACAGGATCAATTCCGGATTAAACAGGTTGACCACGTTCACCAAAGCCAGCCCAAGGTTTTGGCCAACCTCAACCAGCATCTGACGCACATTTTCATCTCCCTGCCTGCTGGCCATAAAAACCAGCTCGATGGGTTTTGTGTCCTTGTCTTTCATTAAACTTGCTAAGATGCCATCTGGATTTTCCCGCGCAATCTGATTCGCGCGCTGAATTATGACCGATTCAGAAACAAGTGTTTCTAAACACCCGTGGTTACCGCAATGACATAAATCCCCATTCGGAAACCGCATAATTGTATGTCCAATTTCCCCGGCGCCCATGGCGTTCCCTCGGTAAACCTCTCCTTTAAAAGTAAGGCCAGCGCCAACACCCACACGTCCATAAACAAAAACCAACGAGCTGGAATTGCGTCCAGCGCCAAAATACGTCTCAGCTATTGCCATTGTGCGCACGTTGTTGTCCACAACTACTGGAAGATTGAGTTTTTCTTGCAGAATGTCGCGCAAAGGAACATTTCGCCAGGATAAGTTTGTAGAAAGCAGGTTGACCCCAGCTTGAAAATCCACCAGGCCTGATGCGCCAACTCCCACCCCCAGGATGATTTTGCGGGACTTTCCGCTTTCAGTAATCAGTCTCTCGATGCATTCCACCAGCTCATCTAAAACAATCTGTACTGGTTTTTTTACATCAAATTCCAGCACACGGTAAATCTGAATTTCATCACGCAGGTTAGTAAGAGCCACCCGAATATTGCCAATTCCTATATGGACACCAATTACAAAACGCGCGTCAGGTGCCAGGCGGATGTTGGTGCGGGGACGCCCAACTACGCGTGTTTGCTTGATCGGCGGGCCGACTTCACATTCTTCAATAATGATTCCATCTTCCATCAGCTCGGAGACCAGGTTGGAGATAGTGGTATTGGAAAGCCCGCTTCGTTTGGCTAGTTGAACCCGTGAAACACAGGGAGTGTTCAACAGACTGAGAAGGATGACCTGGATATTATGTGCTTTAACCAGATTAATGTTGCTGCCGCTTAATTGTGGATTCATGGAGTTGCATTCTTTGTAGAGTTTAAATAATTATTTATTCAAGTGTAAAAAATAATTATTACCATTATTGTAAAGCCTTTAAAAGAATTGTCAACAGCTAAACTTGATGGAAAACCGCTCTGGTTTATGGAAAACACAACCTTTTTTGATTTGCAAAGTGTTTTTCGATCCAATTGAAGTTCACATATTTTTAAAACACCCTTTATGTATTGCTGGACCTGTTGCAATTTCATAGGTGGATATATGTAAATGCGCAATACCTGGAGACGCTGGAGGTCTTGAATCAATTGCGGCAGGCGGAATTGATAAGCGCCTTGGGCTGATCAATTCTGACATGCGGAATTTGTGTCGGATCATTGAACTAAGCTTTTCTATTGTTTCCGATCAGGCGCGATATTCACTGATTGACCGCCGGGCGTAGAGGCGCGGATGAACTCGAAACGCAGCTCGTTTTCGTCAATGTGAGTGGCGGAGGTAATTATGATCATGGGCTTTATATAACGGATCAAAAGAAAATGACTGCTTACAAGGAATCAACAGTTTGGGGTGGTGTGTTCTCAGGGAAATGCGAAGTTCAATACACAGTCGAAGCTCAGGTTTTTGCAGGCTCGATCTTTTTGATTTCGCTGCCCTGCTCAACTCCGCGGAGCTGGTTGCCGATGTGTTTTTTACCAAAAATCAGCCATACACCCAGGTAAATTGCGAGTTTCTTCCGAAAACTGGGTTAAACGTCATCTGACTATTTGTGCTTACCAAAACAAAAACCATATAATTTAAATGCAATAGGAGCACCAAATGAGATTTAAGGAGAAAAGTTCATGCAAAAATCCGATCGCGATGCCCTGTTTACATTTCCTGTTCTGATCGTTATAGGTTTCTTGATCGCTTTAGCAGGCAGCCAGTCAGGAAGCTCAATTGGCGGAATCCCTGTATTCGCCTTATCGGTAGGGTTGGCGTTTCTCATTCAATGGCTGGCTTTTATTCCTGCTTTCCGGCTGCAAACCGAAAAATTCTTCGACCTGACGGGTAGTATCACTTATATTTCCGTTATCAGCATTGCCGCGCTCTTGAGCAAAGGACTGGACGCGCGGTCGATTTTGCTTTGGGCGTTGGTTGTGATCTGGGCGGTTCGTTTGGGAACCTTTCTTTTCCGGCGCATTCGCAAAGCACGCAAGGACGATCGGTTTGATGATCTCAAACCCTCATTTATCCGTTTCCTCAATGTTTGGACGATTCAGGGATTGTGGGTTACCTTCACAATGGCGGCTGCTTTGGTTGCCATTACCTCAACGAACCATAAGCAGTTGGATATTTTTGCCGTCACCGGCTTGCTGCTTTGGATCTTTGGATTTTCGATTGAGGTTGCAGCCGATGCCCAAAAAAGCCGCTTCAATTCAAACCCCGAAAACAAAGGGAAGTTCATTCAAACTGGATTATGGTCTCGCTCCCGACATCCGAATTATTTTGGAGAAATTGTGCTTTGGGTTGGGGTAACGGTGATTGCCCTGCCCGTTCTGCAAGGCTGGCAATGGATCGCGTTGATCTCTCCCATTTTTGTCGCTGTGCTTCTCACTCGGGTTAGCGGCATACCGCTTCTTGAAAAGAAAGCAGATAATAAGTGGGGTGGACAGGAAGATTATGAAGCCTATAAGAAGCGCACACCCATTTTGATTCCTCGTCTATAACGAGAAATTCTTCATTAATTAATCTTTTTAGAGGCAGGCTGGTGGATAAAATAAACCTCCTTTTCAGCCTCCTGATTTTCACTGATGTTCGTAATGTATGCCTTTTTTTTGATAAGATCAAGGTTGCATATCTGTAAAGGTATTTCAACAAAGTTTTGGATATAATCTAACTACGCAATGGGGGTATTTTCTTGCTGGAATAGAAATTGCATCCCCCTTTGGATAAAGATCAGCAAATACTGGTTTGATGGATTACCAACCTTTAACATTAGAGTTTGGTCATGTTTAAGAATTTTAAGGTAATATTATCTCGTTTATTTTTGGTTCGAAAATTATTATTTTCGGGAATGTTTTTCAAATATTTATAAATGAAGGGTTGTTATTCCAATGAATAATGTCCAGAGGTTACCAAAATCTCGAAGGATGGCTTGGGATTTTAGCCGTTTTCCAATTCGACTGAAGATAACTCTGCCCTATATTTTATTGGTTATGGTTTTTTCTTTTGGCGTCGCCCTTCTGGCTTCAAAAGTTATTCTGGAAACGGTTGACGAGCGGTTTACCAACCAGCTTTACGAAGGCGGAAAAATCGCTTCAGAAGCGTTTGTCAACGAAGAATCTCGGATTTTAGCAACGATCCGGCTGCTCGCGAACATGCAGGGAGTATCGGAGGCTATTCAGAACGGATCTGCTGAACAGCTGCGTGAACTCACCCTTGGTACGGTGATAAACCATCAAGAAGAAGCTGTTGAGTTTCTCAACGCGGATGGTATTTTGGTGCTTTCGCTGCATCATAAAGCCGGAGGGCTGGTTGAAGAGTACACCAGCTCGCAGGGCGGCAGCGGACTAGCGGCCTGGCCAATTGTGCAAAAAGTCTTGAACAGGCAGGTTGACAGCCTGGGAGATAAATTTGCCGATCATGTGAAAACTAATAGCGGAGATTATTTTTACATCGCCTCACCGATCTTCGGCCATGACAATCAATTGGCTGGCGTGATCCTGATTGGAAAATCTCTTACCAGACTTTCCAATCAAATTCGTCAGGAGACACTTTCGCAGGTTACTTTTTATGATTTTTCCGGCCAACCGCTTGCCAGCACGTTTTCCAACCCAACCACCCTGGATGCCCCTACGGCCGAGTTAATTCTAGCCAATCAAGATCAAGACAGCTTCCGCCGGAATTTTGAGCGGCGGGATTTTGAATCGTTGGATTTAGACTATGGAGAAATCCTGGGCCCCTGGGAGGCGCGCGGGGATGTGGATTTGGGAATTATAGGCATTTCGCTGACAAAAAATACGTTAATTACCGCCAGTCTGCCCACCCGCGTTCAAGTAATTATGCTGATCACCCTCACCGTGTTCATCATCATGCTAGTTGGGATTAACCTTGCTACATTAATCACCCGCCCTCTTTTGCATCTGGTGAGTGCTTCTAAAATTGTGGCTGGCGGGAACCTGGATATTCAGGTTCCTGTGAGCAGCAAAGATGAAATTGCCGATTTGGCAGTCTCCTTTAACCATATGATTGACAGTTTGCAGCAGTCAAAGCAAGACCTGATTGAGTCATACGATAAAACTCTGCATGGCTGGTCCAAAGCGCTCGAGTTGCGGGATAACGAAACCCAGGGGCATTCTCAGCGGGTGACGGATTTAACAGAATTGCTTTCGAGACGGGTGGGGGTTTCTGAAGACCAGTTAGAACATATCCGCCGCGGCGCGATGCTGCATGACATCGGGAAAATGGGGATACCGGACCGAATTTTACTTAAAGAAGGTCCGCTGACGGATGAAGAGTGGATGATCATGCGCAACCATCCTCAATTTGCTTATGATATGCTGGGGGACATTGAATATTTGAAACCCGCATTGGACATTCCCTTTTGCCACCATGAAAAATGGGATGGTTCGGGTTATCCGCGCGGTTTGAAAGGCGGGGAAATCCCTCTCGCGGCGCGCTTGTTCGCGCTTGTGGATGTATGGGACGCGCTTACCTCTGACCGCCCATATCGCAAGGCCATGGATTCAGCCAGGGCTTTGAAAATTATTCAAGAAGGCAGCGGCAAACATTTTGATCCGCAACTGGTGGAAATTTTTACAGAGTATTTTCACGAAACGCATTTAGAGGAAGGTGATCAGGCTGAAGTAGAATTCCTGGCCGAGTTACCGACTTTTGTATCAAAGAATTAACTGCTGTAAACTGGAGATCTGTGGGAGAAGAATTAAACCAAGTTCCAACCGGCGGTTTTTTTCGCCGGCCTCGGTTTTCTTTAACGAGGCTGGTTATTCTGGTTTGTGTTCTCATCCTGTTTATATCGGTTGTGCCTTTCGCGCTTACCCCTGCCCAGGCTTCCGGACCATTGAAGCTGGCGCTTCATTCTGTCCATGAGGCCGATTACAGCGGT
>Ga0351922_1107_pt1 | contig 13919 bp, 15 predicted proteins | sample BONcelT113001C10_FD_206862 | JGI IMG/M metagenome (GOLD analysis project Ga0351922, IMG submission 206862) | Enriched cells from coal bed in the Powder River Basin, Montana, United States - BONCAT cells T11 rep2 HSBNCT.T11.300.1.C10 ... | reverse complement strand
TGGCCCCGGCCTTGAATTCGGCTTGGCAGGAAACCAACGGGAAAATAATACCGTCAGTTTCAAGATTTCGATAAATCAGGCCAACCTGGCGAAAAAATTCGTTGCGGCCGACTTCAAACCAAATAAAATAATTAGCGTGGTAAACGACGCCCATCCGGTCTGTTTCAGCGTAGCGGACGCGCACCTGTGACTTTCCGATGTTTGGCACTGATACATCTCCTTATATGTCATTCTTTTCGAGCAAAGCAGCCGCCTCTTCAGGACTCAGGTAGCGCCACTCACCCGGCTGTAGATTTCCCATTTGTAGCGACCCGACAGCAATCCGCTGCAAGTTTTCAACGGGATGATGCAAGGCACCGAGCATGCGCCGGATCTGCCGGTTTTTCCCTTCGCGGATAGCGATTTTCAGCCGCGTGCGCGTAGGGCTGTAAGCGATGATTTCCGCCCGGGCCGGTAGAGTCTTACCGTCCGTCAGCTCGATACCGCTGTGCAAGGCGGCTAAATCGTCTTCATCGACGTGCCCCCGGGTCTCGACAAGATATGTTTTATAGTTTTCAAAGGCGGGGTGCGTCATCTGTTGGGCAAAGGCCCCGTCATTGGTCAAAAGCAGCAGGCCGCTGCTATCCATGTCCAGTCGTCCAACTGGATAGAGCCGCAAGTTTTCCGGCAAATCCAGACTGTCAATAGCAGGACGGTCGTGGGTGTCCTGACAGGTCGAAACGACCCCCAGCGGTTTATTGAGAGCGATATAAACAATCTCTGCCGCCTGGGTGACCGGCTGACCGTCGACAGCGATGTCATCTACATCCAGATCAGCCACGCTGCCGAGCACTGTGACAATCTCACCGTTGACACTTATCCGCCCGTCGGCGATCAATTTCTCGCAGGCGCGCCGCGAGGCCACCCCGCTGGCAGCAAGTATTTTTTGCAGACGTTCCTTCATTCCGGGCTAGCTGCCTTCTCTTCGGTATTTTTTTTACCAGCAAACTGCCGCAAAAAATCCACCGCCTGGGGCGCTGCCGCGATAAGAGAGTCAAGAGGTGAATTGTTTTCGATGTTCAACAACCGGACTTGACCATTGCCGACGACGAGAAAACCAACAGGACTGATGCTGACACCGGCCCCGGTGCCGCCGCCATAGGGCACCTTGCCTGTCTTGGCAATGTCAATGTTTTTTCCGTTTTCCATGCCCCCAGCGCCAAAGCCCAGTGAAATCCGGGAAACAGGGATAATAACAAATCCATCAGGGGTCTCAATCTGTTTACCGATAATCATGTCGACGTCGACGACTTGGCGGATGCTCTCAACGGCGGCCCGGATAAAATCGTCCACGGATTTGTTTTCGTTCATTGCACAGCCTCCATTTTCATAATTTTTCTATACAGCAGATAAGATCGGACACCTAATATTAACACTAAAAGCGGAAAAATTGTTGAGTTTATCCGAAAATCAACACCGATTTCCGGGCCGGAAAAAACCGGCTCGAGGCCATATCGAAAATCAATCCGGCGCAGAGCAGGATACTGGTGACAATAGTTGTGGATTAGAGGCATAACCGCCCAGAAATAGCCTGTCGCCTGACCTGTCGAGGCGGCGTCACCACTGCCATAAGCTAGATAGATATCAAGGCGTTTGAGCCTCAGGCAGCGCGTCGCAAAGCGCACAACGGGACTAGCGTCTACCAGAATTTGACGGAGAGTGGCGATGGAGGGAATCTTATGCAGAGTTTCGGGGGTGATTTTCGGAACCGATGCCAAGCCGGAGTTTGTCTTTTCCTTGATAAAGGAGGGCACCCGACTAAAGCTCAATGGTAATAAACCACTCCATAGACGTACGGATAGCCGCCAGGTGAGCCCCTCATCATGGCGCCACTTCAGCGCCACTCCGAGGCCGATCGGCCAAATGACAGCCAATGCGATTATGCCTATTATTCCTAAAAGACACCAAAGTAAGGTCATTGCCATCCCACCTTTACAGGGCCTCTGTCTTAAAAGATTCCTCTTTTGGAATATCATCGGCACTTTCAAAACCAAAATATGCTAAGAAATCTTTGGTTGTAACATAGAGGCGAGGGCGACCTGGGCATTCTTTGCGCCCTGCCTCTTTGACCAGCCCTCGCTCGACTAATGTGCCTAGTGCACTGTCGCTGCTGACACCCCGCAAATCTTCAATCTCGGGGCGTGTCACCGGTTGCCGAAAAGCAATTATCGACAAAACCTCCAGAGCGGCCCTTGAAAGGCCAGGATTAGCGGGCGGATGGAGCAGCCTTTCAACATAACCCGCATACTCTTGTCGCGAAGCGAGGCTATAGCCTCCACTTAACTCGACAAGCTGGAGTCCGCTTTTTCTTTCCGCCAGATGATGTCGCAGCTGCCCAAGCGCCTCTTTGGCTGTCTCGACGTCGGTGGCCAAAACTCCAGCAATCTTGTTTAACTCCAAGGGCTCTTCGCTGACAAAAAGAATGCACTCCAAGGCCGCGACCATTTCATAGAAGATCATCATTGTTTTTTCACTTCCCTATTGTAAAAAACGATTAATTCGCCATCTAATTCCTCTTGGCGGATACCGATACTCTGCCAGCGGGCCATCTCCAACAAGGAAATAAAGGTAATGACCACTTCCGCGCGGGTGAAGGGCTCGTAGAGCAGGTCGCGAAGGGTACCCTTGCCCCCTAGTCGCTGTAATGTATCGTGAATCTCAAGGATTTTTTCCCGGACGCTTTTGCCTTGGTTGAAAGCGACGTTGATTTCCTTGGCCGCTGCCTTGTGCCATAATTCCTGCATCGCGGCGATGAGATGATCAAAGGAAATTTCACCCAGATTAAGCTCCCGGGCCGGTGGAGGCACGTCCCATACGTCACCGCCAGTGCGCAGATAGTAGCGCCCCCGACCTTTTTCTTTTTCTTTGAGAAAAGCGGCGGCATTTTTGATGGTCCGATAGGCCTCCATCTTCTCCACTAACTCGGCCTCGCTTGCAACCATCACCTCTTCTTCATTGATGCTTTCCTCATCTCCCGGCAAGGGTGGCAGTAATGTCCGCGATTTGATGACGAGGAGGTTGGCTGCCATGACGAGGAATTCAGTGGCCATTTCCAAATCAATGGATTGCCAGGAACGGATGATAGCGAGGTACTCGTCGATAATTTGACCGATGGGTATCTCGCGGATATCTATTTCTTTTTTCTGAACCAGATGACATAGCAGATCAAATGGCCCTTCGAAGCAATCAATTTTTACACTGTAATCCACAATGACTCCTTTGGCATTTAGCGACAGACGCCTTGCAAGTATTCACTACATTGGCAAGAAGAAAATACGCCCTAAAATGAGAAAAATGAAGCTGGCAATGGGAATAATGACGTAGCGAAAGACGTTGGTGAAAACCAATACCATCAATATGACAGGCCCATAGACAGCAATTTTATCAAAATAATGAGCATATTTACTAGGCAAAATACTTTCGAGGACATGCGAGCCATCTAGGGGTGGCAAAGGTATCATGTTGAAGACTGCCAAAATAATATTAATCCAGACAAACAATCCAGTCATATCCAACAGCGATGCGGGCACAAAGGATAGTCCGAATCGGTAGATTAGCGACAGAATCGCCATCCCGATACAGGCAAGCAAAATATTGCTGGCAGGCCCGGCAATGGAAACAAGAAACTCCCCGCGGCGGATATTATGAAAATTAAGGGGATTGACAGGAACAGGTTTGGCCCAGCCAAAGCGGTACAAAATAAGCAGAATTGTTCCGAGAACGTCCAGATGAGCCAGGGGATTCAGCGTCAATCGCCCAGCATTGCGGGGAGTCGGGTCTCCCATCTTATCCGCTGCCCAAGCGTGGGCAAACTCGTGAAAGGACAGCGCTAATAAAAAAGGAGGCACTGAGATAATTATCTCGCGCAAACTGGGAATATCAAACATTTATTTTCCACCTTTCATTAATTCGGCATAATGTTTTTGTATATAAGTGTTTTCATCTTCGAGTGTCTTTATCTGTCCATCCAGCTGCAAATCCCTCAGCCGGTTAAAAATTCCTGAATAATGCGGGCCCGGCGCAATCCCGGCCTTGACAAGGGACTTGCCGTCGTTGAATGGCTTGATGTGCCGCAAAACTTGGTCGAAATGGTCGATATATTGGCGATGAACCGCATCAGAGACAGCGTAGACCGTCCATAAAGCCTCATAATCCAAGCTTTTTAGCAGATAGAACAGCTTGCTCTGACTGGCTCCGTCGTAGACGATAAATTCTTTTTCGCAGGTTATAAGCCAGCTATTGAAATTGATGACCATCAGCCGGGCATGGCGGGTCAACTTGAGCCGCTCGCCTAGCTCGGCGATGACCTTTGGCGACTGGCCGATGGTCATCCATAAAAGGCGGGCAATCCAAAGCTGACCCTTGCGCATCGGGGCCACTTCCGGGCTGAGCAACTCGTCCATGCGCTGATAACCGTTGAAGACATGCCAACCCGGGATGATGCTGCCTAGGACGCGATACTTTTTTAATAAATCAAAAGGAAAGCTCTCCGAAAGTAAAAGCTGCATTTCGACCCGTAGACGCTCGCCGCTGATTTGACTAAGGAGACCTTCCTCCAGTGCTTTGAGCATAAAACGCTCGGTTTCCGATTCGAGGGTAAAGGAAAACCGCTGGCAAAAGCGCAAAGCTCTGATGATGCGGGTCGGATCGTCGACGAAGCTTAAATTGTGCAAGATGCGCACTTGTTTTTTACGGATATCGTTCCAGCCTTGAAACGGGTCGATGAGCAGCCCGAAGCTATCTTTGTTTAGCGAGATTGCCATGGCATTAATCGAGAAATCGCGACGGACCAAATCCTCGGCCAGACTACCGCGCTCTACTTCGGGCAAGGCAGCCGGGTAGGCGTAATACTCCCGCCGGGCCGAGGCGATGTCTAAAGTGCTGCCGTCAGCGAGACTGATTGTCGCAGTTCCAAAGTCGCCGTAATGCTGGCAACTTGCTCCGATACGATGGGCAAAGCGGGCCGCAAAATCGATTCCCTCACCAGTAACGACAAAATCCAAATCTGTGTTGTCGCTCCCTAGAATAATATCCCGGACAATCCCCCCCACTGCATAAATTCTAAGGTTTTGCTGATCTGCTAATTCCCCCATCTGACTAATTATGCGATAGTGTTCAACCGATAAGGCCTGCTGAAGTTTTTCTGGAATGGATATTTCGTTGGTCAGGGGCAAATACCGATTCCCCATATTACCCCCGACATCCCGTCCATGCAATAAGCGGATAATATCTGTCCGCGTGATGATTCCGATTACCTTCCCCTTTTCCAGTACCGGCAAGCGCCCGATGTCGTATTCAATCATCAGTTTGCGGGCATCAGTGACAGTCGCATCGGCCTCGATGGTCAAGAGTTTGCGCGACATGTAGCCACTAACTGGAGCGTGGGCAAAGCCGTGAGCGACAGCCTTGTCGATGTCGCGACGCGACACGACCCCGACGAGCCTCTCACCATCAACCACCGGTAAGCCGGTATGGCCAAAGCGCATAATGATACCGCTGGCGGTAGCCAGAGGTGTCGCCGGAGATATGCTGCGGACAGGAGAACTCATCACATCCCGCACCAGCAGCGACGGCAAGACGAGCATGTCCAGCTTATCCAGGACCATGGCCTTAATGGCCTCGGCATGAACATTTTTGATCGTTGCGGAGGCGGCCCCTTTGTGTCCACCTCCACCGAAGTGAACTGCCAAAGACGCAACATCAATCTGATCAGACTTTGAGCGAAAAATCAAAAAGACCTTGTTTTCCATTTCGGCAATAACAATAGCCGCATCGGCATTGTGCACTTGCGCCAGGCGCACCGTTAGCTGCGACAAACCCTCCACATAGGCTTGAACCACGATAGCCGCAAGGACGATGCGCATGCCTTTAATCAGATGAATTTCCGCTACTTGCATCAATTCATTAAAGATTAAATCGAGCTTGCCATCATATCCAGCCTCGATATATTCCCGAACGATACTAAGATTGCCATCTGCTTCAAGCATCAGCGCAGCCGCCCGCAAATCTTCAGGGGTCGTCGATTGATAAGACATGCTGCCGGTATCGGAATACAGCCCTAATAAAACAACGGTGGCTTCAAAAGATGAAAAACTCAGGCCTTCCTGGGCCGCCAACATGACAAGTTCAGTAACGGCTGCGCCGTTCGATGAGAAATGATACTCGGCACCAGGAATCGGCGCATCCTCCTGTTGATGGTGGTCGTAAACCCGTATTTTGGCCTGCGGACTCAAATGGGCAGGATTAAAAGGGTAAATCCGTTTCCAGTTATTACAATCGACTAAGACTAATTCTTCAACGGTACCTTCAGGGACCTGACTCGGGCGCGACATGGAAAAATAGTCCTTATGCAGCGAATAAAAAGCCTCGACCTCACTCTGCAACTTGCCTGGCATCAGCATCGCATATCCGGGAAAGAGCTTGCCGGCGACAAGCATACAGGCGAAACAATCGAAGTCCATGTTTTGGTGACCAATAATCAGACGTTTCAATCGCGTCCACTTCTTTTCATCAATTTATCACGAATCGCCGCCAGATCGTCCGGTAGCGGTGTGGTAAAACTCATCTGCTCTCCTGTAACCGGATGTGCGAATTCTAAATAGTAAGCATGCAAAAACTGGCGCGTCAGTTTGAATTCGTTTTTGGCTGGCCCGTACTTCATATCACCAACAACAGGATGCCCGATGCTAGCCATGTGCACCCGGATCTGATGCGTCCGCCCTGTCTCAAGGCTGGCTTCGAGGTACGTATACTTGATATAGCGCTCCAAGACCCGCCAATGCGTCACTGCAGCGCGTCCGTCATCCCGAACCGCCATCTTTTTCCGATCGCGGTTACTTCGGCCAATCGGAGCATCGACAATGCCTGAATCCTGCCGTAGGTTATCGTGAACGAGAGCCAGATAGCGGCGCTGCGCGGTCTTGTCAGCAATTTGCCTCGACAAGGCCAGATGAGCGATATCGTTTTTAGCGACGACAAGCAAGCCACTGGTATCTTTGTCAATCCGATGGACGATGCCAGGGCGAGCAACGCCATTAATTCCGGAGAGATTATCGACAGCTGCCAGCAAGGCATTGACCAAGGTGCCATTTTGATTGCCGGCTGCGGGATGCACCACCATCCCGACTGGTTTATCAATGACTAAGAGGCTCTCATCCTGATAAACTATCGTCAAGGGAATGGCCTCGGCAGCCAGCTCTGGAGCAACCGCCATGCGAGGCGTATAAAGATAAGTATCCCCCGGACGAACCCGATAGCCGGCCTTGAGCTGCCCGTGATTGCTGACAATAGAGCCAGACTCCAATAGCTTCATGACCCGCGAGCGGGTATAATCCGGCAATTTAGCTGTCAGGTAAACATCCTGTCGCTCCCCGCCCTCAGCGAGCTGCACGATAAACGTCTGCTTATCCACTACTGGCACGTTCCTTGTACCATACCTGGAATACTAAAGCGGCGCACGACAAAACAATCGCCACATCTGCCAGGTTAAAGACTGGCCAAAAACCGATGTCCAAGTAATCGACGACGTAGCTATGCATGACACGGTCATAGAGATTGCCCGCTGCGCCTCCAGCTAGAATGGCAAGAGTCAGCGTAATTTTTGGCTCATTGCCGCCGAGTTTGAACATATAAACAATAATCCCGACCAACACCAGCAGAGAAAAGCCTGCTAAAAGCAAAGGATTGCCGGCCAGTAAACTAAAGGCGGCACCGGTATTATGAACGTATGTTAAGCGCAAGGGTCCTAATAGTGGCATACTCTGCCCTAACTCCATCGATTCAACAATAACATTTTTCAGCCAGCGATCCGCGCCAAATACCACCAAAGCGGCAATTAGAGCGTTCCCCAAGGCTTGGCTACGCTTCATCGGCAATTACCGGCATCGCCAAAACGACTTCCGTGCACCGCGGGCAAAGCTCGGGATGCTCCGGATGCGTGCCTTGCTCCAGGCTCCATACCCAGCAGCGCGGGCATTTCCCCCCACCCATTTTGTCAACCTTGACGGCAAATTCTTTCAGATTTTCGGCATATTCAAAGCCAGCAACAGCTGCGGCATACGGAATAATTTCGACTTTTGATACAATCATAAGCTCGCGAAGATCGGGGAATGAACGCAAAAACTCACCCAGAACAGCATCGGCCATTATCGTCAAATTAGCCTCTAGGGAGTTGCCGATTATTTTCTCCTGGCGATAATGCTCCATGACCTTGGTGACTTCATCCCGACAGACAAGGAGCTTGCTCCAGCGCTCCCGGAGAGACGGATTGGACCAATCGGATGTCGCCTCGGGCCACTTTGCTAAATGAACACTTGCCTCTCCCCTGTCGGTCTCGGCGAGGTAACTCCACGACTCCTCGGCTGTGAAGACGAGAACAGGGGCGATGACCCTCACCAGACAATTTAAAATGTCATGCAGTACTGTCTGCGAGGAGCGTCGCAGTTTACCCGCTGTCGCTTCGACATAAAGACGCTCTTTGATTATATCCAGATATGTCGAACTCATGTCGACGATGCAGAATTTACGAATCGACTGATAAAAACTGTGAAATTCGTAGTCATGGTAAGCTTTAGTGACCTCGTTTAAAAATTGATCTAGACAATCAAGAGCCCATTGATCGATTTCACTCATGTCCTCGTACGAAACCCGATCCACTGCCGGATCAAAATCAGCACAGTTGGCCATTAAAAACCGCATTGTGTTGCGGATCTTGCGATAAACCTCGGCTGTTTGCTGTAAAATCGCCTTGGAGGCCCGGATATCGCTTTTGAAATCCGATGCAGCTACCCACAGGCGTAAAATGTCAGCCCCATTGTCCTTGATTACTTCCTGGGGAGCGATAACGTTGCCGAGAGACTTCGACATCTTACGCCCGTCCCCGTCGACGACATATCCATGGGTTAAAACCGCCTTGTACGGAGCAACTCCTTTGGTGGCGACACTGGTAAGCAACGAAGACTGAAACCAGCCGCGATGTTGATCGCTGCCTTCGAGATATAAATCGGCCGGAAAGCTTAACTCGGCGTCTTTCTCCAGAACAGCCGCGTGACTGGATCCGGAATCAAACCAGACATCCATAATATCTGTTTCTTTACGAAATACTGTGTGAGAGCATTTACCGCATACCGCTCCAGACGGCAACAACTCCGCTGCTTCCTTGGCAAACCAGGCATTGGAGCCTTCCTGATGGAAAATATCCGCCACGTAGTCGATAGTCGCAGGGGTAATCAAAGGCTCATTGCATTTCTCGCAGTAAAAAATGGGAATTGGAACCCCCCAGGTACGTTGCCGGGAAATGCACCAATCATTGCGTCCCGAAACCATGTTGCTGATACGTTCCTGCCCCCAGCCGGGAATCCATCGGACGGACTCAATCGCTTTTAAGGCCTCCTGGCGGAAACCTTCCACCGAGGCAAACCACTGCTCCGTGGCCCGGAACAAAATCGGTTTCTTACAGCGCCAACAGTGAGGGTAAGAATGCTCGATTTCTGAAGTGTAGAGCAAGTGGCCGCTGTCGGCCAAGCCTTCAACTATCAGCTTATTGGCTTTTGCATAAAACTGCCCGCTATAGGGACCGGCTTCCTCCGTCAAGACACCGCGATCGGTGATGGGAGAGACCACTTCAAGGTCATAAAGCTTGCCGACCTCAAAATCCTCGACCCCATGGCCGGGAGCGGTATGAACACAGCCACTGCCTTGCTCCATCGTAACATGCTCGCCAAAAATAATCGGGGCCACGCGCGGGAGAAAGGGGTGGCGATAAGTGATGCCGGCTAAAGCCTGAGCCGCCACAATCTGTTCAACTTGATAATCAGTAATCCCCACTTCCGCCAGAACCGAAGCGTACAATTTTTCTGCGAGAACATGGATTTTGCCATCGATGCGAATCAGCGCATATTTTTCATCTGGGTTTAGAGAAACCGCCATATTAGCCGGCAAAGTCCAGGGAGTGGTCGTCCAGATAACGACGCTATCTTTCCCTGACTGCAGCAAATCTTTTCCATCTTCGATAAAAAAACGGACAAAAATCGAATGCGATTTGCGGTCGGCATACTCAACTTCAGCCTCAGCCAGGGCCGTCTCGCAATCAGCGCACCAATACACGGGCTTCAAACCCTTATAGATATAGCCTTTTTCTGCCATCTTGCCAAAAAGGCGGATCTGGGCAGACTCATACTCCGGTTTAAGTGTCAGGTAGGGATCTTCCCACCGCCCCCAAACTCCGAGGCGTTTAAACTCTTCTCGCTGAATCTCCATGTACTTCAGCGCATACTCCTTGCATTTGTCCCGAAACTCCGTCACGCTGACGTCGTGACGATTCAGTCCCAGGCTCTTAATCGCCTGCTGCTCGATAGGCAACCCGTGCGTATCCCAGCCTGGGATATAGGGACAATTGTAGCCCTGCATATTGTTGTAGCGGACGATGATATCCTTGAGAATTTTATTGAGAGCCGTCCCTAGATGAATGTTGCCATTGGCATAGGGAGGACCGTCGTGCAAGATAAAAGTTGCAGCATCCTTACGCGTCTGACGCAGCTGCTGATAGTAGTTCTCTTCTTCCCAGCGCTTGATGATGTCCGGTTCTTTTTTCGGGAGATTGGCCCGCATATCGAATTTAGTTTTGGGCAAGTTGACCGTTTTGTTATAATCCATTAAATTAAGCACCTCCGCATTATTTACCATGTAAAAAACCGTCCCAGAGGACGGCCAGCATATTTTTTTTGCTTCCTATCCCTCAACCACCCGAAGGCAGCTCAAATTAGACTTATAGATTATACCATCTGTGGCGTATATTGCTCAAGTCGGGCCTCGAGGCGATGAGTTTTTTTTAATCTCCACAAAAACAAACCAGAGTCCGCTTGTCGAAGCGTGCTCTGGTTTTTGGGTCAAATGTTAATTGTCGGCGACAGCGTCTAGCCGGCACCCCCGCAGTAAGATGTTTTTCTGACGGGATTTATGCCCCCCAATCACCTCAACCTGCCGGCGCGGAAGTCCAAAATATGCCGCCACAGCCTCAATAACGGCCTCGTTGGCAGCGCTGTCCACTGGTGGAGCGGTCACTTTGACGCGTAGCTCGCCTCCAGCTAGTTTTTCCACAGTGGTGCAAGAGGCTCTAGGAATGACCCGAACGCCGACGACAACCCCGTCAGCTGTTTGCCGCACGTTCATCCCCGTCGTTGACTCCAGCGATGACTAAAGGGGGCACTTCAACAGTATGACTTTCATCCTGAAGATTATCCCGAACAAAATTTTTCATACTCTCGACGTTTATTAATTCATCATCGAGGTTTATTTCCATGTTCTGAAAGCTAGGATCCTCTAGAAGTTGAACCTGAGCATGCAGAAGCCCCTTGGCCTTTGCCAAATAAGTGCTCATCTGCCGCTTGGCATCGAGCATCTTGCTCGCCAGCCGCTCAACTTGCCATTCAGCATCTTCAATCATTTTACGCGATTTTGAGCGCGCGTCGTCAATAACTCGTTGGGCTTCCCTCTGACTCGAGGTGGAAACATCCTTGGCAGTTTCTTGAGCGACGATTAATGTATTTTTCAAGGTATCTTCGATACTCTTGTATTCTTCAATCCGTCCCTCGAGGCGGTTTAATTTATCTTTTAAATCGTTATTTTCCTTGTAGAGCAGTTCATAGTCGCGTAAAACATCGTCGAGAAAATCTTCGACATCGTTTTCTTCGTAGCCACGAAAGGCCCGCTTGAACTCTTTGCCTTGGATATCAAGGGGGGTTAAAGCAACCATAAGGTACCTCCTCGCATTATTATAATAAGCTGGCTAATAACATAATCAGCAATCTGCGAACTAACTCGAGCAGAATGAAGACGACAATTGGGGAAACATCTACCATGCCAATAGGGGGAATCAGTTTACGAGCCGGACCTAAGACCGGTTCGGTAACGCGATAAATCCAAAAGATAATCGGGTTGCGACGCGGGTCGTGAGGGACCCAGGAAAGAATGATTCGAGCGAGTAGGATGTATGTATAAATCATGATAGCCGTGTTGACCATTTCAATTACAAAAAGCAAGTTTTTCACCTCATGCGTTTGATTTTGTTAAAGCCTTGGCTTTGTCAATGGCCGCTAGGACGGCTGCCATGACCGTTCCGCGGAAGCCACCGCGCTCGAGGACGCGAATCCCTTCGATGGTCGTTCCTCCTGGAGAAGTCACCATATCCTTTAAAATGCCTGGATGGTCTCCGGTCTGCTGCACCATGCGTGCTGCCCCGGCCAAAGTCTGAGCCGCAAGGGCAACAGCAGTTCGGCGGGGAAGGCCGGCGTGAACACCAGCGTCAGCCATCGCTTCCATCATGACAAAGCAGTACGCTGGTCCACTGCCGGAAAGGCCCGTGACAGCATCCATCATCGACTCATCGACGCGAATGGCCTGACCGATCCCTTGAAAGAGAAGCTCGGTCAGAGCTTCATGCTCCGTGGTGGTATGAAGCCCCATGCTATACGCAGTCATCCCCTCTCCCACCAGGCTTGGCGTATTGGGCATCGCCCGGACAATCGGGGCGCGGGGTAAAAACGAGCGAATCGTCGCGATATTGATCCCTGCCGCCACCGAGATGACAAGAGTGTCATGGTTACAATAATCCCCAATATCTCCTAGAATCGTCAAAAGAACCGAAGGCTTGATCCCCAGGACCACCATCCGGCTCTCTTTGGCAAGTTGCACATTTGATTCAATCTGGACTGCTCCGGTTTCCACGGCAAGATTCTCTGCCTTTTTTTGATCGACATCGCAAAAGCAGATTTCTTCAGGCTTAAACACATTTTTCTTGATGAGTCCGCGAATTATCGCCGAAGACATATTGCCGCTACCGACAAAACCTACTGCAAAATTTCGCCCCATTATCAGCGCTCCCAAGGCAAACGATGGCGCTCTCCGTACTCTCCGAGCAGGGCATCCCGCTGGCTGACATCGACATTGTCCGGAGTAAAGATAATAATCTCATCACTGACCTTAGTGACACCGCCGCCTAGGGCATAGACGGTCCCTGACATAAAGTCGAGAATCCGCTTGCCGACGTGACTGTCAGCCGAGGACAAATTGATGACGACCGTGCTGCGGTTCTTGAGACTGGTTGCCATAACCTGGACCTCGTCAAAGGATGCCGGCTGAAAAATCAGCATTTTGGATGCTTTGCTTTGGGGCATCGGGACCACAGTAGGTTTGGACGCCTGCGAAGACGATCGTAAATAGTTGTGGGCATGATCGCGAGCCGGCTCATACTCTTCGTATTCCTCGACGATTTCATCCTCTTCTTCGTAATCGATTCCTACTACCCGACCGATTTTTTCAAGTAATTTACCCATTGCTTAACCCCCTCCTTGAGATTTAGCCTGTTCGTATTGCCTCTGTCCAAAAATAGCACTTCCTATTCTCACCATTGTCGAACCTTCTTCGATAGCGACTTTAAAATCGCCACTCATCCCCATCGACAGATGGTGCATGTCTACACTGGATAGTTGCATAGCGCTAATCTCATCGCGTAACTGGCGTAGGCGCCTAAATACCCAGCGCACTTCTTCCGGCTCATCGACATACGGTGCGATTGTCATCAATCCACGCACATGCAAGTGGGCAAACCTGGCAACGTCTTTAATCAAGGCCACTGTCCCGTCGATATCGACGCCTTGCTTGCTGTCTTCTTCGGCTACATTTACTTCAATTAGGACGTTTACTCTTTTGGCAAGAGCCGCCGCTCTTTTTTCTATTTCTTCAGCAAGAGATATCCTGTCCAATGAATGGATCCAATCTGTCACAGGCAAGGCATGTCGTACTTTGTTCGTCTGCAGATGTCCAATTAAATGCCAATGCGCCGGGGCACCGAGTTGCTGAAATTTATCCACCATTTCCTGAAC
>Ga0351922_1091_pt1 | contig 15570 bp, 18 predicted proteins | sample BONcelT113001C10_FD_206862 | JGI IMG/M metagenome (GOLD analysis project Ga0351922, IMG submission 206862) | Enriched cells from coal bed in the Powder River Basin, Montana, United States - BONCAT cells T11 rep2 HSBNCT.T11.300.1.C10 ... | reverse complement strand
GCCGCGTAGACTCGATGGCTTTTGCCGAGATGGACTGGCAGACTCTGTTGGAAGAAGAAGGATTGAACGGGTCTGACAGCAATGATGTCGACGAAAGCGAAGAAGGCGTAGAAGAATAGTCGCCTGCCAAATTCTGGCTGCGACTGAAGTGAAATTAATCAATAAAAGAGGAGCGCTCCATGCCTGGTGCGCTCTTTTTTTCTAAAAATGAGGATGATGACAAGATATATTATCGATGCCCACCAGGACCTGGCATACAGCGCGCTGACCTTTGCGCGAGATTATCGCCGCGCGGCGGAAGAAACACGCCAGCTTGAACGCAACTCGCAAACTCCTTTGTTGAATGGGGAGGCGCTGTTGGGCTGGCCGGATTATCAGCGTGGGCGGGTGGCATTGATTGTAGGGTCCATTTTCACCATTCCACGCCGCTATACCACCGGAGATTTTGAAACCCAGGTATATAGCAACCCGCGCCAGGCACGGGAGCTGATGCAAAATCAGGTGGATTACTATGAGCGCTTATGCGCTGAAAGCCCTGATTTCTTCCGCCTGGTTAAAACCCGGGCAGATCTGCGCGCCACACTGGATGCCTGGATTGAGGATGGCGAAGCATCTGGAGTGGATGAGGCGCGGCACCCGGTGGGCGTAATGATGGCCATTGAAGGCGCGGAGGGGTTGGGCGAACCCGAAGAAATTGAAGATTGGTGGCAAATGGGCGTTCGAATGGCTGGCCCGGTTTGGGCAGGCACGCGTTTTTGCGGGGGAACACTGGAAGGCGATGACTTTACCCGGGAAGGGCAGCGATTGCTGGAAGTGATGTCTGGATTGGGAATGGCTTTGGATCTGGCTCATATGCGCACACGCCCCATGCTGTACGCGCTGGAGCGGTATGAAGGTCCGCTGGCAGTAAGCCATGCCAATGTGCGCGCGCTTCTAAAAGAAGATCCCAATGAACGCCACTTGACGCAAGAGGCGATTGAATTGCTGGTTGACCGGGACGCGGTTATTGGCGTATTAGGTTATAACGCTTTTCTCAAACCTGGCTGGCGGCGAGGTGACCCAAAGTTTCAGGTAGAGTTGGACTGGATGGCAGCCCATATTGACGCGATATGCCAGATTGCAGGCAACGCGCGACATGTTGGCCTGGGCAGTGATTTCGACGGCGGATTTGGGCGCAAGGAAGCCCCACATGAGATAGATTCCATTGCGGATCTGCAGAAATTAGCTGCGTTGCTCTGCGAACGAGGGTACAATGAAGATGATATCGCGGCAGTTCTGGGGGGCAACTGGGCGCGCTTTCTAGAAAGGATGTTGCCTTCAGGATGAGTATGGCAGATACTACCAATCAGGAAAGCTACGAAGAACCCGAAACTCGAAACGGGATTACGTATTCACGCACGCGCATTCGCATGGGTCTTTCGGCGACGCTGGTGGGATTGATGATTTTTTTGGTCGGCGCGCGGCCGGGAATTTTTGGATTGGACCGCAGCCCGGTGATTGGTTTTGTGCAGATCGCCGTTTTTCTGGTGGGTATGGCGATTATCTGTGTGGGTGGTTATATGAGCCTGATGGCATTATGGAAAGGGAGAACCCCTTCCATTGCCGCCGATATTGGTCTGCGCCTGGTGAGCACCGGGTATGTTGTGGCTGTGTTTGCCGGAATGGCAGATGTGTTTGGCTTTGGCAGCCATCCGCTGCCGGAGGTGCCGTATTTTGGTCCGCTGCAGGCACGCGGAGTAGTGATGGGGGAAATATTAATTGGGATTGGGTTCTTGCTGCTTTTACCGCCCGGGCCGAAGACGGCAAAAAAAGATAGCGAGTAATTTCTCATCGATTGAATTCTCACAATTGAGACGGTAAGAAGAGTGGGGCGCATGCCATGCGCCCCTACGGAAGAATGGGCGCGATATTAATCTCCTGCAGGGGCGGACGGCGTCCGCTCTGATGGTTGTGGGGTAAGGCGCGTGTGAATCAAGAAAGAGGGCGCATGCCATGCATCCAAACGGAAGGATGGGAATGAAATTCAATCTCTTGCAGGGGCGGACGGCGTCCGCCCTTATGGTTTGTGGGGTGAGGCGCGTGTGAATCAAGAAAGAGGGCGCATGCCATGCGCCCCTACGGAAGAATGGATGTAAAATTGGATTAATGGTTAATATAACTAATTAAATAACCAATCAATAACCGGAAATTTTTGGGTTTTTAACTATGATCAACCATAATGGAAATCATCATAGACAATCCATTCGTTACCTGGGGTATGATTACACATTACCTGGTGGATATTTCATTACAGTCGTTTCGTATCAAAGAGAAAATTTGTTTGGCTCATTTGAAAATGGCCAATTAGTTTTATCCAAGCTTGGGATGGCGGTCAAAAACGAATGGTTGCATTCAGCACAATTGAGGAAAGAATTGCGATGTGTGGACGAGGAGATGGTTTTAATGCCGAATCACCTGCATGGAATTGTGTGGATTGAACAGACATTTGCGCCAGAGGAATCGACAGATGGGGATTTGATGGAAAGTCAAAGCCAATTTACACGAAAATCCAGATCATTAGGTTCATTCATCGCTGGGTTTAAATCCAAAACCACTGCTATTGCAAGGAAAGAATTTGGAATTTCGAAAATTTGGCAGCGTAATTTTTATGATCATATTATTCGCGGGTATCCTGACTATGAACGAATATTCTTGTATATTCAAGAAAATCCATTTAGATGGATAGAGGATCAGCTTTTTCATGCTTAAGAAGTTTCTACGTATGGGCGGAATGCGTCTGACCGTATTGGTTGAGGGGTGTGAAATTGAGGATCGCAATAAAGGGCGCATGCCATGCATCCAAACGGAAGGATGGGAGTGATTCAATCTCTTGTAGGGGGCGGACGGCGTCCGCCCTTATGGTTTGTGGGGTAAGGCGCGTGTGAATCAAGATAGAGGGCGCATGCCATGCATCCAAACGGAAGGATGGGAGTGAAAATATTATTTTGTAGGGGTGGACGGCGTCCGCCCTTATGGTTTGTGGGGTAAGGCGCGTGTGAATCAAGAAAGAGGGCGCATGCCATGCGCCCCTACAGTAGAATGGATGCGAAAATATTATTTTGTAGGGGCGGACGGCGTCCGCTCTGATGGTTGTAGGGTAAGGCGCGTGTGAATCAACAAAGAGAGCATGCCATGCATCCAAACGGAAGGATGGGAGTGAAGTTCAATCTCTTGTAGGGGTGGACGGCGTCCGCCCTTATGGTTTGTGGGGTAAGGCGCGTGTGAATCAAGATAGAGGGCGCATGCCATGCGCCCCTACGGAATCTTTAATCCTGAAAGTGATTATTTTATTTGTGTTTCTGAAAGACCGATGGCAGAAAGCATTTCTTCATTGGTAAAGAATTTGAATTCTTCCACCCCTTTTTGCGCGGCGATCTGGTCTTCGACTGCCTCCAATCGACGCAGGTCTTCATTGGTGACCACTGGATGATTCAGGGAGGCAATTCTCTCGGAAAAGGCTTTGAGGTTGCTGGAATAATCGTCTTGCGAGGGCAGTAATTGCAGATATTCGTTGATTGCGCGGGCGGCATTAATGCTGTCGCGGCGCGCCAGCCCCACCAGGCCAGTGGAAGCCTGCCGCGCCCATCCAGCGACGAATACGTCTTCAATTAAATTACTGTTTTCGTCCAGCACTTCATAAGAAATATCATGAATAGGGAAGCGGGGTTGGGGGTTGGTGATGAATGAACTACCCCGAGTGGGCAGTCCCAGACTGCTGTCTACCCGGTTGCCAATGGCAAAGACGATGGTATCCACGGGGATCACTTCACGGTGGCCGGTGCTTTTGGCGGCTATCGATCCATCCTCGCGGGTGACCAGGGTGTTGTGTTCCACTTCCAGCCCGCATACTTTGTCTGACCCATTGCCGATAACGCAGGTGGGCGAAAGTAAAAACCGCAAGCTGAGACGGGAATTGGATACCGGCGGCTCGGCTTTCTCAACGGCTGAAAGGACCATTTGGCGAACTTCCTCAGGGTTTTGCCCCAATGAGAGCATTAACTCCCTGGATTTTTCCAATTCCTGTTCAAAAGCGGCTACATCCAGGCTGGCTGCCACTCCTTCCAATTCGGCTTTGTCGAACTTGATTTCACCTGGTCCGCGCCTGCCGATGGATATCACCTCGTCTACTTTGACCTCGCGGGTAAGGTAGCGGGTAACATCCAGCATTACATTGCCTACGCCTATAACTGCCACACGCTTTCCTATGGGAAATGGCTGCTGGCTGAAAGGCGGCAGCCCGCTGTAATGGTAGACAAGGTCTTTGGCATGATAAACCTGCTTAAGCTGTTCCCCGGGCAGCCCCAGGCTGCGGGCGCGCTGCGCGCCCACGGTTACGACAATGGCCTGAAAGCCGTAATCTCGAAGCTCGGTCAGGTTCAGATCTCCCTCACAGCTGACACAAATATTCCCGTAATAATGCACATTCGGCCGTGCCAGAATCTCGCGAAATTGAATCTTCAATCCCTGCCGGATTTTGGTTTTGTCAGGGTAAATTCCGTATTCAGCCAGGCCGCCGGGTTTGATATCTCGATTGATTAAGACAACTTCATGATTTTTGGCCAATTCTTTGGTTACATAAAGGCCGGCGGGTCCGGCGCCAACAACGGCGACCAGGTGTGGGGGGTAGGCAGGTTGTTTCAAAGGTTCCTCCAAAATAATTGCTGGTCTAAATTAGTTATTAGATGTAACTTAAATAATAAGTTCCTTTTGAACTCAGACTGTATAGGGTAATTCATTAACAAAAAACAAGGGTTATGCTATATTCATTATATTCGAAAAACAAAGAAATACAGATAAAAAATATCCTATATATAACAGCCAGCTTGCAAAGGTTTAAGAGGTGTTATGAACAATGAGGTAACGAAAATTCAGTTGGCCAATGGAATGACGGTGCATTTAAAGGAGATCCACAGCGCGCCTTTGATCAGTCATTGGGTCTGGTATAAGGTGGGCGCGCGTGATGAGCAGGTAGGATTGACAGGATTGTCCCATTGGGTTGAGCATATGCAATTCAAGGGCACCCACAAGTTTCCGGCTGGTGACCTGGATAAAGCCATTTCGCGCGAGGGCGGCGAATGGAACGCGATGACTTCACTAGACTGGACGGCTTTTTACGAAAAACTCCCCGCGGACCGGATTGATTTGGCGTTGGAGCTGGAGGCTGACCGGATGGTCAACAGCCGCTTTGACCCAGATGAAGTCGAATCGGAACGCACGGTGATTATATCAGAACGCGAAGGCCATGAAAATGAGCCGCTTTTCCGTTTGGACGAAGCGGTGCAGCATCTGGGTTTTGACCAGCATCCCTACCGGATTGAGGTAATTGGTGAAAAAGAAGACCTGCGGCGAATTTCCCGCGAAGACCTTTACCGACATTACCGCTCTTTTTATGTGCCAAATAATGCCGTGCTGGCAATCGCTGGAGATTTTGACACCGCTGAGATGTTATTGAAGATCCAGGAACAGTACGGTGGTATTGCCTCTGCGGATCTGCCCCAGCGGGTGGCGGCGGAAGAACCCCCGCTGAATGGGGAACGACGGGTAGTCGTGTCTGGTCCCGAACAAACCAGTTATCTGCGGTTGTCATATCGCGCTCCGCGCGCGTCTGACCCCGACTTCTTCCCTTTTTTAATCGCAGACAGCCTTTTGGCTGGCCCGGCAGGGTTGAACCGGTTCGGCGGGGGCGGTATTACCAATAAAACCAGCCGTTTGTACCAGTCTTTAGTGGAACGCGAACTGGCAGTGGCTGTGGGTGCTGGATTACAAGCCACCATCGACCCGTACCTGTACGATGTAACCGCCATTGTCCATCCGGCTCAGACACCCGACGCGGTGCTGTCGGCGTATGACGATGAGATCAAACGGTTGCAAGACCAGCAGGTTAGCGCGGAGGAGATCACGCGGGCGGTCAAACAGGCGCGCGCCATGTTTGTTTACGGTAGTGAGAATATTTCCAACCAGGCATTCTGGATGGGCTACGCGGAGATGTTCGCGGATTATGGCTGGTTTGAAACCTACCTGGACGAATTAGAAAAAATTACTCCAGAGGATGTGCAGCGCATCGCGCGGACTTATTTATTGCCCGAACGGCGGGTGGTTGGGTTTTATCTCCCAGAGGAACGAGAGGCTTAAGCATGGGTGTGAAAATCAACACTGAACATTGGAAAAGTATGCCAGGCACGGATGATATCCACCGTTTTGAGTTGGTAAATGGAATTGTGCTTTTGGCGCGTCAAAACGCAACCAGTCCTTCCATCCAGATCAATGGGTACATGGCTTACGGCAGCATGTTCGACCCGGCAGAAAAGCTGGGTTTGGCGCAATTCACCACCCTGGGGTTGATGAAAGGCACGCAACAACGCAACTTTGCCCAAATATACGACGCGCTGGAATCGGTGGGTGCTTCTCTGGGCTTTGCTTCCAGTGTGCACACAACCAGTTTCAGCGGGCGGGCGCTTTCAGAAGACCTGCCGCTGCTGCTTTCCCTGATGAAAGAGTCAATTGTCCAGCCCACCTTCCCGGTGGATCAAATTGAGCGGCTGCGCGCGCAATTCCTGACTGGCCTAGAGATTCGTGACCAGAGCACGGCTGATATGGCTTCGATGCGCTTTGACGCGATGATGTACCCCAATCATCCATACGGCGTTCCGGTGGACGGTTTTTCGCATACGGTGCGGGCCATCACCTTGAGCGACCTGGTTGAGTTTCACCGCGAGCATGTTGGTCCGCGCGGAATGGTAATCGCGATGGTAGGTAGCCCGACCCCGGAAAAGATGCGCGCCCATATTGAAGAAATTCTTGGCGACTGGAAAAATGAGGATCAGGCATCTGAGCCGCCCTTCCAGCCGGTTGCTGCGCCGAGGGAAACACGCCGCGAACATGTTGAATTGCCCGGCAAGAGCCAGTCTGACCTGGTGATGGGCACCGTGGGTCCGCGCCGCTTAGACGAGGATTATATTGCCGCCTCTCTGGGCAATAATGTGTTGGGTCAGTTTGGCATGTTTGGGCGGATTGGCGAAGTGGTGCGTGAGCAATCTGGTTTGGCTTATTACGCCAGCACGCATATCAACGCCTCTTCCGAAGCAGGTTCGTGGGAAGTGTCTGCCGGGGTGAACCCAGCCAACATGGATCGCGCGATAGACTTAATTATTGGAGAGTTGGAGCGATTTACCCGCGAAGCGGTAAGCCTTGAAGAATTGGAAGACACCCAGTCTTACTATTTGGGGCGCATCCCGATGCAAATGGAATCAAACGCCGGTGTAGCCGGGGCTTTGATCAATCTGGAACGTTATCAATTGGGATTGGATTATTACCGCCGATACCCGCAGCTGGTGCTGGATGTGACTCCTGAAAAAGTGCTGGAAGCAGCCCGCCGTTATATCGAACCGGATAAACTGTATATCGCCACTTCAGGGAGCCATGCATGAGTGAGCCAATGCTGCGAACCGGTGTGGATATTGTTGAAATACACCGTTTGGAGCAGGTGAACCCTGCCATTCGCGCGCGTTTTATTCGGCGGGTGTACACGGTTGGAGAACTGGCGGACGTAGGTGAAACCGCTTACCCAAGCCTGGCAGGGCGTTTTGCTGCCAAAGAGGCGGCTGCCAAAGCGCTTGGAACCGGAATTGGGCCGGTGCGCTGGCAAGATTTCGAAATCCGGCGCGGCCGGGCAGGCGAACCCGTGTTAGAATTACATGGGAGAGCGCGCCAAATTTCAGATTTTTTAGGCCTTTCGCTTTGGTCGGTTAGTATCAGCCACTCACGTGATTACGCTGTAGCGATGGTGGTGGCAACAGGCGAAAGGACCAACAACCTGGAAGACCTTGCGCGGCGATTTAATGAAAATACTTTCGGTCAGTGATGTTGAGCTCGGATTAATTTACAGCCAGCAAATCACCCAACGTTTTGGGGATGTTGACCTTGTCATCAGCTGCGGAGATTTGCCGTATTATTACCTCGAATACATCGTCAGCACATTAAATGTTCCGCTTTATTATGTGCGCGGAAACCATGCCAGCAAGGTGGAAATTTCTGTAGGTGGTGAGCGCCAAAACCCATGGGGCGGCGTGGATTTGCACCGCCGGACGTGCCGCGACCGTAATGGCCTGTTGATGGCGGGAATTGAGGGCAGTCTGAGATATAACAACGGACCCTACCAATACACCCAGGGGGAAATGTGGCGCTATGTATTGGGTTTGACACCTATGTTGTTTTTGAATAAACTCAGGTTTGGGCGTTATTTGGATGTGTTTGTTACCCACGCGCCCAGTTGGAAGATATTGGACCGGGATGATTTACCTCACCAGGGTATTAAAGCCTTTCGCTGGCTGGTAGAGTCTTTTCAACCAGCCATGCACCTACATGGGCACATCCATGTGTACCGCCGAAACACCATTACTGAGGCGCTTTTACGCAACTGCCAGGTGATCAACACTTACGGATTTCGCGAAATCGAAATTGACTTGGACAACCTTTCAGCAGGATTAACTTCATCTATTCGGATTTGACCCCCCTTTTTTTTTACTGCAGGAGTAGTATCTAATGAACGAAGAGACAACCCGATCAGCGGTTGAGCATATTGCTCGTGCTGATTTTGAAACAGCATATCGAAAAGGATTTTGGCGTTCAATCGTCAGCTGGTTAACTCAGGCAAAAAATGAACTGATGCCTTTTGATGAAGTTCGCAAAAACCTTCCCTGGCGCGGAGAGCATTTCATTGGCTTGAAGCAAGTTGAATTGGATTCGGTGGTTGGCAGTGTGGGGCGTTATCGCGACTTTGACCGCGCTTTTTTGCCGCGTCAAAAACGAACCGAGCACCGCTGGGTGAGCATTGACAGCGCCCATCTGCAGGATGTAACCCTGCCGCCAATTGATTTATATAAAGTTGGTTCGGCGTATTTTGTCAAAGACGGCAATCACCGCGTGTCGGTGGCGCGCGAGCGCGGGCAGGTGTTTATTGATGCCAATGTGATTGAGATTGATCTCCCCGTGGAAATTACCCCGGATATGGACATCAACGAGATTATTGCCCAGCGCGAGCAAATTGAGTTTATGGAAGCCACCCATTTGGCAGAGCTGCAGCCGGGCGCGCGCATTCGATTGACAGTTCCGGGCGGCTATCAAAAGCTGCTGGAGCATATCAGCGCACATCGCTATTTTATGGGAATCAACCAACAACGAGAGATTCCCTGGGAAGAGGCGGTTACCAACTGGTTCGAGCAGGTGTATATGCCGATGGTGCGCATTGCTGATGAGAATGAGATTCTTAAGGAATTCCCGGGTAGAACTCAGGGTGACCTGTATTTGTGGATTATGGAGCATTTGTGGTATCTGCGCGAAAAATACCAGAGTGAAGTAAGCCTTGAGGCTGCCGCGGCTCACTTCGCTGAAGAATTCTCTGAACGCCCGCTGGCAGGATTATTTCGCTTTTTGCGAGGGTTGATGCCCGAGCGGGAAGAAAATGGTGACAGGGAAAGTGAAGAATAGCAGGTAAATAAAACCCCTCCACGCATGAAGGAGAATATGCGTGGAGGGGTATCAGTGTGCCTGGTTCGATTTTATTGGTTATCGTCTTTATTGTTGTTGAACACGGCGTCGCGCACACCAATCCAGAAGTGGTGGGGCAGCACCAACCGGTTTGGTTTCAGCTCAACCCCCAGAGAGGGGGAAATTTGGCGTGTCTGTTCTTCTGAAAGCATGCTGGGGTGGATAAAGCACAAGTTGGGTTGTTTTCCATATTTTTCAAAATAATATGATACCGCGCGTGTGAGCTTCGAAGGTAAATCAGTTTGCGGATTACTGTCGTACCATAGCATTCCCATATTCATGGTTTCCTCCATCTTTGCAGTGAACGGCGTAATGGTCGCTGCGCAAAATATTCTTGAATTAGAATTATTGTTCTATATAATGATTATAGAACAATTTAGAACGAAAGTCAAGAGTGGGTTTTGTCGACAGCGGAATCAACCATATTGCTCTTTATTGCAAGGTTTGTTCCAGGTTTGGCGCGGGGTTAACAACTGAAGGGGTTGATGGTATCATCTAAACTTGGAGCGTAGGAGCATTTATGTTTGTATTCTTGTCAAAATTTATCCCACCACTGATCTACCCGTTAGGGTTGGCCTGTGTGTTAATAGCCGCCGCGTTGATTTTTGGGAAAACAAAAGATCGGTGGCGCTGGTTTGCCGTGAGTGCGCTGGTGGTGTTGTTTGTTGGAGGAAACCGCTGGGTATCAAATGCGCTGGTGCGCTCGCTGGAATGGCAGTACTTGCCGCAAGGAGAGATCCCTGACGCGGAGGTGATCGTGCTGTTGGGTGGTGGTACTTCATCGGCAGACGCGCCGCGCCCAATGGTGGAAGTGAATGGGGCGGGAGACCGGGTTTTATACGCCGCGAAGTTGTATAAAGATGGCCGCGCTCCGTTGATATTACTCAGCGGGGGCAATATTGAATGGTTGACCGGCGAAGGCAGCTCTCCGGCGGGGGACATGGCTGAGCTGATGGCGTTAATGGGGGTTCCCCAAGAGGCGCTGCTGCTGCAGCCGAATTCGCAAAACACCTATGAAGACGCGTTATTTAGCAGCCAAATGTTAAGAGAAATGGGCGTCTCTCGGGTGATTTTGGTGACTTCGGCAATGCACATGCCGCGTTCGGTGGCGTTGTTTGAAAAACAAGGTATTGATGTGATCCCCGCTCCGGTGGATTTTCGGGTGACCGAAGCCGGGTGGGAGCAGATGTTTCACAATAATCTGGCTGGCTACCTGGTGGATATGCTGCCCAACGCGTCCAATTTGGGGGCGGTTTCGAGCGCGTTGAAAGAATACATCGGGATGTGGGTTTATTCGCTGCGCGGGTGGATTTAAGAAATCGAACTTGAAAATAACGACCCGATTATTGCAGGGCGCGAAATCAACGCGCTCTTTTATGCCGCCATAGGCAACGCCTGTCTGGAAAAACGAAACCTGTGAATATAGCGCATTTCTCAAAATTGAGGTATGCTTAATACGCTTTAATCTGAGCCATTGAGCTCGAAGAACGCGGACGAAGAAAGATCTGGTCCGGTGAACGCCTACAAATCAGGTTTTTTGCAAGGAGGATGTTATGATAAAAGAAACCCTCAAAGACGCCGAAACCCGCATGCAAGGCGCGATTGATGCCCTGGAAGAAGACCTGGGAACGATCCGCACCGGGCGCGCAACCCCGGCACTCATCGAAAAAATGCCGGTTGAATATTATGGAGCGGCAACCCCGCTACAGCAGCTGGCTACCATCAGCGTGCCGGAAGCACGAACGCTGATGATTCGCCCGTTTGATCCCACCACGATCAAGCAAATTGAACGCGCGATCCTGGCCTCTGATTTGGGCTTAACCCCCAACAATGATGGCAAGGTCATTCGTTTGAATCTGCCCCCTCTGACCGAAGAGCGCCGCCGTGATTTAGCCAAAGTGGTGCATAACCGCACTGAAGAAGCGCGCGTGGCAGTGCGCAATGTCCGCCGGGACTTAATCAAAGACCTGCGCGATTTTGAAAAGGAAAAAATGATTTCGGAAGATGACATGAAACGCGGCGAAGATGAGTTGCAAAAATTAACCGATAAGATGATCGCCGAAATCGAACAGGTTGGCGACCGCAAACAGAAAGAAGTGATGGAGGTCTAAACGCCTCTGGAACCAAGCATGGCACAAGATCAAACAAACGATTTACCAATAGTCCCCACGCATGTGGGGATGATTATGGACGGAAATGGCCGCTGGGCCAAGTCTCGCGGTTTGCCGCGCCTGGCTGGTCACAAGGCAGGTACCGAGAATCTGCGGCGGATTATCCGCGCCTGTGTGGAATTTGGGGTGCAGTATCTGACCATTTACGCTTTTTCCACCGAGAATTGGGGACGCCCCAAGGACGAAGTGGAGGGGTTGCTGCGTATTCTGGCAGAGGTGATTGATAAAGAGCTGCCTGAATTAAACAATCAGGGCGTTCAGCTGCGCCATCTCGGCCGTTTGGAAGATCTGCCAGAAAATTTGCGTAATAAGGTAATTAAGGCGATTGAGATCACCAAAGACAATCAGCGATTGGTGCTGAATGTGGCATTTAATTACGGCGGGCGCGATGAGATTGTCTGCGCGGTGAAACAAATGTTGCAAGACGGGGTGACACCGGAAGAGGTTACCATCGACTTGATCAGCAATTATATGTTCACCGCCGGGATGCCCGACCCCGATCTGATTATTCGCACTTCAGGTGAGATGCGCACCAGCAACTTTTTAATCTGGCAGGCTTCTTACGCGGAATGGTATGTAACACCGACCTATTGGCCGGATTTTGATAAGGAGGAACTGCGCAAGGCTCTTGTGGCGTTTGCACAACGCGACCGGCGTTACGGCAAGCTGTCGGAGCAAGATGCACCAGCCAGCAAATCGGTGAATGCTTGCTAAACGGTTACTATCTGTCATTGTACTGATACCTTTAATCGCCGGCCTGGCAGTTGTGGGTGGGTGGCCTTTTGCTCTCTTTGTTGCCGTGGCATTAGGACTGGCTTCGTGGGAGTTTTGGCGAATTTTTCACCAGGGTGGGTATGACCCATCCTGGTTGGTTTTAATTGTAAGTGTGGTAGCGCTCACCCTGGCGCGGCATGCCTGGGGATTTGCCTACAGTGATTTGCTGCTGGCGATGTTTGCGTTATGGTCGATGGGCATTCAGGTGGTGCGGTACGAAATGGGCCGCGAACACCCTGCTTCCAGTTTCGCGATCAATCTGGCCGGGGTGGTGTATGTTGGCTGGTTGGGAGCGTATATACTTTCTTTGCGCAGCCTGCCTGATGGAACATGGTGGTTAATGCTGGTGTTAGGTTCGGTCTGGCTTTCGGATGGCGGGGCTTATTTCATTGGCAGCCAGTTTGGCAAACACCGCATGGCACCGCGCGTAAGCCCCAAAAAAACCTGGGAAGGCTATTTTGGTGGCATTCTGGCATCTGTTCCTGGCACCTGGCTGTTGGCAACCCTGTTTCATAGCCAGGTGGCTGCCATCGAGGGTTGGAAAGGGTTGGTAATTGGGGCTGTTGTTGCCGTTCTTTCACCATTGGGAGATTTGGGAATGAGTATGGTGAAACGCCAATTTGGGGTGAAGGATTCCAGCCAGCTGATTCCAGGCCACGGCGGCTTTTTAGACCGGTTGGATTCACTTTTGTGGGCAGTGGCGCTTGGCTATTATCTGGCGGTGTTGTTGTAATGGGACCGATAAAAAGCGAAAAACGGGCTTCATTTACGAAGCCCGTTTTCTTATTTTATCTTATATGAATTACTTGATTTCGTAGATCAGGTCGGCATTTACTTGAATTTTCATTTGACCGGCTGAAACTGGAACATCAGCCGCGGCCATCCCGCCACCCAGATATTTGCCTTCGTACAGCGGCATGGGACCCTGGTTTTCATACACATTCAGGGTGATTAAGTCACCCAACTGGATATCCGCGTCGGCGGCGATTGCCTGGGCTTTGGCTTTGGCGCTGTCGATGGCCAATTTGCGAGCCTGATCAATCGCGGCGGATTTGTCGAGGACATCAAAGTTGATCCCGTTGATGGTGTTGGCTCCAGCGCGCACCACTGAATTCAGGATGCTGCCCAGTTTCGACAGATCGCGCACCGTGATGTAAACGGTATTCTCGACAATGTACATGGTAGTGCCCTGGTCTTCGGGGCTGGTGGGGCCCATTGGGCCGTAAAACTGCTGCGGGTAAATATTGAAAGCGCTGGTTTGGATATCCAGAGGATCTACACCCAGCTCTTGCAAAGTGCTGGAGACTGCCTGCGATTGGCTGTTATTCTGGCTCAGCGCGTCGGCCACATCTTCAGACTGGCTGCGCACACCAATAAACACATAAGCCACATCGGGGTTCAGGGATACCTGGCCAACTCCGCTGGCGGTAAGGGTGCGGCTGATACTGCCATAAGGGTTGGCGGCGGCAGGCGCCTGAACAGCGCACGCGGCCAGAGATAAGATCATTACGATCCCTGCGATTGCGGATAAAAGTTTTTGCTTCATAAAATCCTCCTGTAGATTGCTGCCGCGTACCGCGGCGCATTGATTTGTTGATTTACATTCACTAGACGCTAAACCCTTGAAAATCGTTCCCACTTTTAACAGATTCACGTATGTGAAAGTTGAATGAAAGTAAATTGTGCTATCGTATACGTAATGGTAGTATATAGGTAAGCTCTTCTGCTGGTTGCCCCCCTCAATCAGTGGGAGGGCCTATTTAACAAACAGGCTGCGTCAGGCTGAATTATTAACAAGGAATCAACAACCCCTGGATTTTTTCCAGGGGTTTGATCGATTAAGCCTATCTGGTTGTTAATCTGCCAGGGAAATGCGAACGGAACCAAGCGTTTGCTCCAGGTCAATATCGATGGTGGGATTGTTACGGGCGTTTTCAGAAGAGTAAATGTAATCGCCTTCGCGAATAAATCCGTCTGGGAAGGATACCGAAGTAATTCCGGTGTCAATTTTCAAGCGTGTATCGACCCCGTCTGGAACCACCACTGCCAAATCGCCAATAACCGAGGAGAGATTTCCTTCGAGTGTGGATCTTTCTGGCAGGTAGATCAGGGCATTGCCAAGAACATTCTTCAGGTCAACCTCTTCAACCTGCAGCGGACGCAAATCGATGGTCTGGTTGCCAATTGTGTGTCTGGTTTGCACCTCAAGAGGAATCTGGTTGTTGACCCGCAGATTCCAATTTGACACATCGAAGCGATTAATGTACACAAAATTATAACCACTCGTTTCAAGATTGAATATGCCGCGGTCAGACTGCACAATGTAATGTGGAGAGACAGTCTCGCGCGGATTGAGCGCCAGGTCGCCTTCGACCAGTGTTTGTCCTTCAGCGCCTGAGGTGAGGAACAAGTTGCCGCCTACAGATTTGATGGACAATTTCGCGCTGTTGGCATTGTCGATGGTCTGGCTAAAAGCATAGTTTTGTAAGGTTTGGGGAGAAGAGAGGCTGAGTGGGCCAACAAAAGCCAGGGCAACCATTCCGCCGACGATGGCGAGGCCAATCAGCACGCTGATCATGGCGGATAAACTGCCGCGTTGGCCGATGATTAAATCGAGCCCATAGCCGATGATGATCAGCGGCCAGAAGCGGATAATGAATGCCCACGGACTAACCCCCAGCACATTAAGATTGGCAAGCAAAAAGATGGCACCCAAACCCATCACCACAATTGAGCCGACAAAGCCTTCACCGCGCCACAGGCCATCCAGACCAGCGGCGATGAGCAGCAGCGGCCACAATCTTAATAATGTTTGCCATGAAGCGCCTTCAACGATGTTGAGGGTGTTAAGCAAAAGGATTACACCCAGTCCGATTAACAATAAAGGGCCAAACAAGCTGGGTCGTTTGGAATGATATTCCCGCTTAGATTCAAATTGATTGTTACTCATATACTACACTCCACATGGATTCAAATTGATTGTTACGAAAAAATTAATCTTCACGAAAAGCTCGTGAAAGCAACACACCGCCGATGATAA
>Ga0351922_1073_pt1 | contig 16806 bp, 9 predicted proteins | sample BONcelT113001C10_FD_206862 | JGI IMG/M metagenome (GOLD analysis project Ga0351922, IMG submission 206862) | Enriched cells from coal bed in the Powder River Basin, Montana, United States - BONCAT cells T11 rep2 HSBNCT.T11.300.1.C10 ... | reverse complement strand
TTGCTTGAGTGCCAGGCGGAACCAGGCTGCCCAGTTCTCGATTGGTTCAGGTGGCGGAACTGTCGGCGGCTCCGTGGGAGCTGGCTTGATCAGATCTTCGAGGTAGGCTAGGTAGCGCGGTACATGGGCGTCCCGCTGACCGAGCTGGGCTTGGTCCTCCGTTGACAAATCCCAGTAGATCAGAAGTGCTTTCTCTGCCGTTACGTTGTCGTTGATGCAGAAACCGATCTCCAGCCACAGCAGAGCGCGGTCCGTTGGCTCGCTCACGGCATCAGCGTATTCCATAGCTGTGTCGTAGTCGGCTTCCCGCAACGCTACTTGCGCGCGGGTAAGCGGGTCTACCGCAACTGGCGCGGGCTCGAGCGGCAGGAAAGCCTCCAGTGCTGCCAGGCAGGTCTGCGTCTCTGGGCTGGGGTCGACGCCGCGCAGTGCAGCCCACGCCGCCCGATCTCCGCTCGCAGCCGCTGCAAAAGCGAAGACTCGTACCACAGGGGAAGTGGTGAGTTCCAGACGACTGGTCAAGAGCAGACCGAGGCGCGCCCGGGCGGTGCGAAAGGCCCCCAGGCCTTCCATCCATGCTCCGTGCGCCTCGTGCGGGAGCAGCTCGCTGTAGTGGAACGCCGTGAGCATGGCGCGGCGCACCTCGCGCGGCATCCGAAGGCACGCCAACACTTCGAAGTCCCCTAGTTGCCAGATCGCATGCCACTGCTGCTGCTGTGCCAGCAACTGAATGCGCAGGAACTCCAGGTTGTCTGCGGTGGTCAGGTGTAGGCGTTGCAGGTCATATAGGCATCGTTCAGCTTCTTCCCAGTTGCCAGCCGCCAAAGCTGAGCTAAAGTCGCTCTGAAGCTCGCGATAGTGAGGCCGGCGGGTATTTGGCGCGGCCGGGCGCTGGCTTTCCAAGTCCAGCCAAAGCCCTAGCCGCTGCAAGATGCGTTCAAAGTTTCCTTTCGGAGACTGCAAGCTGTAGTAGCCTGCCGGGTATAGTTGACTGCCCAAAGCGTGTAGTGGGTTTCCGGCAGGGTCAAATGCTCTGAGCTCGGGCATGCCGTGAGCGGTTGGAAACTCCGCGTACGTCGGCACCACGAACGTCCGGATGCGGGTCAGGGTCTCCTCCAGATCGTGGCGTTGCTTGGCGATGATGATCCAAGCGTCTTGTTGGGGGGTACGGTAGGGCAGCACTGTTGGCTGATCTTCCGCTAACCGCGCGAACAAACGTACTATTCCAGGATGGCTAATATCTATGGTCTGCGTAGCGGCGTCTAGCTGCGTGCCGTAGAAGATACCAGCAGGCATTCCCAGGAACTGGGTCGCAAACTCATACTGGGCAGAGGAGGGAATGGTCAGACGTGTCATTGTTGAAGGCCCTCCCAGGTTGCCTTGGCTTCGGCCAAGGCCAGCGCCACCTGTTCCGGCTCGGTGGTCAACTCAACGTGCTCATCGTTGAGGTTCACTCCTGAGTAGGTGAAGTTCATCGATCCCCGCAGGTAGAAGTGATCACCGATCAACCCCTTTTCGTGCATCCGGTCCAGATACCGTCGCTCGATGGTGGAGGGTAGTCTGGCAAGAAACTCCTGGGTGAACGACGAGTGTCGGCATATGATGCGTACTTTCGTGCCGCGCTCCGCCAGGGTACCCAGTAGGGCGGCAAGACTCAAATCGCCACGGTCGCTCTCGGGCGCGACCGAGCGAAATTGACCGAAGCTGTTATGAAGCAGCGGAACATTGCTCAACCAAGGCGAAATCAGATACAAGGTGTGGCTAGGCGACAAAAGCTCAAGGGCGAACAGTGAACTTAGGCAGTCGAGCAACTGTACGGTACTATTGCGGGATTTGGCTTTGATGATACGATTACTCATGTCTACCTAGTCTCCTCAATTGCCGGCAAGTTCGCGGATCGCCAACCGAAGGGTCCACGACTGATGACTGCGATCAATGGCCTCGATCACAGGGAAGAAGAGCTGATAGCCCACCTCTATAGGTGCGGTCATCAGATCTAGTAGTGCGTGTTTACAGGCGGCAAGATTCCCTTGCTCGCACACCAACTCGGCCTCATGGTTCTCGGCTAAGATTTCCTGAAACTGTTCCTGCCAGCCCGGTACACCGTAAACTAGCGGCGAGCTACGTGGCCTTAGCACGGAGATCAGCAGCGCGCGTGATGGCGTCGCCAGATTTTGGTACGGATGATACTTCTCGATACACGCCGGGCAGCTGTCGTGACAGCGCAGCCACATAAGCGATTGCAGCAGATTGAAGATCTGGTTCTCATCCGTTGCGGCTGTCCCGCCGATGCGCCGCAGCACAGCCTGCACCTGCTGTTCGATCTCTGGGATACGTGGCGCTGCGACCGCCATCACTCGCAGGTCGATTGCACAGCCCAACCGCTCTTCTTCTTCCTCCCATTTGTTCACCAGAGTCGAGATCAGTCGGTCAGTATCGGGGCCTGAGTTTGGGCGCAGGTATTTTGCATTCAAGGCTACGAGAAGCTCTCGGGTTGCTGGGATGCCATGCGTGTCAAGAACACGGGCCAGGTAGTGGCGGATCTCATTTAGCTGGGGGATATCAGTCTCGGTCCTTGCCCTGGCGAAGGCGTTCTTCAGTCCAGGCTCAGCGGCCTCGACCAGACGCGCAATATCGCGCAGTTGTACCGCAAGCTCCTCGCGCTCGCAATGGCGTAGTACGTCTAGCAGTTGGAGATCGAAATTGCGTGGTCGCTCGGCAATCGCATCAGCGATGCGGGATATCAGTCCTACGCCGCCGGCAGACGCTTCCGTGATCCAGATTGTCTCTGGCTGGACATCTAGTACGAGGTCATCGGGCTCGATGTCGGGCACGAACCGGGTGACCGCTTCAAAGAGGGCTGTTCCAAGGGATGCAGCGTAGACCTCGCGGAGCCATGCGCCAAGCCCTGTCTCATGGGGCTGCCAAAGCACAGCCTCATGCTCGACGAGGGCATCTACCACGCCCTGGCGTTCGAGCAACTCTGCCAGTCGTTTGCGTAACCGACCACCGTCCTCGTCGCCAACAGCCTCGCTGATCTGTTGTGCCTGGAAAATCACCTGCATGGTCCTAGTAGCAAGAGCCAGGCGCATCGCCTGCACCACTGCCGCCGCTTCCGGCAGGGTGATCTGACGTGTTACCGCAGTAGCGACGAGCATGGACAGTTCGAGCTGCCACAACCAGCCGATCTCAAAGCTGGATAGTTCGTTCTCGATCAGGCGTGGGTCGTGGCGCAGGCGATGGAGGAAATAGTCTGCGCCAAGGTGTTGGTAAAGCTCGGGCCAGTTTGGGCTGTCCAGAACAGATATTGGGTCCAGCGGAGTGAACTCGAAGCGCAAGCCATCAGCGTAGAAGGAGAATCCAGGCCCGGCTGGCTTTCCATTAAACTCGAAACGCAGCCTTTGGCGAACCTCCTCCCCCTTGGTGTAACGTGTGTCGGCCTCTATACCGGTGGCAACCCGCGTCACCTCGATCCAGCCACTATTAGCCTGGGTGTAGGCTTTCGCACTCCTAAGCAATGCCTTCCAGTTAGAATGGCGTGCCAACTCCAAGGTTGTGGAGTACGCGTCCTCATCGGGATCTCCCACATTCGATGTCACTGGCTCACGGCCCTCATCGGTGGGGAGGGTACCACTGGGTCGTGGGTGCAGGGATGAGCGCCAACTGAGCCATGCGCTGCTCGTGGGGCGAACGTTGGCAGGAATTACTGCCAGATCATAGTAGAGCGGACGGAAGACTTCATAGGACGTGCCTTCAATCTCTACCGTGGCCGGCACCCGTTCCCACTCGGCGGGCAGGTACTCAAGCGGTAGCTGGCCGCGCGAAAGCTGTGCTGGATCTGGTAGGGGCAGCCAATGAGCCTCATCGGTGTGGTCTGCACGAGCGAAGCGCTTGTTAACATGCCCCGGTGCATATTCCACCAGAGCCTGGGCCAATGGCAGATACTGTTCAGGCCGCGACGAGGCTTCCCGTCCAGGTGTACCGGGAACATGCAACAACAGCTCACGCATGCTAAGGTCGCCGAAAAGTTGTGCTGGAACGTATTCTGGTAAGGGGCGCTGGTCGACAGCCTCACCGCGTGGCTCGATCTTGCCTCCAGCCATACGCTGCCAGTTACTTTCTAGTTGGCGCACAATAGTAGGCAGTACATCCAGGAGCAACGGCCGAGGCTCGCCCCACAAGATTGAGAACATGGCCGTTGGGTCATTATCAAGACCTAACGCGTGGACCAGGTAATCCTCTAGACTGCCACGCTTACTGCCCTGAAGCACCTCCCCTATCAGCCGGCAAACTATTTCACGGTGTTTCTGAGTTTCGGGCGAAGAACGCGCTTTAGCAGTCAGCACCTGCCAGATATCTGCCCGCTGACCCTCTTTTTTCAGCATCAGCGCCAGCCAATCCATGAGCGCAAAGGCTGCCTGAACCTTGCGTACGTAGTAGTTTTCCAGAGGAAGCTGAATCGGCGGTAGGATCGGGTTGAAGAGGGTTTCTGCATGCTGGAAGGCCCAGCGATCTCGACCGTAGGCGGAAGTGACCACAAGCGTCCATGGGCGCATTGAGCGTGTGCGCCCGGCTCGGCCCTTACGTTGTAGGAATGAGGCCAGGCTGCGCGGTGCCTTGTGTTGCATGATCGCTCCGACCGAGGGGTCGTTGAAGCCCACTTCCAGAGTACTCGTCGCTATTACTAGATCGGCATTTGGGCGCACACCCCGATACTGTGAGGATGTCAGCCCAAGACGCAAGGGCGCGCGCAGGTCGTGGCCGATCTCCCGGCACATCCACCAGTCCTGGCCCATTTCATTGCGTCTCACACGTGTCAGCACGTCCTCGTTGGGAGGTGGAAGGCGCATCCGGCTCAGGTTTTGTTTCTTCTCCGCATCTACCTCGATGTGATACCAGCGGTTGATGACATCAAGTTTGTCTGTGAAGGCGAAGATACGAGATCCGTATGCACCGTGCGACACGGAGGTTTGGTTCTTGGGATCCGCGGGGTCGAGGACGCGGGCTAGCAGCATTGCTGTCTGCACCGAGGTGGAAAGAAGGCTCGTGCCGGATGCGGGATCGCCGCGCAGTACCAGATTGTATTCTACTCCCTCCTCGATCAGATCATCTTCCTGTGGGCTGATGTAGTTGATCTGGTACTCGGGTAAACCAGTCAGCCGCGCGAAGAAGCGTTCGCCCTGGGTAAGTGTGGCTGACAGGCCAATCATGCAGAGTCCTTGACCTTCCCGACAACCCCGCGCGTGACGCCAGCGACGCAGTAGATACGCTACCTGGGCACCCATCATCCCTTCGTAAGTGTGGATCTCATCCAGAAGCACCAAGCGCGGCGAGGTTACCGTGTCGATACCAAATAGAGCGTGTTCCGAGGCGCGGCTCAATCTACGATTCAGCATTTCGGTGGTCGTGAACAGGATATCAGGTGGCGCCTGCACCATTTGCTGACGTGTTAGCAGGAACTGACTATTCGTTACCTCTGTGCCACAGGATGGACAGTGTAGGCGGGCATATCCGCCGCACTGTCCATGTCCATTATTCTTGGCTTCCTCCTTGATATCGTCCAGCCGCCACACGAGATCGCGCTTGCTGCATGATGGGTTGGGGCAGAAGAAGTAAGGGCAGATCCAACCGTCCCCGGTTTTGGTCCGCTGCCAGCCTTCGGGCGGATATTGACCGAGAAATGCCTGTGCCGACACGGGTGTATCGGCATAGTAGGCTCCGATCGTGATTGGTCGGAGGTTGTTCTCCCGCAATAGGCCGTCCAACTTGCGCGCTTCAGAGAATGCCTCCGCCACTTGATCCTTCAGCAGTTCAACACGGGGATAGAGGGAGAGCATTTTGAGCGCCGATGTATGGCCTTGCTGGGTGGCGATCTCTGCCATGGCGGGGATGTAGGCCGCCTTCGTTTTTCCCGCGCCAGTGCCTGCCGCTATCACGATGCCATGATCCCCGTTGGTACGCAGGTTGCGAAACTGTTGTACGATCGCATCCACCTGAAAACGCGCAAGGCGCAGCTCACCGGCGGGGGTTTCTTGTAGTAACTGCTGCACCCCGCGGAGGTGCAGCGGGCTCAACTTGAGCTCCTTGAGAGCTTTCTCTAGCTCGGCCCCCTGAACATTCCGCCTGGGGTAACGCCGTCGCTGCAGCTGTAACCGCATGTCGCTCACCAGCCGCGGCCCGTTTGCCCACTCTTTCTCATTCAGCAATTGGCGCAGCAGGTACAGCAGTCGCACCGTTTCCGCAAACCGACTTCGATAACTCTCGTCGCTTCGAAAGATGAGCTTGCGGTCGATTAGGTTCTGCAGCACGGCTGCGGGCTGCACCCCGGCTTCCTGCCCCCGCGCCCACAGTTCACGTCCGGTAGCCGGCAGGTCGTCGAGTAGTTTTGCGATCTCCTCGTTCAACCTGCTGCGTACATTAGCAAACCCCCAGCTCAGCAGCCGAGCTTCTGCGATCTCTAGCGCAGTGAGAGCTTCATTGCCTAACGCATCAAGCTGCTTGCTTCCGAAAGCGGTATCCACTATTGTCGCCTCTCAGGTCTAGCTCTTGAAGGTAATCTGCAAAGCCTTATCGCGCTCACCTTGCCGACACCACTCCAATACTTCTGATGTCAGATCGGCGACTGTGGCCCTGCCGGCGAGTACCATAGCCAGAAAGTTGCGCACGGCGGGTCCGAGACCTTGCAGTTGGCTGGATGCCTTGGTCAATTCAGCTAGGGCCGCGTCGAACTGCTCTAGATCGCTGGCAGTCTTCGGCGTACTCTCGGCACAGCGTTGTAGACGCTCGACCAGCCCGTTGATTGTCCGGGACTGGGCCCGCATTTCGGGTAACTGCTGCACGAGGCGTAGCAGTTCGGTCTGTGGCTGCACCTTGCCTGTAGCATAACTGCGCCAGCACCCCTCGGCATCCGAGCGGATTTGAACCCCACGAGTCTGTAACTGGCGCAGCGCGGCGACCTGGCGGGGTGCCTTGGCGAATTCCTGACGAGTGTTTGCAGCATCGGTCGCCAGGGACGCCAGGAGATCACACAGGCGCTTCTGCTCGCCTTTCTGCAGACGAGACTGGATGAGCTGGAAGAATAGGACGGTATTTTGCACAGACTCACGCAGCTTACGTGCTTCCTCAGCGCTCTGCGTGACATCAAGGGCCTGTTGTTGTGTGAGTTCCAACTGCCGATTCGTCTCCAGTAGTTGTGAGACACGACCAGATAAAGCGACGATCACGAGGCCCCTCCCATCATGTTCTCTATCAACTTCTCCACCTTCAGAAACTCCTGCTCGACTGTCTGAACCGAGACCTGACTACTGGTTGTGGCTCTTAGCTGGTTGATGCGCTTTTCTAATTGATCTGCTTGCTGTTGAGCCAGCTCATGGAAATCTTCGAAGTATTTTAGATATTCCTTCAGTGTTTTCTGATCTTCGGCAATGGCAGAGAGGCGTAAAGCGAGTCGACCCCGACTTTGCTCAATTGCCACCTCGTCCAGCCTCTTGTAGACCGGCTCTAGCTGACTTGCTTTTAGATCCGAGCGCCGCTGGAAGTAGTACGCCACTTGGTGCCGCCAAGGTTTGCCAAGAGTTGCTGGATCGCCTTGAATACAGCTTCGAGTGAATCCTTGCCAATGAGTGTCCTCATTTTACTGAGTTTTTCCTTAAGCCGGCGCTGATCGTCGACCAGGGCCGGCTCGAACACATCCTGTAGGTCATTATAGAGTGAGGCTGCGCAGAGCCAAACCTTGTCATCGGTGCGAGCAGGCAATTTGCCTGTTGGCCACTGCCAATCTTTGGCCAGAAAGCGTTCCATGGCGGAAAGAGCATTTGCAGCATCGATCCATCGCACAGAATTGCTTCCCCCCTGGGGCCGGTTCAGAGCTTGCAGTAGATATCCACGGGCTTCAGTGATGCGCGCCGTATCCAGTCGTCGCATCAAAGCCCCCCAGACGCTGCTATGACTCTCGCCGGCCTCAACAATCCTTTTATCCCAAGGAATACCTTCCCGGCAATCCGCGATCACGCGACGCAGAAGTGGGCCCGCTGAGAGGTGTTCAGGCTCCAGCTCACCAGCTAGGCATGTCCAAGCAAGACCGTCCAAGAGCAGGATTTCCAGTAGTGGAGCTGGCACTGGCTCGTCAGCGACCGGTTGTGTGACGAAGTTGATGATACGCTCCTGCGAGGCTCGTAGCCACGCACTCAAGCTTGTAAGGTGGATAGCCGTAAGCTCTGGGGTCGGTGCCCATGGATCTTCACGCAGATACACAAGCGCCAACAGTGCCAGGTAAAGCTGTTGACTGCGAGGAAAGACTAAAGCTCCAGGCATGCAGGTGCCGGCCTGGCCGTCAATTGCTAGCCAGCGCCGGCGGATTTTTTCGTCTACCTGTGAACGGGAAATCCCGTACGCTTCCCAATCATAGGCTGCCTCAATCTGATCACCTAGCCAATCGATGATCTGCTCGTGTAGTTGCAGCCTTTCGTCGCTGTGCCAGGCTTGGATTGCTTCCAACAACTTGCTACGCACTGGTTTTGGCTTCTCGTCCCTTAGATTTTCAGTGGCCGTAGCGCCTGCCTTGGACGCTCCGTCAAGGGTTGTTGATACTGTTACGACAGATGTGCTGTCTCCTCCAGTCATCGAAAATCCACCCTCAATTGGCCCTGTCATTGCTTCGCCATGGATCATTGGTAAGCCAAAGGCTGTAAAGACGCCTTCTGGCAGGCCACCAATCTCTTGCCTGTCACTGATGGTCCCGGCATCGACCGTCCCGTCACCCCAGAACAGGACCAGCGACTTGATGCGTTCAGCATTACCGCCACCTTGCTGGCTGATGATGTTCTCCTGTGTAGGCTTTACCAGTCTCGGCGCACGTATATCGCTTCCCATCTCCTTTGCAGGCGGTGGGAAACGTCCATCAGCTAGACGCGGGCCATGGATCTGCAGCACCTGTTCTACGATACTGGTCAGCAGCGAGCGCGGCGTTTGCGATACCTTGGTTGGGTCAAGTTGTTGGTACATTTGCCACACGGCGCTTGGGTTGAAGGGATATAAGCCGACACGCAGATCTTCCATGGGATGATCTGGCACTAGGTCAATATAGCCGAAGCTGGCATGGCAGGGCGCGCGATAGACGCATGACACGCAGGCGTTAGGCAGAGTTGAGAGTCGTGCATCCGAATGTAACCAGCTTGCCAAACTGTCTTGACTGACGCGCATGGCATTGAGGTAGCGGGCCACCAGATCGGCGGCTGCTTCGGGGGTCTCTAGTAGATCTGAACGAGACTGTGCCTGTCCGGTGCGCTGGGCATTCAGCGTCAGCCTGTGCGTGATCCGCTCCTTCAGATTGTCTGGAAAGCGGTCATGATAGTAACTATCAGTGACGCCAACGACGGATAGAAGTCGACAAAACTCTCGATTGGCTTCGCCGGTATGCTGGGTTGCTAGAACATCAATCAGGCCGGCGTCGATGCCCGTAAAGGCTGTGATGTCCTCTATGAAGAGGGTCAGGCTTCGGCCCTGGCTTCGTAGTTGACGACGCAAATCATTGAAAATCTGCTTCAGGTCATCGGATGTCAAGCGCGTTGCGTGACCCACGGCGTAGTTGAGTAGGTGGTTGAGGAAGCGCGCCAGTTGCTGACGAAGAGGAGTTTGTAGGTGAAGGGCGTCGGCCAATAGCTTAGCATGTGAATTGCCGTCTTTCTTGATCTCATTCAGAACGTCCACCGGGAATTTCACATCATCTGGCTCAAAGCCCGGCATTTCGTCTCGGCTCAGCCCACTTGCCGTACCCTCCCTCAAGAAACGAACGAGGCGATCGATCGGGCCGCTTGGTCGCTTCAGCTGCCTCCGCACGACCGGGTCTAGCAGAAATTCCTCAAGGTTCTGGCTGATGCGCGTTGGTGGGCGATCGGCTTCTCGGATGTGCATCTCGTAGGTCGCAATTTTGAGATGATCAAGGATCTCGTCGGACAGGGCTCGCTCTGACAGCGTCTCCGTAGCACCGCGAAGCTTCTCTACTTGTTCGGTCAGCGCCTCCGTATCGAAAACACCGGAGTCAATGATCTGCAGCAACGTACCGCGCAGGCTACTATACGCCCGCTCTATCAGCAAGACCACATCGTCGCTGTGACGCTCGGCGTTGGAAGCAGAGTAACGTTCCTTGAGCCACCGAATCAGGTGTGATTTTCCTGTACCAGGGATTCCCTGCACTACCGCGAAGGTGTGGAGGTTGCTTGCTGATCTGCTGACCAACTCATTCAGGAAGCCATCCTCGCTGGTACTGCTGGTCTGGCCTGCATAGCGGATGTCGTTCAACGGCGCGTGCGTAGCCAGGAAATTGGCTCGATCCACCGATACGGCTTCCTTATTGATGACTTGGCTGATCCTCTCAGGCCGCCAGCACTGTTGCCGTTGGAACTGTCCTGCTCCCATGTGATCAGCCTCCGTTGCGTATGTGAGTGATGTGACCAACAGGATGTCCTTGAGCCGGGAATAGCAACCAAGTCTCGGTCGCATCGGCCTGCCGCTCAAGGTTAATGCTTCGGTCGTCATCGAGTGATCGCAAAGCCGTGGACAGCATCAGGCTAAGCCGGTTGCCACGCACCTCGCCGCCCCGGCATGCCTGCCAACACTGTTCAAAAAGCTCGCCGCCGTCAAGTTCTGGGCAATGAACACGTAGGCGGTCGGCAAATGCTCCAAAGGGAACGGTGCGAGGGCCAGTGGGCAAGAGTTCAGCCAGCAGCGGTTTGAGCCGATCATACGCATCGGGCATCAGCACGGCATCGGTCCGACCACGTACCCGTCCATACCAGCCCCAGCCAAGGAACGCTGCCCAGACCTCCCAGCCACTGATCTTGGTGGGGTTCATGGCACGGCCCTCCTGGTCCGGGAAAATCTTCTGGTTGAAATCTGCCGCGAGTTCTCCCTTGTTGCCGAAAGTCAGAATCTGTGCCCCCTGCACCGCGTACCAGGCAGCAAACATACTCAGCAGGTAGTTATCGCCGTCCGGGTCGATCACCCCAAGGAGTTTTCGCTGAAGCCATACTCGAAAAGCAGGCAGTGGCAATATTGATTCAGGTTCCGCGGCTAACGCCAGTTTGCCCGCGTGTTCTTTCCATAATTCCAGAGTCTGTCCGGCATTCAGGACCGCGCGGACTGCGTCTTGATTGTCGATCAACTCAGGGGGTTGGAACAGGCTGCAAAGCTCTTCACGCGAAGCTTCGCCGAGGCGCGCTAGTAGCCGAACGACGCTGTGCAGTCTGTGTGGTGTGATCTGGGCTACATTGAGAATCTCGCTGGGCATTGTTCTCTCTTCTCGGTCAAAAGCCTGGTTGCCGCCAATTGTCCAGTAAGCCTTCGACTTCGTTGGCGCTCATCTTCAAGCCATTGACGCGTTGATTGAAGAGGCCTCGTTCGCTCGCCAGCCACAATCCAGCTGGGATTATGCTGACTTGCCAGATCGCGGCCCTGTCGCGCCCGAAGCGGCGCTGCAATTCTTGATACAATCGATCGGCGGCGCTATCATCCGGTGGATACAGTACCACCGTAGGCAGCGCCAGCAAAGGCAGTACTCGGTCCACAACGTCGGCTTCGCGCAGCACCCAATGCGGCACTTGGCACTCTCGGGCCAGTGCCTGCATCAGGCCGTCCATCCAGTCACGGTCAGCCGCAAGCTCGTCTGGCAGGATTAGCTGCTGGCAGCCAGCCCAAACGAGCTTTGCCAGCAGGCTCCGTCGAGTTTTGAGCGGTTCACACGAGCGCATACCCTCCCAATCGGCATGGAGTTGACGGCGCTCCCCCAACAACTCCCTTAGATCTGCTCGCAGATACGGAGCCTGCGGAGAGTAACTGGTGCTACCGTCTTGAAGGAGCTCTAGTGGAGATGCATAGGGGGGATCGCTCGCTTTGCGACAGGTAGGGCAACCGCCGCAGGCCAGCGCTGTGTCGGGATACAACTGAGCGAACGTGTAGGCCAGGCATTCAACAGGCGAGTTCTTGGAGAAAGTCCTTACAAGGGCTTTCATTCCCCGGAGCGCTTGCCAGATTTCCTCGCGTTCTTTTGTACGTGTCTCGCCTACGCGGGACAGGAATGTGGATGGGTCCTGAATCGCGAGCGGATCGAGAACGCGAAGTGCCAGCCACGCCGGTTCGACATCTGATTGGTCGGGCTGCAGCCAGTTAGTGTTCCAATCCCGTGCGGGTAGGTCCTCAATGCTGATCAGGTTGGACCGCTGCATCAGCAGCAAAGTGTGTTCATTCCACTCACGGTTGATCTGGCTCTTGCGCATCTCGGGGTTATTTGTGGGCACGCTGAATAGGTCGACCACCCAGTGATCGCCGTCATTGCCGGTTTGCTGAGCGGTACGCCAGATGCCCAACCAGCGGGCCCATGCTTGTTCCGTCGTAATTCGTGCGTTCGAAGTCATTCTGAAGGCAAGGTCGTCGTCGCCAGGGCAGGTGCATAGCAGGCTGACAGAACTGAAGCCATCACGACCCCCGCGCCCCACCTCTTGGTAGAAGCGATTCAAGTTTTCGGGTAGTGTAGCGTGCAGCACGGTGCGCACGTCGCTCTTGTCAACCCCAAGCCCAAAGGCAGAGGTCGCAACCATAATGTCACGCATATCACGAGTCCACTCGTCTAGCACCCGCAGACGCTCAGCGGATTCAGTGCGTCCGGTGAACGCTTCGATGCGAGCGAAACCAAGGCCGCGCAGACGAGCGATCCATGTCTCGGCCTCCTCCGGCCGCGTGACATAGAGAATTGCGGGCCGCGGCAGGTGGAACAGTGCCTCCAAGACTCGCTCTTCCCGCACCCTCCAGTTGGGGGCCTCGTCAAACCAGAATTCTGGCTCGGGTCGCAGGCGGTTCGCGCGTAGGGCTGTAAAGGAACCGTCTTCAGCAAATAAGCGCTGCAGGAGCGTCTCACTCTCCGGCGTAATAGTTGCTGATAGCAGGACGGTGCGCAAGCGACCTTCGGAGGCACCCAGCAGCTGCTTACGATACGTTGCAAGAAACTGGAATTCCGTGCGGAAACCCGCGCCCCAGGTTTGCACCACGTGCGCTTCGTCGATCACCAGGGTGTTGATAGAGCCAGCCCGTGCCCCATTGAGCACGATTTCGCGAAGATCGGTATTGAGAAGGGCTTCGGGTGACAAGAAAAGCAGTGAGAGCGTGCCGTAGCGTAGTCCGTCACGCACGGTCGCCCGTTGGGTGGCATCGGCTGCCCCCGTCAGGCTCAAGGGTGCGAACTCCGCGTAGCCCGCCTCCTCGAAGAATTTCCTGGCCTGCCGCTCCTGGTCAAGGGCGAGCGACACCGTCGGCATGATCACAATGGTGCTGCCGCCCTTAATGCGTCCCCCTTGTGAGGAGTGCCAGGCCGGCAGCAGCGCACACAGGCTCTTGCCTGCTCCGGTAGGGAGAGTAACAAGGGTAGTCTGACCGGGTGGAGCAAACAGACAGGCTGCTATGCAGGCTTTCTGAGCTGCTGATTGGTAACCTGTCCACTGCTTTCCTGAAAAGGCATACAGCAGTCCATCGCCCAGGGCCGGAATGTCGCTACGCCGTCGGTTTAGGCAGTCGATGCTCTCGGCTCCTGGAAGCCAGACCGGTCGCCAGCTTTCGGCCTTGACCTCAACCAGTCCAGTTTCGAGACCCGTAATCGGACGCAGTCCGGTCAGTGGAGCCTGATTCGTAATCAGCTGCCACAGGCTGAGAGGCAGGGTGAAACTGCGTTGACAGGTGCGAATCGCCTGGCGTAGTAGGACAGCAAGATCTGCTGTGCCGGCACGCCCATCGGTAAAATCGTGCAAAGCCAATGCGAGCCGGACTAAAGGACGGCTGATGGCACGGGCTTCATTGGAGAGTGGGCAGGCCCTCCAGCCTGCTGCGAAGCCGGCATAATCCGGATCCGATGCAAGCAGTCGGCTCTGCAAATCATCGGCGCAATCAATCATGAGCTTAGCCACTCCGCACGTGCCAGAAGCTAGCTGACTCTAGCTGCCAGATTGGGTACTCCAGCCCCTGCACCAGAGCCATGGAGGCATGTTCGAAATCCTGGAGGCCATCTAGTGCCTCTCGGTCCTGAGAGTTACCATGAAGCCATTAGAGTTGTTCCTTAATAACTGAGCGAGAAGTTCCACAAACCGGCGGCAATGCCAATGACGTCATCTTCAAAGTTCTCTTTATGATTGCGGAAGCGGTGTACCAGGATATTATAACGTTTGATCCCCCCGATGGCATGCTCCACGAAGATGCGGATTTGGCTGACGGCCTTGTTGACGGCCTTCTGCGCGTCCGTCAAGTGCGGGTCGGGGTTGTTCTTGCTCTTGCGCGGCTTGCGGATCGGGATGGCAAACTGGTCGCCGGCATAATCGGTGCCGATGCCGAGATACCCGAGATCCACCCAGACCTTGAGTTCGCCAAACCAGTCCAACTCGGGCGGCAACTCGGCTTTGAGCATACTGTAATCATGGTTGTGCCCGGTGAACGTCCGCCCCAGAAAGATGATGAACTTGTCCACCGTGGACAGCACCGTATTCTTCACCGTATGCCGTTTGCGTTTCCCGCTGTAGTGTTCCCGCTGGGTGGCATCGTCTTGCGAGCGCCGATACGCCCGTTCGGTCGCATCAATGATCACTTGATCCACGCCCTGGAGGGCCGCCTTCAACTCTTCCGGCGTCTTGAACTCGCGATGCGGCAGCATCTCCAGCCGCACCAGGGTCTGGTACAAGAGCGGCGATAACTTGTACAGATTGGTATGCGCTTTGGAGGGCGCCATATCGAATTGGGTCCCCAAGACATCAAAGGTCGGATAGGTCTTGTAGTAGTACAGCACAAATAACAACTTGTCCGCACAGGTGCGCAGTTTGCCTTTCGCCCCACCCCCCACCCGGCGGCGCCGCTTATTGGCCGCGGCATCGCGTTCATAGGCGGCTTGGCGGTCCGCCTGCCAGACGACGGTAAAGGTCAGTAACAGTTGCTCGAACTGCGCTTGGGACAAGCCAGTTAATGCCCGCCATTGCCGGTCATCTCGAATCTTTAGCACCATGGGGCGACTCCTCTCCAATACCTTTTTGCAGGAGTCTACCCCAACTCTTATAAAGGAACAACTCTATTGCTGTCCGGCCCGCCAACCGGCAACTCGGCGTTCAAACTCCTCTCGAGCCTCTTCCGCTAGGTCACATGTCTACGTGGATCGTCACCTGGCAGTGGAACCTGATAATCCAGTGACCCTCGAACTCTGTCGTGTTTTGCTGCACGCAGCGGCGAGCAGCCCACAGGCTCTCGAAGGACTTCTCCAACAGCGTCTGAACCGCCTGAAGTTGGGCAACGTCGGGGTGGAGCCGGATGATGCAGTGCTATCGATCGCTTCGCCCAGACTCGAGCCTGACCGCATACGACGTCTGCTGATTTTGGCCCCCGCGCTACCCGACGAGAGCAAGGCCGTGACCGATTTGCTGCGCACGGTGGGGCGCTGGCGCACAGCCACCACACAGGCGCTGAAAACACTGTCACGCAACGCCCTGCCTGCGTGCGAGCCTTACCGACCAGTTCAAGCCTTGCGCGCGATCTACCAATTGATGGTACAGAACCAGGGAGGAAAAACCCTTGTGTTCTCGACGTGGCTGCCTACACTCCTTGAGCTTCGAGATCTGCTGCGCAGCCGGTACGGCGCTGATCAGATTGCCGAGTTCCACAGCAATATCGATGACGAAAGCCTTCAAGAGCAGGCGGATCGCTTCCAACGCGATGAGCGGTGCCGCGTTCTGCTGTGCGACGAACTAGGGGGCGAGGGGCGCAATTTCCAGATCGCGCAGCAGATCGTACATCTGGATCTGCCCTGGACGCCCGCGCAGGTGGAGCAGCGTATTGGACGTGTGGATCGACTCGGACGCACCGGAACGGTACTATCTATTGTACCCTATGCCACGGACACACTTGAGGCAGATCTGTACAGGCTATGGCAGGAGGCGTTCCAGCTCTTCACACACTCGATGAGTGGCATGGAGATCGCCTTGGAGGATATCCAGAGCGAATTATTGTCCTCGCTGCGCCAGAGCTCGCGATACGGCCTAGCCGGAATCTTACCAAGTATGGGGAAGCGCGCCGAGGAACTGCGTGTCCAGGTTGAGGAAGAACGCTATTTTGAGAAGGGTAGCTCCATCTCCCGACCACTACAGCAGGAATTTGCCCGGGTGAGCGAGCGGTATAGAGACGGACGCCTCCTATCCAGAACCTTCCTCAGCTGGGCCGATGTAGTGGGGCTCGATCCCAGCTACAGCCAAGACACTGAGAGCATTGTTTTCGATCCGCGCCGCTTCAATCCCGCCAGCATGACCAACGCTAAAATCTTCACGTTTCCCAATATGGAGGAGGCGGCGAAACGGTCACGACGCAGCCGTGACATGAAGATACGCGGAACCTTCAACCGCGACGTGGCAGTGTGCCGGGAGGATCTAGTCTTCTTTGCACCAGGCAGTGACCCATGGACCGATGCGCTAATCGCTAGCGCGCTGGAATGCGACCGAGGCCGCTCCTGTGCAGTGAGCAGAGTTGTGCCCGGACTCGCCGAAGAATGGCGCGGGTTCGATCTGTTCTACACAGTGGGCATCGACCCTCGGCCTCTTTACTCAGCCGGCTACGGTCGAGCCCAACTGTTTCGGGCACAAGGCTTTCTTACGGTGGCGACCCACCGACTGCTTGTCAGCATTGATGGGCATGTGGAAGCCCAAGGGGGCATCATCTGGAACCACATCACCCGCGACCAGCCCAAAAACCACGACAAACACCTGGGGCAGCGAGGGGGCAGCCGTCCGATCGAGC
>Ga0351922_1079_pt1 | contig 17048 bp, 8 predicted proteins | sample BONcelT113001C10_FD_206862 | JGI IMG/M metagenome (GOLD analysis project Ga0351922, IMG submission 206862) | Enriched cells from coal bed in the Powder River Basin, Montana, United States - BONCAT cells T11 rep2 HSBNCT.T11.300.1.C10 ... | reverse complement strand
CGTAGAAGCGGGCGATCTCTTCCTCCCCAACCAGCAGATCGCGACGGCGGACCTTGTCCTCGAGACCTGCAAGCCGCTCGATCAACGACAGGTTTTGGGTCAAAAAGGGGAGGGGACGCGAAACCGCCCCCTCCACCAGAGCACTGCGGATAAATATTCGGGAAGCCTCCTCAGGATCAATCCGGCCGAAAGAAACCGATCGACCGCTGACGATGGGCAAGCCGAAGAGAGTCACTTGCTCGGTGGCAACCACCTCGCCCCGTTTCTTCTCCCATCGGGGCTGGGCATAGGTTCGCCGGCAGAGGCTGCCACCCAGTTCTTCCAGCCAGGTGCTGTCGATATTCGCCACGGTACGGGCGAATAGACGTGATGTTTCGACCATTTCCGCGGCAACGATCCAGTTCCCTCCCCGGTTAAAGAGGCCGGAACCGGGGAAAAGCATCGCCTGGCGTCCATGGGTCGCCGTATAGAGATTCTTTTCCTTCTTTACGGCGATATGTCCCAGATACCCACTGAGAATAGAGCGGTGCAGCGCTGCGTAAAGGTCTGTGGCCCGTTGGCCCGGAGGCCCCTGCCCGGCGGGGAGGAGTTTCTTTTCTGCCAGAATAGTCAGAATCTGGTCCCGAATATCCCGCCATTCCCTCATCCGGCGAAAAGAGAGAAAATGGTCACGGCAGAAGCGCTTGAGCTGGCTCAGTGTTTTCAGGGAAGTACCCCGGCCGTGACATCGCTGCCAGAGGGCCAGCAGAGCGGAAAAATCGGAAGCAGGGTCCTTAAACAGTGCGTGCGCCTGATCGGCCTGTGCCCCTTTCTCTGCTGGTCGCTCCCGGGGATCCTGAATGGACAGCGCCGCCGCGATAATGGCGATCTCTGGAAGGCAGCCCTCCTTGCGTGCTTCAATGATCATCCGGGAAATCCTTGGATCGAGGGGAAGACGCGCCATAAAGTGGCCCCGTTCCGTCAAACGCCAGGGGTGGATGAGCCTTTCCTGATCCTTCGGCTCCGGTTCGATGGCATCGAGTTGCTGGAGGATCTCCAGTCCATCGCGGATACTCTTTGCGGCGGGTCGGTCGATAAAGGGAAAGGTCTCGATATTCCCGAGCCCCAGGGCGAGCATCCGTAGGATGACGCCGGCCAGGTTCGAGCGCAGGATCTCCGGTGGCGTATAGAGGGGGCGGCCGAGATAGTCCTCTTCGGAGTAGAGACGGATGCAGATGCCATTCTGGACGCGGCCGCAGCGTCCCTTTCGCTGTTCGGCGCTACTGCGGGAGATTCCCCGGACGGGCAACCCGGTCGTCCGAGAGCGAGGATTGTACTGGGAAATTCTGGCCAGTCCTGTATCAATGACAAAGCGAATCCCGGGAATGGTGATGGAGGTCTCGGCAACGTTTGTCGCGACGACAATCTTACGCTGGCCCGTGGCAAGGAACACCCTCTGTTGTTGACCCGTTGTCAGCCGCGAAAAGAGAGGCAGAATCTCCACTCCCTCGAAAGCTCGGCCTGCCAGAAGTTCACAGGTTTCCCGGATATCCCGCTCCGTCGGCATGAAGACCAGCACATCGCCGGGTTCGCGAGCAGCGAGCAACTCGTCGATCGTCCGTACGGCTGCTTCTACAGGAGTGATCTCTCCCTTTTCCTCGAAGTCCGAATCGAGGGGACGGTAGCGGATCTCGACCGGATAGAGGCGCCCCGAAACCTCGATAATCGGTGCGCCACCGAAGGCCTGAGCGAACTTTTGCGTATCGATCGTCGCCGAGGTGATGACGACCCGCAAGTCGGGCCGCCGGGGCAGGATCGTCTTGAGAATACCAAGCATGAAATCGATATTGAGACTCCGCTCATGTGCCTCGTCAACGATGATCGTATCATAGCAGCGCAAAGCGGGATCGCGTTGGGCCTCCATCAGCAGGATGCCATCGGTCATGATCTTGAAGAAAGCATCACGGGGGGTCTTATCGTCGAAGCGGATCTTGTACCCGACTGACCGGCCGAGTTCTTCTCCCAACTCCTCGGCAATCCGACGAGCAACGGTGGTCGCGGCGATCCGACGAGGCTGAGTGCAGCCGATCAGCCCATTCAAACCACGGCCTGCCTCCAAACACATCTTAGGAATCTGTGTGGTCTTGCCCGACCCTGTGTAACCGGTAATAATGACTACGGGATGACGCCGGATTGCAGCGACGATTTCATCCCGCATAGCCATAATGGGCAAGGCAGGGGGATAGACGATCCGCGGAACCCGTCGCCGGCGTTCTTCCTTTGTCTTCAGTCGGGTTTTTGAGCCAGTCAATTGAAACCTCACATGTATTTCATGGATCGTCGGAGTGGACTTGACCTCCGACGGCCGGGATATTACCTGCCCCGGGCAGGAATGTCAAAGGATCAGGCATTGCTTTTCCCCTGAAGATCCGCTATAAATACGCATGGGGTACTGGTTCCCGTAGTTTTCGATGACTGCGAGGTGGATATGCCGCTCGTCAGCTTCTATTTTCAGCTCCATCAACCCTTCCGCCTCCATCCCGACCGGGGAAAATTCCTTTGGGAGGAGAAGAATCGGGAGATCTTCCGCAAAGTCTCCGATAAATGCTACCTCCCTGCGATCCGGATGTTCGCCGAACTGATTCCCCAATGGCCTACCTTTAAGATCACCCTAGGCATGTCCGGTACGTTTCTTGAGCAGGCCGAACGCTATGAACCGGAGGTGATCACAGAGTTGCAGGCTCTCCACGCTGTCGCTCAGGATAGCGGGCAGGTCGAGTTTCTCGATGAAACGTACTATCATTCCCTGACCAGTCTCTTCGAGGACCCGGCCAAGACCGAATTTCGTGAACAGACGTCCCTGCACCGGGAGAAAATCCGGCGGCTCTTTGGCGTTTTTCCGACCTCCTTCCGCAACACGGAGCTGATGTACAATGACCCCATCGCTCAAACCGTTACGGATATGGGCTACCAGTCGATCCTCTGCGAGAAGCGCGATGACATGTTCTCCGGCCCGGATAAAAGCGCCATTTCCCCCAACGCCGTCTTCAAGGCCAGGGGCACAAACCTCATTGTGATCCCCCGCAATCGGGAGTTGAGCGACGACGTGGCCTTTCGCTTTCCCCACACCCCGATCACCCCGGAACAGTACGCTGGCCACCTGTCTCTCATCGACGGGGAAGTGGTTATGCTGGGCTACGATTTCGAACACATCGGCGAACATATCTGGCACGAACGCGGTATCTTTGACTTCTGGCGGGGCTTGCCCGAAGCGCTGGCGAAGCATTCCAATATCGTTCCCGCCACGCCTACCGAAATCGCCCAGCGGTTCCGGGATACCTCCTGCCCGGAAGTGAGCATCCACGGCCTGGCGACGTCCTCCTGGGCCGATGCCGATCGGAACACTTTCGGCTGGCTGGGAAATCCGACACAATATGAGCTTTTCCGGGACATCGAAAGGATGGAGAGTGGTGCCCGAAGGGCCGGCGGAGGGCTTCTTACCAAGTGGCGTCAGCTGACCACCTCCGACCATGTCTATTTTCTTCACGAACGGATGGGGTCGGATCATGCGGTCCACGCCTATTTCAACCCCTACGGTAATTCGATCGCCCGGCCCACTCACGTTCTCACCAGGAAGATCGACGATCTGGAGATGGTCCTTCACCGTTTTGAGATCCTCAAGAAGAGAGAGCAAACGGCCGTCCTGATCATCTCACCGGAAACGGGACGCCTCCCCGAGGATATGGGCGCCCTGGCCCGCTTTATCTCAGGCAAGAGCGGCGGCCAGGGGGAGGTCGTTTCTGCCCTCTGTGAGGGATTGAGCGAACGGGGCATCGATGTTCATCTTGCCGTTCTGAACCTCAAACGGCGTTTTCAACGGGAAGCCCAGATGAGCGATTTGCAGTGGCGCGAGGTCCGTCACAAGATCGATTCGGAAAAGATCCATCTCGTGAGCTCGTCGATTTTCGCCGACAACATGAGTGCCTACGCCGGTGATCCTATCCTTACCGCCGTTGAATTTCAGCGGGAAATGGTGAATAACATCATCAAAACCGTCCGGGCACGCAGTGGCGGCAGGCTGATCCTTCACAGCCATGACTGGATGGCGGGCGGAGCCATCACGGCTTATGCCAATACACGGGGGCTGCCGATCCTCCACACGGTCCATAACGTTTTTACCGCCGCTCTTCCGCTGGACCTGATGGGAGGCATCAGCCTCGAATCGATTTCCGACCGCCTGTATCTGACCGAGATGCATGGCCGAACCTGCATCGATGCCCAGGCCACGGCAATCAAGAATGCCACTCTGATCAACTTCGTCGGTGAACAATTCTTGCGGGAGGTGGTAGAGGGCTACTTCCAGGATCGTCAGCTTGTTCCCCCCAGCGTCCGGCAAGAGGTCACGGAGAAGTACCGCAACAACGCGGCGTTGGCCATTATCAATGCCCCCGCTTCGATGATGTACCCGGAGAAATGTCAAGCCCTCGTTCGAAACTATGGACCCGATGACGACGTCATGGAGGCCAAACGGGACAATCTGGTCGCCTTTCAAAACCGGATCGGTTTATCTGTCAACCCTGATGCACTTCTGTATTTTTGGCCTTCCCGCCTCGACCCCTTCCAAAAGGGGGTCGAATTGCTTGAGCACATCCTCCTGGCCTTTGTGGACCGACATGCCGAAGTGCAGGTCGCTATCGTGGCCGACGGAATCGGCAACGACCGAACCCATCTGGACACCATCGGCGGTATGGCCTATGCCTCGGGGGGGAGGATTGCCTATCACCCTTTCAATGAGGAGCTGTCGCTTCTGGGTTATGCCGCGGCCTGCGACGTATTCGGAGCGTCACTCTACGAGCCCTGCGGTCAAATCGACCAGGTGGGGAACATCTTCGGAGCCACGGCCACGAACAGGGATACCGGAGGCTATCATGATAAAATTCGTGAGTTGAGATTGAAGGCAGAAGGCGCCCCGCAGGATACAGGCAACGGTTTTCTATTTCGCGATTACGACGCCAACGGGCTATGGTACGCTCTCTCGAAAAGCGTAAACTTCCATCGGCTGCCTGCCGAAGTTCGTGCCTCCCAGATCCGTCGGATCATGCGTGAGGCGCGTGAGCGATACAGTCTCGGCCATATGATTGCCGAGTATCTGAGGGTCTATGAACGGCTTAATGGTGGGAAACCACTCGTCTGATCCGGGGAAAGATTAGCGCCGCCGAACCCTTTTTGTACCCCGTCCTCACAGTTTCATAGGAAGCACGGGTGACAGGACTATTGCCCTATCCGACGGTGATTCATCATCCCAGACTTTCCTTCACTCGCCGGGCGATGATACGGACGCGATGCATCGCCTCCTCCTCGTCAATCGTTATTAACCGCCGATTTCGCATAACTATCCGCCCGTTGATGATGACCGTCTCCACATCGGCTCCCCCGACGGTGTAGGCCAAGTGGGAGTATTCATCGTAGAGTGGCGTCAGGTGGGGCTTGTTCATGTCGATGATGCAAAGATCTGCCTTTTTCCCCGTCTCCAGGGATCCGACCACACCATCCAGACCCAGTACCTTGGCACCTTCGCACGTAGCCATCTTCAGGACGGTCCGCGCCGACATGACCGTCGGGTCCAGGCGGGCCGACTTCTCCAGTTTTGCTGCCGTATCGATCTCCTGAAACATATCGAGATTGTTGTTACTGGCGCAACCGTCTGTGCCCAGTCCAACGACCACACCCTCCCGGATCATACTGGAGATCGGCGCCACCCCGGAGGCGAGTTTCATATTGCTCTCCGGGTTGTGGACCACCTTGCATCCCTTATCGGCAAAGAGGCGGATATCCTCATCGTCCATCATGACACAGTGAAAAGCGAAGAATCGCTCGTCCAGCAGGCCCAGTTCCTTCAAAAAATGGGTCGCCCGTTGGCCAAGCTTTTCCTTGAGCTGCTTGGCCTCCGCCTTGTTTTCCAAAAGATGTGTCGCCAGTGGCACCTTGTAACGATCGGCCAGGGCTTTGGCCGCTTTCAATAGCTCAGGAGAACATGTGTAGAGGGCGTGCGGCTCTACCATGATGTTGATCAGCGGATCATCCGCCCATTTCCGGATGAGTTTTTCCGTATAGGCGAGGCCTTCTTCAGGCGTTTTGATATTGGGGGAGGGAAAATCGAAAAGGACCTCGCCCAGAAGACAGCGCATCCCCGCTTCTTTGGCTGCCTGCGCCGTCAGCTCCTCGAAGATATACATGTCGGAAAAGGTTGTCGTTCCCGATTTGATCATCTCGGCACAGGCCAGCAGGCTGCCCCAGTAGACCAGTTCAGGATCAACATTCCGCGCCTCTGCAGGAAAGATGAAGCGATTGAGCCAATTCATCAGCTCCATGTCATCGGCGATTCCCCGGAAACATGTCATTGCCGCATGGGTGTGGGCATTGATCAGGCCGGGCATGATAATCGACTGTGGGACCTCAATTGTTTCCCCGCATTCGTGGGCGGCCAATATCTCCTCTTTCGCACCTACGGCGATGATCGTGTCTCCCCGGATTGCCAGTGCCCCGTCACGAATAATGGTGTCCTTGTCGTTCAAGGTCACAATCGTGCCGCCGGAAACGAGTATATCTGCCGTAATCAACTGGAAGCCTCCTTGGTGTGACGTGGTTCAGGCCATAGCATAAAGGTCTATGACCTTCAATTGAAATCATCTCCCCATTGCCAAGTCTTGTAAAAAGTTGTCCATCAAGATCGTTCAGCGACGCCAACCGAGGTCCAGGTCCATCTCCGCGGGTGCTTCCAGCCTGACCGTGCTGGTCAGGGAAACCTTCCCTCCCGGCGGAACAGATAATATCCACACTGCCATATCATCTTTATTATCGGATGGATCTTTGTCATAGTTCAACAACAACTTGATTCTCTCGTCCCGCACTTGGGGAAGGGGATCCTCCACCCGGACCTGGATGGCATCGGAACGGTCATTGCGGATGTCGTATCGCCAGACCCATTCCTGTGTTTGGCGGTCGGTGATGAATCCTTTTGCACCTGCCTTACGGGAAAGAAGGTGACTTTCAGCGATGACCAACGGGTCGTCACCAAAAAAGAAGGCGCCCTCCCGTCCGGCGAAGCTGAAGGGGCGCTTCGCAAGGATGGCACCATCCATCAAAAATGTGGCTTGTCCGGGCGGGATATCCTTCGATTCGGTCAGACGAATTCCGGCTTGAACGAAGGCCTGGGCCGTCAGACTCGGGCGAAGGATGTGGAGAAAATCCGCCGGCCAGGACTCATCGCGAATCTTTATTCGCTGGCGTACGCCAGCGTCTATATCCCGTTCACCAATCTGCCAGAGTGCATAAGTACTTTGGCGGATTTCACGGGGTTCGTCAATGCTCGGGGAAGCCACCATCACGCCCGCATCAGGCGCTTTCGCCTGCATGTCTGCCATCGTCCGCGCACGGGAAATCAGGGATGGACGGGGCCGAATGATCCAAGGGAGAATAGGCGGAGGGGATAGGGTCGGTCGGGGGGGAAGGGTTGCCAAACGAACGGATACCTTCTTCCAATCCACCCCGGAACTTTGCCAGATATCGGCCTCCCAGGTAAAAAGAATTACCCCGGAACGGGGACGCGCATCGAGGCGGTAAAGAGGGGCCCAGCCGCAGCCACCGAGGCTGTAGTCGAGGGTGAGGGACAGTTCGCGGGCAGCAGGTCCCGTGAACAAAAAGGTCACCTCCCAAAGGTTTTCCTTTTGACCGGTGATCCTGTTGATCTCTTCCTGAAGCGTCTTGATCCGTTCTTCGGCTTTCAGCAGCTGTGGCTCCAGGGTGAGCTTGTCCTGAACGGCCTTTTTGATGCTTTTGCTCAGGAGTAATGAGAAGGCATCCGTCTCTTCCAGGGTTTTGGCTTTTCCTTTGGCCTGGGCTTGCCAGAATAGAATCTGAGCCTCCAGGGCCTGAATGGCCGCGAAAAGAGAAATCCGCTCCGCCTTGACCCCCTGGAGCTGCCGTCGAAAATCACCCAGGCGTGCATCGTCCTGCCGGACGACCTGTCGCCAACTCTGATCGATGATTCTCTGGGGGAGTTCGACGGGAAGAGATGCCCTGATCGTATCCGGTTGCGCCTGTCCGGGCAGAATCACGACAGCCCGGAAACGGTCATTACCAGCTGGTTGCAGCGGAACGGCAAGAACGTCCGTGACCCTGGCCGAATCGGGGAATAATGTCACCTGGCGGGGAGCTGCCGTCGCGGGAAACGGCAAAAAAAGGACGGCGAGAACTATGGTAAAGAAGGATCTTAGGAAGAGGCGAGTCATGATCTAACTCCTTTTAATTGAGGGACGGAGAGTATTTCTCCTGGATCGACGCGGCAATTGTTCGGACATTGGCCATGGCCTCTTCAACATCTAGGGTCTGAAGCTGGCGATTGCGCATCACAACCTTGCCGCCGATCAAAACCGTGGCAACATCCGCTCCCGACGCCGCGTAGACGACCTGCGAAAAAGGGTTATAGAGGGGCGTCAGGTGTGGTTTATTCATCGCCAGAAGAACGATGTCCGCCCATTTTCCAGGAACGATAGAGCCGATTTCGGAGGAGATTCCCAAAACCCTGGCACCACCGATCGTCGCCATTTCGAGAACCTTCTCCGCGGGTAAAACGGTTGGATCCATCGAACAAACTTTCTGGAGCCTTGCACACATTCCCATCTCGCCAAAAAGATCAAGGTTATTGTTACTGGCACAGCCGTCCGTTCCCAGGCCCACCTCGATTCCCATCCTCAGCATCTGTGCAACAGGGGCAACGCCCGCGCCGAGTTTCATATTGCTTTCCGGATCATGGGCTACCTTAACACGATGTCGGGCGAGAAGGTCGAGTTCATCCTCATCCAGCCAGATGCAGTGTGCGGCAACGGTCATCTCGTCGAGCAAGCCCAAATCACGCAGATGAACAACGGGCTTCTTTCCAAAACGATTTTGAAGCAAAGCGACCTCTTCCCGGGTTTCGGCCAAATGGATCTGAAAGGTGGTCCCGGTAAGCCTGGAAACCGCCTTGATCGTCTGCAGCGTTTCCGGTGCACATGTATAAGCGGAATGACAAACCAGTGCGGGCGTGATCAGAGGTGAGCGGTTTCGCCAACGGTCAATGAATCGTTCGGCATTTTCTCTTTTACGGGAGGGATCCGGTTGATCCGGCGTAGGGAAATCGATGAATCCCTGGGCGACGACGCCTCGCATGCCGCTGTCCATCGCCGCTAATGCGATTGTATCCTCGAAAAAATAACCATCACAGAAGGTCGTTGTGCCCGCTTGGATCATCTCCGCGATCGCCAGAACGGATCCCGCATGAACGGTCTGGCGATTGATGTAGCGGGCTTCAGCGGGGAAAATATAGTCGTTGAGCCAGCTCATAAGAGGCAGATCGTCGGCCAGTCCGCGAAAAAGTACCATGGGCAGATGGGTGTGGGTATTAACCAGACCCGGCATGATCAGGTGTCCGGTGGCGTCGATGATCTCATGAGCCTCTGGAAGAGGGCAGGGCTGAAGAGGGGCTGCTTCCGCAAAGAGGATCTTGCCGTCCCTGATGCCGATCCAGGGATCTTCAATGATTTCGGCCGGGGAAGCCATGGTAAGCAGTGTGCCCCCGGTCATCAGGATATCAAGCTTTTTCTCCCCTTGATTCATCTTCTCTTCACCCCCTTACACCAAAATGCCACAGATCAGCGCAAAATGCCAAGAAAAGAACGAAACCCTTGACACTAATTTTTCTTGATCATATAAAAGACGCCTGCGGGCTTTTTGGCCTGGGTGGCGGAACTGGTAGACGCAAGGGACTTAAAATCCCTCGGTCCATAGGGCTGTGCGGGTTCGATTCCCGCCCCAGGCACCAGTCAGGATGTTACCTTGAGACCGCTTGCACAACCGATCCTTACAACCAAGGGTCCTTTTACAAGGTTAAAAATTTCCGGATTGCTAGATCTGAAGATCGCAACCGCTCTTCTCTCATCGACGGTCGGTAAAGTCATGTCTGAAATCATTCACGTTCGGGGAAATGAGCCGGAGACCCTCAGAGGGCTGCTCAGGAGGCTGGAATCCCCCTTTTCCGCCGGTGCCTCAGTCGGTATCAAGATTCACTGGGGTGAGCGCAAGAACCGATCTTTTCTTCATCCTGGGTACACCCGCGAAATTGTAAATTACTTGGCAGAAGCGGGTGTCCACCCCTTTGTATTCGATACCACGGTTCTTTATTCCGGCGGCCGCAGGGAGGCGTTGGAGAGCCTGAAAACAGCGACACAAAACGGTTTTAGTGAAGCCTATCTGGGTTGCCCCGTGGTGATCGGTGACGGCATGAACGGGCGTGACGTTCTAGATATCGAAGCCGGTTATCGCCATTTTCCCTCTGTCGAGATCGCAGCGATTATCCAAAAGGCCGACGGTTTCGTCCTCTTTTCACACTTCAAAGGACACATCGAAGCCGGTTTCGGCGGCGCGATCAAGAATCTTTCGATGGGGCTTGCCTCACGGGCCCAGAAGCAGCGGATGCACGCTGACGCCCACCCCGTCCTGAATCCCGCAAAATGCTCGCGGTGCGGTGTTTGCAAAGAGGTTTGCCCTACTGGCGCAGCGCAACTTTCCGGCGAAGGCCACCCTGTCTACGACTTACAGGCTTGCATTGGATGCGCACAATGCATAGCCCAGTGCCCGGAGGTGGCGCTGAAGATTTTCTGGGATACCGATGAAACGGTTTTCCAAGAGAAGCTCGTCGAGACTGCCGCCGCCCTCTGGCGGGTGATCGGTCCCCGCACCCTCGTTATCAATGCCCTGCTGGGGATCGTGTCGGAATGCGATTGCCTGCCTGGCCGCCACCCCGTCATTGCCCCCGATCAAGGTTTTATCGCGGGACGTCATCCGGTGACGGTGGACGAGGCTTCCCTTGCGCTGACCGGTCCGGAGCCCTTCGACCGGGCCCATCCCGGCCTCTCGTGGCGTCGTCAGTTCAGCTTTGCAAGAGAGATTGGATTTCTCGAAGAAAAGACCGGCATTACCCAGCTTAAGCGCCCAGCATCCCGAAGGACTCGTCCGCAACGAAGAGAATAATCGACATGCTTTTGCATTTTGACCTGGCCCTTGAAGACGATAATGGCTTTTGCCCCATTCAAAGATCACGGGGATAATATTCGACTCCCGGACCGTATCCAGCGACTTTCAGCAATAACACTTTGACATTGTGGCCAGGCTCATCCTTCCTGTCCTTGCTGAAGATTTCACCGAGTATCCCGGGAATAGATATGCCCTGTCACGCCTGTGCAGTCGGGATAGTGTTCGGTAAGTCTTGCGGAGACCTTAAAGGCTTGGGAGCATCATTTAAGCAAGGTCATTTGTTTCAGGGCATTATATTTTTCAAAGGTCAGTTCCCTGCTGCTGCACGGCAAGAGCGTATTGTTCTGGAAGAGAGGTTCGCGGGCGATAGGGTAGGGCGATGACATCACGGCATCGACCCACAAGTCCGTTCCCGGAATGGGAGAGTATTCAGCGAGGAACGGCCTCGCCCCGCAGGAACGCACGAAACGGATGCTTTGCCCGATTTCCTCGGCGGACTGGTCGGGTAGGCCACAGAGAAGGTATATGCCGATGTCATTCCTGCGATAACCACTGAGTTCCAAAAGATGGAGGGCTTCTGATAGTTCTTCATTGAAAACCTTCCCACCTGTTTGAATTTGCCTCGATAGGTTGTTGGTTTCAAATCCGAAACGCAGTGTTTTGAAACCTGCCTGGAACATCAGATCACTCACTTCCTGCGTAATCGCTCTAAGATGTAATCCATTGGGACAGTGAAAATGGACTTTGATATTTCTCCGGATAATTTCTCGCAAAAGAGGAATAATCAATTCTTCTGAGTTAATCAGTAACGCATCGTCATAAAAAGAAAAATGCTTTACACCCAAAGATCGGTTCCAGTGATCGATTTCATCGACGACGCGTAGTGGATTTCTTCTCTTAAAGCTCGGATTCAGCAAATGTGATGCGCAGTAACTACATCGATATGGACAGCCTCTTGAGGTCATAATCGGCACCTGATCGCAGCAGCGAACAAGGTCAAAAGCGGGGTAGGGATGGGAATCCAACTCGCCCTCCGGCAAGAAGATCGCGTCACGATTGAAGAGTTCTTTAAGTAAGACCGGAACGGACTTTTCTGCAGGACCTGCAAGGCAAAAGTCGGCTTTTGATTGCACAGCATGGCTGTAGGCTAGATTGACATAATTTCCTCCCAGGACCACTGGTACTCCCGGGAACTTTATCCGTGACAGTTCGATAACATCCCAGACCCCGGGATACCAGTATGTCATCATCGATGTGATCATGATGAGTATCGGTTGCGGTATCTGGTCGAGCGTGTCTGTAAACATTTTCGTGGTGATTCCATAGCGGTGATAGGCACGCGGAACCGACCTCAAAGGGCCTGGCTTAGGGATGACCTCTGTTAAATATCGACCTGAACCACTCGGCGTGCGTCTTGGCTGTTTGAGATTTGGATTCTTCTTCAGGTCAGGATGATAAGGATCAAGACAGTCGACGTAAGATACAGACAGTCCGTTCGCCCTCAGAAGTGAGGCCAAATAAAGTAGTCCCAGCGGTTTGTTCCAGAAATCATAAGCCGCAAAATCGTAGATCCAGGGATTGATGAGGAGTATCGGGCCGGTCATGGATGGACAATACCATAAATATGATCACCTCACACTGGCAATTTCCGGAAAAATATGAAGGCAGGTACGTTGAGAATCAGTACGCCGCATTCCAATCCCATGGAAATTATACAGTCGGTACAAAATGCTTGAAGGCGTGGGCCTTTACTGGTATTATTCATCGCCTCATAAAGGGAGAAGCAACCAATTCATGCGTAGCTTGATACAAAGGGTTGATACAGCCCGTGTTCTAGTCGATGGAAAGTTGGTTTCCAGTATCGGAATAGGGCTTCTCGCATATGTGGGAATTACCAGGGGCGACCGTGAAGAGGACGCCAAATACCTGGCTGATAAAATATTAAACCTTCGGATCTTTGAAGATCTCCAAAATAAGATGAATCTCTCCCTGCGCGATATTCGGGGGGAAATCATGGTTATTTCTCAGTTTACACTTGCAGCGGATTGCCGCAGGGGGCGCCGGCCCTCTTTTACCGCAGCAGAAAATCCCCAGGATGCAATCGTTTTGTATAACTACTTCGTAAAATTAATAAAAGATGTCAATGGGTCCGTGTCACAGGGGGTTTTTCAAACAATGATGTCCGTTGAATCGATCAACAATGGACCCATCACTGTTCTTTTGGACAGCAGACGGTGTTTTTAACACCTTCGATGTGAGATAAAGTAGCGTCGGTTACATTTTCGGGATTTCCTGCCAGAAGAAACGGTGAGGAGGAGGTACCATATTTTATCTCGAAGAACTGTAAACAACGCTCGATTTTTTTACACCTTAGAGGATACACATAATAAAATTCAGACAAATGTTTTTTCAGCCACACTCGAAAGAATTCCCGAGACGGAGGCCCTAGAAATGTTAGATGACCAAGTGGTAGAAGCTTTTACGTTTGATGACTTGCTGCTGGTGCCGGCGGAATCCAGTATTCTGCCTAGGGATGTGGATTCAGCAACCATACTTACCCGGAATATCACTCTGAACATCCCTATCGTCAGTGCCGCTATGGATACTGTAACGGAATCCCGAACGGCTATCTGCCTCGCACAGGAGGGTGGAATCGGTATCATTCACCGGAATATGAGCATTGAGAGACAGGCCGTCGAAATTGACAAGGTGAAGAAATCGGAAAGCGGCATGATCGTTGATCCGATTACCATCGAACCAGAACAAAAGGTCCATGAAGCCTTGGACTTGATGAATCGCTACCGCATCTCCGGTGTACCGGTAATAAAGAACAAACGTCTTGTCGGTATTTTAACCAACAGAGATCTGCGTTTTGAGACCGATCTCGATCAACCCGTGGCAAACGTGATGACCCATGAAAATCTCGTCACTGTCTCATCTTCCAATATTTCGTTGGAAGATTCCAAGAAGCTGCTTCACAAACACAGGATAGAAAAGCTTCTCGTGGTCGATGAAAACTATCACCTGACCGGTCTGATTACGATCAAGGATATTGAAAAAATTAAGAAGTATCCGCTAGCCAGTAAAGATTCACTGGGCAGGCTTAGGGTTGGGGGAGCCGTCGGCATCATTGATCGTGAAGCGCGCATTCACGCCTTGCTTGCTGCGGGCGCGGATGTCATCGTGATCGACACCTCTCACGGACACTCAACAGGTGTCCTTGATGCGGTTCGGGACACGAAAGCCAATTTCCCGAAATGTGAGTTGATTGCAGGAAACGTGGCGACCGCAGAAGGGGCTGAGGCGTTGATCAAAGCCGGCGTTGATGCCGTCAAGGTAGGCGTGGGACCGGGTTCAATCTGCACTACGAGAATCATCGCCGGTGTTGGTGTGCCCCAGATGAGTGCAATCCGGGACGCCTTTAAGGTGGCTGGCAAATACGATATTCCCGTGGTAGCCGACGGCGGTGTCAAGTATTCAGGGGATATCGTCAAGGCGCTGGCCGCTGGCGCCCACGTGGTGATGATTGGTGGACTATTTGCGGGCACTGAGGAAAGTCCCGGTGAAACTATCCTCTTTCAGGGAAGAAGTTACAAAGTTTATCGCGGCATGGGCTCACTGGAGGCCATGAAAATGGGAAGTAAGGATCGTTATTACCAGGATGACCTGGAGAGCAACTTGAAACTCGTTCCCGAGGGAATTGAAGGCAGGGTTCCCTATCGCGGCTCACTATCGGCCAGCATCCACCAATTGATGGGGGGCCTAAAGGCGGGCATGGGTTATCTAGGATGCACAAACATATCGGATTTAATAGAAAAATCCCGCTTCGTAAAAATCACCTCGGCGGGGCTCCGCGAAAGTCATGTCCATGATGTCATCATTACCAAAGAGGCTCCAAACTACTGGTTAGACTAATTCATGAAATACGCAGACTTCGTCCATCTCCACGTTCACACTCAGTACAGCCTTCTCGACGGGACAAACCGGCTGGATGACCTGTTTGCAAAGGCTAAGGAATACCAAATGCCCGCCGTCGCGATGACCGATCACGGCAATATCTACGGCGCTGTAGATTTCTATCAGCATGCCTATAAAGCCGGCATCAAGCCGATTATCGGCTGTGAACTTTACGTGGCCCCACGAAGTCGTCTCGAAAAAAGCGGGCACGGCACCGGCGAGATCGCGAACCATCTCGTCGTCCTGGCAAAAAACATGCAGGGCTATAAAAACCTCATGAAGTTGTCTACGGCAGGCTTCTTGGAGGGTTTTTATTATCGACCCCGCGTCGATAAGGACCTGCTCGCAGAATGCCATCAAGGATTGATTGGGATGAGCGCCTGTCTCCACGGAGAGATCGCCGAACAGGTCGTTCGGAATAACATGGATGGGGCTTTAAGGGCTGCGACCCAATTTCAAGAGATCTTCGGTGAAGGAAATTTTTACATCGAAATCATGGAAAACGGATTGACCGAGCAGGCCCTAGCAAACCAGGGACTGTTGGAAATTAGTCGTAAGCATGGCTTCCCGCTGGTGGCCACCAATGACTGTCATTACCTGAATCAAAGGGATGCCGAAGCCCACGAAGTTCTCCTTTGTATACAAACCGGGAAAACTCTGGAAGATGCCGAGAGGATGCGCTTTGGAAGCGATCAGTTTTATTTTCGCTCGGCGGAGGAGATGAAACACCTTTTCGCATATTGTCCCGAAGCGATTGAAAATACAATAAATATTTCCGATAAATGCAATCTAACCTTCAATACCGGCAAATTTTATCTGCCCCGCTTTGAGGTGAACCGCGATGAAACACTTGACGACAGGTTGAGACGGGAGTCGGAGGAAGGGCTCAAAGGGCTGCTTGAGACGATACCCGGCGGGAATGATCAAATATTTCGACAGGAGTACGAGAAGCGTCTCGATCATGAGCTTGGAATCATTCGCTCCATGGGTTTTGCCGGCTATTTTCTTATCGTTTCTGATTTCATCAATTACGCCAAGCAAAGAGGTATCCCCGTCGGACCAGGGAGAGGCTCAGCAGCCGGCAGTCTGGTCGCGTTTGCCACGGGTATCACAAACATTGACCCTATTCGCTACAAGCTCTTCTTTGAGCGGTTTCTCAACCCAGATCGGGTCAGCATGCCCGATATCGACACGGATTTCTGTCCGGAAGGTCGGGACGAGATCATCCGCTACGTCACAGACAAATACGGTAGCGACAAGGTATCGCAGATCATCACATTCGGTAAAATGCAGGCACGGGCGGTTCTCAGAGATGTCGGGCGTGCCATGAACATCTCTTACGCCGAAGTAGACCGGATTGCCAAGATGATCCCCAATATTCTCAACATAAAACTTGACGATGCCATTAAGCGGGAACCGAGAATCCAGGATGAAGGGAAGAAAAATCCTCGGATCAAAAAACTTCTCGATCTGTCCCTGGCCCTGGAGGGGTTGAACCGTCACGCATCGACGCATGCGGCCGGTGTCGTGATTTCGGATGTGCCGCTCGTCGAAAGAATCCCCCTCTGCAAAAGCCCCAAAGATGACGTGGTAACGCAGTTTGCCATGAATGATGTCCAATGGGTGGGGTTGACGAAATTTGACTTTTTGGGCCTGAAGACACTCACGGTCATTAAAAACGCCCTCAAATTCATCCACGATGGACGTCAGATGGGGGTGGATATTGACAATCTTCCCCTCGACGACAGAAAGACATATGAATTGCTCATGCGGGGGGATACGGACGGTATATTTCAATTGGAAAGTTCTGGAATGAAGGATATTCTTGTCCGGATGAAACCAGACTGTATTGAAGATGTCATCGCTTTAATCGCCCTGTATCGCCCAGGACCGATGGAAAATGTCCCGGAATTCATCGCTAGGAAGCAGGGGAAAACTAAAATTATTTATGAAGTTCCAGAACTCGAATCCATTCTGAAGGAAACTTACGGCATTATTGTATACCAGGAGCAGGTCATGCAAATTGCCGTAGCAATAGG
>Ga0351922_1066_pt3 | contig 17617 bp, 12 predicted proteins | sample BONcelT113001C10_FD_206862 | JGI IMG/M metagenome (GOLD analysis project Ga0351922, IMG submission 206862) | Enriched cells from coal bed in the Powder River Basin, Montana, United States - BONCAT cells T11 rep2 HSBNCT.T11.300.1.C10 ... | reverse complement strand
AAACATTATCCCATTTGAGCAGGCTGTAGAAGAGATGAAGCACGCTGCCGAAAAATCATACGGCAAAAAAGGTGACAAGATTCTCGAGATGAACTATGCAGCCATTGACAGGGGTGCCGACTACGAACAGGTAGAGATCCCTTGCGAATGGAAGAACATTGCTTCAAACAAGTTCCGTCCTGCAAGCTACGACAGACTTGCACCGGATTGGGTAAGAAATGTTGCTGACGTTGTTAACGCTCAGGCCGGTAACGACCTCCCTGTAAGTGCATTCCTACACCTTGAAGATGGTACAATCCCTTCGGGAACATCTGCATACGAAAAACGCGGTATTGCAACTCACATTCCTGAGTGGCAGGCTGAAAACTGTATTCAGTGTAACCAGTGTGCATATGTTTGTCCTCACGCTGCTATCAGGCCATTCCTGATGACAGAAGATGAGCAGGCAAAAGCACCTGCCGGAGTTAAGAAGATTAAAGGAAACGGTCCTTTCAAGGAGTACAGCTTTACAATCCAGGTAACACCAATGGACTGTACAGGTTGCGGTAACTGTGCCGATGTTTGTCCTGCCAAGACAAAAGCCTTGGTTATGATGCCATTCGAAACTCAGGAGCACGAGCAGGTAAACTTCGACCACCTTCACGCAGTTGTTGGTTACAAAGACACTGTCCAGCCAAAAGAGCAGAATGTTAAGAATCTGCAGTTTGCACAACCACTCTTCGAGTTTTCGGGAGCATGCGCAGGTTGCGGTGAGACTCCATATATCAAAGCAATCACACAGCTTTATGGTGACAGAATGATGATCGCAAACGCTACAGGTTGTTCATCAATCTTTGGTGGTTCATTCCCTGCATCTCCATACACTACAAACAAAGATGGTAAAGGTCCTTCATGGGCAAATTCACTCTTTGAAGATAACGCAGAGTATGGTCTTGGTATGCAAATGGGTTCTGAAAGAGTTCGCGACAGAGTTGCAAAACTTATGGCAGACGGTATTGAGTGCAAATCATGCACTGCAGAGATGAAGGTTCTTTTTGCAGAGTGGCTTGCAAAACGCGAAGACCATGTTGCAACCAGAGAGATTGCCGATAAATTACTTCCACTAATTTCAGAGTGCAAATGCGAAATCTGCAAAGAGCTTACAGTTCTTAAAGACTACTTCGTAAAACGCTCACAGTGGATATTCGGAGGTGACGGCTGGGCATACGACATCGGATACGGCGGACTTGACCACGTACTTGCATCAGGTAACAATGTAAACGTTCTTGTACTTGATACAGAGGTTTACTCAAACACCGGAGGACAATCTTCAAAATCTACCCCTGTAGGAGCAGTTGCAAAATTTGCCACTTCAGGTAAGAAGATTCGCAAGAAAGACCTTGGAATGATGGCAATGAGCTACGGTTACGTTTACGTTGCACAGGTTGCAATGGGAGCAAACCAGAACCAACTCTTTAAAGTACTTAAAGAGGCCGAGGAGTATGATGGACCATCTTTGATTATTGCATACGCTCCATGTATCAGCCACGGCTTGAAGAATGGAATGGGTGCAACTCAGCTGGAGGAGAAACTTGCAGTTGCCTGCGGATACTGGCAGCTATACCGCTATAACCCGCTCATGGAGGCAGAGGGCAAAAATCCATTCACCCTTGACAGCAAGGAGCCTGATTGGACTAAGTTCCAGGACTTCCTGAAAGGAGAGGTAAGGTACACTTCACTTGTTAACACCTTCCCTGACCAGGCTGAAGAGCTGTTCAAACTCACTGAAGAGTTCGCAAAATGGAGGTATAACTCATACAAGAGACTTGCCACCGCGGAATAATCTCAACTAAAACCGGTTAACCCCGGTAATAACACAAAAGCCGGCTAAATATTTTTAGCCGGCTTTTTATTTGTATTCGGATCACAATATTACTATTTAAATAAGAAAAACTCTTAAATGTATGTATTTGATTGTGTGGCTGTTATATAACGCCTTGCAATAAAATTCAATGTAAATAACATATTTTCAGCAAACTGTAGGTAAATTATTAAAAAAAATATTTTATATTTGGGTCATATTATTTAATACGCTGTTCTTAAGTTATTTATAAGTATCAGCAAGGAAAAACCGCCTTGCATTAAAATGTGTAAATCGTTCCCTAGCTACAGTTCACGGAATTATTAACTTTAAAACAAGACGGCATGCAAAGATAAAAAAGAAACTTATTAAAACCCATTTTTCCGGGTAATGGTCTATCTCTGGCATAGATGTTTTAAGTCTTTTTAATATCATAAACAGCTTTTGTTAGTTTGCAATTTGGTTATTACGCCCACACATTTTGCAAGATAGCCCACTTCATTTTAAGATTTTAGTGTGGTGTAACATTAATTTGAATAATCATGAAACAAAAGAAATTTTTACTGCTAATAGCAGCCATGGCTTTATCATGTTTCCTTCTAGCATCTGATGATACAGAAGATGGAGAATATAACCCTAACAATGTGCTTTGCGTTGGGCAACACGAAAATCATTGTAGACAAGGAGGATCAGGTTGTGCTTTTACTTTGCCAAGCACAAACTTGCCTTGTGAACTTAAAAGTTTTAGTAAACGTGACTAGTTAATCTGTGGGATAGCTTTTAAATAAGCTATCCCACTATTCATCTTACTATGAAAAGTCTATATTCACTATTGTTGGTGTTTTTACTGTGTTGTCAAAGACAACCAGAATACAACTTTGAGAGCCATCTTGAATGCTCTGATACTTTAATTGCAGAGTATTTAGAAACCGAACTGTATACATCACCTTATCCAGATGTGTTTTTAGCTGGAGAATATTTTATTACAGTATCTGATTTGCAAAAGGGGTTTGTACAACTACTTGATAAGGAAACCGGGCAACAAATTTCTTCTACTTCAAATATTGGTCGCGGCCCCGACGAAATGGTATCTCCAAGAGGTCAGCATTACAGTCAGCAGCTTAACAAACTCCTTGTTAGCGATAATTATATCAAAAAGATATTTGAATATTCAATCTCAAAAGACAGTATTGAATTTGTCGGCACTATCCAATAAATTGTGTAAACGATAATGCAAAAAATAAAAAGCATTATTAATTTTAACCATCAATTCAAATGGAAACACAATTTATGGCCAAACAAAGAACGGGGTTACCTCCGGGACTAATCACTAAGGAGTTTTTAAAACAGTTCAAGTCCGAAGAGGATGTTAGCAATTTCATGAAGGATCTTCATTCACAAGTTCTTGAGCAGATGTTACAAGGCGAGATGGATGCACATCTAGGATATGAAAAGAATGACGTATCCGGAAATAACACCGGTAATTCAAGGAACGGCAATTTTCCCAAGACAATCCAGACAGAACACGGGGAATCTACCATACAGATACCGAGAGACCGGAATGGGGATTTTGAACCCATAATTGTTCCCAAACACAAGAGCCGAGGCCTGTCTATAGAAAAACTTGTAATATCACTATATGCCAAAGGGATGAGCGTGTCTGACATTGAGGATGAGTTGCGCAATATTTATGAAATCAACCTTTCCGGTTCATCCGTATCAATAATCACAAACAAGGTTACTCAGGCAGCCCAAGACTGGCAGAACAGACCTCTTGAAAGGCAGTATCTGATTGTTTGGATGGACGGCATAATGTTCAAGGTAAGAGATGGCGGAAAGGTAATTAACAAGACGGTTTATATATGTGTAGGACTTAATAAAACCGGCAAAAAAGAGGTGCTGGGTCTATGGGTTGGTAAAGCAGAAAGCTCGGCCTTTTGGATGAGTGTTTTAACAGATATAAAGGCTCGTGGAGTGGAAGACATTCTTATTACTTGCACCGATAATCTGAATGGTTTTACAGATACAATCCGGAGCGTGTTTCCAAATGCAGCTACCCAGGTTTGCGTAGTACATCAGATAAGGAACAGCTGCCGGTATGTGACCTACAAGGATTTAAAAGAATTCACCAAAGATCTCAAAACAATATATGGGGCTGTAAATAAAGATGCTGCAGCGCTGGCACTTGATGTATTTGAACAAAAATGGGGTAAAAAGTACCAATATGCTGTTAGAAGCTGGAGAACAAACTGGGATGACCTTACCACTTTCTTCGACTATCCTATGGAAATTCGTAAGATAATTTACACTACCAACCTGATTGAAAACCTTAACGGAAAAATCAGAAAATATACCAAGGCTAAACTCTCATTCCCTAATGATGACGCAGTTAAAAAGTCTGTTTATCTTGCTATTAATGAGATTGAAAAGAAATGGACTATGCCAATAAGGAACTGGGCGATAGTCCTGAATCAGTTTATACTTATATTTGATAACAGAATTTTATTGTAATTATGAAACCTCAATTATCGTTTACACAAAATTCTGGACAGTGCCCAAGAAAATATGAAAAACTTTATATATATTTTTATTCTTATTTTATTGAGTTGTGTTAGAAATTCAACTCTTTATAATTTTGATAGTTATCTATCCTGTTCCGATACACTTGCGGCAGAAAAATTAGAGTCCGAACTCTTCACAACAGAATATCCTAAACTTCATGATGCTGGTACACGTTTAATTGCAACTTCAGAACTTAAGCATGGATTTATTCAGTTAATTGACAAACAGTCAGGGAAAGTAATAACATCAATGGGGAACATCGGACGTGGCCCGGATGAAATGATTTCTCCAACTGGTCAACATTTCAATCGTTATACCAATAAACTTTACATAAGTGATAATTACCTTAAAAAATTATTTATTTACAAAATAATAAATGATAGCATCGAATTAATTGATAAACAAAATATTCCGGCAGACTTCTTCTTAAATAGACTTAAAAGTATAAACGATACATTATTTGTTGCCATAAACTACTACCCACATCAATCCATTCACCTGCTCAATAATAAATGGGACACGATTAACAAAGTCTCGTATAAATCATTTGATAATCCTGAGATAACTCAATATGAGAATAATAAAAGAGATAATATTATGATGGATGTAATGCCTGGCAAAAATCTTATAATAATTGCAGATTCAGACATGCCACTGATAAAGGCTTATTCTTATCATAATAATCAACTAAAACTCGTTTGGGAAAAGATGCTTGATGAACCATCCTACCTTGTTAAAAATGGATGGAGAGAGATTCAGGACAATCAGAGAAATGGGTTTATTAATATGTCTGTAACTGATGATTACATATATCTATTATCTACAGGTAAAACCTATGGGGAGTGGATCCAGGCGTTTTCATCAACAGGAAAAGGAATTGAATATCAATACTTAATGGTCTTTGACTATAAAGGAACCCATTTAAAATCTATTTACCTAAGGAACCCTATGTACAATTTAACCGTAACTTCAAATAACAATAACATCCACGGGATTAACTTTGAGGGAGATAAAATTTTACGATATTCGTTAAATAATGTAAAATGAGATGGACTATTATAGCTTTAATCGTTTTATTTGCTGGAAAGTCATGTACCCAAGAGGGATTTGAAATCAAAAACCAAACAAAAAAGAGTATAAACCTTCCATTCAACTTAGAATCAAACTCTATGAGTCTCAATCCAGCCAATGAGTCTAAATTAAAGTATGTTATTTATATTGACGGCGATTGTGGCTCTTGTATAGAGAAAATCTTTAAATGGAAGGACCTTCCCAATGATTCTCCTCTTTACTCAATACCAAAAATATATATAGTAGGGACCAGTAACATTCCTCGATTTGAATTTATGATGGAACACTCAAATATTAAATTTGAATACTTCATGGATTCTCTTGGGTTATATTTACAGATCAATGAGATTGATAATCCTGCATTTCATACTTTGCTGTTAAATAAAGACAATAATATAATTGCTTATGGTGACCCATTTGCTGGCAGAAAAAATCTACTAAAACATGAAAAAGCAATCAGATTGTCTGCATTACGGCGTCGGTGATGCGCTTTTCTGCTGCAAGGGCCTTTTCGAAAATATCCTGTGCCTGAGCTACAAGTGAATCTGCCAGTTCACGGTCTTTAAGGTCTTTAGAGTTGATCCTTACATTCATGTAGGCTCCAAATACGGCTGAACGGAGAGCAATTGCACCCACTCCGGCATCTGAGACTGAGTTTGGATTGCCCTCTTTAACCATAGCCTCGGTAAGCTCCATTGCGCTGTAGGCTACCTGCATTGTTCTTAGCGGAATCTCGGTTGCATATTTTGTGGACTCTTGTATCGCAGCACTCCTCTCTGCCTTCTGCTCCGGAGTCTCTTTTGGCAGGCCAAATGCAGCAAGAATCTTATTGAAGGAGTTTGTGTCTTCATCAACCAAGTAGAGCATCTCCTCCATTATTGAATGGCCCTTTTCTGCCCAATTGGAGAAATGTTTCCATTTGTTATCCCATCCCGCTTTGTGAGAAGAGAGGTTTGCAACCATTGTACCAAGTGCTGCTCCCAATGCTCCCATGTAAGCAGATACAGATCCTCCGCCCGGGGCAGGTGATTCGCTTGCTGTCTCGCGTGCAAAACCTTTGCATGTAAGATCAATAAGTTTCTTGTTAGCCCCCTCCTCTATCAGATATTCAATGACTCTCTCTCTTGGATCAAATGGCTTGAGATCGTCAAGTCCCATTGATTTAACCGCAATCTTTATGATCTCCTCCTCAGAGATTCCCGCTGAACGATTCTGCTTGTCAAGGTAGTATTTGCCCGCATCAATAAGAACATTTTTAGGTATAAGTCCAACAATTTCGCTTCCGGTTACCCTGATTCCCCTGTGTGCTGCCTTTGCAACAACCTCGTCAAATGCAATATGAACTGGTGTTGCCTTTATATCAGTTACATTCATCGAAACCTGAGCAATCCCGTATTCTTCAATAAACCAGCCGATTGCCTTACATCCCTTTAGAGTACCCGGAATCCACACCTCTTCACCTTTTGCATCTTTCACTACCTTGCCGGTAACGGAATTACCCTCTCTCATCTTTCTCCCCTTCTCCCTTACATCAAAAGCAATGGCATTGGCTCTGCGCGTAGAGGTCGTGTTTAGGTTAAAGTTTACTGCAATCAAAAAGTCTCTGGCTCCTATTGCTGTTGCTCCTGTTCTGGCTACATTCTCATCAAATGTGGCAGGGCCAAAATCGGGCTTCCATTGTGGGTTCAGGAATTTTTGTGACAGCCCTTCGTACTCACCGGAGCGGCAATTTGCAAGATTCTTTCTCTCAGGTGTAAATGCAGCATTTTCGTAGCAATAGACAGGTACCGACAGCTCTTCGCCCACTCTTTTTGCAAGAGCTCTTGCATACTCCACAGTCTCCTCCATTGTGATACCGGCTATAGGAATCAACGGACAAACATCTGTTGCCCCCATCCTCGGGTGTTCACCGTGGTGGCCTCTCATATCGATAACTTCGGCAGCCTTTTTTATTGCCAGATAAGCAGCGTCAACCACCTGTTCCGGTGAACCCACAAAGGTAACTACCGTCCTGTTTGTGGCCGCTCCCGGATCGACATTAAGCAATTTCACCCCTTCCACCTTTTCAATCACATCGGTTATCTGCTTAATAACCTGCATATTGCGCCCTTCGCTAAAATTTGGAACGCACTCGATAATTCTTTGAATCATATCTATTTGAAAAATTAATTCTGTAATGTTACTCCCTGAGGCAAGCTTTGTTTGAGAGCCTCAACATCTATCTCAAAGTAGTGGTAAGCAAAGAGATTTTTTGGTTTAACCACTTTAACAGCCTCAATAAACATTGGGTCACTCATGGTATACGGCAGGTTTTTTGGCATAAAGGCAAGATCAATCGCTCCAAGCTCTTTCATCTCAGGAATTATCTCTGTATCCCCTGCTATATAAACTCTGTAACCTCCAAAGTCGAGAATATATCCGTTTCCCTCTCCTCTTGGATGGAAAGGAAGGCCATCTTCTCTTTTATTTTGAATATTATAGGCATAAACTGCTTTTATGTTAAGCTCTCCGTATTTAAAACTCTCACCCTGAGCCAGTCCGTTGGCCTCTTTCATGCTCCGGGCACAAGTTAAACTAGTTACAAATACACTCTCTTTTGTTACAATATGTTTAAGTGCCTCTTCGTCCATGTGGTCATAATGGTGATGAGTTAGAAGTATCAGGTTAGCTTTCGGCTGGAGGGAAAAATCGGCTACGCTGCTGTATGGGTCAACAAAGATGTTTTTGCCCTGCCATTTTATAAGCAGTGATGCATGACCCAACAGGGTTATATCAATCTCTCCAAGTGGAGTGTTAAATTTTTTCATCTCAATAAGTTTTCTTTAAATTCTTATAAACTGTTTACTCTTAAAAAACTCTGTCGTTAACATTAACAACAGTGCCGTTGAGAATAACCGTCTCCACAACCGGAGTGGTGAGAGCGTAAGGTATGAATGAGTATGATGGAATAGGACGGGTTATAAAGAGGTTTGCGGTCTTTCCCTTAGCAATTGTTCCATGGGTTTCGCTAAGTCCCATTGCGGCGGCTCCGTTGAGAGTTGCTGCGTTAATAACCTCTTCGGGAGTCATCTTCATCTTGAGTGCTGCCAGCCCCATTATGAATTTCATATCACTGTATGGCGATGAGCCGGGGTTGTAGTTGGTGGCAAGTGCCACGGTCAGGCCATGATTAATCATTTTTCTTGCAGGAGCATACTCCATCTCCAGGAAAAAGGTTGATCCAGGCAAAAGGGTTGCAACAGTCTCGTTTTTAAGAAGAAGGTCAAACTCTCTTTCGGCTGTAAATTCAAGATGATCTGCTGATATTGCGTTGTATTTTACAGCAACACCTACCCCGCCCGAAAAACTCATCTGGTTAGCGTGAATCTTTGGCCTCAGGCCATATTTAATTGCTGCATTAAAAATTCTGTCAGTATCCTCTACCGTAAAGAAACCCTCTTCGGTAAAGACATCAATATATTCGGCAAGCTCCTCAGTGGCAACAAGCGGTATCATAACAGAGATTATCTCATTAACATACTCCTCGCGCCTGCCTCTAAACTCTTCCGGTACAGCGTGTGCTCCTAAAAATGTAGTCTTGACAGATAATGGGGTTGTATCTGCAATTCTCTTTGCAACTCTGAGCATTTTTAGTTCATCATTGGTATTAAGCCCATAGCCGCTTTTAATCTCTACAGCTCCGGTCCCGTGGGCAATTATCTCCCATGCTCTCTCTATCGACTGTCTGTAAAGCTCATCCTCAGATGTCTGGTGAAGCAAAGCAGCTGAGTTCAGAATACCTCCTCCCCTTTTTGCAATCTCCTGATAAGTCAGCCCTCTTATCTTGTCAGTAAACTCACCCTCACGGCTTCCGGCATATACCAGATGTGTATGTGAGTCACAAAATGAAGGAAATACAAATTTATCAGTGGCATCAATAATTTTTCCCACACTACTCTCTCCTCCAAATCTCTCAATGAGAGATTTTACCCCGCCGGAATCCTCTCCGGGCATCTCTCCCAACTCCCGGATTGAATCTCCCTCAATAAAAATAAATCCGTTATTAATGGTATCAAGAACAGACATTTCACCGCCGCTTCTTCTAAGTGAGTACATGTCCCGCTCTACCTGAACAATCTGTTTGATATTTATAATTAAGATGCTCATTATGTGCCTTGTAATCTTGTGTTTAAAAGAATATTAATCTTTTAAAAGGTTAATATCGCTTTAACTTTTCAATAATTTTGCTGCTTCAAAAAATTGACCGCATTGTTAATGTGAAGATACATAACCTGATCCTCTTCTACAAACGGAACATGCTCTCTGAAACGTTTAACAAAATCTTCAACTATCGGTGAACTTTTGAGTGGTCTTCTGAAATCCAGAGCCTGAGCAGCATTCATCAACTCAATGGCTAGTATCTTCTCTACGTTTTCAACTACCTGAAAACATTTAACAGCTGCATTTGCTCCCATGCTAACATGATCTTCCTGCCCCTGTGAGGAGTCAATTGTATCTACACAGGCCGGCATACAAAGCTGTTTGTTCTGGCTGGCTACTGAGGCCTGTGCATACTGAGGAATCATGTAGCCGGAGTTAAGTCCGGGGTGAGCAACCAGAAATGAAGGGAGCCCACGCTTTCCCGAAATAAGCTGATATGTTCTTCTCTCTGCAATACTTCCAATTTCTGACATAGCAATAGAGAGAAAGTCCAAAGGGAGAGCGAGTGGCTGGCCGTGAAAATTTCCTGCCGAGATTATCATATCGTCGTCTGGCAATATAGTTGGATTGTCTGTTGCGCTGTTAAGTTCGGTCTCAAATGCGTTGAGGGCATACTCAATGGCATCCTTTGATGCTCCGTGTACCTGGGGAATACATCTGAACGAGTATGGATCCTGTACATGCTCTTTCTTCTGTTTAACAATTTCACTCCCCGCAAGTATATCTCTGATTGCCGCTGCAGTCTCTGCCTGTCCTTTGTGTGGTCTCACTTTGTGTACATTCTCGCTGAATGGCTCCATTCTGCCAAGATAGGCATCCAATGAAACCGCTGATATTAGATCTGCCAGCTTAGACAGCTTCTTTGCCTTAAGAATGCACCAAATACTGTATGCAAGCATAAACTGAGTTCCGTTGAGTAGTGCCAGCCCCTCTTTGGGTGACAGAACAAGTGGTTCCCATCCGAAAATCTTATTTACCTCAGATGCCGGCACTCTTTTTCCGTTGTAATTTACCTCTCCCATTCCCAGCAGCGGAAGCGACATGTTGGCCAGAGGTGCAAGATCACCTGATGCTCCAAGAGAGCCCTGTTTAAAAACAACAGGATAAACTCTATTGTTGAACATATCGGCCAGTCTTTGAACAGTTTCCGGTTTAACTCCCGAATAGCCGTATGAGAGTGATTTTATCTTAAGTGCAAGCATAAGTCTCACTATCTCCTGAGGAACCTCCTCTCCCAAACCACATGCATGTGACATCACAAGATTCGTCTGAAGCTGTGAAAGCTGACCGTTATTGATGGTTACATTGCATAGAGATCCAAAACCTGTTGTTATACCGTAGATTGGTTCGGTGCAGGTCTCAATTTTATTTGTCAGATACTCCCGACTTTTGCGGATTCTCTCTTTTGCATCGTCTGTTATTACAATTTTGCAACTTTCATTCAGCAGGATTTTAACCTCGTCAAGCTTGTTATACTTTGAACTTATATGAAAATACTCCATTTCAACTTTTATTTTGATAGATATTCATTAACAATCTTACAAATATAAAACAAAAAGAGAGTTTGGGGTAATTAATTATCCATTTATTATATTTGTTGTCTTAAAGGACAATTGTTTCCTGTAGGCTAAACTATTCAAATAAATAGGGTGGAAAATCTTCTGATTCCGGGATTATTTATGTCTGTGCTCCTTTCAGGTCTTCTTTTAACTAAAAGAGACAAGAGGTGTGCAGATTATGTGCTATCTACCTTTCTGGCCATATCTGCATTAACTCTGGCTTTGGCTTATCTGGAGATTTACAATCGTGATCATGGATATATTTTCCCCTTTTTTATAAATCTATCTCCCCCTTTTGTTCTTCTTCTGGGGCCGGCTCTATGGTTGTATGTTAAATGTCTCACCATACCTGACTTCGCAATAAACAGAAGGCATCTTTTACTGCTCATTCCATTTGTTACTGTGTTTGTCCTCTTTCTGCTCAACGACTATATTAAGCCCGACGCATCAAGAATTGATATAGACTCTCATGAGGGTTTTAAAAAGGGCTACATGTTCCCCTTAGTTATGGGATTGATTGCCCTCTCAAATATTGGTTATACTATCTGGGGGCTGTTGATGATAAAGAGCTACAGAGAAAAGATGAAGAGTTTCTATTCGGGGTCAAGGCATCTTGAACTCAGATGGCTCAGATTTCTACTGGTGTTTTCTCTAATCGCATATAGCGTTATAAGTGCTCTTTATGCTGTTGACTCCGCTTTGCATCTGATGCCCTTTAATACAATTCAGGCTATTGGATATTCTATTGCTTCAACATTTATTATTATAATTGGCTTCTTCGGATTAAACCAGGGAGATCTATTCTCTTCTGTTCCTGTAGCCTACAAAGAAATTGAAGTTGAAACCAAAATAACTCTTGCAGGTGTAAGCAAACCTGATCAGGAGTTTGTTGCCCAGTTGCTTCAATACATGAAAGAGAAAAAACCATACCTCAGCCCCGAGCTCAGTCTGGAGACATTAAGCAATTGCCTGAAAGTAACCGCAGAGTATCTGTCCGGCGTACTAAATGGGTCGCTCAACATGAATTTCTATGATTTCATAAACCATTACAGGATTGAAGAGTTCAAGTCTTTATGTAAAGATCCCGCTAAGAGAAAACTAACCATAATTGCCCTTGCAATGGACAGTGGATTTAACTCAAAGGCCACTTTTAACAGGGTTTTTAAGAAGAACACCGGGCTAACTCCAAGCGAGTATTTTAGTAAGGTATCAATTAATTGAGACACGAAAAAGTCTTATTGATACCTGCTCACTATCTGATTGATACCGCCTGTTTACATAAATAGTTTTCATTTGCACAAAAATTTATGAAAATGAAAACTGCTGTAATTTATGCCTCTTCACACGGAACTGCCGAAAAGGTGGCTGAAAAAATTCAAAAGGGTCTGGGTGGAGAGGGAATCTCAACAATTAATTTAAAAACCAACAAAAACATCGATCTAAGCCTTTTTGACAATATTGTAATTGGAGGCTCAATTCATGCCGGCTCTGTTCAGGGGTGTGTTAAGGAGTTTTGCAAAAAGAATATGGTAGATCTTCTCCAGAAAAGAATCGCCCTTTTTATATGCGCAATGAATGAACCGGAGTACGAACAGGAACTTAAGGGAGCATTCCCTGAGATGCTTTTCAACTATGCAGTTTGTAAAAAGGTTGTTGGAGGGGAGTTCAATTTTGACAAAATGAATTTCCTGGAGAGAGTTATAGTTAAAAAAGTATCCGGCATAAGTGAAACCGTAGAAAAAATCGACAACACTGCAATAGATGAAATTATAGCTTCACTAAAGTGATTCTCCATGCCACTTATGCGTATGCATTTGATTATCCTGTAATAAAAAAAGAGAGCGACTTAAAAAGGTCGCTCTCTTTGAAGTTAATCACAAATCTGTTAGTTTACATACCCAGGGTTTTGCTGTGTAGCAATTGCCGGATTGGCATCAATCTCGTTTTGAGGGATTGGAAGAATCGTTTTGTAGAAAGTTCTGTTGATAATTTTTTCGCGGTTAGTTATTACAACTGCCGGGAAAATAAAGTCATCGTTATACTCTATTGACTTATTCCAGCGAAGCATATCAAAATATCTATGACCTTCTGTAAACAACTCTTTACTTCTTTCGTCTTCAATCATGCTCATTGTTACAGTTGCAACAGTGGCAGCAGGAAGAGCCGGAGCCCTTTTGCGGATTGCGTTGAGATAGTTGGCAGCTTTGGTTTTGTCAGGAGTCGGCAAATTCAATGCAGCTTCGGCAGCCATCAGATAAACCTCTGACAGTCTTATAACCTTAATGTTTGTAGCTGCTGCAACGCCTTTATCTCCGGTCATACCGTGTCCACCCACATACTTCATACATGAACCAAATCTTGTAGTAGATGATTCGTCGTAATCCATAATTGCTTTACGAATATCTGTAGGATCCTGGTTAAGTCTTGCAATAAAGTAATTACTAGCCATAAACCAACCTAAAGCTCCTGTTACCTTATTTCTGCGAAGAAGGTAGTAACCCAGTGAGCCAGTTCCAAGATTTGCCTCACCCGAATAAATTCCAAGCTCAAAAATTGACTCCGAAGAGAATGGTACTGACCATGAGGTGATCCAGTTAGTATTGCTATAAAGGCTATACAGAGTAGTTCCCATAACTGCTTCTGCTGCTGTTAGAGCATCGGCATATCTTCCCATTGTCAGGTAAACTCTGGCTTTAATTGCCAAATTACCGTAATAGTTAAGAAATCCGCTCACCTTTGTTTTAGGCAGAATTGGATCAGCATCGTTCAAATCCTTAAGAATTTGAGTGTAAACATCTTCTACAGAAGCACGGGTTGGCTGTGCTGATGCGTCAAGAGGTGTTAGAACCAATGGAACACCAAAAGATGTTTTATCCATATTGTAAGTTTTACCATAAAGGCGAACCAGGTCAAAATAGGCAAGAGCTCTTGTGGTAAGTGCCTGACCCTTTATCTGACTAAGTGCAACTGAACCGTTTCCGGCAGCTTCAATCTTGTCAATATTAAGGATTAGGTTGTTACACTGAAGAACAACATCGTACATTGCTGACCAGTAAGAACCCATGTTACCGGTTGATACTGAGTGGTTAAATGTATAGAGACCATCATAACCTCTTCCCTGAGAGTAGATTGCAAAATCGCCACCTTTAGCATCTCCGTAAAGAATAAAATCTCTTCCATAATAGCTGGATGAGGCTAGTTTTCTCATCAATCCGTTCATAACTACCTTTGCATCATTTGCATTGGTAATTGATGTTTCGGCTGCGGCTGAATTACTTGGCTTAACGTCCAGGAAACCCTCGCATGATGAAAGTAGTGCAATGCCCAAAACTGTAATTAATAAATTTATTTTTTTCATTGTAGCATCATTTTAAAATTAGAAACTAAATTCAACACCGAAAGTGTATGTCTTTCCTATAGGTGTTTCCCATCCTCTTGATCCATACTCGTTCACCTCAGGATCGTACACATCGTATGCAGCTAAAGTCCAAAGATTCTGACCATTAAAGTATACCCTTGCGTTTGAAATTTTCACTTTGCTGGTAATACTCTTAGGTATGTCATAGCCAATTGTAAGACTCTTAAGTCTCATATAATCCGCTTTATTCATAAACCTGCTACTCTTCTGCTGAGCATCAGCAAAGTCAACAGCTACCCTCTGAGGATATTTGGCATCTTTGTTCTCAGGAGTCCATCTGTTATCATACTGATCTTTTGACATGATTCTCTCCCAGTAGTAACCATCTTCAGCAACGTCTTTTCCTACTGCGTCATAGGTGTAACCTCCAACTTTATATGTAAGACCTGCGCTTAATGTAATTCCTTTCCACTTAACCTCGGTATTTAAACCACCAAAGAATTTAGGATGGGCATCACCGAGAATCTTCTCGCTGGCATCCTGATAGCGGAATGTTGCGGGGCGACCATTTACAGTTGTTGGCAGGGTTGTTGTGTTTGCGTTGTTCATAAACCAAACGTTCTTACCGGTTTCCCTGTCAACACCTGCCCACTCACGTCCGTAAATAGCCAGAGTTGATTGTCCCTCTTGGTAGATAAACTTAATCCTTGCGTCACCTCCTGTAGGTTCGAACCAAATAATGTTCTGACCTCCATAAAGTTTAGTAACGCTAGAATTAATATGAGAAGCAGTTATTCCTGCTGTCCAAGTTACACTGTTGTTTCTGATGATGTCTCCACTAAGTTCAAGTTCAATACCGTTATTGTTTATCTCTCCTATGTTCTTAAGAGTAGAAGAGAATCCGGTAACTCTTGAAATAGGCACATCCTGAAGAAGGTCTTTTGAATCTCTGTTAAAGAACTCAATTGTACCTGTTATTCTTTGATCAAGAATTCCAAACTCGAGAGCAATATTTGAGGTGTAGCTGGTCTCCCATGAGAGATTAGGGTCAGCAATTGTGCTAACACCTCCACCCGGAAGTTCCATATACTTGCTACCATAGGTTGCAAGAGAACGCCATCCGTAATTTTCTCCCGGAAGTGTTCCGTTTACACCATAAGATCCTCTAAGTCTGATGCTGCTTATGAAGTCAACATTTTTCATAAATTCTTCTCTGTCAATTCTCCATGAACCGGCAACTGACCAGAAGTTACCCCAGCGTGTTTCAGGTCCAAGTTTTGAAGATCCGTCTCTACGAAACGATCCTGAAACATAGTATTTGTTGTCATAGTTGTACTCAATTCTTGATAGCATAGACAACATTGAATTGCCCCAGTAATATGCGCTTGCAGTTAACACACCTGCAGTTGCAACTGTTTTCAGAGCACCTGTAGGAAGGTCACTACCCTCTGCACGCTGGAAGTCTGTATTGTTCTTTTCTGCCTCCCAACCTACAAGAATACCAATGTTGTGTTTTTTTCCAAAGGTTTTGTTGTAGTTTAAAGTCGTAGAAGAAACCAGTTTGTCTGTACTTGTCATCATCTCTCTTACTGTACCTTTAGCAGCAGATCCCTGGAAGTGAATTGGGCTGTAATAAAGGTGGTCAAGAGTTCTTGTGTTGTCATATGAGAGAATGGTTTTGAATGTAAGTTCAGGTAGAATCTTAACAGTCATGGACTCGTTTGCAGATATCCTAAGTGTTTTTGTGCTATTCTCCCACTCATTATCATAATAAAGAGGGTTGTAAGCTAAACTGCCATAACGTGCAGTCCAAGGTGTTCCGGTAACATAATCTGTTGGCCAGTACATTCCCCATAGCAGGTTACGAGTTTGCATAAAGTAGTTATTTCCCGTTGAACGTGTATCATTGAAACCCTCTTTTCCGCTGGTTGCAATGTTCACATTAGTTGTAAACTCCACAAATTTGCCAACCTTTTGTGACATGTTAATTCTACCGGTTATCCTGTCAAACTCATTAAGTTTAATCCTACCCTGCTCTTTTGTATAAGAGAGAGATGTGTAGTAATTAGAGATATCAGTTGCACCACTTACAGAGAGGTCGTATGTCTGATAAACCGCTGTTCTGAACAGTGCATCTTCCCAGTCAAAATATTTGCCTGCTCTGTCTCCTCCTACTGTTAGGGAGTTGATTGTATTGTCCGGAGCCGAGAAAGTGTAACCGTGTCTGTTAAAACGGTTGTTAAGCTGCTGCAAAGCACTTGCACTAGCCAGGGCCGGAGTTCTGTTCTGATAGTATACACCTGCATTCCAGAAGTTCTCATAATACATTTTTATCTGCTCATCAGTTGAAGCAGCTTCGAAGTTGTCTGTTGCCCATTCAGGAGTAAGACCTACACTGGCTTTAAAATTAACAACTGTTCTACCTTGTTTTCCTCTCTTGGTGGTAATCACAATTACGCCGTTTGCAGCGCGTGAACCATAAAGAGAAGAGGCTGCCGCATCCTTCAGAACAGTGATTGACTCAATGTCTGCAGGGTTGATAGTGCTCATCACATTAGTTGTTGTGTAAATATAACCGCCCATCTGTCCGGTGCTTCCCGATATTACGGGAACACCATCCACGACATAGAGAGGCTCATTAGATGCGTTCATTGAACCAATACCCCTTACCCTGATTGCTGAGGTTGAGCCTGCCTGCCCTGAAAGGGTAGTAATTTGCAGACCTGCCACCTTACCGCTTAGGGCATTTTCAAATGAGAGGCTTGGTACATCTTTAATTGCATCGTTTTTTACGACACTTGCCGCACCTGTAAATGTGCCTTTTGTTGCTGTACCGTATGCTACTACCATAACCTCATCGAGGCGCGTAGCATCGGGAATCATAACAACATTAATTACGGCTCTGCCGTTTACCAGAATCTCCTGTGTTGTAAATCCGATGTAGGAGAATTGGAGAGTAGCATCCGCCTGCACATTGTCAATAGAGTACTTGCCATCCAAGTCAGTAACTGCACCTGCTCCTCTTAC
>Ga0351922_1070_pt1 | contig 17623 bp, 15 predicted proteins | sample BONcelT113001C10_FD_206862 | JGI IMG/M metagenome (GOLD analysis project Ga0351922, IMG submission 206862) | Enriched cells from coal bed in the Powder River Basin, Montana, United States - BONCAT cells T11 rep2 HSBNCT.T11.300.1.C10 ... | reverse complement strand
CACGCCAGCGGTAGATGGACTGGTCTTCATCTCCAACCACAAAAATATTCTGATGGGCAGACGCGAGATAGCGCAGCATTTCGTACTGGGCCATGTTGGTATCCTGAAACTCGTCTACCAGCACATGCTCAAATTTGCGCGCGTAGGTTTCACGCGTCTGAGGATTCTCGGCCAGCAGGCGCACCGTCCATAAGAGCAGATCATCAAAATCCACCGCGTTGTTGGCTCGCAGGGCTTTTTCGTACTGTTCGTACACGCGCAGCACCACTTCTTCGCGATAATTGCGCGCCGGGTAATCCTTAACCCCAATCATGTTGTTCTTGGCGTCCGAGATGGCGGCATGCAAACTGTGCGGGCGGTGAATTTTATCGTTGATATTCAAGTCTTTCACCACCTGGCGCACCAGGCTGACCTGATCATCAGCGTCAAAGATAACAAAATTGCTGTCAAACGGCAGGAAGCCGCTGCCAGCCTCGCGGCGTAAAATGCGCGCGCAAATGCTGTGAAATGTACCCAGCCACACGCCGGATAATCGGTTGGGACCCAGCAGATCCTCAATGCGGCTGCCCATTTCACGCGCGGCTTTGTTGGTAAAGGTCACCGCCAGAATGTTAAATGGACGCACGCCCATCTGGTCGATCAGATAGGCAATGCGGCGGGTGAGTACGCGGGTTTTCCCTGAACCCGGGCCAGCCAGCACCAGGGTTTGCCCGGGTCCGGCGCTTACCGCTTCTCGTTGTTGGTCATTGAGCTTTTCTAAAAGGTCCATAGTCGCGCATGATTGTACCGTCTGGCAGGGAGGGTGTCAACCAGATGCCAGCAGGGAATATTTTCTCGAAATAATGATAGCTATACGATATCTTTAACCGCCTCGCCAATAACCGCTAAAGCCTGCCCAAGCAGGGCAATATCGGCTTGCGAACCCATATGCCCGAGGCGGAATACCCGCCCGGCCATCGGCCCGTAGCTGCCGCCCACCACCAACCCGCCTGCGCGGAAGCGCGCGTCCAGCTCTGGCCAGGTGATACCGTCCGGCACATTGACCGCTGTCACGGTTGGAGAAGATACCGCTCCCGGCGCGGGGAAAAGGTCCAGCCCCAACGCCTGCAGTCCCGTTCGGCAGGCCTGCGCCACTGCCTCATGGCGGGTGTAGGAGTTGGTCAAGCCTTCTTTGATCAGCAATTCCGCGCCCATATTCAGCGCGGCCGTGCCCTGCCAATAAGGAGTATAAGGGAAGTAAAAGTCCCTTTGCGCCGCATAAAACGGCAGGAAAGCGTCGTACCCGGCGTATTTAACTTCCTGAATAATTTCCCAGGCCGCGTCACTGACCGAGACAAAGGTCATGGCTGGCGGGACAGACAGCGCCTTTTGCGACCCACCCAGGCACAGGTCAATATGGCATGCGTCGGCTTCCACCGGCACGCCGCCGGCCGAGGCTACCGCGTCCACATATAGCAGCGGCACACCCAGGCGTTTCTTCAGCGCGCCCAGTTCTTTGATCGGGTTTAATGTTCCCGAAGGGGTTTCGCAGTGCACCGCGGTGATCATCTTGGGTTTGAACTCGCGAATGGCCAGGTCCATCGCTTCCAGGCCGCCAATGGTCTGGTTGAAAGGCAATTCAATCAGGCGCACCTCCGCGCCAACAGTTTTGGCCATTTCCCCAATGCCTGTGCCAAACACTCCGGTGGAGATGGAAAGCACGCGGTCGCCGGGCAGCAGGCAGCTTTTCAGCGCGCCCCATAGGCCCAGCATCCCCTCGCCGGTATGAATGGTGACTTTGTTTTTGGTTCCCAAAATAGTCTGAAGATTGGCTTCCGCGCGATTATAGAGATCCAGGTAATCAGCCTCCATGTCGGCCGAGCCAAAATTTGTTTGCCAAACGGCTAAAATTTCCGGCGGCACCTTCACCGGCCCGGGCGTCATCGAAATGGGATAAGTTTTCATGGGTCACACTCCTTCCAATCTTCAAAAGGTCTCGCAACCCAATGATAACATACCGGCATTGAGCCGGAGGGGGTTGATTCCACAGCAGGAGCGCAAGACTTGTGCCCCCATCCAGCCGAACACTGCCTGCCCCTCACGTTCAAAAGAAACGGCAAAAAATCATGTCTTCCTCTCCCACGCCTGGCAGGGGATCCAGATGGGGCATTTTTTCTTTTTCCGCTCTGGGCGGGATGGAGAAATTTTAATCTTCCATTCCATGTTAAAATCAAACCTATGGAATGGAACATCCTTGGCCATGAATGGGCCGCCCACCTGCTGCAACAGCACATCACCCGCGGACAAACCCGCCACGCGTATCTTTTCACCGGTCCTCCCGGGGTGGGACGCCGCAGCCTGGCGCTGAAGTTCGCTCAGGCGCTCAATTGCACCCAGCCGCCGGCGCCCGGCCAGGCTTGCGGAGAATGCCGCACCTGCCTGCAGATTGGGCGCATGCAGCACAGCGACCTTACCATTATTCAGGCAGAGACCATTGGCGGCACCCTTAAAGTAGACCAGGTTCGCGAGCTGCAGCACACCCTTTCTCTTTCTCCATACGAAGCCCGCTACCGCGTGGCGCTGCTGCTGCGTTTTGAAGAAGCCCATGTCAGCGCGCAGAACGCCCTGCTCAAAACCCTGGAAGAAGCCCCCGAGAAGGTGATTCTGCTGCTGACCGCTGATTCAGCCGAGAACTTACTGCCCACCATCGTCTCTCGCTGTGAGGTGTTGCGTCTGCGCCCGATGGGCGTGAACCTCCTGCAAAACGAGCTTTCTACACGCTGGCAAATCCAACCTGAAACCGCCCAACGCCTGGCACACCTCTCCGGAGGACGGGTAGGCGCGGCATTGCAGCTCAATGAAGAGCCCGAATCGCTCGATTTACGCCGCGAGTGGGTGGAGGATGCCTTGCGCCTGGCACAAACCAGCCGCCGCGAGCGATTTCGCTATGCTGAAGGGATAAAAAGCAAAGAGCGTGATTGGCTGAGGCAAATGCTTCTGGTCTGGTTGTCTTTGTGGCGGGACATTCTGCTGACTTGCGCCGGGTCGAATACGCCGCTGGTTAATTTGGAATGGAAAACCGAGATAGAACAACTGGCCGCGCGGGTTAGCCTTCCGGCGGCGCGCACCGTCACCGCCGCGCTGGAACAAAGCTTGGAACGACTGGACGCCAACCTGAACCGCCAGTTATTATTGGAAGTCACCCTGCTGGATTGGCCGCGCCTTTAACCTCCAATTCAATTTCATCTGATGAACATTTCAATAGAAGGCGAGGGTTGTTTTTCCTCCAATCCAGGAAAAACAACCCTCGCTTTGTTTATTTACCTGCTTTACAGCCGCGAGAGATCTTCAACCCGGCGGGTGATTATCGCCTGATTGCGCACACTTTCTATCTTATCGTGAATAATCTGCATCAAGACGGCCGCATAAATGGAGATGCCAATCAACTTAACCAATTCGATCACATTGGCTAACATCACAAACTGAAAGAAAGTGATCAGTCCATCAGAAATCAATCTCGACCCAAGGCTTTCCATGCCAATCGTGCCAACTAAAAACACCAAACCGCCCAAAATGATGCGGGCTCTCTGCCGCGGTGATAGATCCCGCAGGAATGGCAGGTACACCAGCAGTAGAAGGATTAAACCCAGTATCACTGGCAAATACCAAGCGAAATTTAAGTAGCCGGTCAGGTCAATCTGCACTTGTTCGCGGATGGCCTCACCCAGCTGTTTGTGAAGTTCCAGGGTTTCTTCAAAAGCCAGAAAGATGAAAATCGCCGCCATTAACATCCAGTGAAAAACAAATCGCTCCCGGCGCACAATCGAGCGGATACCTAAGAAGATCATTTGCAGCACCGCGACCGCTGCCAAAGCCATTGAGAAATAAGTGGGAAAGTTGTTTTGACCATGGAAGTGGAACTCATGGATGGCAAAGTCCAACATCTCACGGTATGAGGTAAAAAAGCGCAAATATTGGCCCATCAGAGAAAGCACAAACAATTTAAAGATAAACAACAGCATACCGCGAAAAATCGGCCAGGCACGCGCGGTGAAATTTTCGACCCAACCAACATTATCTTCGTAGACGCGCACCGCGCGGCGGCTCATCAACAAAACCACCAGGAGTTGCACGCTCACCAGCAGCCATCCTGCCAGGAATGGTCGCACCCGCGCTTGCATATCCGGGGCAATCCACGCGAAGCCCAACCAGCGTGCGATGAGATATCCAGACAGGACGATGTTTAAAACCAAAATAGCAGCCAGTGAAAGAACCGTGTCTGAAGATAGCCAAACCGCAAAACGGCTGAAATGCTTGTCAGTTCGGGTAACGCGCAGGTCATACACCAGAAAGACAATCAACATAACCAGGAAAGCCAGCAAAGACGTTACCAAAATACCAAAATGAATGTAGGTCATGCCGCCCGTAAGGGTTGCGTTCTTCGCATCGCGCGGGAGAGCAAAGAAATAAATCACCACGCCCAGCAATTCAATCAAAGACAGTCCAAAAAAAGCACGCAGATAATTCTTTACGCGAAGACGGCTTTTTTCAATCATACTTTCTCTCTGTTGGGATTGATCAGTTTGGAGCAGAAATTACCAGTTTGATGATTTTAGCATAATTTTTTAGCGGCAGGAATTACAACACCCTGGCTCTGGATTGTGCCATGCAATCCAAATCCAGGGTGAATTATTTACCAAAAATAAATTTTCAAAGTCTAGAGGCTTGCGCCCCCAATTTTTTTTAGGAATTAACCCGCAAATCTTTAACCGATTGACTGGCGCAGTTCGCGCGCCAGTTCGCCAAAGCGCGGACTGTAACGCACATCCTCGGCACGCGGACGATCCAAATCCACATCCAGATCCAGACAAATGCGGCCCGGACGCGGGGTAAACACCAGCACGCGGTCTGAGAGCAGCAGCGCCTCAGATATGGAATGGGTCACCATGATTACCGTCTTGCGGCTGCGCTGCCAGATGTGCAGCAGTTCCGCGCCCATCCGCTCGCGGGTCAGGGCATCCAACGCGCCAAACGGTTCATCCAGCAGCAGCAAATCAGGGTCTTGAATCAAGGCGCGCGCGATTGCCACCCGTTGTGCCATCCCTCCAGAGAGATCGCCCGGCCAGTTTTTTTCAAACCCTTCCAGCCCAACCAAAGAGATCAACTCCTGTGCTTTTTCTGCGGCCTGCTTATCTTCCACACCCTGCATCTCCAGCGGAAGGGTGATATTTTGCAGCACGTTGCGCCAGGGCATCAGATTGGCGTTTTGAAACACCAGAGCGATGCGCGGCTCGCGGTTACAATGCGCGCAGGTGTTGTATTCCACACTTCCCGCGGTGGGCGGCACCAGGCCAGCCAGCACGCGCAGCAAGGTACTCTTGCCGCAGCCAGAAGGCCCCAACAGACAGATAAATTCTTGCGCGCGCACACTGAAATTCATCTGCTGCAAGGCTTCCAACCCGCCATTGTCGTCGGGAAAGACGACATTTAAGTCTTTGATCTCAAGAATGGGCAGCGGTGTCATTTCATTTCCGTTACAAAGGCGTTTGACCAGGCTTTGCTTAAGTCTTGCGGTTGTGCCAGCAGGTTCATCGTCAGCAGAATATCCTGCATATTTTCCCAGTCTCGCGCTTCAGATTTTCCCAAAGGTTCGCTCTGATAAAACTCCAGCGAGGTCTTCAAAACCTGCATCTGGGCGGTTTCATCCGCCTGGGCCAGGTTTTCTACATATTTTTTGCAGATCTCATACGCCCCCTGCGGATCAGCAAGCGTGTCAGCCACACCTTTTTGAAGCGCGGTTACCATGCGCTGGACCAGCTCGGGGTTGTCTTGAATGGTCTTTTCATTAGTGATCAATCCATTGCCCACCAGCGGCAGATAATCTGCCACGCGCATCACGTTAATATCGTAACCAAGGCTGGCAAGCTGCACAGGCTCATTAGGCACATACACAACGATGGCCTCTTCCTGGCCGCTGCTCAATGCTTCCACCTGGTTGAAGCCAATCACATCCAGGGTCACATCGTTTTCTTTTAAACCGCCTGCCTGTATCAAAGCCCGCAAACCAATATAACTGGCGCCGTATAAAACCGGCGTGCCTATTCTGCGCCCGCGCAGGTCTTCAGGTGAGTTGATGCCTTCATCAGCCATCGAGGCTATTCCCACCGGGTATTCCCCGTACCAGGTATACACATACACCACCGGCAGCTGCTGGGCGCGGCCTAATAGAACCTGCTCGCCAGACGCGATAGAGAATGGCAGCTCATTGGCACCCACCAACGCCACCGCGTCGGTTTCAAAGCTGTAATCGAGAGTTACGTCCAGGCCTGCTTCCGCAAAATACCCTTTTTCCATAGCCACATACAACGGAGCGAACTGCACATTAGGAATGTAGCCAACCGGAAGGCGAATGGAGGTTAATTCTTGAGCGGAGGGCTGAGACTGCGGTTGAGGCATGCAGGCAGCCAACAGGATTGATAAGACGATGATAGTTTGTATTACGCGAGGTTTCATAAAGTCTCCCTGAAATTATTTGAGGCATTGCGCCAGGCCAACAGGCGCCTTTCCAGCTGAATCACCAGTCCATAGAGTGCCAAAGCCATCCCAACCAGGGTGAAAATAGCCACAAATACCAGAGCGGTATCATACTGGCCGCGCCCCACGTTGATTAAGAACCCCAATCCACGGTCTGAGCCGACAAATTCACCCACCACCGCGCCGATTACCGAAAGGGTTGCCCCTATGCGCAGCCCGCCCAGAAAAATGGGCAGGGCGGCTGGCACTTCCAGGTAGCGCAGCACCTGGCTGCGGCTGGCGCGCATTGAGCGCATCAGATCGCGCAGGTTATCCGGTACGGCGCGCAGGCCAACAATCGTGTTAACCAACACCGGAAAGAAAACAATCAGCCCGCAGATCAGCACTTTGGAGGCCATCCCAGGCCCAAACCAGATTACCAGCAAAGGCGCGATGGCAACAATCGGTATCGCCTGGCTGGCCACCAGATACGGCGAAAGCAGGCGTTCCAGCAATTTGGATTTTGCCAGCAAATACCCCAATATAGTGGCGGTGGTGCTGCCTGCCAGCAAGCCCAACAATACTTCCAGCAGGGTAATGCCAGCGTGGCGCAGCAGATTACCTTCCATCAACGCGCGCAAGAACCGCTCGGCTACCAGACGCGGGCCAGGCAAAATAAATGCGGGGAAGTTTCCCCATATCGAAATCAGCTGCCAGGCGCCCAAAAACAAGCCAATGGAAAGCAAAATGATCCACGGGCTGTGTTTCCCTGCCAAATCACGCATGGTTAATCGATTTTTATCGCGTTGCAATTCATCCACTTTCGATTTTCCTCGCCACGGTAAGCTAATTTGTCCGTTCATCTTCCACCGACCTGTTGTGCGCTAATCTATCCGGCGGGGGTGGCTGCGCCAGGAGAAAAAAGACGTTAGAGACCTGTTGTGCAAAAAATCACAAACCCCGAAAACAAATGTTTTCGGGGCATTTTTCACAGGATGCGGTTTTATAGGATCCGCTGCTCTGCGACCTTCTTTCGTCCGGACTGTACCGTCGACTCCGGAATTTCACCGGATCATGCGCTTGCGCGCTCGTGGGTTATACCACCGATCGGGAATTGGAAGTACTCTTCCTCACCCTGCCCCGAAGGTTCAATATAGAATTTTATGAGTTTAGTATAGCCTTGATTTTTAGCGGTGTCAATGTGAATGCAATCACAAAGAAAACAGGAAATCCGTCAGTGTTGTTTATCCGCTAAAATTTGCGCCAACAATTATCTGGATATATACTAATCAATGTGAACAACGAACCCAAAAACCCGATGGATATGAATGAAAACGCCCGGTTGATTTTAGACATTGCCTGGTCGTTATTCCAACAAAAAGGCTACCGCGGATTGTCGCTGGATGAGCTGTGTGAAAAATGCGGGTTGACCAAACCCACTCTTTACTATTACTTCCAAAGCAAAGAAAACCTGTACTTGCGCGTTCTGCAGCGACAGGTTGATTGGTACCACGAAGCCTTCTCAGATGAATCGCTCAGCACTGCTCAACGGTTAAATCGATTGGCTAGCACCATGCTCAAAAGCATGAGCTCCAACTGGCTGGCCATGCTGCGAGACCTGGAACACATAAAGAATCCCGATAATTACGCGCTTATCCGCGATATGTTCACGAAAAACCTGCTTGAACCGCTGGCAGAACTGATGAAAGAATCCATGCAAAATGGCGAGATGCGCGAGCAAAACCCGGAATTGGTAGCCTGGTCATTTTTGGGTTTGGTAAGCACCTTCACCGGCAGGCTGCATTTGTTTTACAATGACCCACACGAGGCCGCGCGCTGGCTGGTGCAGTTCTTCTTGTCCGGCGCGATTGAACATAAAGGTTGATCCAAAATAAGTTCCGATAAATATCCATAAGGAGGAAAATTATGTCTGGATTAGGAGACCGGCTGCAGCATGCCGACTGGAAAAAAGAGAAACACGCCCCCGTGATTCACAGCCCGGCGGCAGTCAAAGCAGGCGAGGCATTTGAAATCAAAGTCAACATTGGGGAAGAAATTGCCCATCCCAATACCACCGAACACCACATCAGCTACATCACCGTGTATTTCCAGCCTGAAGGGGAAAAATTCACCCATCAGGTGGGTCACTTTGAATTCACTGCTCACGGCGAAGCGGTACAGGGTCCCAATCAGGGGCCGGTATACACCGAACCTGCGGTGGTGGCGCTGATGAAAATCAGCAAACCCGGCACGCTTTACGCGGTGGCCCTTTGCAATATCCACGGTCTGTGGGAAAGCGAACAAGAAATCACAATTGAGGAATAACCCCAAACGGGAAAACAAAAACCGGCGGCGCAATCACACGCCGCCGGTTTTTGTTCAATTAATCAAGATAGGTGTTAACCCTCGCCGCTGCCTGCCAGATTGGCAATTTCGGCAATCCGCGCGTCCAGCTCGCTTCCCAGCCCTTCAATGTCAGCCTGCAAAAAGCCGCGAATAATCATCGAAATGGCATCCCGCTCTTCAATCCCGCGAGACATCAAATACTCCACCTGGTCAGGGGCAATCTTGCCGATGCTGGCCTCATGGCTCATCTGCGCGTCAGGGTCCAGCGCGCGCAGACCCGGGTTGGATTGGATAAAGCCCTGATCCCCCGCGTTGAGCAGCATGCCCGAGCAGTCAATATGCGCGCGGCAGGCGTTGCTGCCCACCAGCAGTCCTTCTTGTAAAATCTGCCCGCCGGTACACACCGCGCGGTGGATCAGCTCGGTGCTGGTATTCAAGCCGTTCAGATATATCTCACCGCCGCTTTGAATAAACGAACCCGGTGAGCCTAAAATAATGGATTGAAAGCGCGCTGAAGCCCCTTCGCCATTCAACCAGGTTTTGGGGTTGGTAATGATATCGGCTGCCGGTCGCAGCGAGATGTAATTGCTGTTAAACTGACCGCCAGCCGCCACTGCCGTACCGGCTTTGGGGCGCACAGTCACTTTTGGCCCCCAGGCATGAACCATGTTATTGGTCAGCACCGCGTTTTTGCCCACATAGAACTCACTCACCGCCAGATGCAAGCCCTCATCAACGGCCTGATGGGTGGCGCAGCCGGTGATCAAGGTCAGTTCCGCGCCATCTTCCACAATCACCACGTTGTGCAGGGTTTGCGCGCTGTTGGCATCGGCCATATACAAGCCCGCCTGATAGGGCAGTTCCACCTTGACGCCAGGCTGAACGCGAATAAAGAAGCCTTGCGGCTGTGCCTGCGCGGCTACATGGCGGGTGATCTCATCCGCCTCTTGTTTTACCAGCTTCCAGAAATACTTTTCGCGCAGCCAGTCGTATTTTTCCAATGCCTGGTGAATCGGCAGCACTTCCAACCCCTCAACGTGGGTGTAAGAGCACAAAGTATGCGCGTTGCGCACCACAAAAGACCCGGATCGCTGGCCGTCGTTGAGAATGACCCCCACTTCAGACAGGGTTTTTGAATCTCCACCACCCAGAGATTCCAGGTTGACCAGCGGCAGATCGTCCATAACGGCTGCCTGAGCATAATGCTGAAAATTGATAGCCTTGCCTCCGCTCAATACCCGTTCGCTGCTCACAGGTGCACCTCCGGCAAGTGATTAACGCACTCCACACATTTTTCATATCCGCTTTCGCAAACCATGTCAAAAATAATGCCGGGGTTGCCCGTGCAGGATATTTTTCCACGCAGGATGATGTGGGCGCGGTCAGCATGCACATGCTCCATCACCTGCCCGGTGTGGGTAATGATCAACCCTGAGCGGCGGCGCACCGGGTGGCCGTGCTCCACCGAGAAGAGCTGGTTGGCCATGCCGCCGATCAGTTCCAGGGCTTCAATATCCACACCCGAATCGATTTCATCCAGCATGGCAAAGCGCGGGCGCATCGCCAGCAGCTGCAGCATTTCCGAGCGGCGAATTTCACCCCCCGATAGACCGGCATTGATTTCACGGTCCATGAAGGGACGCACCCGCACCGTTTCAACCAGCGCGTTAATTTCGGCGCGGTGCGCCTCATCGCTGCCAGATGCGTACTCCACCACCTGGCGCAAGCGCACACCGGGGATGGTCGGTGGGCGCTGTTGCGCCACCGCGATGCCCATGCGCGCCCGTTCTGTCAGGCTGGCCTGGGTAATATCTTTGCCTTCAAATAAAATTTTTCCACGGGTAACTTTGTACCCTGAAAAGCCCATGATCGTCATCATCAGGCTCGTCTTGCCGCTGCCATTGGGGCCCAGCAAAGCGTGAACTTCGCCTTGTGGAATTGCCAGGTCAACCCCGTGCAAAATGGGTTCTCCGCGTACTTCCACGTGCAGATCATGGATTTCTAGAATGTTTGCCATTATTGTCTCCAGACATGTATTACCGTCCTGGTCAAAGGGGGACGGCAGCCCTCCCTATTTTACCGCTTTTATATTGTGAAACACATCACAATCAATTCTCAAATTAAGTTTATTGTTGCCAACCACGGGCATAAAAAAAACCCGGCGGCTGTGACCAGCCGCCCTTTTCAGCCTGGTTTTTGAGCTGAAATCCTGCAAATTGCCCCCCTTTCGTGAAGGGCAATCGTTTCGTCCACAATTTGGTTGACAACCTGCTTTAAAATACACTATAACTAACATAGATATTCCGCGCGCTTGACGGTCATTGAAACCCATCCCCTCAGGCGAGGGCGCGGAGAATAACCCAGCCCTTGTGGCTTCGTATTTTTATCTTTTTTGCCCATTTTCTGTATAATCGAATCAGGCAGAACCGACAGGGGATTCTACATTACGGCCGTTCTGTTGCCTATTCGAATGGACTATTTACAAAGGCCTTTTTTATGAACAAACCTCGAATCGCGTTGATTCATTACGCGGCTCCTCCCATCATTGGTGGAGTGGAAAGTGTGATGGGCCAGCATGCCCGTCTGATGGCTGACGACGGGTACCCGGTATCTGTATTGGCTGGTCGAGGCGCGCAATTTGATGACCGCGTAGGCTGGCAAGAAATCCCCCTGCTCGATTCCGCTCATCCGCGCGTGCTAAGGGTGAAGAAAAGCCTCAACAAAGGCCAGGTGCCAGCGGAATTTCATGACCTGCAAGCCGAGATCGCCCAGCAGCTTGCCCTGCACCTGAAAAACATCCAGATTGTCATCGCCCATAACCTGTGCTCGCTGAATAAAAATCTGGCGGCGACAGCCGCCCTGCGCCAAACCATGGCCGAAAACCCGCAGAAACGACTCATCCTCTGGCACCACGACCTGGCCTGGTCCACACCGCGCTATCGCGACGAGCTGCACCCTGGCTTTCCGTGGAACCTGATCGCGGAAGACTGGCCTGAAACCAACCGCCAGCATGTGGCGATCTCGCAGTTCCGCCATCAAGAACTGGCTGATTTGATGAGCCTGGACCACCAGCAGATACCCATCGTCCCTTCCGGGTTGGAAGCCGCCCAATTTTACAAAATGCATCCTTTCAGCGACCACTTCATGAAAAAAAGCTGCCTGTTGGAAGCCTGGCCGATCTTGCTGCTACCGGTGCGCGTTACCCGCCGTAAAAATATTGAGCTGGCAATAAAGACCCTGGCCGCCCTAAAAACTCATTTTCCGCAGGCCGCTCTGGTGGTCACCGGCCCGCCCGGACCGCACAACCCTGCCAATCACCAATACTTCGCCGAACTGCAGCAACTGCGCGATGAGCTGGGGCTGAAACCCAACTCTGCCAGACCGGGCGGGGTGTACCTGATGGCTGAAATCGAAAATGATTTCTTGCCCAATGAAGTAATTTTTGACTTTTACCGCGTTGCCGACGCGCTCTTCATCCCCAGCCGGGAAGAAGGCTTTGGCATCCCGATCCTGGAAGCGGGACTGGAGGGAATACCCATCTTTTGTTCGGATATTCTTCCTTTCAGGGAAATTGCGGGAGAAAATGTGGATTATTTCAGGCTTATCCAGACCCCAACAGAAATTGCCCAACGAATCGCGCAGCGGCTCAACGCCATTCCCAGCCTTCAACATCGTGTGCATGTACGCAAAAATTACACCTGGGAGGGAATATATCGCACGCGGATTTTGCCCTTAATCGCGGAGGTACCTCATGATTGAAATCGAAACGACCCCTGTCGGAAACCTGCCAAGACCGCAGGTTCTGATGCCCATCTTACCCGGCAGCGACAACCATTCGTTGCTGCGCCTGGCGCGCTGGCTGGCCCCCAACCTGCCAGTATTGCTGACTGGACTGGTGCCGGTGCAAGCCGCGGAAAACCTCAGCGCGGGAGCAAAAGCCGCTGAAGATCTGCGCAAGCTGATTAACGAAGCGGTAGACCGCAAACAGCTGCGCGCCAAATCCCGCGTGCGGGTCAGCGAGCAGCCCTGGGAGGACCTGTGCGAAGTGATAAAACAGGAACCTACCATCCACTTAATGGTTTTAAACTGGCCCACCCATTTTGACCATTTGCGAGTGACTGCCGCTGAACTGCTCTCGCGGCCGCCTTGCGATATCGCCATCTTGCGCGGACCGCTTCCCGAAAAAATTGGCAGCATTCTGGTGTTGAACCGCGGCGGTCCCCACGCCGAGAAAGCCCTGCGGCTTTGCCTGGATATCATGCAAGACCAGCCGGTTAAAATCACTTCGATGCGCATCAAACGCTCTGATGAAGGCCCAGAACTGGATGAGCAGCTGGCCGGAATGGAACAAATATTGGAGCAGTTCCCCACCATTCATCAGGAAGTTGTGGTGGCTGATGACGAATACGTGGCCGCGTTGGAACTGTCCAACCAGTACGATTTGACCGTGCTGGGAACCATCGCCAGCCCAACCGAAATGACCTCTTCTTTGGGAAAAATGACAGACCTGTTGATTTCGCAGTCCAATTCACCGGTGGTGGCCATTAAACCCAGGTTTGTGCCGCCCAGCGCGGCCGGGTCGGAGTTTCGCACCAAAGCCATCTCCATTCTGGTTGACCGCTGGTTTGCGGAGAACACCTTCTCTGCCACCGAATTTGAAGATTTAAACCATCTGCTGACGTTGAAGGAAGAGCGCGGAAAAACCATCAGCCTGGCGCTGCCCGCCCTGAACGAAGAAAAAACGGTCGGTAATGTGATTTCGATGGTCAAGAAAGCCCTGATGGAGGATGTGCCTCTGCTGGATGAGATTGTATTGATCGACTCCAATTCCGCGGACCGCACGCGTGAGATCGCCGAAGACCTGGGTGTGCCGGTGTATATTCACCAGCAGATTCTGCCGCAATACGGCGCGCGGCGCGGCAAGGGCGAAGCGCTGTGGAAGAGCCTGTACGTCACCAGCGGAGACATCATCCTGTGGGTCGATACCGACATTGTCAACTTCCACCCGCGCTTTGTCTACGGGCTGATCGGCCCCTTGCTGCAAAGCCCGCGCTGGAAATTCGTGAAAGGCTTTTACCGCCGCCCGCTGCGCGGCGAAGACGGCCAGCTGCACCCCGGGCGCGGGGGGCGCGTTACCGAGTTAACCGCGCGGCCGCTGATCAATTTATTCTACCCGCAGCTTTCCGGCATCATCCAGCCCCTGGCCGGGGAGTACGGCGGGCGGCGCGAGCTGCTGGAGCAGGTACAGTTCACCTCCGGTTATGGGGTTGAAATGAGTTTGCTGATTGACGTGCTGGAGCAGTTCGGCCTCGATTCAATCGCCCAGGTGGATCTGGAGGAACGCATTCACACCAACCAGCCGCTGGATAAACTGAGCAAGATGTCCTTCGCCATCATCCAGACCGTGATCCACAAGCTGGAGAAGCGCTTTGGCACCGAATTGTTAAAGAATATCAACCTGACGATGAAAACCATGCACTACGAACCCGACTACTTCTACCTGGAAGTGGATGAAATTGCCGAGCTTTTCCGCCCGATCATGCTGGACATTCCCGAATACCGCCAGAAACGCGGTTTGGAGAATCAGGTGGACGCGTGACGGTGCTTTATCTCATTCGCCACGGGCAAACCGACTGGAATCTGGAAGGCCGCTATACCGGCCAATCGGATATTCCCCTCAACGCCACCGGAGAGCGGCAGGCGGCCGCGGCCGCCAGCCAGCTCAACGGGGTCAAACTGGACGCGATTGTCTCCTCCGATCTGCAGCGCGCCCAACGCACCGCCGAGATCATCGCCGCCCAAGTTGACCTGCCGGTGCAAAGCGACGCGCGCCTGCGCGAAATCAACCAGGGCGTGTGGGAGGGCATGCACTTTTCGGAAATCAAAACCCGCTATGAAGAGCAGTTCAAACGGCGCAAACGCAACCCATTGGCGGTGGCGCCCCCCGGCGGCGAAACGGTAGGCCAGGTGCAAAAAAGGGTGCTGGCCGCGCTGAAAGATATCTGCGCGCGCTATCCGCGCCAGCATGTCGCCATCGTCTCACACGGGCTGGCACTGGCGATTATTAAAGCCAGCATCAACCAGATCCCCATTGAACAGGTGTGGGATCTGATTCCGCCCAACGCCCAGGTGGAGCAGTTGCAAATGCGGTGCGAGCCAACCCGCTCCGGGTAGGGTATAATCAGTCTCGCTGCCAGAAAAACCCTGGCAATCAAGCCCCAGAGGAAAATCCATGAACGACCCCCAACAAGCGCTGTTTTTCTTTCGCAAAGTGGTGTTCTGCCTGTACCGCGAAGCCGGCGCGATGAACGAAAACACCCACGCTGAGCTTTCGCAAAAAGCGCACCTGAAAACATCTTTCTTTCACGGCGCGCGCAAACGCATGGCCGTGCAGCTGTACCACGACATCAAAAAAGAAACCCAGGTCAGCCGCATCCTCAACCCCTTCATGTTCCGCACCGGCCTCAACCTGGAAGACCTGCAGCAGCTGTTTGCGGAAGGCAACTGGCAGGGCAAGTTTAAGAAAATCTTTCAGGGCGGACCCAAATGGGCGCGCATCGCCGAAGAAGCCATCCGCCTGCGCGACGCCATCGCCGAGGAAGATTGGCCCGCCGCCCTGCAGGTCACCCAGGTGATGAAGGGCATGAAAACCAACATTGGTTTTCTGGTGGATGAGTTTGAACTCACTGAGCGGAAGTATTAGGAAGTGTGGCGCGCGCCGGGTTCCCCGGCGCGTTTTTGTTTAAGGAGGGGTTTATGGTTAGAATTATTTTGAATAATGATTTCATTTTTTATATAATTGTCGTAGATGTTTACTATCCGAACAGAAATAACACTGGATAGTTAATATTAGAGGGGTATATAGTTGACCAAATAAACCTAAGTTAAAAGCTCACCTAAAGAGAAATTATGAAGTGCATAAGAAATGGAGCCCATCTTGGCTTATTACGTTAATCTTTTCTCTCCAGAAACTTATGAAGCGTTTACAAAATCAGGGCAAAATATCTCCGGTTTTCGCGTCAGTCAAGAGCATGCAGCCAGACGAATTAAAATTGGCGATAAGTTTATCTGCTACATGACAAAACTTTCTCGTTGGGTTGGAATCCTTGAGGTTACAAGCAAGTATTTTCAAGACGCAAGCCCAATTTTTTATCCCGCCGATGATCCTTTTACAATTCGGTTTAAAGTAAAACCTCTTGCCTGGCTGCCAAAAGAAAAAGCCATACCAATAAGAAATATCCAAATTTGGGAAACCCTTTCTTTCACACACGGTCATGATATAAACTCATCAACTTGGACTGGAAAAATTAGAAAAAGCCTCCAACCTCTTGATGAAAAAGATGCTAAATTCCTTGAACAAGCTATTTTTGCACAATTGAAAAAACAAGAAACATTTGAAATTGACGTGGAAGAGTATGAAAAACTCATAACTCACAAAGTTAGGCGTGTTGATAAGATAGTTTCAGTCTCTGTTCCGCAGGATAGCCCAGAAGAAGAGAATAACGGAGTAAAGCCTGCAAAAAATGATGTGCGCGAATCAATAAGAATTCAAGCAATACTAGCTAAAATTGGCGCAGAAATGGGAATGAGAATTTGGATACCAAGGAATGATAGAGCAGCGGTGGTTTCAGAGTGGAAAGGTGACCCAAAATTTGTTATTGACAGTTTACCTCTGAACTACGATGAAACCACATTGAAAACTATTGAGCAAATAGATGTTTTGTGGCTCAAAGGGCGTTCCATAATACGCGCATTTGAAGTTGAGCACACGACTTCAATTTATTCAGGCATTTTACGAATGGCTGATTTGTTAGCGTTACAGCCAAATATGGATATAAAATTACATATCGTTGCGCCAGAAGAACGCCGCGATAAAGTCTTTCAAGAACTACTCCGCCCGGTATTTTCATTACTTGAACGAGGACCGCTTTCAGAAATTTGTACGTATTTAAGCTATGAAAGCGTGAATGAACTTTCAAAGGAAAAACATTTACCTCATTTATCTGACAACGTACTTGATGATTACGCACAACAGGCAGAGTAAATGCATAACATTATCTAAATCTGCAGGTATATGGGACAGAACGAGAATTTAGGATCGCTTTTGTTTCAATTTATTTACCCAAAAGCAAAATCTGCCACAATGTCAACTAGTATTCAAAGGGGAATCAATGATATTGTTACCGCCACTCTTACTAAAGCAAATCACCTAATGAAAATTTGGTTAAGGACAGACGAAACTCAAGTAGCCGTGCTAGCGCTTCAATTAGCAAGTGAGCAACTCGCCAATTTAGTATCTACTGGCAATCCACACTATTGGTCTTGGGTAATCGTTGGATTGCACAATGCTCTTCAAGGTTTCATGGTATTGGCACTTAGCGGTGGTAATAATAAAAATGTTTTGATTGAAGTTCGTGCTAAAGCGAGGGCGGCAGCTCATAAATGTAAAGATGGAAAATTACCACAGCAGAAACTTGATGACTTCCCGATCCTTTACAAGAAGATAAAATCTAACCAAATGAAAATGTATGACAATAGCCAGGTTTTTATACCAAGGGGCACACAAGGAAGAAGCGTGAAGAAAATAAATTCTCTGCGGAATGATTTTATTCACTTTATTCCCAAGAGTTGGTCAATTGAAATTAGTGGCTTGCCGCAGATTGTAGATGATTGTCTCCAAATTATCTCGTTTTTAGCTTTCGAATGTGGCAATATTATTTGGCATGAGCAAGTTTTAGAAACAAGAACAAAAGTGCTTCTAGAAGAAGTCAAGCAGAACGTGAGA
>Ga0351922_1069_pt1 | contig 17902 bp, 8 predicted proteins | sample BONcelT113001C10_FD_206862 | JGI IMG/M metagenome (GOLD analysis project Ga0351922, IMG submission 206862) | Enriched cells from coal bed in the Powder River Basin, Montana, United States - BONCAT cells T11 rep2 HSBNCT.T11.300.1.C10 ... | reverse complement strand
CGCGCCCAGCAACGGGCAAGATCTTCAACAGAATCTCGAATGGTCTCCGGTTCCTCCGCTCGAAGCAGTCCCGCAAAGTGCTTCACCGCTCTGTTGAGCGCCTCCGGCGACGGATGATACACGTCACACAATCGCATGAATGCCTCAAGATCATGTGGCGTACCATGATACCGGAAGTGAGGTGAAATGGAACTCGAAAGAGATCTTTCCGAGACCTGTCGCCATTCGGCCTCGCGAGAACCTTCATCGAACCGTGCGACACATGCGGAAAACCGCGTGATCTGAATGTGCTCTGAGAGGACGACCGATCCGATCCGTTTGCGAACTCGTAATCGACCACTGTGCAGGTCGATATGCTCCTCACGCTCCACAAGCAATACAAAGCCAATGAGCATGAGGCACACACACAGGCAAGCCAATACGATGAGCTTCACGCCGCCGTCCACCCGCTGTTCGTCCGCCCGAACACTTCCGCTTTCGGACTCTCCACGGGCGGGCTGCAAACACATGATCGAACTCCCAACGATGGTAGTTGCAGGACTATTCCCTCCAGTACGGTCGAGGCCGGGAGATGGGGCGCCTTCCAAAGGCGGGACCGCCCCGCGTCTCTGCACAACACTTTTCCTTTGGATCAGCGTATGCGAGGAACGACGCGTCCCGCGACATCCACCGACCGACCACCGGCTCATAAACCCGCGCCCGAATGTAAAACGTCGTCGTCGCGTCATCCCAGTAGTAACCGACCTTCCCAACCCACCGGAACGCATTCACCGTCAAACCGCTCACCGCCAATTCGTTCCCCCATGCATCGTTCAGGTACATATCAGTCGCATTTCCACCATCATCCGTCAGTGCCCGCGCCGACCCCAGCGCGTCGTACGTGTAATAGCTGGGCACCCAAATCGTCGGCCCCTTGCGATACTGGCTGATCAGGTTCCCGTACTCCCTTGGCTCGTTGGTGTAGACGGCCTTGATTTCGTTCTGGTCGTCGGCTTCGGCGAGGTAGTTACTAAAATCCCAAACGTACTTGGTGACGCCTTGCGAGTCAGCCTTTTCCTGCCGGAGTCCGTCAAAGCGATAGGCACTCGTGACGATTCCGCCAGCGGGCATCAGAACCCTGGCTTGTCGATTCTGGTCGTCCCAGGTGGTCGTCGTGCGCTGCCCAGTCGGCTGCTCGAGGACTTGCACGTTGCCCGCCAGATCGTACGTGTAGGTCGTCACGCCTGACGCGTCTTGGCTGGTGGTAAGCTGGTTGGCCAAATCGTACGCGTACGTGGTCAGCGCTCCGGACGCCTCCTTGACAAGCCGGTTGCCGAGCGGATCGTAGGTGTACGTCGTGTCGTAGCCGGAGGCACCGTTGCGTTGCTCGCGCGTCAGGCGATCCGTGGCATCGTAGGTCCACGTGACGCGATCACCGCTGGATTCCAGCATTCCGACGGGATTGCCCCTGGGATCGTGCTCGTAGATTAGGCCGAGGATCACGCTGTCGTCCGCCTTCAAATTGTAGAGTTGTGCCACCCGTGAGGCGCTATCGTAAATGTAGCTGGCCCGCGTGCCGTTGGCTAGTTCGGTCAGCGTCCGCCGACCCGCCGCGTCGTAGCTGAAGGTGGTGCGGTCGCCTTGCGGGTTCACCAGGTGAGCGATCTGACCGCGTGGGCCGTAGGCGTAGCTGAAAACACCGCCGTTCGGCGCGGTCATCGTCGCCCGCTGGCCGAGGGCGTCATAGGTGTACGTGATCGCGTTTCCCGCCGGATCGACGGCGGTTAACCGGCGGCCCAGCAAATCGTACGTGAACGTCGAGCGGCTCGTGCCGTCGACTGCGACGGTGCGGTTACCGATTGCATCGTACCCGAACGTGACCGGCGGATCGTTGGTGGACATGCGACTCGTGAGCCGATTGGCTGCGTCGTATTGGAATGTGGCCTCGATGCCGCGAGCGTCCAGAATGGATGTTTGCCGGCCAGCGGCATCGTATGCGAAGGTCGTGGCGCGGCCCAAGGCATCGAGGTGCTGTACAATCCGCCCCGCCGCGTCGTGCGTGTACGTGTTGCGCCCGCCGTTGGCGTCGAGGATCCCAACCCGCCGGCCCGCCGCATCGAATACCGCGGTCGTGCGGTGACCCAAGGCGTTGACCTCGGCGATGGCCGTTCCAACCGCGTCGTATACGGTCGTGGATAAATGCCCGTTGGCGTCCGTGCGAGCCACGCGCAGGCTCGCCGCGTCGTAGCTGAAGCTCGTGCGATCCCCCAGCGGATTCACCGTGGCGATCAGCCTGCCCGCGGCATCGTGAACGCTGGTCGTGCGGTGCCCCAGCGGATCGGTTTGGGCGACCGGACGATTTGCGGCGTCGTAGGCCAGCGTTGTGCGGAAGCCCAGGGGATCAAGGGCGGCGATCTGGCGGACCGCTTCGTCGAACACGGTCTCCGCAGCGCTCGCCCAACCGGCAATCGGCGGGCGGGGCCACACCTCGATATTGATCCAGCGAACACGGCCGAAAGCCCTGTGCCGCTCACTTTGGGTCCATTTGGGGCCGTTCTTGTTAACGGAGCGGCGCAGGCCGCCCGGTTTCCGATTGTAATGCCGGACGGCTCGCGCCGTGCCGCTACAAAGTAAGTAGCATTGGCCGAAAGCCAGCAGTTCCGGACCGCTGCGGAGCGCATCCGCTTCCGAGCCCTCGACATCCATCCACAACAGGATGCCGTCTGGTCGCCCGCATCGCCGGTCGAATTCGTCCAGGGTCAGGCACTCGACCGGGACGGCGGGCCCCGTCGCGTCCGGCACCGCAAACAGGGACGAGGACCCAAGTTGGTTCGGATGGCTGCCGGGTGGAAACGTGTGCAGGATTTGCGGACCCGGGGAACCCGTGATGGCCACCGGGTGGAGAGGGCCCGGAAACGCAGGCGCAAGGTGCGCGTGGGTAGCCGGATTCGGTTCGCAGCCGAACACCTTCATCTCCGGCCAGACTTCGCGGAGCGTCCGCCATTCGCTCTTCCAGCCGACCCCGATGTCGTACAAGGCGCACGGCGCGTGGGGGATGAACTGAACGATGTGGCGTTCGTGCTTCTGCTGGCGGTTCATGCGAGCGAATTCTCGTAAAGCGGGCCTGTCAACCTGCACCTCCGTCCGAAATCAGCAGCGCGGCACGCGAGACGACAAACGTGCGGCCGCATCATGTCTTTTTCTGATCGCGTCTTGCCGGGTCGCCGGATGCGGGCAGGACCAAGATCCGCGCGTGTCTGAGATTGCTGTCATTTTCTTTTGTCGGTCGTATTCGCAGTACGTCAAACCGTAGGGTGTGCCGTCCAGCCGCGTCGTAGCACACCACCCACGACAAAAGTCAAAATTCAAGACCTGACCCCAGGCTCCTGTGCTACTCAACCGCCCCCTCCCTGTCAACGGAAACGAGTCCCGTCCGCTGCTCTTACTGCCTGTCCTTTTTCTCCCCACGCTGGAAGTTGATACATCCAAGCTCCCATTCCCTGATTACTCCTTGGCCGGTGTTCTCTTCTTCCGCACACACAGCGCAGATGGTTGCCCAACAATCCAGGTAACTTGTGTCAAGTGAAGCAGGCGGGCGACGCCCGCACTTCGCTACGCGATCGCGTAGGTTCTGAGCCAAGACGCCCGCCGTTCCCACGAGATTCGATGGTCCGGCTCAGCCGCCGAAGCTCCTGCAAATCGAGGGAATAGGAAGCAGGCTCTTCTCGAAGCAGCACGATCTCTGCATGCGGAAGTTTCCGCATAAGCTCATCGAGATGTTTCTCTGCAAGCCAGGAGCCCCCAATCGCCAAGAATCGCAAGTGTTGGAATCCGGAGAGCGTCTCGATCATTGAGTCTGCGGACCGGGGTGAATCGCCCGGAAGCGAGCCTTGGTAAAACACCAACGTGCGTAGTGGCCGTAAGCTGCGAAGCCAATCCATTCCCCCGGCAGACACCCTCGATTCCACGATGACAATCGCCTCTAGACTCCTACTCATGCTAAGGCAGCGTAGACCATCGTCGCCAAGTTCGCTGTAATAGCTATAACAAAACCTCTTCAGATTCGGAATCCGAGATATGGTCCGTGTGCCTGCCGTTGTAAGATCGCAGTGCTCGAGGATCAGTTCTTCAAGTTCGGTAAGCCCGACGAGTTGTGTCATCTTCGAGTCTGTATCAATCTCGTCGTAAAGGGCGATACTCCGCGATTGCCCACAACGAACGGACTCCACCGCTCGCGCAAACTCGGTCGCCCGCTGTGCACGAAACTCCTGGATGGCTTGCTCGTGACGCGTGGTGGCTGTAATCCGACCCCAGCGGAAGCATAATAGCACCAAGGCTCCGACAAGCACAGACAGAATGGAATACATGATAATCCGTTTGATCATAACTAGCCTACGAACTCGCGCACCAAAGAGGAAGACTTGTCACGGCAAGCCTCGAGTGTTTTGGGGCGGAAGCATCGGGAAAATGTCGTTCAACTCGGTGCCTGTTATCGTGGAGGAGGTTGCGAGAGAGCCGCTCTCGAGCCTCTTCGTGCAGCAACTGACAATCTCGGCCTTACTGGAAAAACCGGGAGGGGCCGCATGTGGATCGGGATAAGCGACACTTGGGAGCGGGTCGTTTGAGGCGTTAGCGGCAGTGCATCGTGCGCACTTCCGACCTTCGCGATTATTCCAGATCGCTTGCCTGGTATTCACTGCCGGCTGTTCCCTGTTTATCCATTGAGCGATCTCACGTTCATCTAGCGCGCATCGGGAACAACGACATGTGCTCCTACTCGCAAGTGTGCCGCCTGCGATGCAGTGACGTAATGCGCTGTGCAACCGGGAGTAATAGTTTAGAGAACCGTCGGCATCTAGGTCTTTCGGGCCGATTGCTGGCGTGAAACCCGCTGATGGAACGTACCGGCCGGCTTCCGCCTCGGCAAAATTACGAACTTCTTGAAAGATCGTGGTGACGCCAGGCATTCCGAGAGTCAGCCAGTATCCTCCAAGGCACCCACAACTCAATTTGCACTTGGACTTAACGTAGGCTACAACAAACTCACTGTCCGATGTCTCCATTCCCGTTGGATCGATCCATCTCAATGGGTTTGCGTAGACGTAAATCTCAGTTAATAGCGATCGGTCCAAGTGAGAACCGTCGTTCCAACGGGAGCCCTGGACGGGTATTGGATAGAGCAACGGATCTGCCGACATCCATCTGCCTCCCACAGGATCATACATTCTCGCCCGAATGTAGAACGTCCCTGTCCCCTCATCCCAGTAGTACCCGACACGTCCTACCCAACGTAACGGATTGATGGTCGTCCCGCTAACCGCAACTTCATTGCCCCAAGCGTCGTAAAGATACGTATCCGTCGCATCCCCACTCCAATCCGTCAGCACGCGCGCCGACCCCAACGCATCGTACTTGCAGTAGCTCGGCACCCAGATCGTCGGACCCTTTCGGTACTGGCTGATCAGGTTACCATACGGTTGCGGCTCGTTGGTGTAGATGGCTTGGATGTCGTCCTGTTGGTCGGTCTCGGCGAGGTAGTTCTGGAAGTCCCAAATGTACTTGGTGACGCTTTGCGGCTCCGCCTTTTCGTGCCGGAGTCCGTCGAAGCGATAGGCACTCGTGACGATTCCGCCAGCGGGCAGCAGAACGCTGGTTTGCCGATTTTGGTCGTCCCACGTGTTTGTCGTACGCTGCCCGGTCGGCTGCTCGACGACTTGCAGGTTGCCGGCCAAATCGTACGTGTAGGTCGTTACCCCCGTTGCGTTTTGGCTGGTTGTCAGTTGATTCGCCAAGTCGTATGCGTACGTGGTCAGCGCTCCCGACGCATCCTTGAGGAGCCGATTGCCCAGCGGATCGTAGGTGTACGTCGTGTCGTAGCCAACCGCACCGCTGCGTTGCTCGCGCGTCAGGCGATCCGTGGCATCGTACGTCCATGTGACGCGATCGCCGCTGGATTCGACCATCCCGACGGGATTTCCCGCGGTATCATGCTGGTAGGTCAAGCCGACGATCACGCTGTCGTCCGCCTTCAAATTGTAGAGTTGTGCCACCCGTGAGGCGCCGTCATAAGTGTAGCTGGCCCGCGTGCCGTTGGCTAGTTCCGTCAGCGTCCGCTGGCCGGCTGCGTCGTAGCTGAACGTCGTGCGGTCGCCTTGCGGGTTCACTAAGTGAGCGATTTGAGCGCGCGGGCCGTAGGCGTAGGTGAACACGCCGCCGTTCGGCGCGGTCATCGTCGCCCGCTGGCCGAGGGCGTCAGAGGTGTACGTGATCGCATTCCCCGCCGGGTCGACGGCGGTCAGTCTGCGGCCCAGCAAGTCGTACGTGAACGTCGAGCGGCCCGTCCCGTCGATTGCTTCTGTGCGGTTCCCGACGGCATCGTACCCGAACGTGACCGGCGGATCGTTGGTGGACGTGCGACTGGTGAGCCGATTGGCTGCATCATACTGGAACGTGGCCTCGATGCCGCGAGCGTCCAGAATGGATGTTTGCCGGCCAGCGGCATCGTATGCGAAGGTCGTGGCGCGGCCCAAGGCATCGAGGTGCTGTACAATCCGCCCCGCCGCGTCGTGCGTGTACGTGTTGCGCCCGCCGTTGGCGTCCAGGATCCCAATCCGCCGGCCCGCCGCATCATAGACCGTCGTGGTACGGTGCCCAAGCGCGCTAATCTGGGCTACGTTTCGGCCGAGTTCGTCATAGACCGTAGTGGCGGCGTTCCCGTTCGCATCCAGGATCGCCTGTTGCCGACCGGCCGCATCGTAGCTGAACGTCGTTCGCGCACCCAGCGGATTCACCGTGGCGATCAGCCTGCCCGCGGCATCGTAAACGCTCGTCGTGCGGTGCCCCAGCGGATCGGTTTGGGCGACCGGGCGATTTGCGGCGTCGTAGGCCAGCGTTGTGCGGAAGCCCAGGGGATCAAGGGCGGCCGCGGCGCGACCCGCGGCGTCGTAGACCGTCGTCGAGACATGGCCCAGCGCGTTGATCACCGCGACTTGCCGGCCGGCTGCGTCGTAGGCCAGGGTTGTCCGATTGCCCAGGGCGTCGACCGTCGCCTGCGTACGGCCCGCGGCGTCGTACACCGTCGTCGCCACCGCGCCGCGAGCGTCGATTGTCTCGCTCCGTCGCCCGGCCGCGTCGTAGGCGAACGTGGTTGCGTCTCCCAAGGCGTTGACGGACGCGATGGCTCGTCCCGCGGCGTCGTAGGTCGTCGTGTTTCGCTGGCCCAGGGGATCGACGCTGGCGATCGGGCGATCGGCGCCGTCAAAGACGTTGGTCGTGGTGTTGCCCAGCGGATCGATCGAGGCGACCGGCCTGTCGGCAACATCGTAGGTCGTGGTACGGGTCTGGCCCAAGGGATTCACCGCGGCGACGGAACGTCCGGCCGCGTCGTACACGGTCGTTTGCCGGCGGCCCAGCGCGTCCAGCGACGCGGCGGCCCGGCCCGCGGCGTCGTAGATCGTCGTCGTCCGGTTGCCCAGCGGGTCCACGCTCGCCGCCGGGCGGTTCGCCTCGTCGTAGATGGTCGTGGTCCGCTCACCCAACGGATTCACCTGCGCCACGGCATTGCCAAACGCGTCGTAGACCGTCGTGCTGCAGTGACCCAGCGGATCGACCATCTCGACCACGCGGCCGGCAACATCGTAGATCGTCGTGCTCCGCTCGCCCAGCGGGTTCACCTGGGCCACCGCGCGTCCGGCTTCGTCGTACACCGTCGTCCATAGGTTCCCCAGCGCGTCGATGGCAACGACCGGTCGGCCCACGGGGTCGTAGATCGTGCTGACGCGCGCCCCGAGCGGATCGACCGTGGCCGCCGGTCGCCCCGCCGGATCGTACACGGTCGTCGTCCGCTGACCCAACGGGTTCACTGCGGCCACACGTCTGCCGTCTGCATCGTACACGTTCTCATTGCGTTCGCCCAGCGGGTTCTCGCTGGCTTCCGGTTCGCACGACGGACCGTACTCCGTCGTCCACTGGTTCCCCAGCGGGTCGATCGATACCACGGGACGACCGGCCGCATCGTACACGGTCGTGCTGCGGTGCCCCAGCGGATTAAGCTGGGCGATTGGCCGGTTGTCCGCATCGTAGACCGCCGTCCACACGCTGCCCACGGGACTGGTCACCGTCTCCCGGCGGCCCGGCAAATCGTAACCATAGGTCGTGCGGTTGCCCAACGGATCGATCTGGGCGATGGGACGGCCGAGCGGGTCGTACTCCAGCGTGACGCGTGCGCCCAGCGGATTGACCATCTCCGTTTGGCTGCCCAGCGCGTCGTAGCCGTAGGTCGTCCGGTGGCCCAACGGGTCTACCTGGGCTTCCACTCGCCCCGCCGCGTCGTACTGCGTCGTCCATCGCGCGCCCAAGGCGTCCTGCCGCTCCACCTCCCGGCCGTTCAAGTCGTAGGTGATCGTCTGTCGCGCGCCCAGCGGATTTTCCATCCCCGTGATCCGGTTCATCCCGTCCACCGTCCACGTCGTCCGCTGGCCCAGCGCGTTCTCCGTCGCCACCCGCTGGCCCGCCGCGTTGTACAGGTACGTCGTCCGCTGGCCCAACGGGTTCACCCGCGCCGCCTGGTTCTGCCCCTCGTACACGAACGTCGTCCGCATCCCCGACGGCCGCATCAGCTCCGTGAGTTGGTTGTGCGCGTTGTACGTGTAGCTCGTCAGGCCCCCGTCAGGCCCCTGCCGCGCGATCCGCTGACCGGCCGCATTCCACACCAGGGTGATCCGGTGGTCCAAGGCGTCCACCTGCGACTGCAGGCGACCCTCCGCGTCATACTGGAACGCGCCCTGCGCCCCCGACGGCGCAATCACGCCCGCCGTCCGCGTCCGCCCGTGATCGGCCGGCTCGTACAGAATCGTCGTCCGCTGACCCGCCGGATCTTCCACGCTCTGCAGCCGGTTGTTCTCCCACGTGTAGCTCGTCGTCCGCCCCACGGCATCTTGGACCGACAACAGCCGCCCTCCGGCCGAGAAGCTCAACGTTGTCCGGTGGCCCAAGGCATTTTGGATCTCCGTCCGGTTGTCCCACAGGTAGGTGTACGTCGTCCGCGCTCCCAGCGGGTTCTCGTAAGATTCCAGCCGCCCCACCGTGTCGTACGTGTAGCTGAACCGGTTTCCTTCCGGGTCCGCATACGCCGCCAGCCGCCCCTGCTCGTCGTAACTCAGCTCATGCACGCACAGTTCCGGCGTCACGTATTGCGTCAGCTGACCCTGCGCATCGACCGTGAACTGGCTCTCCCGGCCCGCCGCGTCCGTCACACGCGACAGGTAACCCGCCCCGTCATAGCTGAGCGTCGTCCGCCGCCCGAACGGGTCCAGCACCGATCTCAACCGCTCCTGACCGCTGAGGTTCGCGAAACTCAGCGTCCAGGTGTCCCCCGACACCGACACGATCCGCTCCAGGCGGCCCGCGGTGTCGTAGTGCAGTTGCGTGTGGTCCGCCAACCGTTCGATCCAGCCGGCCGCGACTTTCTGCAGCGTGCTGCCGACGCCCGCCGGGCTCTGGTAGTAGCCCGTCTCCGGGTCCTTCTTCGTAAAGCACAGCACGCTCCCGCTGGGCTTGAATAGCTCTGCCGTCGATTCGTCCAACGCTCCGACTTCCGTCGTCAGGTCGCTGTCGAACCCGAGGCCGAACGCCGGATGCCCCGGCGAGAGCGAGTTGTACGTCAGCCCGGGAATCGCGTCGAAGGCGCCCCCCGGCGGCGGCTGCAGCCGGAGCATCAAATCCCCTTTGCTCGGCGCTGGATTCACCCGGGCCGGCGGCGCCGCCCCGTACCGCGCCAGTTCCTCGGCAAGGCCCGACAGCAGGCACGCATCCGGCTGGATCGGCCTGGGCTCCGGCCACACCAGCCGCTGATTCTCGCTGTCCGCACAGCCAATCGCGCAGACGATGTTCGTGCCCTTCAGCACCGAGGCCTGGGCCGGCACCTTCGTCTCGCCGCACTTGCAGTCACCTTCTTCCGACCCGCAGCCGCAGCTTGAGGCCCCCGACGACACGTCACCGGACTCCTCATCCTCCGGCTCCTCGGCTCCATCGTCCGGCAGTTTCTTGCAGCAGAACGGATTCCTGCCCTCGAAGGGAATGTCCACGGTGTCGAAGATCGAACCCGGTGCGCAGCCGATGTCGCTGCCGCAACTGGAGGAACTCGACGACGAACTGCTGCTGGACGAGGAAGACGAACTGGACGAAGAGCTGCTGCTGGAGGAGGAACTCGACGAACTGCTGCTGCTCGACGACGAGGAACTCGATGACGAGCTACTGCTGGAAGACGACGAACTGGACGAACTGCTGCTGGAAGACGACGAACTGCTGCTGCTGGAGGAGCTGCCGGTGGAGGACGAACTGCTCGATGAGGATGACGAAGACGAGCTACTGCTACTCGGCGGTGGTGGAAGCGAAGAGGACGAAGAGGACGAGGAGCTGGACGACGAGGAAGAGCTGGGTGGCGAACTACTGCTGGACGAAGACGAACTGCTGCTCGGCGGTGGAGGAATCGAAGACGAACTGCTGGAGGAGGAAGTGGAACTGCTGCTCGACGAACTGGAAGACGAACAGCTGCTTGACTACGACGAAGACGATGAACTGCTGCTGGATGACGAACTGGAGGACGCGCTACTACTGGAGGACGACGACGACGAACTCGAGGACGAACTCGAGGACGAACTGCTGCTGCTGGACGACGAGGACGATGAACTGCTGGAGGATGGCGAACTGCCGCTCGACGAGGAAGACGAACTGGACGAGGAACTGCTGCTGGACGATGACGACGAGGGAGTCGAAGACGAGCTACTGCTGGACGACGACGAACTGGAAGAACTGCTGCTGGGAGACGACGAACTGCTCGACGACGAGCTGCTGCTGGAGGACGAACTGCTCGATGAGGATGACGAAGACGAACTACTGCTGCTCGGCGGCGGCGGAATCGAAGACGAACTGCTGGAGGAGGAAGTGGAACTGCTGCTCGACGAACTGGACGACGAATTGCTGCTGGAAGACGACGAAGACGACGAGCTGCAGCTGGAGGACGGCGGCACCGAGGACGAACTGCTGCTGGAGGACGAGGAGGAACTGGACGACGAACCGCTGCTGCTCGACGACGAGGAACTCGACGACGAACTGCTGCTGAAAGACGACGAACTGGAAGAACCGCCGTTGGAGGACGAACTGCTTGATGAGGAGGGCGAAGACGAGCTACTGCTACTCGGCGGTGGTGGAAGCGAAGAGGAGGAGCTGGATGGCGAACTACTGCTGGACGAACACGAACTGCTGCTCGGCGGCGGGGGAATCGAAGACGAACTGCTGGAAGAGGAAGAGTAACTGCTGTTCGACGAGGAGCATGAACTGGACGAACTACTGCTGGTCAAAGAAGACGAGGAACTCGGTGAGAAACTGCTGGAAGACGGAGAACTTAACGACGAGCTGCTGCTGGGCGGAGGGGGTGGATTGGACGACGAACTGCTGCTGGACGACGACAGGCTGGATGAACAACTGCTGCTGGACCAAAACGAACTGCTGCTGGACGACGAGTCGGGCCAAGAACTGCTGCTCCAGGAACTGGATGACCAACTGCTGGGACTGCTGGGATACCAACTGCTGCTCGACGAAAATTCGGCCATGTCCCGGAAGCCCTCCCAAATGCCGAGAATACTGCTCTGCGGCGCAACGGCAACCAGACCTTGCCCGCGACGGCGAACGGGTTCTACGAGGTGGGCCTGTCGGCCACCGCAATCTCACCGCCACGGGCTTCAAATGCGAAATTTAGCGGTTCCCGTGAAGGGGGTCAAGCAAATTCCCGAAAAATTTCCCAGATCTGGGGTCCCTCAAGATACAGGACTCCATCGGCGCTCCCCACCTTGAGGCGGAGGTGCGTGTGCAGTAGAATGCGGAGTCGTACGGGCAACATGTGAATGGAGCGATGGTGGACGGACTTAAAATCCCGCTCGGCTTGAGATTTGGGGTGTCGGGCATTTTACACGTCTTGAGATGGGTTGAATTCGATGGGACAGCCGCAGCACAAAGCAGAACCAAGGCGGGGAGACCAGCCTCCAATCGGTGAATTGTGCGTTATCGGGCATCCGAGCCGGCTCGGCGGAGCCGACACAGAATTGGATCACCAGATCCACTGTTGGCAAGCGATGGGCGCGATCGTGCATGTCTGCCACACGGGGCCATTGGACGATAACCTTCGGTCGATGAATCTTGAGCAACGCGGTTGCGTCTATCACGAACCTCGCGATTGGGCATCAGTCAAAGGCTTGCACTGTATTTCGTTCTGCAACGGCGAGTAGGTGTACGTCGTCCGCGCTCCCAGCGGGTTCTCGTAAGATTCCAGGCGCCCCACCGCGTCGTACGTGTAGCTGAACCGGTTGCCTTCCGGGTCCGCATACGCCGCCAGCCGCCCCTGCTCGTCGTAACTCAGTTCATGCACGCACAGTTCCGGCGTCACGTACTGCGTCAGCTGACCCTGCGCATCGACCGTGAACTGGCTCTCCCGGCCCGCCGCGTCCGTCACACGCGACAGGTAACCCGCCCCGTCATAGCTGAGCGTCGTCCGCCGCCCGAACGGGTCCAGCACCGATCTCAACCGCTCCTGACCGCTGAGGTTCGCGAAACTCAGCGTCCAGGTGTCCCCCGACACCGACACGATCCGCTCCAGGCGGCCCGCGGTGTCGTAGTGCAGTTGCGTGTGGTCCGCCAACCGTTCGATCCAGCCGGCCGCGACTTTCTGCAGCGTGCTGCCGACGCCCGCCGGGCTCTGGTAGTAGCCCGTGGCGTGCCTCCTGTTCTTACGCACTGCCTGCCGATCCGAATTCCCGGCTTCGCCTGCCATTCCGACAGTCCCCGACCTCGCTCGAACGTCCGGCTTCCCTCCCGTTTCTTCCGCCGCTATCCTGTAAGCAATTACCGGGCCGAACAGTATTGGGACGGGAGTGAATGGCACTGTTTTCCGCTCGTCATTCATCAACTATGCGCCGCGCTCTCGCCCTGCTGAACCCGAACTCGCAGAATTGCCTAAATGCCCGCACCTCGTCGACAGCAACCTGCTCTTGCAAACGACCGTCAATGTCCATTACCGGCAGACAGACCTCCAGGCCTTCCGGAAGTCGCTTCCAATACGTTGCGTCCCATGGCGCGACATGTCGCGCTTGTTCACGACTCAATGCACCGATTCGTCTCGACCGAAGACGCTCTAGGAATCTGACCGCACGTTGAAGCGTTGTGATGGACCTCGCAGATAGCGTCACGTATTCATGTCCCTCCAGCTCATCGTACTCGTCACGAAAAAACTGCTGCCAGTCGGGCTGAGCTGCCTCTTCCCACGTCGAGCCTCCTTTCATCGTAAGTCCATAGAACCAGTCTTTCGTCTCGTCTCCCCACGATCTGATGAAGTTCGACTTGCTGGTGATCCGTTGAGATACGAGCGGGGTACGCCCAACGGAGCGTATCTCGAATTCGTCCAAGAAAATCAGCCCATCGGCGAGCGCCGCTTCGACAAGCTCAAGTATTCGGTCTGCCGTGATCGGACGCGGCACGTAATTGAATCGCGCTGCAACAACAGGTGGTCGATCACAGATCTGCCGAATGCTTGGCAAGAAAAGTGCGGCAAGATCGAGCACCCAAAACAAGTCTGGTTTCATAATACCACTCTTCAGCCAAATTCGGAGATATCGAGCGGTCCGCTATCGGGCGCACTTGCATCGCTCTACCATCTGCGGACCCCCTGGGCCGTTTACGCAGCACTTGCCGCAGAAAATACTACTGTAGCAGTGCTGTCCTTTGCTCCTCTTGCAGGCGACGTGCGACACAATTCCACCGAGGCCTTCAGTTTCAATGGGGAATCCGTCCTCATCCAGATACTCCGTGTTTGCAGGTTTGCAGCTTGGGTCAGCGTTGCAGACGGCGCAAGCCTGCTTTGTGGATTGAAACGAGCCGACTGGGCAGACAGGAACGCTTGGTCCGAATTTATTCCGGCACATCTCCGTGTCGTCCGTCTCCTCAATTGTCACGTTGGTTTGCGTCGTGGGAAACGGTATTATCGTAACGATGATGGAGATAGTCTGGACCACCCCCTGAGCCGGCGTAACGGCTGTGCCGGTGCATGGACTCGTCTTCACGAGGCCTACGCCGCCCAAGCTAGTCCAGCACTTTGTTGTGGTAACGACTTTCTTCTTTAGAGCAGAGGAGACAACCGACCAACCTCGATAACTTGGCCACCAATCATTGGCGCGCGCTTGACAGCAGCTTGCCGCGTTGAGCCCGGGACAATTAGTGGTCTCGTGCCAGGTCGCCCCGGCACCGGGTCTGGTAAACTCGCAATCAGCCACGAAGGATTCGGTAGAGGTTGTTGCGCAAGTAGCCTCACCACCCGGGGGTATTGTCATTCTGGCGTTTCCACTTGGATCAACGGATGAGAAAAGTAAGTAGTTTGCGTAAAGGTTCTGGCCATCGACATATCCGATCGGGTCTCTGGAGCAGAGAAATAAAGGGGTCAGGAGTAGATTTGCCACCGGATAGAACAGCGGATCTTGCGACGTCCACCGCCCCGTCACAGGTTCGTAGGCTCGTGCCCGAATGTAGAACGTCCCGGTTACATCGTCCCAGTAGTATCCCCATCGCCCAACCCACTGGAATGGATTGACCGTTGAACCACTTACGCTGACTTCGTTCCCCCACGCATCGTAGACGTACGTATCCGTCGAATTTCCATCCCCATTCGTCAGTGCCCGCGTCGAGCCCAGGGCATCGTACTGGTAGTAGCTCGGCGTCCAGACCACCCCCCCGTCCTTTCGATACTGGCTGATCAGGTTTCCGTAACTCTGGGGCTCGTTCGTGTACTCAGCTTGAATGGCGTTCTCCGCGTCCGTTTCGGCTAAGTAGTTCTGGCAATCCCATATGAATCTCACGACCCCTTGCGAATCCTCCTTCGCCAGGCGCAGCCTGTCAAAACGGTAGGTGTTCGTGACGACAGTGCCATCGGGAAGGAGCACGCGGGTCTGGCGGTTCTGGTCGTCCCAGGTATTCGTCGTGCGCTGCGCGGTCGGCTGCTCGACAACCTGCAGGTTTCCCGCCAAATCGTACGTGTAGGTCGTCACGCCCGAGGCGTCTTGGCTGGTGGTCAGTTGGTTCGCCAGATCGTAGGCGTACGTCGTCAGCGCTCCCGGCGCCTCCTTAACGATCCGATTGCCCAGCGGATCGTAGGTGTACGTGGTATCGTAGCCAGACCCACCGCTACGTTGTTCCCGCGTCAGTTGATCGGTGGCGTCGTAGGTCCATGTGACGCTATCGCCGCTGGATTCGACCATCCCGACGGGAGTTCCCATTGCGTCGTGCTCGTAGGTCAAGCCGAGGATCACGCTGTCGTCCGCCTTCAGATTGCAGAGTTGTGCCACCCGTGAGGCGCCGTCATAAGTGTAGCTGGCCCGCGTGCCGTTGGCTAGTTCGGTCAGCGTCCGCCGGCCGGCTGCGTCGTAGCTGAACGTCGTGCGGTCGCCTTGCGGGTTCACCAGGTGAGCGATTTGACCGCGCGGGCCGTAGGCGTAGCTGAAAACACCGCCGTTCGGCGCGGTCATCGTCGCCCGCTGGCCGAGGGCGTCATAGGTGTACGTGATCGCATTGCCCGCCGGATCGACGGCGGTCAAGCGGCGGCCCAGCAAATCGTACGTGAACGTCGAGCGGCCCGTGCCGTCGACTGCGACGGTGCGGTTAACGATTGCATCGTACCCGAACGTGACCGGCGGATCGTTGGTGGACATGCGACTCGTGAGCCGATTGGCTGCGTCGTATTGGAATGTGGCCTGAACGGCACGAGCATCCAAAATGGACGTTTGCCGGCCAGCCGCATCGTAGGCAAAGGTCGTGGCGCGGCCCAAGGCGTCAAGGTGCTGTGCAATCCGCCCCGCCGCGTCGTGCGTGTACGTGTTGCGCCCGCCGTTGGCGTCCAGGATCCCAATCCGCCGGCCCGCCGCATCGAATACCGCAGTCGTGCGATGCCCCAAGGCGTTGACCTCGGCGATGGCCGTTCCAACGGCGTCGTACACGGTCGTGGATAAATGCCCGTTGGCGTCCGTGCGAGCCACGCGCAACCCCGCCGCGTCGTAGCTGAAAGTCGCGCGATCCCCCAGCGGATTCACCGTGGCGATCAACCTGCCCGCGGCATCGTAAACGCTCGTGGTGCGGTGCCCCAGCGGATCGGTTTGGGCGACCGGACGATTTGCAGCGTCGTAGGCGAACGTTGTGCGGAAGCCCAGGGGATCAAGGGCGGCCGCGGCGCGACCCGCGGCGTCGTGGACGGTCGTCGCTACATACCCCAGCGCGTTGCTCACCGCGACTTGCCGGCCGGCCGCGTCGTAGGCCAGGGTGGTCCGATTGCCCAGGGCGTCGACCGTCGCCTGCGTGCGTCCCGCGGCGTCGTACACCGTCGTCGCGACCGCGCCGCGAGCGTCGATCGTCTCGCTCCGTCGCCCGGCCGCGTCGTAGGCGAACGTGGTTGCGTCTCCCAAGGCGTTGACGGACGCGATGGCTCGTCCCGCGGCGTCGTAGGTCGTCGTGTTTCGCTGGCCCAGGGGATCGACGCTGGCGATCGGGCGATCGGCGCCGTCAAAGACGTTGGTCGTGGTGTTGCCCAGCGGATCGATCGAGGCGACCGGCCTGTCGGCAACATCGTAGGTCGTGGTACGGGTCTGGCCCAAGGGATTCACCGCGGCGACGGAACGTCCGGCGGCGTCGTACACGGTCGTGTGCCGGCGGCCCAACGCGTCCAGCGACGCGGCGGTCCGGCCCGCGGCGTCGTAGATCGTCGTCGTCCGGTAGCCCAGCGGGTCGACGCTCGCCACCGCGCGGTTCGCCTCGTCGTAGACGGTCGTGGTCCGCTCTCCCAGCGGGTTCACCTGCGCCACGGCATTGCCCAACGCATCGTAGACCGTCGTGCTGCAGTGGCCCAGCGGATCGACCACCTCGACCACGCGGCCGGCAACATCGTAGATCGTCGTGCTCCGCTCGCCCAGCGGGTTCACCTGGGCCACCGCGCGTCCCACTTCGTCGTACACCGTCGTCCATAGGTTCCCCAGCGCGTCGATGGCAGCGATCGGCCGGCCCACGGGGTCGTAGATCGTGCTGACGCGCGCCCCGAGCGGATCGACCGTGGCTGCCGGTCGCCCCGCCGGATCGTACACGGTCGTCGTCCGCTGACCCAACGGGTTCACTGCGGCCACACGTCTGCCGTCCGCATCGTACACGTTCTCGCTGCGTTCGCCCAGCGGGTTCTCGCTGGCTTCCGGTTCGCACGACGGACCGTACTCCGTCGTCCACTGGTTCCCCAGCGGGTCGATCGAGGCTACGCGGCGACCGGCCGCATCGTACACGGTCGTGCTGCGGTGCCCCAGCGGATTAACCTGCGTAATGGGCCGGTTGTCCGCATCGTAGACCGCCGTCCACACGCTGCCCACGGGACTGGTCACCGTCTCCCGGCGACCGACCAAGTCGTAGGCATAGCTGGTGCGGTTCGCCAGCGGATCGATCTGGGCGGTGAGGCGGCCGAGCGGGTCGTACTCCAGCGTGACGCGGGCGCCCAGTGGATTGACCGTCTCCGTTTGGTTGCCCAGCGCGTCGTAGGCGTAGGTCGTCCGGTGGCCCAACGGGTCCACCTGGGCTTCCACCCGGCCCGCCGCGTCGTATTGCGTCTGCCATCGCGATCCCAACGCGTCCTGCCGCTCCACCGGCCGGCCATTCAAGTCGTAGGTGATCGTCTGCCGCGCGCCCAGCGGATGCTCGATCCCCGTGATCCGGTTCATCCCGTCCACCGTCCACGTCGTCCGCTGGCCCAGCGCGTTCTCCGTCGCCACCCGCTGGCCCGCCACGTTGTACAGGTACGTCGTCTGCTGGCCCAGCGGGTTCACCCGCGCCGCCTGGTTCGGCCCCTCGTACACGA
>Ga0351922_1068_pt1 | contig 18147 bp, 7 predicted proteins | sample BONcelT113001C10_FD_206862 | JGI IMG/M metagenome (GOLD analysis project Ga0351922, IMG submission 206862) | Enriched cells from coal bed in the Powder River Basin, Montana, United States - BONCAT cells T11 rep2 HSBNCT.T11.300.1.C10 ... | reverse complement strand
GTTGAGGTCAACCACCAGGTTGATGTCTTCGATATAGGCCTTAAAGGTGATGATTTCACCTGAGTGGATGTTTGAGGCAATACTAAGGAACAACAGTCCTTCATACTCCGGGAAAGGGTGTGCGATTCCCCTGCACTCGAGGCCTGAGAACAGGTTGAGTATCTATCCTAATCCGGCGACGAATCTGATCAGGATAAACACAGGAGCAGAAGCATGGGACAACATACCTGTCAGAATTGACATTACTGATATGCACGGACGTAATGTGATCAGCATGATGACATATGAGCTACAGGCCGAAATAAATGTAGCAGCGCTCAGGCCGGGGATATATTCTGTCAGGACATCAAAAAACGGTTTGGTTTTGGGTTCGGCAAAATTCAGCAAAACACATGAAAACTAATCGTAAAAGTCATATAAACACCTGTTTGGCACACTGCACCAAAACCCTGGCAACAGCAGGTGTTGTTGCTGTCATGCTGATGTTGTTCACCCTGCCGCAACTGAAGGCGCAAATGGCCCATCCTGCTGATGAGTTCACGCTGATACTCGAGGCTGATCCCGTTGAAGGCGGCACAGCAACAGGGGGCGGAACGTATGCGGCAGGAACCCAGCTGACACTGATTGCCGAAACAGCAGAAGGTTTTGTGTTTGATCAGTGGTCGGATGAACTTGGTAACTTATTGAGCAAGGACACTCATTTTCTATATACCATGCCAGCCGAAGACGTAACTCTTACAGCTGTTTTTCAATGCAGTCCCGACTGGCAGGAGGCAACCGGATTTCAATTCAACATGCAGGTGATTGCACACATAGTCCATGAAGAAGGTGTTTCGCAGAACCCCTATGATGTGCTGGGCGCTTTTGTGGGAAACGAATGCCGCGGTTATGCTTCCCCGAAACCTGAATACGACGGATTGGTTTTTCTTACTATTGGTTCGAACACCCAAACAGGCGAAAAAGTAGAGCTGCGCATCTGGAACAATGAAATCTGCGAAGCCTGTGATGCATTTCAGAATTTCACCTTCGTCAATCAGTCCATCATCGGCAGCCTCGACAATCCTTACGAAGTTGAATGTTTCGAAGAGGCAGTACTGACCTTGAATTTTCAGCAGGGATACACCTGGTTCAGCCTGAACATCATCCAGAACAATATGGCAGTAAACGAGATGTTTGCTGCACTCGATCCGTGCAGCAACGACCGCCTGATTGGTCAGGAATCCTTTGCTGTGTACCACCAAAATTCATGGATAGGCACGCTGCAACAGTTTGACAACGAGCAGATGTACCGCATCAGGCTGTGTTCGTCGCAAAGTCTTCCGCTGATTGGTGCCCGTGCTCCCATACTGCCTTATGAACTGTCAGCAGGATACACATGGATCGGATACCTCCCGCAACAATGCCTGCCGGTGAATCAGGCCCTTGCAGGCCTTGACCCTGCTCCTGAATTCAACGACCGCATCATCGGGCACAATGATTTTGCCGTGTACACCGGAACCAACTGGGTGGGAAGCCTCCAGCAAATGTGCCCGGGAAAAGGATATATCATCAAACTGGCAAACAACAGCATACTGAGTTATCCTGATGACCGGCAAATGAATGCATCAGTGAATGCCACAGCCAATAAACCGGCAGACAATAAAGCTGCAACCTACATTCCACCCCGGAACCTGCAACACACCATGATGGTAGTGGCCAGAATTTTGGATGAAAAAGGGCAAACTTTGTTACATCCGGATGACATCTTGTATGCCTTTATTGATGGCCAATGCAGGGGTATGGCTTCCCCTGATCCTGAACTGGATGGATTGGTTTTTATGAATATTGGCGAAGACTCAGACAACCGCAAAGAAGTTAGTTTTAAGCTTTGGTCGGCTGAGCAGAACGAATTGACCGGCCTGAAGCAACGGATTATTTTTGAACCGCTGTCTGAGGCTGGGTCTCTGCATAACCCTTTATTACTGACAAAAGGTCTGCAGGATGTGGGTCTTGCTGAAAACCGGATCGAAGCCCCCGCTCCAAATCCGTTTGTTGCACAAACTACATTGCATTACCGGCTTTCGGATGCAGGCAGGATCCACCTCAGGCTGTTCAACAGTATGGGTCAGCTTGTGAGGCAAATGGAAGAGGTTAGAGGAACAAGTGGAAGTTACTCCCTTCTGATTGACAGAGAAACGCTCAGGCCTGGTGTGTATTGGCTGGTAACCGGATTGCATACCGCTTCGTCCACTACACAGCGGACCTTTTCATTGATTGTTGAATAATTTTATACAGCTATTAATCACACTTTAATCATTTTATGAAGTCATTACTATATTCCTTCCTGAGCTTATTGATTATACTGATCACCCTGACGAATCAGACGCATGCCACTCCCCCCGACTGGGATCCCCCAACAAATCTTCAGTTCAACATGCAGGTGGTGGCCCGTCTGAGTGCCATTGACGGGGGTTTTTCGATGAACGAAAACGACCTTGTGGCTGCTTTTGTGGGTGATGAATGCCGCGGACTTGCCTCCCCTATTGCCGATGTTGACGGTTTTGTGTTCCTTACGGTTGGCTCTAACCTTACTTCGGGCGAAACCATCACGTTTAAAGCCTGGTATTCAGTTACCGGACAGGTAGCCGACCTGAATGAGAGCTTTGACTTTGCTGACCAGGGCGAGGTGGGAAATTTCGACGAACCATTTATCTTCACCATTCAAACACTGTATCCGCCGGCTATATATACTATTGTGGCCACCTCAACCGGCAACGGCACCCTCATGCCATCGGGCACCATCGAGGTGGTGCATGGCAGCAACCAGCTTTACCTCCTCACCCCCGACCCGCTGAACCATGTGTTTGATGTGAAGATCAACGGGGAGTCAATCGGAGGGTTTATTTACAGCTACGAATTTGCGAACCTGCAGCAAAACAGCACCATACATGTGGACTTTGCCACAGGCACCGGACTTGGCGACCTTGCAGCCCCCTCGTATGCTTCAGTGACGCCAAACCCTGTGCGCGATAAGTTGTGCCTTCAGTTTGCTCCCGGCACCGAAAACGCCCTGAGCTACACCATCACTGACCTGAACGGCCGCAGGGTGCAGGAAGACAAATTGCAACCCGGACAAACCTGTCTTGACGTGCACCGGCTCACACCCGCAACCTATGTGCTGAAGCTCATACACAGCAACCGGGAAGCTGTATCGCTGAAGTTTGTTGTGGCAGATTAAGCATAACGCCCACAAAATCTATGTAAAATTTCCTGTTTTTTGTTGCTTTGTTAACGATTTATTAACAAATAAAGCCGTACTTTGCAGCACAATTTAGACACACGGAGTTCATGACCCTTCGTAGCCGGACTACAGCATCTGTGCTCCGGAAGTTTAAGGTGGTTTCCCAAAATTTTACAGCTTAAGATATTTTCTAAACATAATAATACCATACAGATCATGAAACAAAATTTATTCTTTACCGGGCTTCTGGCCCTGATGATGATGCTCTCGCATGAGGGGTGGGGGCAGAATCTTTTTGAAACCTTTAGCGATGGAAACTTCTCTTCAAATCCAGTTTGGTCAGGTAACACATCAAGTTGGGAAATAGTTGCTAATAGCGATGCCGCAGCAGGCGCTACGGGCTCTAACACTTTAAGATTAAATTTTACGACAAGTAGTGCAGGTACTCAATATTTAAGTACCCAAATAGGTTCTTGGGGAAGCACACAAGAATGGGGGTTTTGGATTGGAAGGAGATCTCAAGCTTATACAGCAGCAAATCAAATGCACATTTGGCTATACGCGAATGAAGATAATTTAACTAGTGCAACAGTTGATGGTTATAGAATAGCCATTGGTGATGATACAGGTGATGATGATTTAAGATTAGAGTATATCGTAAATGGGGCAGTTAGTTCAACTGTTATTGCTTCGGCAGGTACAATACCTAATGGTCTAACGGATATTGGATTTTTAGTCAGAGTAAAAAGAAGTTCTTCAGGTGCTTGGGAGGTTTTTACGTCTACTTTGCCATCAAGCAGCGGAACAGGTGCAATTGCAACAGATATTCCTAATTCTACAAACGCACCAACAAGCAGAGGAACAGGAACTAATAACTCTTTAGTACCATCAGCTAACGGTTATTTTGGCGTTTTAGCGATTCATTCTTCGGGCGCAGCTGCAAGAGTAGCTGTTGAATTCGATCAGATTTACTTTACTATCGACCCCACCATTACGCTTAACAACAATACTCAAATAACAGCCGGAAATGTAAATCAAGGTGCAACGGATCATTTACTATCTCGCTTTAGTATAAATGTAGCCTCCGCCAATGCTACCCTAAATCAAATATCTTTTGCTGCCGGTGGCACTTTTGAAGCAGGTGATATTACGAACTTTAAATTATACACAAGCACAACAAATACTTTTCCGGGCGGCACTCCTTTAGCTTCAGTAGCTGCAGGCGCAATTGCCAATAACGGGACAGTTACTTTCAGTTCCTTGTCTCAAGTATGTGCTATAGGCGACCGCTATTTCTGGATTGCTGCCGATGTTTCGGCTACGGCTGGTGAAACAAGAACTGTGAGTGTACCTTCGTTGAGCGCTAGTAATTTTACGTTCGCATTAGGCACGCCCACTGGCACTATTGATGCCGGTGGTGCTCAAACATTTGTTGCTGTTACGCCCGGCATAGAATTAAGTTCACCCTCTCCCAGTACAGTAGACATTACTCAGGGCATTAGCAATCAGGTCGTATATCGCTTCGATCTTGCAGTAACCGTTGCCAATGCCGTGCTCAATGGAGTTACAATTACAACAGCTGGAACATACATTGCTTCCGACCTTACTAACCTCAAATGCTGGTACTCGGCCGACAATAGTTTTAATTCGGGCACTGATGAGTTGCTGTCAACAAAAACAACTTCACTGGGTACTGGAGCTCAGGTTTTCCCTTCGTTTTCTTCTAAAACGATCAATGAAGGAACTACAGGCTATATGTTTATAACTGTTGATCTTCCAGTTTCAGCTATCGAAAACAATACAATTTCTGTAAATGCCATAACTACCAGCGATATATCATTTGTGTCTGGTAATAAAACTGGCACTGCCAATGCAAGCGGGACAAAAACCATCATCGCATGCACACCCACCAACGTAACTGGTTTAGGTTTAACCCCCGGCAATGCGCAGATTGTTGTGAGCTGGACTAACCCTGCATGTTACGATGAGGTTATGATAGTGGCCAAGCCAACTTCAAGCATTGGGGCCTCTCCGAGCGGAGATGGCAGCGCGTACACTGCCAATCTGGCATTTGGAACCGGAGGTGCAACAGCATTTGATGGCACTGGTTATGTGGTGTATAAAGGCAGCACTAGTCCTCAGACAATTACCGGACTTGCCAATGGAACTATCTATTTTGTAAGAGTATTTACGAGAAGAGGTACAACGTGGACAAGTGGTGAGGAGAGTAGCACAAGTCCAATCTTTGCATCCTCAAGTAGTGACTATTTCAGAAGCAAGGCAACCGGCGATTGGAATGCTACTGGATCATGGGAGTCTTCGTCAAATGGAAGTGATTGGTTCAACGCGACATTGACACCAACATCTTCCGCAAATACAATTACTATCCGCAACAATCACACTGTAACCATCAATGCCAATGTTACTGTTGATCAAGTTATTATTGAAAGTGGTGGTGTGCTAACCTATACAGCTGGAACTTTAACTGTTGCGAATGGAACAGGACATGATATTCAAGTAAATGATGGCGGAATTTTTGCTCTATCTATTGCTTCAACTCCTCCAAGCTTCAATGCTGATGCAAGTTGCCTGATTTCGACTGGCGGAATGCTTAGAGTAGCAGCATCAGGACTAACAGCTAATGGAGCGGGTGTGAACCTAGCAAACTTTGTATATGAAAATGCATCAATACTAGAATACACCCCAACTTCAGCTTTCTCAGCAAGTGGAGTTACATTTTTTCCCAATGCAGATGCGAGCACAATACCTATTTTTAGAATCACCGCCTTGACTTCTCCACCTGGTGGGGGCTCTAATTTAATTATAAATGGCATTATTGAAGCCAATAGCAGTTTTTCCTGGAACGGAACAGGCACAAAGACTTTCAGAAATGGAATTCGGGGCACGGGAACAATGACACAAAGTACTACTGGACAGTGGATTATATCTGGTTCGACAGCAGAACTTAACGGATCAGGGGCATTATCACTAGGTACTAATGGGCTTGTTATAAACAGTGGATCAACTGTAACCGCAAGCTCAACCAAGTCAATTTCAGGTGGGACGGTTACAAATAATGGAACGTTGAATATTACATCAGATGGAGCACTTAGTATGTCAGCTTTGACAAACTCAGCTACAGGAGTTGTAAATATTACAGGATTCGCTACCGTCACAGGCACCCTCACCAACAGCGCCGGTAATGCCGGTTTGGTAGTGGCAAGCGGTGGTTCACTGATACACAGCACAGCCTCATTGCCCGGCACGGTTCAGCGGCATGTGGTCAGTCATGGCAATGTGGCTACAGATGGCTGGCACCTGATAGGGTCGCCGGTGGCCACGTTTACTATCAATGGGTCATCTTTTGATCCCGGTACCAATGATGACTTATATGCATGGGATGAGGCCACTAATACCTGGCTTAATCACAAAGCGGGCAACCCAACACAAATCGTACCCGGCACCGGATACATTGTGGCTTATGAAAATACAGGCACTAAATCCTTTACCGGCAACCTCAATGTTTCTGATGTTGCAGTCAGTGGTCTTGCGCACACTGCCGCTCAGGGAAAAGGCTGGCATCTGCTGGGCAACCCCTTTGCCTCGGCACTCGAATGGAACAAAACCGGCGGCAGCTGGGCACTGACCAATGTGGCCGGAACAGCCAAGGTCTGGAACTCCGCAACAAAAGCTTACGTGGATGTTGTTGCAGATGGCATCATTCCTTCTGCCCAGGGCTTCTTTGTTCAGGTGAACGAAAGCACAACAGGCAGCCTTACGATTCCCGCTGCAGCACGTGCCCACAGCAGCACAGCATGGTACAAAAACACCACTCCACGCCTGATGCTCAGCGCCTCGCCCACTGATGGCAGCTCTCGTCAGGAAAGCCAGATCCGCATTGAACCTGAGGCTACCAGCAGCTTCGACTTCTACTACGACTCTCGTTTCTTACCGGGCTATGCGCCACAATTTTACAGCATGTCCGGTGGTGAAATGCTCAGCTCAAACGCACTGCCGCAAGTGCAAAACGGGGCAAGCATTCCTTTAGGCTTCGTTAAAAACCAACACGAAAGCTTTGTAATCCGTCTGGAAGAAAACAACATAGGAGAGACCGTTTTGATCAAAGACCTTAAGCTTAACCTTACTCATAACCTGAGTCAGCAACCCGAATACCACTTCACCTCCGCCCAAGGCGACGACCCCAACCGCTTCCTGCTCCACTTTGGTGCTGTGGGTGTGGACGAAACCATCCCGGAGACTGCCATTGCTGCCTACGTGAGCAACAACATCCTGTATGTGTTGAATGCACAGGGCAAGGTTCAGGTGGATGTACTTGACCTCTCGGGACGCATGGTGTACAGCCAGAGCATGCAGGCCGAAGGCCTCAGCAGCACACCCATAAACCTGTCAGCAGGAGTGTATGTGGTGCGCCTCAACGACGGACAGACAACAATGGCCAACAAAGTGATTGTACAATAATTTAACGAACAGGAGACTCATACCATGAAAACACAAATCGTAAAAATCATACTTACCATCACTTTTGTAGTTGGTTCATCAGTTCTGCTTGCACAGGTTCCTCCTCCCCCTCCGGGTGGCGGACATGGTGGCAACGATAACCAGCCCGGCGGCGGCGCCCCCATCGGCAGCGGCATCGGCATACTGCTGGCACTTGGTGCTGCCTATGGCGGTAAGAAAGTGTACCGAGCGTTCAAAAACGCCGAAAAACTGGAAGAATAAAGTTTTTTGCTCTTAATAAAGAACCCCGTATCTGAGAAGGTGCGGGTTTTTTTTTCAACGGTGGTTTCGACTCCATATTCCCGGTGGTTGTGACTACGTATCCCCGGTGGTTTCGGCTCAATATTACCGGTGGTTTCGACTCCGCTCAACCACCGGATTAACTGATTATCAGAACGAATCCGTATTAAATGATTCACCAAAATGGTGGTTGAGCGGAGTCGATGGTGGTTGAGCGGAGTCGACGGTGGTTGAGCGGAGTCGAAACCACCGCTACCAAAAGCCACTTCAAAAATGCTATTCTGAGCGTGCGCCGGCAGCATGACGAGGCGGCTGAAACCACCGATATCTAACCTATCTCCGGTGGTTGAGCGGAGTTCCCCGGTGGTTTCGGCTCAATATTACCGGTGGTTTCGACTCCGCTCAACCACCGGATTAGCTGATTCTCAGAACGAATCCGTATTAAATGATTCACCAAAAAGGTGGTTGAGCGGAGTTCCCCGGTGGTTGAGCGGAGTCGAAACCACCGCTTCCAAAAGCCACTTCAAAAACCGGCAATCAAAAATCGCCAATTTTAAGCTGAGCCTGTTGAAGCTCAAAAATCAAATATCTCTTAATTCCATATATTTAAGATCGATGAGTGACGATTTAAGATTTAAGATCTGGCTGATTATAAAAAAGACCGAAACTCGATACGCGCAACACGCAATTAATTTTCTCCCTAAAGCTTTGATTTTCTAATTGTTCTTTTTCCTTGATGAAAAAGAACGAAAAAATCAAGCCCAAACAATGCTATCCACCCGCGCTCAAAAAATCATGAAAACACCAGCAAAGTAGTGCCTCGCCAAATGCTTACGCACATGCCAACCTAATGATCTGCCGAGGCAAATCTGCCTTCGGCGACCTTTGCTGTGTTTTCTATGATTTCTTTCGCCCAAGCCTTCCCACGCCCGCTGTTTGGGCTTGCCTGCGCTCAGTGCTGACATTCAGTTTGGTTTCAACATTCTGGCTGATGTCATTGGCAGGAAGATGTCACTTGATAATTCATTATTGCTGATTTTTAGCGGCTCTTTTCTGGGTGCTGGTTTCTGGTTTCTGGTTTCTTGCCACTGGGTTAGAGGTAAAACGCTAAAAATCAGCCGGGCATTAGTAACACAATAGATAAGAATCAAAGTTTGGAGGTTTGGGAGTAATTGGCTTGTGGTTTCGACTCCATATTCCCGGTGGTTGTGACTATGTATCCTCGGTGGTTTCGGCTCCGCTCAACCACCGGATTAACTGATTCATAGAACGAATCTGTATTAAATGATTCTCTTTAACGGTGGTTGAGCGGAGTTCCCCCGGTGGTTGAGCGGAGTCGAAACCACCGCTTCCAAAAGCCACTTCAAAAATCGGCAATCAAAAATCAAATATCTCTGAATTCCAAATATTTAAGATCTATGAGTGAAGATTTAAGATTTAAGATCTGGCTGAGTGTTGATTGAAGAAGACTTCCCCGGTGATTGAGCGGAGTCGACGGTGGTTGAGCGGAGTCGAAACCACCGTTTACCTGTCGAAACCACCATCAAAACCAGTCAACACTATTCAGGCATTAACAACACGGAACTCTGAACCCTGAACCCGCAACAAGGAACAAGGAACAAGGAACAAGAAACCAGAAACAAGAAACCAGTAACAAGAAACCAGAAACCAGTAACAAGAAACCAGAAACCAGTACCCATCTCAACCGTTTGCACTGCAATTTGATACGATTTTTGATGCCGTATGTTGCATTTGCCTTTAGTCTGTACCTATATTTGTAAGAGCAACATGCAACCACATGAATAAACACTGAGGCATCCAATGTCTTTTTGAATAACTAACCGATAAAATCACCACTATGAGAAAAATGTGTACAAATTTCATCAGAACTTGTCTTCCAACAATTCTGCTTGGCTTTTTGCTGACTACAGCCTTGTTCCCCTTAACCACAACAGCACAGATCTGGGAACCCGAAGGCCTTAATATGCCCGGTCAATGGAACACCTGGACCAACCCCCCAGTGAATAATCTGGCACTTGCCAGTTTCACTCAGGTCCCGGGTGGCCGAGTAACCAAAATCAATACCGGCATTGTGCGGTGGCAAACCATCTTCAGCGTAGCTGCCACCGGTGCCGATGTCGTCGGAGGTACACACCTCTGGCTGTTTACCAGTGGGCCAACATCAAATCCCTGGGGAAACAAATGGGCCAATGTGACAGTAACCATGAATACCCTTCAGCCTTATGTTAAAGAAGGCCCAACGGATAATTCCATCACCGTTGTGAATGGAAAATGGTACACCATGAACTGGAAAGACAACGGCTATTCCGACACTGAAGCCATCTTCATGGAAACATCGGCCGAACCGGTACAACTGCTCACCGTCAGCGAACCCGTTGATGTGATCGAAAATCAGGCTGTTGTGGTTACAGTAACCACCAACCTGAGCAAATCAGCCGAAGAAATTATTTACATCCGCTATACCACCAACGCATGGAGCACTTCTTCCCTGCTCACCGTCAGCATGACAGGAACCAGCGGAACCGCCACCATTCCCGGACAAGCAGAAGGAACAACAGTAGCTTATTATGCCTTTAGCTCCACCGTCACCGGAATTACCGCCAACCACGACCTGTACAGCATCCGCATCAACAACGACAATGGAGCCAATTACAGCTATGTCGTCGGCGGAACTCCCATCCCCATCATCACCTGGGCCAACCTGCAATGGCCACCAAGCGGCTCCATCCAGCCCGGTGAAGCATTTGATGTGTATGCTCAGGTGTTTGCCCCCGGCATCACCGAAGCTGAAGGACAAGGCGCAGGAATAACTGCATGGATTGGCTACAGCACCGCAAACACCAATCCATCAACATGGACCAACTGGGTTGCAGCCACCTACAACACCGATGCAGGAAACAACGATGAATACAAGGCCGATATAGGCTCGGTAATCACAAATGAAGGTACTTATTATTATGCAAGCCGCTTCAAACTCAACGATGGTGCGTTTGTATATGGAGGCTACGCAAGCGGAGGCGGTGGTTTCTGGGATGGAACCACCAATGTTTCTGGTGTTTTAACCGTGTCCACTGTACCCCCGCCAACCGAAATTGACTGGGCCAACCTGCAATGGCCGGGAAGCGGTGAAATTGAACCCGGTGCTGACTTCGAGGTTTATGCACAGTTGTTCATTGACGGCATTACCAACCCTGGCGGACAGGCCGCCGGTGTAATCGCATGGATAGGCTACAACAACCAAAACACCAACCCATCGGGATGGAACAACTGGATTGTTGCCGATTACAATGCTGATGCAGGAAACAATGATGAATACATGGCCAATATTGGCACCAACATCCTGGCAGAAGGAACCTATTATTATGCCAGCCGATTCCAGTTTAACGGAGGTGATTTCTACTACGGAGGCTTCAACGGTGGTTTCTGGGACGGCGAAACAAATATTTCGGGTGTGCTGACAGTGGTTACTGAAACCAACCCCTCCACCATCAGCTGGGCAAACCTGCAATGGCCGGCAACAGGAAATATTGAACTTGACCAGGAATATCTGGTTTATGCTCAGGTCTATGCACCCGGAATCACCGAACCCGAAGGACAGGGCGATGATATTCAGGCATGGATTGGCTACAGCACAACCAACAACAACCCATCAGGCTGGACCAACTGGGTTCCGGCTGACTTTCTGGCCGACGCAGGCAACAACGATGAATATGTGGCCGACATTGGTACACTGATCACCGCAGAAGGAACTTATTATTATGCCAGCCGCTTCCAGTATGCAGCCGAAGAGTTTGTGTATGGAGGATATTCTGAATCCGGCGGAGGTTTCTGGGATGGCGTAAACTTTGTTTCAGGTGTACTTACAGTAGGCCCTCCTCCTGTCACATATCCTGTGCTGTTTACCATCATTGACGCCACCGAACTGCACGACAACATCAAGTTCAAGGGGCAAATGACAAACTGGAATACAGTGCCCATGAACCCTGAAAACCATGTGTGGACACTCACACTTGATGTGCTGCCCGGAACCTACGAATGGGGAGCCATTGAAGATGACGGAACTGAATTCGGCATCTGGCTGATTGAAGGGGCAAACCTCGTGGTAACCATTGACGAAGAAGGAAATGTAAGTGGCACAACCACTTATACCACCTTGATCACAAGCATCGCAAACAGGCAGCAGGCAACTCAGTTGGTGTATCCCAATCCGGCAAACGACAGGGTACAACTGAGCAGCACAGCTCCGGCCTCATACAGAATCAGGGATGCAGGCGGAAGAATAATCATGCAAAACCCGTTGAGAAGCACCAGACATGAGGTAATCATCAGCAGTCTTCCCGCAGGAATATATGTTGTTGAACTTACCACCGAAAGCGGAATAAGCTTCACAAAACTGATCAAACAGTAATTTTTTCATGAATGTTAACCGGTCCGAACCATTGGTTTCGGGCCGGTTTCTTTCTTTGGCTATAGGCTCTAACACAACCAACACGATGAAAAAGAAACGGATTTTCTCAGGGTCTGACTTTGTGCTGTTTCTGGCAGTAATCCTCTCACTGCTGAACCATAATTCACTAAACGCACAAATCTATGAACCTGACGGGCTGCGCATGCCCGGTACCTGGAACGAATGGGTAAATGAACAAGGCATGGGCGGTGATTTCGACATGCAGGTGAACAAAACAGGAAAACTGCGCTGGCAGACAAGCTTTCTGTTTAACGGAACCACCGGAACTCAGGAGTTTAAATTTGTGAGTACCAGCTTCGGCGATGTCTGGGGAAACCAGTGGGCAGCGAATACAAATGTTTCACTAAATCAGTTGGTTTCATTCACCTACGGCACACCCTCCGAACCCAACAACTCCGTAAACCTGAGCCAGGGAAAGTGGTACACCGTTGTATTTGAAGACAATGGCTATGCCGACAGCCGCGCCATCTTCATGGAAACATCGGCTTCGCCCATATTAATCACCGAAGTTTCGCAACAACCCGTGATCGTGGGAACAGACGAAATCGTTACCGTTACAGCAACCCTCGCGGCTAACCCCTCTTCCGAGGAAAGATTTTTTCTCCGCTATTCTGCCAACGGCTGGGAAACCTCAACCTTAGTCAATCTTGCTGGCTCGGGAAACACCTTCGCAGGCCAGATTCCCGCCCTTCCTTCCCAGACAGAAGTGCAGTACTATGTGTTCAGTTCGGCTATCGCTGACCCTTCGGCCGAACCCGATCTGTTGACACTGCGCATCAATAACAACAACAACCAAAACTACAGCTATATCGTTGACCAGCAGTTTGATTGCGGACAAGGAGCTGCCCTGGTCACTTCCGAACCTGCATTCCCGCTGGACAACACAGCTGTAACGATCTATTTCAACGCTGCATTCGGCAATGGCGGACTGTTCGACTTCGAAGGTGATGTGTATGCCCACACAGGAGTGATCACCAACCTGAGTTCGGGAAATTCAGACTGGAAATACGTGAAAACAGCCTGGGGACAAAATACCCCCGAAACCAAACTCAGCAGGATATCCGAAAACCTCTACAGCCTCGAAATTCCCAATCCTCGCCAGTATTACGGCGTTCCGGCAGCGGAAAACATCCTCAAACTGGCCTTCGTGTTCCGCAGTGCACTCGAAAACGAACAAGGAAACTATCAGGAGCATAAAAATGCCGATGGTTCGGACATCTTTGTGGATGTGTATGAACTCCGGCTGAACGTAAAAATCATCAGTCCCAACAGGCGTGAGCCACTGGCAAGCCCCAACACCGTGCTGCCTGTATGTGTGGAAGCCCTCATGAACACCTATATTAAACTGTATATCAACAGCACACTTCTGGCCGACGAAAACACAAGCTCACTCTCTTATCCGCTTGTACTTCAGGGACTTCCCTCCGGTGCACACTGGATCAAAGCCGAAGCCGGTGACGGCACAGGAGTGTTCCGTGATTCGGTGCAGATCTACCTTCGCGGACCTGTGGTAATTGCCGAACTGCCTCAAGGCCTGAAAAACTTTGCCTTTGCCATAGGCGAATACAGCAACTGGCTTCCGGATGACGCTACCTATATGAAACGCACCCCCGACGGGAAACATTACTGGGTTACCCTCACCGGGCTTCAGTCAGGAAAAGAATATGCCTATCAGTATTATGTTGACGGAACCCTTAAAATCGCCGACCCATACAGCCATAAAATCCTGGACCCCTGGAACGACCGCTGGATACCCACCACCACCTATCCCAACCTGAAACCCTATCCTTTCGACAAAACAATTGGCGTGGTCAGTGTGTTTCAAACAGCTCAGGTACCTTTTAACTGGCAGGCAAACAACTTCGTGCCCCCGGCGGTGCACGAAACCCAATCCGACCTGCTGGTGTACGAGCTTTTGGTACGGGATTTTGTCACAACAAAAAGCATCAGCGAGGTAAAGGAAAAAATCGGCTACCTGAAATCCATAGGGGTGAATGCCATTCAACTGATGCCCATCATCGAATTCGACGGCAACGAAAGCTGGGGATATGCACCCAATTTCTTCTTTGCCACCGACAAATACTACGGCACGAAAAACGCTTACAAATCCTTCATTGACGAAGCTCATGCACAAGGCCTTGCTGTGATCCTCGACATCGTACCCAACCACACTTTTGGCCAAAGTCCATTAGTGAATATGTATTTCGATCCTGCCGCCGGCGATCATGGCCAGCCCTCAGCCTCAAATCCATGGCTGAACCCACAGGCGACGCATCCGTTCAGCGTAGGCTACGACTTCAACCACGAAAGTCCTCACACACGCCAGTTTTTCAAGGATGTGTTCAGCCACTGGCTCACCGAATTCAGGGTTGACGGATTCAGGGTTGACCTTTCGAAAGGACTCACCCAGAAAAACAGCGGGGAAGACATCGGTGCCTGGAGTGCTTACGACCAAAGCCGTATCAACATCCTCACCGACTATTACAACCACATCAAATCGGTGAACCCGAACGCTTATGTGATCCTCGAACACTTTGCCGCCAACGAAGAGGAAACCGTGCTGGCCAACAGCGGTATGCTGCTGTGGAGCGGCATGCACGGAAACTACAAGCAGGTGGCCATGGGCTGGCAGGACAACTCCAATGTTTCGTGGGCCTACCATGCCTCAAGGGGATGGACCTACCCCAACCTTATGGATTACATGGAAAACCACGACGAAGAACGGCTGATGTTCGAAAACCTCTCGTGGGGCAATGGTTCGGGTAACTATAATATCAAGGACACCCTCACCTCACTGCGCCACATGGAACAGGCCATCGTCCTGTTTATGGGCATACCCGGCCCTAAGATGCTGTGGCAGTTTCAGGAAATAGGCTACGACTACAGCATCTTCTTCGGTGGCGACCGCTTAGCCAACAAGCCGCCCCGCTGGGACTACCTCGATCAGCCTGCCCGTGAAAAACTGGCCCGTGTGGTCGGGGCAATGGCCAAACTGCGCAAGAGTGATGCCTTCCGTTTTGGCAGCTTCACACACGACTTTGGCGGGCTGGGCAAACGCATGTGGCTTACACACAGCAGCATGGACGTGGTAATGGCCGTAAACATGGGTGTGCAGGGCTTCGATATGGCACCCGGTTTTACCAAAACAGGTACCTGGTACGATTACTTCACCGGCGAGTCCATCAACATTACTGATGCAGCCGGACACAGCCTGTATTTCGGGCCCGGCGACTACAGGGTGTTTACTTCTGTTCCGCTGGCACGGCCTTTCCACACCCTGACGGTGAATGTAGTGCGGCAGGACAACAACGCGCCCATTGGTGGTGCAAAAGTAAGCCTGTCCGATGCCGGTAACCGCCTGACCAACAGCAGTGGCACAGCCGAATTTCTGGCCCTTCCGCAACCGTTTGCGCTGACGGTGGAAAAATCTGGTTTTGTGACAAAACCCGTTGAAGGAACCCTCAGCAACGACCTCATCCTCACCGTGCAACTTACCGTAGATGTGAGCAATACAGACGAGCTGAACAAGCCCGGAGATATCCGTTTTTATCCAAACCCGGCTAAGGACCAGCTTACAGTTGTGGGCGCAGAAGATTGGTTGTTAAGTATTTACAGCACAAATGGCAGGCTGATGAACACGCTTCAGATACAAAACGAACGCCAGTCAATAAGCCTGAATGGGCTTCCTCAAGGGGTTTATATCCTGCATTTCGCGGGACCGCAAGGAACAGTTGTTGAACGGTTTATCGTGCAGTAAGACACCAAACATTTATTTGTAATTTAGAAAAATTCTACATTATTTTGACGGAAAATTAAACTGAGATTAAACAACCAAAAAAACTAAAGATGAAAAAGTTTCTACTATTATTAACTTTAGGCAATTTCATGATAATTAATGTAATGCTTGCTCAATACATTACTGGAGAAGATAATGCAGGAAATTACATTACTTGGACTAATGGTTCAAACCAAGGTTTCGGCTTTACCGCATGGGATATGTGGACAACTGGCACAGCTGGTTACTTTCTTGCAAGTTCTTCAGGTCAAGGATTCGGAAATATTGATACTGATAACAAATCCTTTGGTATGTACGGTAATCCTCTTGGAGATAATTATGCTAACGCTCAACGTTTAGTTAATAATTGGGCAGATGGAGCAGTTTTTTCGATTGATATTGCTACTGCTTATCGTAATGGAAATAAAGGGATCGACATTTTTGCTTCAGGTTATGACCTGATTTGGACATTCAATGTTGGTAGTGACAAATATACTGCTGGGGGTGTGGATCAAGAATGGTCATACTCTCAAACTTCAATATTTGTTTTAACCGTTGCTCAAAACGGTTCAAATATTTTAATAAACCTCACAAGGGGCAGTGATACTTATGAAATAACTATAAACAACAAAACTTTTTATGGTTTTAAGTTATATAATGGTAGTACAGATGCTGGGGCATTAAATAATCTTTTTTTCAATAATCTCAAGGTTGAATACTCAAATCCATTAAAAGTTCCAGCCACAGCCAATGTAAAAATTGACGGAAATGTTCAACTGGGCGTTTCAGAATCCTTAACGGTTAACAATTTGACAATTGGTGGCAGCAACAGTTTTACACTTTTGTCAACAGTTGCAGGTACAGCCTCTTTAATCACCAACGGCACGGTTACAGGGGATGTTACAGTTCAGCGGTATGTTGCCGGTGATTGGTCAACCAACAATTCAGGATGGCATCTGATCAGTTCTCCTGTTACCACACAGCCTATTGCTGATTTTACTACAACAGGGGGTGGAAATGGATATGACTTTTATGGGTATAACGAGGCCGCCAACACCTGGATGAATTACAAGGCTGCCGGATTTGAAGCATGGAACGGAAGTGCAAATTTTGTCGTAGGCCGAGGATATTCAATTTCTTATCAGGCAACCCAGACAGGAAAAGCATTTGAAGGGATTTTAAACAACAGCAATGTAACGCACACAGATCTTTCACTGACTGCCGGACAGGGTGAAGGATGGCATCTGTTGGGCAATCCGTTTGCCAGCGCAATAGATTGGAGTAATGTAAACTGGGTAAAAGCAGGATTTAACTCCTATGCAAAAGTATGGGTAGGTTCAAGCTATAAAGACGTTACGGATGATTACAGCAACATTATCCCCTCTGCCAACGGGTTTTGGGTAAAAGCATCAAATGCTACAAATACACTTACCATTCCCACACAGGCACGAACCCACAATGCCCTTAACTGGCTAAAATCATCCGCACCTATAGGTTACGTTATTCTAACTGCTGTTGAAGTTGAAAACAACATGAGTCAGGAATGTATTATAAGAATGAAAGATGAGTCAACTGATGGTTTTGATGAAAATCTTGACGCCCCATTTATGGCAGGAAATGCACCCCAGATTTACACTGTTATTGAGAACAAGGCCCTTTCCATGAACTCAGTACCTTCATATACCAACAAAACCTTTGAACTTGGCTTTGTAAAAAACATAGCATCCGTGTTCACCATTCAACTAAACATAGAGAATATTCCTGAAGGTGAAGTTATTTCGCTTTTTGACAAAAAACTCAATCAGTATTTTGAACTTACAAAAGGTCTTGCCTACGAATTTACTTCTGAACCTGGCGACGACCCCAACCGCTTCCTGCTCCACTTTGGTGCTGTAGGCGTGGATG
>Ga0351922_1055_pt2 | contig 18285 bp, 15 predicted proteins | sample BONcelT113001C10_FD_206862 | JGI IMG/M metagenome (GOLD analysis project Ga0351922, IMG submission 206862) | Enriched cells from coal bed in the Powder River Basin, Montana, United States - BONCAT cells T11 rep2 HSBNCT.T11.300.1.C10 ... | reverse complement strand
GATCAAGGACGCGGAACGAGAACTCGGCCCGATCAAGGAGGCCGTCGTCACCGTGCCGGCGCACTTCAGTGGCTACCAGCGTCAACTCACCATTCAGGCCGGAGAACAAGCGGCGCTGACCACCGTCAGTGTCGTGAACGAACCAGTGGCGGCGGCACTCAGCTATGTGCTTCGCCAGGTCGTGCTCGACCAAGATCGTGATTATTTGGATGCCCTGGGGGACAAATCCACGATCCTCGTGTACGATCTCGGTGGCGGCACGTTCGACCTCAGCATCGTTCAGTATGACGAAAAACGGCTGCGAGTGATCGCCACAAGTGGCGAAGAGAAGCTGGGGGGAATCGACTGGGATCAGCACCTGATTGACATGGTCGCCGACCCCTTGACGTTGATTCACGGCGACCTCCGCGAGGATTCGCACGCACTGGCTCGTTTGGCGCACCAGGTAGAACGAGCCAAGCGAGCCCTTAGCAGCCGCGAGTCCACTGACGTGATGATCCAGTACGGCGGCTGGGAGGAAGAGTTTCACATTGAGCGCAGGGAGTTCGAGAAACGGACGGCGTCCCTGGTCGAACGCACAAAAAAACTCACCGAAGGACTGCTGAAAAGCTGCAATATGAGTTGGCTGGATCTCGATGCGATTATTCCCGTCGGCGGCTCCATCCGGATGCCGATGATCGACAGGACAATCAAGGAATTCGAGACGGAGCGCGCCCAACAGCGAAAGGCCCACGGGCTACCCCCGGACAATTTCATCCGCAAGGTGTCCCCCGACCTCTCCATCGCACAGGGGGCTGCACTGTTCGCCGGCATGATTCAAGATGGCGACGAGACTCAACGGGACGTCGGTGGAAGCGTTGCCCAAAGACTTTCGAACTACAGCATGGAGAACGTCACGCCTACTCGCCTGGGCGTCGTCCTGAGCGACGACCTCGGCCGCCGTTTCGTTCACGAGATTATCCCACGCAACACACCGCTTCCGGCTTCGGCTAGTCTGCAGCTACGCACAACTCGCCACAACCAGCAACGCGCAACGGTGCGCATCGTCGAAGGAGAGGGCGAGTTTGATACGCACGCGAAAATCGTCTGCAAGTGTACGATTGACGGGCTTCCTCCGGGACTGCCGAAGAGTTCCAACTTCGACGTAAACGTCATGTATGACGCAGATGGTTTGCTGCACCTCGTAGCCGTGCATCGCGACACGGGACGACTGGCTTCCGTCAGCGCCGTACACAGCAGCGAGTAATTTCGGATGCTTCACTTTGTGTGTTCCAATCCGGCCTGCGGAAACCGCTTCAAGCTGGGCGATAAGTACGCGGAGCGACAGTTGGACTGTCCGACGTGTGGGGCCACACTCCAGAAGACGAAGCCGAAAAGACTGAACCTGCGCGACTTGATCGAAGGCGGCCCCGCTGCCGGTCATGCAACACAAGCCGTGGGCGCGGCGTTCATCGAATTCACGTGCGAGCATTGCCATGCCGCTAGCCGCGGCTTGGCAGGAAAGGTGGGGCAGATTGTCCGCTGCCCGAAATGTGCCGCGATGACGCGCGTCGCTCCGCCTCCCGCCCAACAACGGTCGTCCGAAAGGTCGCCGCCGCTAATCAGACGCCCAGCGAGCGACCATGCCCGCCAAGAGGATCAGAAACAGGCGCAGCGTCAAGCCGAGGAACAAGCCCGGCGCGAGGCGGAAGAGCAAGCTCGCGGACAGGCGGAAGCCCACGCTCGGGCCGAGGCCGAACACCTGGCGGCGCAGGAACGCGAACGCCAGGCGGACGCAGAACGGGCGCGGGAAGAAACCACGGAGCACAAGCGCCGAGCGATGGGGGAACAAGCTCCGCGCGAGGCGGAAGTCCGCCCCCGGACCGAGTCCGGACGACTGGCGGCATTGGAACAAGAGTTCCAAGCGGACACAGAGCGGGCGCGGCAAGCAGTCGCGGAGCCGGCGTTTCGGGTTGCTGCGGAACAAGCACGACGCGAGGCAGAAAGGCAATACAACCCGGCAGCGGAAGCTCTCGCCCTGGCAGACGCCGAACGCCTGGCGGCGCAAGAACGAGAGCGGCAAACGGCCGCAGAGCGGGCGCGGCAAGAAGCCGAAAAGCAGGCCCGCCGAGAGGCGGAAGTCCTCGCCTTGTTAGAGGCCCAACGTCCGGCGGCGCAGGAACGCGAGCGTTAAGTGGGCGCGATAGGAAGCCGAAGGGCAGACGCACCGGGTAGCGAAGGACACTCCCAGCCCGTTCACGACGTAGGCCAAACATGCCCTTGGAGGTGTTTAACACAACCCGGCCTTGGCTCACAAGTTCTCATGCACCTTGCGGTGGATACGTTCTTGCGGCAGCTACTGGGCCAAGGCGGTTGGCGACGGCACTTCCCCGCATACATCCGTCTGCCCTGGAGCGGGCGGATGATAGGCCGGATAAGTTGCCGACAGGGGAAAGGACGCGATCACCGCGTAGGTCTTGAGCAGCTCGGGCTTACGCTTTGTGACGACGGCCAGCCCGGTGGGCAACTCGCCGGCCTGCATCGGACGCGCGGCGACGGTGACCTGTTGTTCCCGGGGCAGGAAGGTTCGCAACCCCACCATGCTGCCGGCTTGCCAAGCCACCTCATAGCGGTCGGTCGTGATGAGGGCGACGCCGTCGGCAAACCGGACCGAGACTTCCGCGGCCGCCGGGTTCGCGTAGCCAAGCACCCCGGCGATCACGCAAGCCGTCAGTAACCGGCGCAGTTGCCTGTTGGGCTGGTTGTTTGTTGTCATGGCGATGGTCTCGACTCGATCTCCTTCAGTTGGATGCCCGGGAGGGCCCTGGCGGGAAACGAAGCGACGCCGCTGGAGGCTCCGGCCCCATGCCGTACGGCGCTGAACAACCAAGATACCAGAAAAAACGCCGGATAATCCTTGTCGGAATTCCGCGGAAGCTTCAGAATACAGACTGCGTTGCGGGCTTTCGAGCGTGCCACGCCGTTGGATGCCCGCGCCGTGCATGGATTTTGGAGTGGGGACTTGTTACCGCACTTCAAAACTTGGTTACGGCCCAAAGCCGCGTTGTGCGAAAGGGGTGTTATTGAATGACCTATTCGACAGTTGTTGGGGGCCGGCGAGACGCTCAACCGTCGGGCGCCGCCGAGCGACGGTGCGGATTCCGGGCCGCACTGGCCGTTGGCGTTTTTGCGTTCACGGCATGGACCGTGGCAGGACTGGCGACGATGGCCCAGGGACCGGGCGAGGCGGAGGCTCGAATTCGCCGCCATTTGCAGGCCGGCGAGTTTGGGCCCGCTTTGGCGCTTGCCGAGGCCATCCCGCAGCCGGTGGCTCGCGATCCGATGCTGGCGGCGATTGCCAGCGCCCAAGCTCAGGCCGGTGCTCGCGGCGCGGCGCTGACCACGTTAAGTTCTGTCCAGAGCGACCGCCTGCGAACCTCGGCTTTGGATCGGCTGTCGAGTTCGTACGCACCCGATTCCGTGGGCCGCGAGGGCGCCGCAGCCACCGTCGGTGCCGCAGGCGGGGGGACGATGGCGGATTTCGACTCGCTGATCGACCTGATCACCTCGACGATCTCGCCGCAAAGTTGGGACACGGTGGGCGGACCCGGAGCGATCGACTCGTTTCCTGGCGGAGTGTACGTGGACACCCGTGGTCTGATGCGCCGCGCTCGCCTGGACGGACCAGCCACCGACCTGAACTTGCTCCGCGACGAGGCGTTGTCCGTGGGTGACAGCCGGGACGTGCGACGAACCAGCGTGCTGCGCAAAGTCTCCCTGACGCGTCTGGAAAAATACGTTCAGTTCCGCGCGGCGTGCGGCCAACCCCCTGCGGAGGAAATGAAAAATCTGGCGGGGTTACACAAGATTCAGTATGTGTTCCTGTATCCCGCGTCCCGCGACATCGTGATCGCCGGCCCCGCGGGGGCTTGGGCGATGGACGAGGAAGGGCGAAGTCGGAACGTGGCGTCGGGCGAGCCGGCTTTGCAGCTGGACGACTTTGTGGTCTTGCTTCGCAACGCCCGGGAACAAGGCGGCAAGTTCACTTGTTCGATCACGCCGCGCCGCGAGAACCTAGCGGCGACGCAAGCCTACTTGAACGAATCGGCCAAGACGCCGTTGAAACCCGGCCAGCGGGAAAACTGGCTGGCCCAAATCCGCAACCTCATGGGCAAGCAAGATATCATGGTCGAGGGGCTCGATCCGCAGACGCGTGTGGCTCGCGTTATCGTCGAGGCAGACTACCGTATGAAACTGGTCGGCATGGGATTGGAGGACGGCGTGCTGGGGGTGACCAGCTATCTCGACTCCGTGCCAGTTCCGGAGGGCGGGATCCCATCGCCGATGAGCGTTCTGCGGTGGTGGTTTACGATGAACTATCAAGCCTTGCGGACGACGCCGAACCGGGACAGCTTTGAACTGCGCGGCACGGGCGTCCAGGTGTTGAGCGAGAACGAGATGCTGACGCAGCTTGGCGAACGCATCCAGACGGGAGCGGCTGACGAGTTGAACGAGCAATTCGCGCACCGTTTTACGAAGCACTTTGCCCAGTTGGCCGCCAAATACCCGATCTACGCCGACTTGCGGAACGTCTTCGACCTGGCCCTTGTCGCCGCGTTGCTGGTAGCCGAGGATGTTCCGAACCGGCTCGACTGGCCCGCGATTCATTTCGCCGAAGCGGCTCGATATCGCGTCGCTCGGGGAGCGGCGCCGAGCGAAGTGGAAACCGTGATCAATCATCGCGTCCTCGGTCAGAAGCACATTGTCGCCGGCATCAGCGGCGGTGTTTCTGCCGACGCGAGTCCATACGTGCAGAAGACAGCGATCGTGATCGATCAGTACGGGGCGTTGCAGGCGGGGCATACCGTGAGCGGTCCTCGCGACTTGCCGCACGGCGCCTGGTGGTGGGACTGATCTTGCCGGCCATAGTGAAGTTTCCCGCGCGGTTGTCCGATCAGTATCTTGTCCTGAACGGCGCCCGCCTCTCGTACCCGCGAAGCATGGCGAGTGGGCGGAAGGGGGGCGGGAGTCTTTTCCGGCCACAGACATCAGAACAAGATGGCCGGATCCCTGAGCGAAAATAGGCTCCCGCCCCCGTTTGGTTCAGAATTTCGGAGAGGAGTGGTCTCGCGATGGCGGAACGTACGAAATACCAAGAGCGCGCGATCAAGAATTTCTACGAGAATCGCGAATCCATCGCCTTGCAGCGCGTTCAGGAACTGGTCACGGAGCTGTACCTGAGCGAAGGCAAGAAACGCGACAAGCATTGGAAAAGTCTGGTGACGCATCTTCAGAAGCTGGGCGTTGCCCAACAAACCATCGACCATTTAGTCGCGCAGAACAAGCCGGAACTAGTGGCCAGCCTGATCGAGAAGCTGATGGAAAAAGCGTAACGCCGGCTTGCGACGTTTTCTCCATCCGCGTGGCACGCCAGATCCCGGCGTGTGACACCGCGCGCCGTTGACGATAGCACACATGTGATTAACGGCTTGGGCAACGCCCCGCGTGTGGCAGAGCAAGCATCACAAACAGCCGCACTTCTCACCGATTCGCCGCGCTGCGCAGATTCACCATCTCTTGCACATTCCCCAGTTGCCGGGCACCGCAGCCGTTCTACCTCTTCATATCCGTTGGGAACGCCTTCCGGCAAGTCCAGATTCGCGCTGCAAATCCATTCAGTTAAACGACTTGAATCGTTGTTGCTGGCTGGAGATACCACCCTGAATGCCCGTCAGCTGGGGGGGCGTTGATTCATCGTCGGTTTGGGAACTTTCTCGTCACATATGGCGTCGGATTGCATTGGAACAGGGTAGGAGGCGTTCGGTCTGAACGCCGTGCGTTCAGCGGAATGTAGTTACGTCCGCGTCGTACGCGCTGTCAGGAACACGGATGTCGCTATACCTCGAGGGGAAACAGAGAGTCGGCGGGCTCGGGCAAGGAATGCCTTCCCCTCACATACCGGAAACGACGAGATGATGACTGGGCGTGATGAATTTGCGAACGAACTGTTGAGCGCGTACTTGGACGGCGAAGTGTCGTCCGACGAGCGTCAGCAGATCGAGCAACAGCTGGCAGGGAGTGCCGAATACCGCAGTGAGCTAGCAGCGCTCCGGGCGTTGCAGTCGATGCTGCGCGAGTTGCCGCGTTACCGATTGCCACCGGAAGTCGGCGAGCGGACGACTGGCGAGATCCGGCGTATCGCGGCCGGCGATGCCATCGTTCCGCCGTCTTTTTCCTTGGATCCTGAACTGCTGAGCGCTTATTGTGATGGCGAGGTTTCCGAGGGCGAGCGTCAGGTGGTCGAGCGGGCGTTGACGGAGAGCGCCGAGTGCCGGAGCCAGTTTCAGGAGTTGCGACAGCTTGACGCCGCGTTGCGTCAATTGCCTGTCTTTTCCTTGGACGATGGTTTTGCCGAACGGGTCAGGCAGCGGATCACGGCGGAGGCGTCGTCGGCCCCGTCTGTCGCGACGATCCGGCCGCAGGTGGCGCAAAGGGCCGCGTCAGGCCGAGCGGCGAGCGACACGTTTGGCTGGCGGTCGTTGACTTGGACCGCCTTGGCCGTCGCCGCCGTGCTGGTGGTGATGGTGCATTTCCGCCCTGCTCCCGAGCCGGCGCCGTTCCTTGTGGACTCCGGCACGAATGCCGACGTGGATTCCGGCCGCACACCGCCCGGGGTCGTGTCTCCGTTGACGCTGGTCGACCGCCGTTTGCGAGATCGCCTGCTGCTGGTGTACGAAGTCGCGGTGACTCCGGAGGGAGTCCATCAAGGCGTCTTTTTCCGTTTGTTAAAGCGGCATGAGATCCATGTGCTGGACACCGTTCCTGTCCCCGAGCGGGAGCAGCGGGCGCTGCTGGCGTGCCGATTCCTGCAAGGCGTCCAGAGTGTCGGCGTCGACGCGGCGGGCGACATGGATCGGGTGCAAATGTACATGGTGTACTGTACGGCGCGTCAAGCGGAAGCGGTGTTCAACGATTTGATCGGCCGCCCTCAAGGCTTTGCTTCGTTTTCCATGAATCTCACGACTCGCCACACTGGCGACGGCGTGCTACCTCGGCTGGCGGCTTCGGTCGGCGAGCGGAAACTCGGTGCAGCCATCCAGTTGGCGGCGAATTTCGGGATTCTCAGCAGCGCCGGCCGCCAACTGGGCACATTCGGTACGGTGGGCTACGTCGATCCGGATCTGCTGATGCCGCCCACGGCACCGGGCGAGTCGGTCTTGCGGCAAGCCGAACAGGACGCCGCAGCCGCGCAGGCTGGAGAGATGAACCCGGCTCCGCCAGCGGACGATTTTCCTTGCGAACTGCTGTTCGTCGTCCGCTATCTTCGTCCGCTCCCGCAGGATTCGCAGCCTCGCAGCGTGTCGATGGCCAAGTAACCCGGATGATTCACGGCGACCTGCCGTCGGTGCTACAACGTACCGGCGGGCGATGACCATAGACTGGCGACGTCGCGGTAATGTTCGGCAACGATCGGGGCGCCGACGGGGGTTTGCCGTGTGATCGCTTGGGTTAAACGCGCGTTCTCGACAACGCGGACCTTGACTTGTTCCGCGGTCTGGCGGATCTGGGCGGCAGTGTCCCCGCGGCCTTTGGCGATGACGATCGGCGCGGACGGAGTTTGCGCATCGTACTGGATCGCCACCGCCAACGATGTGCCTTGGACCAGCACCAGTTGCGCCCGGGTGACGGCGGATTGCAGCGGCGAAAGAACCCGTTCCCGCTGCAACTGGCGACGCTGGCGTTGGACGGCCGGATCGCCGTTCTGGTTGCGCATCTCCTCCCGCATCTCGTCCGGCGTCATCTGCAGCGACCGCTCGTGGCGCCACCGGAGGAAGCCATAATCAGCGACCGCGGCAATCAACAGCGCACTGCCGATCTTCAGACAGATTCCGCTCAGGATCTCCGCGATTCCGTCGGCCATCGCCGCCGGAGCGAGATTGCCTAAGGACAAGATGCGGTCCCGCTGGACCCACACTGCCCATGCCGCACTGCCGCCGATGAGGGCGAGCTTGACCAGCAGCATGGCTTGCCTCGCTGCCATGTCGCCGGAAAACATCCGCGTGGCAGACGCGATAGGATCGAGCCGCGAAAAGTCGGGCGCAACCCGTTGCGGCTGGGGCTGAAAACCGGTTTGCAGCAGATGGCCGACCACCGCCACGGCGAGCAGGCCACCGCAAACCAACGCCAGGCTGCGTCCCAGTCGCAAGACCGCCGCCCCGCCCGCTTCCAGCGGCAAAGCCGCGTTCGATGTCAGCGTCGGCAAGTCGCCCAACTGTTGGCGCACATAATCGGCCATGGCACCGAACAATTCACTGCCGCCCAGCATCAACAGCAACACACCGCCCAAAAAGACGCCTGCCAATGGCAGATCCTGGCTCTTGGCCACGTGCCCCTGTTGCCGTGCTGTCTGGCGGCGATGCGGTGTCGGCGGATGGATTCGTTCGGTGGATTCCATAAGCATCATTCCCAAACCCGAAGGTCGAAATCCGAAACGTCTCCGCGTTCCTTACGGGCCGGCCGCGGAACCGTGCCCCCACCGCGCGAGCGCGTTCCAAACCGTGTCCAGCGAGACCTGCGTCTGATCGTGAAAGATCCACGCGGCAGATGCCAGGCACAGCGACAAAGCTGTCCATGCGACCAGACTGTTCACACCCAGGCCGGAAGCGAGCACGTTGAATTGCGGCGCCAGCCGGCCGATGAGGCCGAGAATCAGGGAGGTCAGAACCAGGGCCAACAGAACGGGAGCTGCGACACGGACGGCCAGCAGCAGGCTGTGCCCGGCCACTTCGCTCAACGTCCCCACCACGCCCGTCGAAAAACCGACTTGTCCCGGTGGCATCCAGGCGAACGTGTCCAACAAACCCGCCATCAGTTGGCGGTGACCACCGGTGACCAAGAACACCGCGGTCGCCAGCAACGCAAACAACTCGCCCAATACCGGCGCTCCGCTGCCGGTCGCCGGATCAGCCATCTCCGCCATCGACATCCCGCTGAACTGGCCGATCGCCTGGCCTGCCGCACGCATTCCGGTGACCAAGATCAGCAGCGTGAGTCCCAAGATCAAACCCAACACCGCTTCGCGGCACAACGGCACCAGCAGCTGCGGCCAGTCGCCCTCGGGAACGGTGGACAGCGACCAGTAGACCGGCGCAACGAGCAGGGCGACAGCGATGGCCAACAGCAGCCGCACCGGCAGGGGCGCGAAACGCGCGTCCAACGCGGGCGCAACGAGCGTCAGTCCGGCGACGCGGATCAGTACGAACACGAATACCAGCACCTGCTGGCGCGAGATCTCGACAAGTGCGGACATCGTTCCTTATCCGCCGGCCAACGTCTGTGGGATGTGAGTGATCAACACGTGAGAATACTCGACCAATTGTTCGATCAACCAGGGCAAGCACAGCGCGACTGCCACGACGGTCGCGACCAGCTTGGGAACGAAACTGATCGTGGGATCGTGCATCTGAAACAGCGCCTGGACGAAACCGACAACCACGGAGGTGACCAACGCCACCAACAGCAGCGGCGCGCCCAGCCACAACGCGGTCGTCATCGCTTCCCGGGTCAAATCGATCGCTTGTTCCGCGTCCATGTGTTTCAGATTTGGGATTTGAGATTTGAGATTTCAGATTTGAGATTTCAGATTTGGGATTTCAGATTTGGGATTTCAGATTTGGGATTTCAGATTTGGGATTTGGGATTTGGGATTTGAGAGCGCGGCGTACAGGTTTCTTCATCACTCGTCACGTATACGGCGCAAAGCTGGCCAGCAGCATGCCGACGACCAGGTTCCAGCCGTCCACCAGAACAAACAACAGCAGTTTCATCGGTAGCGAGATCATCATGGGCGGCAACATGACCATTCCCATCGACATGGTGACGCTGGAGACCACGAGGTCCACGATGATGAACGGCAGATAAATCTGGAAGCCGATCAGAAACGCCGTCTTGAGTTCGCTCAAGACAAATGCCGGCAGCAGGACCTGCAGCGGCACGTCGTCATACGTCGAAGGTGCGGCAGTCCCCTGCGGCAAGTACTGGTAGAACAACCAGACGTCGTCGCTGTTGCCGGCGATTTCGATCTGGCGGCTCATGAACGTGCGAATCGGTCGCACGCCGGCCTGCCAAGCCTCTTCCAAACTCATCTCGCCTTGTGGATCGGTGTACGGTTGGACGGCGTCCCGGTACACGTCCGTCCAGACCGGGGTCATGATCAGCAAGGTCATGAACAGCCCGATGGAGGTGACGACTTGGTTCGAGGGCAACTGGCCAATGCCGAGCGCTTGGCGTAATAATCCCAAGACGACGGCGATCCGCACGAAACTGGTGGTCATCAGCAGCACGGCCGGCGCGAGACTCAAGACGCTCATGGTCAGGACCATTTGCAGCGTGCTGCCGAGCCGCTCGCGGCTGACCCAATCCGCTGGATTGGGGGCCAGCGGCCGTTCCGGCGCGGAGGTATGCGGGGCGACGGCGTCGGGCTCTTGGGCTGCAAGCGGAGTGTTCAGGCAGATGACCGCTACCGCGAGTGCCGCGGCGACGCCAAGGCCCAGCGACCGGCATGCCGAACGCCCGCGACAGGCTCGGGACGCGAGCGAACTGCCGAGCGGCGGCAACAGGACTCCGGTTCGTGCGTCCGTCATTTCGATCTCCGAACTCCCTTTACACCCGCTGCGTCTGCCCGCATTGCCACAGGATCTCGCGAAAGGACGCAGTGATGCTGTCGGGGTGACTCTGTCGGCAGATCCCGGCCAAGCGATCGATCTCGCTGGGCTCGGTGATCTCGGTCAGCGTTTCCGCGCCGGTGGCAGTCACCGACAGCAATAACAGCTTGTTGCCCACCCGGACCAGGTGCATCTCTTGCCGGCCGCTCAACGGCGCCCGTCCCAGCGTTTGGACGACTTCGCCCGGCAACGTGGCGCTGTGCCGCGAGTTCGCTTTGCGCAAGATCAGCGAGGACAACAGGAACAAGCCGAGCACGACGGCCAGACTGGTGATCACGGTGGTCACTGCGCCGCCTGGGGTGTGAGTCGGAAGGCGGACGTCGGCGTCCCCGGTGCGTTTCAGCGGGGGCTTCAACGGCAGGCTGGAATTCGCTGCCGGTGCGGCGACCGCAGCGGGCTGGCAGGCCGGTCTCTCGATGATTTGGACCGGCAATTTGGCCGACGCAGACAATGGTTCGCACGACGCTTCCCGCGCCACGGCCTGGGCGACCGGTATTGCCAGCATTGCCAGCACGAGAGTCGGTACGAACCCAACGCCAAAGCGACGGTGGCAAGTGGCTTGTTCACGGATACTTCGGGTGATGATGGGTTCTCCCGCGCTGCCGTTTCGCGCCCGAGAGCATGGCATCCGCCTGGAGCGCAGGCGGTACAATGGGGACGGGCGATCCGCGGACGCAGCGAAACAAACTCGGCACATCTTGGCGGTTTCCTCCGACGGGACAAGGGCGGGTACTTGTCGTCAAAATCGTCGCCGGTGGCAAGATCAACTTGCGGGCTTTCTCTTGCGGAACGCACCTTGCGGTTTGCGATTGGAATGGTGTTCTCAAGGAGGAGATCGAGGAAATTGGGGCGTTGCAGGGACGGGAACCGGCAATCTGGCGAGAACAGGGAGGTTCGGCAACGGGATTGGGAGGGGCCGGGGTCAGGGCTCTTTTCGCGAAACTCAACCGCGGTGTGGCGCGGTTGACGTTGTTCGAAAGGCCCGAAGACTGCGACGCCTTCCTTCGGGTTCGGGAGGACGTCTGAGAAGAAATCCCACTCATTCCCGCTAGATTAAGGCCCGAAATGTCGTCGATCGGCGTCTCGCCGGGTAGGGTCTTCCACTTCGGCGAAGCCGGTCCCAGTCGTTCGTTTCCTGCTGACCCCAGATCCCTCCACCCTGATTCTTCATCCGATTTCTGTTCCATCCTCGGGCGGCAACCGCTGGAACGATCCTTATGCCCGTGCGGGCGTCGGCGACGGCGATGCGATGGTCGCCGCCCGGGAAGAGGCGATGAGTTTCGGGCCGGTGGAAAGCGAACTGTTCCTCGAATCGGACATGCCCACACTGTATGACATGTTAACGAGCAGTACGGCGATCCGCCGGCCATGCTGTACGTGGTCGGGATGGTGCCGCTGCACCTGAGACTGGAAACGTTCGACGCATTTTGCCTGGACCAGCGACGGCCAGATCGAGATGCCCGGGCGGGACCACATCCCGCAACTGACGGTCGTGTATCTTCGTTCGTCCGGCATGAATCTCGAACCGCTCCGCGCGCAGGATTTTGCGGGGAGTTCCGTTGGTAGTCCCGGCTTCAGCCGGACAGAATCACCTGAAGGCGGGGATGCGAACGACGCCGCGTCAACGACCGCCGCGGCGTGGACCCGCGGCGTGGACCCGGGGCGTGCCGCGCGGCTGGCGGCAGGTCGAGACGGTCGTCGCTGGCTTGCGCCGCGGGTTCCAACTGGACGGCGACGCCCGCGCCCCGCAGGATTGTCGGGACACGATCGCCTGGTTTCTGGACGTCCGCTGCGGGCCCGACTATCTGTTTGCCACGACGGCGGCGGTGATGCTGCGGTCTCTGGGCTATGCCCGGCTATTCACGCACCGAACTCCACCAGGATCCATCCCGATGACCTGGCGATTTTGTTCGCCGAGTACGACGGCCGGTTTTTTGGCGGGCAGGTCAAGGAAACGTCTGACACGACCCCGCTGCACTTCGGCCTCTCCAAGCGGATGACGATTTCAGGCGGCAAGACAGCCCATTTTGCCGACGGATAGGCCCAGCGAGGCAGGCCGAAAAGCCTGCGTTTCGGACTCGTGTGCGCAGCGCACCGATCAACGCCGACTCCAACGCGGGCGAAGTCAATTCGCCGGCGCTGGTTTTTCAAATCGCAGCCAGACTCCCTGACCGACGTGTTCGTCATCGGCGATCGCCCCTTGGCCCAGCACGCGGAACGTTGTCAGGCCGGCTCGAGACGCCCATTCGCTCATCTGTTCGGGGCGGCGCAGCTCGACGAACCGCTGCCACTTTTCCGCCTCGTCGCCCTGCATGGATTCCTTACGCCCCTGAATCAGTTGTGCGACGGCGGATTTCGGATAGCCGCTGCCGGCGCCGCCGCCGATATAGGCTTTGCCGCCCGGCCGCAGAACGCGCTGGACCTCGCGCAATCCCTGAACCGGATCTTGCCAGAAGAAGATCGAGCCGCGACTGACGACCAGATCGACCGTGTTGTCGGGGAAGGGTAGCGATTCGGCGACACCGACGACGGCGGCAAGCCGACGCTCCAAGCCTTTCTGCTCGCGAGCGGTCTGCAGGCCCTCGGCCATCGCGTCCGCCTTAGGGTCCACCATCACCACGGAATTGTCCGCCGCTTCGAGCAACGCTATGGCCACTTGCCCTTTGCCGGCGCCCAGATCGACCCAGAGACCGGGCCGCGGCTGGCAAAGTCGTAATACGTCCTGGACGACATAAGCGTGTCGTCCCGGCAACGCTCGCTCGCCCTCCGGCGGAGCTTGCGAGACCGGCTCTGCCGCCAAGGAGAACGCTTCCACGAACAATGCGCACAAACAAATTGCGCGGGCCGCCAAACCGACTTTCATGATCGAATCCTCAGAATTTGAGGCTGATGGGCTGGCGATCGTCTCGCGCACCCAGCAATTGATAGACGCCCATGTGTCCCTGCCCCGCCGCGTTCGCAAAGTCTCCCGGATTGGTCGTATTCCCCGGGTCCAGTCCGCCCATCGCGGATTCGATGCTGTCGCTGATGAAATGCACCGAGCCGTCCACGAAACCAAACATCGCACCGCCCGCGTGATGACTGCTGAAACAGTGCATATTGGTCGGATGGTTCAGCCGATCCACCACGGCTGAACTGACGGTGCTGCCGATCCCCAGCCCACCAGGCCCGCACCAGGACGGCCACTTGCTGGGATCGGCCTGGTGCGCCTGCAACACCGTTCGCTCGCCGATGGCAAACGTGTTGCTGGTGCCGTCCACCACGTCCCGCATCCGCACGCCGCTCTGCCCAAACAAGACGCCGTTGTTTGCTTTGGTCAAGAGTGTCGTCCCGGCGTAGTTAAAGTACCCGCGGCAGCACGTATAGTTGGCCGTGGCTACCAATTGACCGCCGCCTTGGAACTCGCGCAATGGTTCCATCGGCGAGGACGGGCACCTAAACACGCTCAGGTTCATTTGCAACATAGGTACCAGCGCAGGATCGGAGATTACTTCGGCCAGCGTGTACATCGTCGGACTGAGTTCGTTCTGCAGCGGACTCTGCTCGAGGAACGGCATCAGGAACACGCCCCAAGCCCATCCGCCCCCGACCTGTCCGGAATTGGTAAGCACCATGAACCCCGGCGGAAAACAGCCGAGGCTGTCGTGGTAGTTCTGCAACGCGATGCCATGCTGCCGCAGGTTGCTCGAACATTGCGCTCGACGCGCCGCCTCTCGCGCCGCTTGAATGGCGGGCAGCAACAGCGCCACCAAAATGCCAATGATGGCGATTACCACCAGCAATTCGACCAACGTAAAGGCTCGAATGGGTTTTCTTGACAACGGCATAGGAGATCTCGGCGGGATTCCAAGGGGCGCGATTCGTTCGAGGCAGGACATCTTAGCATCGTTCGAGGAACAACTGTCAGGTTACAGGTGAGCGGCACGGCGCTAGCCCAATGCGGCTTACTTTGTAGCGGCACGACGCGAGCCGTCCGGTATTACAGTCTAAAACCGGGCGGCTTACGCCGCTCCGCTAACGAAAACGCCCCCAAATGGTCCCAAATCCGAGTGCAAATTACGTGGCATGGGGCTAGCACAATTCCGCTCATCTGTTTGATACCGTTCAACAAGCGGTCATGTGGACATGAATCTTGCAATTTTGTCGTCCATTCGCCTTCGCAGTCCGTTCGGCGCGAGCAACCATTGACCCTGCCGCATTCAATTCGGTACGATGTTTAGCTGCGAGACACTTCTTCAAGGGCAGAGGAGATACGAATGACGACGCAATGGACTTGGCGATCGCATTGTCTTTTTGCGGCATGTTTGGCCTCGCTGTTTTCCGCGACTTTGCTAGCGGGCGAGCAATCGCCGGCGGGCATGTTTCAGGACTTGGCAGATGCTCCCGGAGTGGGCGACTTTTTCGGAGGCAGCGGCGGGGCGGACGAGTTGACACTGACTGGCACGTTCAAAGTGCATCGCGGTCAGTCAGCGGGGGTCATTTCGATTCGGGCCTCGCTGGCGCCGCACTGGCACGTGTATGCGATAGACCAGCAAGGCGGTCCCGGACCGGCGAAGATCACGGTGCCCGCCTCCGCTCCGGTTCGAGTGACCGGTCCGTTTCAGCCGGACGAGCCGCCAGAGATCCGCACGGTCGAGGTGTTCGACGTGCCGTTGCGCGAGCACTACGACCAGGTGACGTGGTCGGCCCCGATCGAACTGGCTGCCAAAGCCGACGTAGAAAGCCTGGCGTTAGAGGTTGTGTTCTCGGGCCAGATTTGCAGCGACGAAGTGGGTTGCAAGCCGATTTTTGGCGAGAAAATCAAAGTCGCTTTTGGCGGTTTCCTCGACGCCGTGCCCGACGGTGCGGCTGGTCCAGCGATGCCCGTCGATGCCTCGGTTGCCGCTCCCGCGCCGTCAATCCCGAGCAGCGACGGGGGAACATCGGCGGCGGAAGCCGGTACGACGAGCGCCGCGGCGTCTCCGTCGCTGACCGACTTGCCCGTGTTTCGCGCCGACCGTGCGCAGGTCTCGTTCCGCGGATACGTCGAGCCGGCGACGGCGGCAACCGGAGGAACGTTTACGCTACGGGTCTCGGCGGCGCCCGACTCGGGGTGGCACTTGTACGCGTACGAGCCGCAAGATCCTGAGCAGGTGGCCAAGCCCACGTTGATCGCGTTGGATACACCAGCGGCGTGGAGGCTGGATGGCGTGGCGGCTTCACAGCCTCCGATCGTCAAGCCGGGCGAGGGCGACGATCCGGCGGTCAGCTATCACGAGGGCGATGTCACCTGGACCGCTCGGATCACCGTGTCGGCGTCCACGCCGCCGGGCGACTATGTGCTGGCCGGAATCGTGGGTTATCAAACCTGTACGGATACCTCGTGCGATCGCCCGCTGGGGGCCAGGTTCACTGCGAACGTAAAAGTTGGCGAGGCGGCGGGCGGCGGTTATGCGGCGTTGGCGTTCACGCCGGCGCGATATGCCGAAGCTGCACAATTGGCGGCCGTTCGCGCTGCGGGCTTGCCGGCGGCGGATGTTCCGTCGGCGGTGGCGTCCGAGGCGGGCCCCGAGGCGACCGCAATCGCGCCGGATTCCGGTTCGCCGACGTTGGACGCAGCGAACGGGCAAACGCCGCTGGGGCTGGTGCTGGTTTATGCTTTCCTGGGCGGTCTGGTCCTGAACATCATGCCCTGCGTGTTGCCGGTCATCGGCTTGAAAGTCATGGCCTTTGTCCAGCAAGCGGGGGAGAGCCGGGCCAAGGTTTTGGCGCTGAACATCTGGTACTCGCTGGGCCTGATGTCCGTGTTTCTGCTGTTGGCCACGTTGGCGACGGTTTGGAACGTTGGCTGGGGGCAGCAATTCAGCAGCGAGACCGTGACCATTACGCTGGCGGCGATCGTGTTTGCGATGGGCTTGAGTTTCCTGGGCGTTTGGCAGATGCCGATCCCCGGTTTCGTGGGCAGCGGGAGCGCGGTCGAGTTGGCGGAAAAAGAGGGTCCGGCGGGGGCCTTCATGAAGGGCATCCTCACGACCATCCTGGCCACGCCTTGCAGCGGCCCTGGCGTGGCCGTGGCGCTCGGCTACTGTACGGGCAAACCGGCCAGTGTCGTGTACATGATCTTTGCGATGGTCGGACTGGGCATGGCCAGCCCCTACCTGGTGATCGGCATGTTTCCCAAAGCCTTGCGTTTGCTGCCCAAGCCGGGAGCGTGGATGGAGCGATTCGAGCAGATCATGGGTCTGGTCCTGCTGGCAACGGTCATCTACTTGCTCAGTTTCACCGCTTGGGCCAACGTGCTGCCGGCCGTCACGCTGATGCTGGGCCTGGGCGCTGCCTGCTGGTGGATTGGTCAGATCCCATTCACGGCCGGATTTCTGGTCAAGGCGCGAGGCTGGCTGGGCGGAGTCGCCTTCGCCACGCTGTGCGGGCTGTTCGCGTTCACGGGTCAGACCACGATCGGCGACACCGAAGTGTATGGACTGCGCGGCGTCATGGAGCATCGGCTGGAGCGGTACGTCGCGCGGCAGGCGGCCTTGCACGGTCCCAGCGCCGACCTGTTGAATTCGCCGGAAATCACGCAGCACACCAGTGCCATCCGTTGGGTGCCGTTCAGCGAAGAACGATTGGCGACATTGACGGCAGCCAACCGCACGGTGCTGGTCGACTTTACCGCCGACTGGTGCTTGACGTGCAAAACGCTGGAAGCCACCGTGCTGGACACTCAGGAGGTCCGCGACGTGCTGCGAGCCAACGGCGTGGTCGCTTTGCAGGCCGACTGGACCGACGGCGATCCGGTGATCAGCCGAAGGCTCGAATCGCTGGGGGGCAAGCAGGTTCCCGTCATCGCCATCTTTCCGGCCGGCCGCGCCCAGCAGCCGATCGTCCTGTCGGGGTTTTACACCAAAGCGGTTTTGCTGGAGAAACTGCGGGACGCGGGCGCTTCGGTTGCAGCGCGGAATGGCCGAGGCGACAATGTTTCTCGTTGACAGGCAACCGACTTGGCGTCCCACTCCGCTGGCGAAAAGCAACTTTGTTGGAGTCCAGGTTTCAGTCTGTCCTCGGCGGGGTTTCGCCCCGTCTTCCAGCCCAAAGGTCGAACTGGCCTCTGACGCCGCGCCCCCTCGACCACTCACCCAGGAGCCCCCATGAATTTGAACGACCGCGCTTGGCGTTATTGCGACCGATTGCTCGAAACAGCCGATGAACTGCGTCTGCAAGTCGGTGTGTCGCCCCACGGCGTCCGCATCGTCGACTGTGGCGTCAAGGCGAGCGGGGGACTCCGCGCGGGACTGGCGTTGGCCGAAGTCTGTCTGGCGGATTTGGCCGAGGTGCGTCTGGTGCCGGGGCGGGCGGACGTCTGGCCGGGACCGGCGGTCCAAGTGTCCACGGACCAGCCGATTGCCGCTTGCATGGCTTCGCAATACGCCGGTTGGCAGATCGCCTCCGACGGCTACTTTGCGATGGGCTCCGGGCCGATGCGGGCGGCGCGCGGACGCGAGGAATTGTACGCCAGCATCGGCTGTCGGGAATCGGCTACGCACGCCGTGGGAGTGCTCGAGGCGGGCAAGTTGCCGCCGCCCGAGGTGGCCGAGCGAATCGC